>WNGN01008008.1_pt1 | contig 13468 bp, 13 predicted proteins | sample 5400561 | NCBI WGS metagenome assembly WNGN01 (sample SAMN13153379, study PRJNA577476) | soil metagenome | isolation source: 115 cm soil or saprolite under Garry oak tree replicate 2 | place: USA:California | collected 2016-06-15
CCCTGGCTAACGTTGTCGATACTTCTGCTCTGGGTAGGATGGTTCGGCTTCAACCCGGGAAGCGTCCTTGCATTCAACAATGAAGCCATGGTGGTTGTACTCACCACCTTCCTGGCCGCAGCTTCTGCTTTCCTCTCCGTGATGTTCTTCAGATTTCAAATGACGAAGGAAATGCCGAGCCTCATCTACGCCGCGAATGGCGTCTTGATGGGTCTCATCGTCATAACACCACTCGCCGGATTCGTAAGTCCTCTAAGCGCCGTCGTCCTAGGACTGCTCGGCGGGCCACTCTATCTCGTGGGGGAGAAGTGGTTTGGAAAATTCAAGTGGTTCACAGATCCAGTGGGACTGTTCCCTGGACATTTGCTTGGAGGAACATTCGGCGTCCTGATGATTCCTTTCTTTGCTCAGAAGGCCTTCGTCTCATCCTTGGCGAGCCTAACGCTCCAGAACGGGACCTTGGTGTCGCCGTCACTTCCGGACGGGCTGTTTTTCGGCGGCGGAATTCCTGCGCTGAACCAGCTCGGGATAGAGTCATATGGCATAGTCGTGGTCATGATCAGCGTCTTCATCTTGTCCTACGTAACATCGTGGCTGATATCAGCGGCCATGAACGGAATCACGACGGGCGCAACCAAGAACTAGTCGCTACTCTCGACGCTTAACATGGTTCGTTCAGCCTCGATTATCACCAGACCCCCTAACAGAAACTCGTGAAGCCTCGCCGAACCGAATTCTTGCTCAGCCAAGCGAGTGACGGTACGATTTTTCGCGAGCCGATGAAAGGTTGGAACGATCATTTGAAACGGATTCCCCTTCGTCCGTCCGCTGATGAAGAATCTAGCAATAATCGGCATCGCCACGGTAAGATAAAGGCCAATCAATTTTTGGCGAAGCATCCCGTCGGGCTTTCCGACATCAACTATCTCTAGTCGACTCCTTCGATCCACCACTCGGGCAAACTCTGCCAGGGACAATGTTTTGTCGCGAACGTCTCGATAGGAGAAACATGTGAGGATCCCGGAGAACGCGTCGGGACGGAAGGGAAGGTTTTCCGCGGCACCGATGACTGGATGGAAGCCGGGTCCGAGAGTAGCCTTCGCGTGTTGCAGGAGGATTCGCGATGGGTCGAGTCCGGCGATTTTCTCGAATCCATCTTCGAGCATCATTCTACTACTTGTTCCAGGGCCTGTGCCTGAGTCTAGAATCCAATCTTTTCTGTACTGTTCGAGTTGGCGGATTGCCCTGCGCCTGAGAGGTCCGGCTAGGCCCATTGAGATGATTTCGCTGATCGACTCGTAGAATGGAAGAGCGCGTTCAATCGCTCTAACTACTGCGTTCCACTCATCTGTCGCGTGAGTCGAGGAGTGTCCCCTTGATTGATTTCTGTGGAATCCAGTCCTTAAATACCCGGTCGGCCAAAACTAGTATTGGAAAACTCTAGTTCATCATCGAGGTTAGAATTTTGGACGTTGACGTACCCCCGAACAGCATAGGTGTATCAGAGGGCCTGGACCGGAGCTTCAACTTCTCTGAGGTCTTTCAGCTAGTCAAAAAATCGGTCAAGAGCAGTCTCGGAAAGAGACGGACAGGGTTGATGCTGGGACTTGCTGATCTCCCAGAATATATTGGAGCTTTCCACCAGATGGGCTCTAATTTCATCGTGATGAACAGAAGCCTCCTCGATCAAGTCACGCACATAGCGAAGGATCGACAAACCCTCAACGCCTACGTATTCTACACTCTACTCCACGAATACCTCCACACGCTGGGATATGTTGACGAGGGTGAGGTGCGACGGTTAACCCGACAGATCTGCGCTCGGGTTCTGGGACTCGACCACCCAGCTACGAAGCTGGCTATAGATGGGCCGGCTGTCATGTTTCCAGAACTCACTTTCCAACACCATGGAGAGCTTCGGTCTCGGAGACTTCCCAAGTTCGAGATCGTCCGCGAGTTCGAGAGAGAATACAAGAGCTACGTGGCCTAGCGGCCTGGCTCGCCAGTTTCTCCGCCGATGAAGTCTAGGAATCCTTTCAGTTTCCAGTAAGCATTAAGAAATTCTAATCCTCGATGTGTGATCGAGTAGCCTGAGTCCTCGCCCGTCTGTATGCCGACGAGCCCTGATGAAGATAGATCCTTGAGGTAGTTCTTGGTCCTGTCGACGGGTAGGCCCACCGCGTATGAGACCCGTGTTATTCGGGTCAGTCCCTTCCGTTTCAAAGCCTCTAGTATCTCGGCGTAGATATCCATCCGAGACCGTTTGGCGGGCTGCAACTTCTCAGAGGGGCGGTTTGGGTAGGCCGTTGACTTTGGAGGCTGGTTTTGCGAATTTTACGTCGGGTGAGGCTTCGATCGTATCCGTGTATAGGACCTCGCCCTCGACGTGGACTCCCGCTTCGATGACGCCTTCTCTGAAATAGAGGTTCCTCGCCCTGGAGCCGTGTTCCATTTCTAGCTTGTCTGCGTAGACGTCTTCGACTCTGCCGCCGTGTCCGACGCTCACTTCTCGGGCGGCGATGGGTCCGCTCGCCCGAGATCCGTGCCCAAGTTCGATGGTGTCTCCTTTTGTTCCCCTGATGGTTTTGAGGTCTCCTCCGACTTCGATGCTTTTCTGGGCGATAATCTGGTCCGCCTCCATGGAGCCGCCGATCTCTAGCGAGTCGAGTCTCAGTTCTGCGCCGATGTATGCTCTGCCTCCAATGTCTAGGTCCTTCTCCAAGGTGAGGCTTCCGGAGACTCTCAGTAGTCCTCCAACGTCCACCTCAACCCCTTTTCCGTTCCCATTGATCGACGCCATACCTCCAACATCTAGAGAATTGAAGGAGAGGTCGGCTCTGCTCTCGAATTTTCCTCCCACATCAACATCTCCCCCTTCGCCACCTTCCACTAGAGTTGCTAGACCGCCTACGTCTATCTTGGAGAATTTCAACGGCTTAGTCGATTCGAACTTGCCGCCGACATCCACATCCTTTGAGACTTCTCCCCCGCCGATCCGGGCCATTCCTCCAACGTCAAGCTTTGCAGACTTGACCATTCCCGCTATGTCGACGGTGCCTCCGACATCCACCTCATCAACCTCGGCTGCTCCCTGAACCTTGAACGATCCACCAACGTCCACTTTCTTGCTGGAGATGGTTCCTCTGACTTCGAGGACTCCTCCTACATCGAACTCGTCAGCTCGGGCGTTCCCGCCAATCCAAAGGGTCTTGTCAACACTGACTGTAGCGGCTTCGAGGGACCCGTCAATGGTCAGCTGTCCGTCTTCGACCTTCGCTTCACCCTTGGAGTTGAGATCGCCCTGAATTCTGATTTTTCCATGCCGAGCAGAGAACTCTGAGCATGACAGGCCTCCATGAAACTCCGCATCCCCTTCGCAAATGACTCGTCCGGCTACTTGGATTATCTTGTCTTCCGGTTCTATTCTCGCTGCCTGACCGACTCTTAGGTCGCCCTCGACTTGGCCGAGCTTGGCTGTGGCACCCTTGGATACGGAGACATCGCCCATTCTCTGATAGCTCCTATCGAGTAGCTAGTCGAAGGTTGTTTGTTGTGAGCCAGTTCCTAGTGGTTGCTTGCTCTAATCTCTCTTGGTCTATTTTGACGTGACACATTTCTCGTCGATCGGTCTATGACTCGCCGCGGCTTATAACGGCCGTGCACGTTGAATAGTCACCAGAAGTGATCACAAACAAAATTTCGGAAGCATGCTCAAAAACGAGGGAGGCAAACCATGCTCATCCGGCAAAACTCTTCACGTGCCGGGCAACTCTGGGAAATTTTTCCAGAAGTTCGCCATCAGTAGTGTAGAAAGGAAGTTTCAGATTGATCGAGAGAGCGATGTAGGATGCATCGTAGACGGAAAGCTCATGCCTAAGACTGAGATGAGCCGTCTCTCTGTAGACTTCTCCTCTAGGCTCCCACACTTCAAAACCGTACTTGGAGAGTGCGAGGGCAGCCAATCCCAACTCTTTCTCGTCGTAGATGCGGCTGTATCTCAGCGCGTTCAGAGTCTCATAGAACATCAGAGAAGGAACAGATATGTTGAGTCTCCCGGTGGCAAAGGCGTCTCGGAGGAGTCTAGCCCGATCAGAGTACTCTTCGTCTAGGAACCATTTGGCGCAGACTGAAGCGTCTACTACCGCCTTCTGTTTCTCCAGTACCTAATCACCCTGGTGCTGTCCCAGCCTTTCGGCGCTTTTCTCCGGAGCTTCTCGTTCAAGAGAACAGCCTCAGCTATGTTCCTCTCGTCCTCCTGCTTCACGCGCTGCAAGATGACCTCCCTAAGATAGGCGCTCCAGTTTACTCCAGCCGCGTCCATCTGCCGCTTTAGTGACTCGGGCAGGCTGATACTTGTACGAGCCATCTTATCTGATGCTGATCCGCGGCGCGCCATTTCGTCAAGCCACGGTATTACGGGTAATAATCGTAATACTTAAGCGTGCCATCACCCACCCACCGCTGAGATTAGGCGCGGAAACGCGCTGTGATTCCTCAGTTTCTTATCTGGCCGAACCCGTGACAAGAAGTAGGCTACCGTACTGCAACGTCAGCGTCGGCCTAAGAATCCTCTGACGAGATTCGCGGTCAGTTTCTTGTGACTCCTCTTTGAAGCAAGGAAAGATCCTTCCTTGCAAGTCCGATAGAGGTTTCGAAGTCGAGCTCGTTACTCGATGTGTAGTGAAGATTCAACTTCTGGAAGAGCTCTTTCACTATCATCCTTTCTAGTGTCAAGGCACCGAATCCGAAGTAGAACTGGAGCTCTCGGTGAAACTCGCTGGGCTTCTCAGCGTAGGTCTGAAGCGACTGTTTGAGAAGCGGCACGAGCGTTAACATGACTGTTTCTCCGAGAGTATTGCGCAAACCGTCCTTAACCGACGATTGGAATACGCTGGCGAAATCCGCTTTGAGGTCCAACCATTTCTCGTCCAAAAAAGTATTCAGTGCTCTAGCGAGTTAATGAAAGACCGTTCCAGCTGCGATTAACTATCTCGTTACTGATGCAGGATAAATTTAGGGACATGAGGCGTCAGCGCTTAGAAGATGTCTCGGGTCCTATTGCGTAACTCTTTGCATCCAAAGCAGGTACAAGAAGGACAAAGTGAGAGGAGGACCTCGAAGCTCGAGCTTGCCATCCCAAATTGTCGGCCGGAACTTCGAGTCGGAGAATTTCTCAACCGAGAAAAACCGCGATGATAATACGGTCTGTAAACAGATTCTGGAGTCGGATTCAGCAATCAGGGTCGCTGCATTCATAGAAGGGGCAGAGGGCAGAGGTTACGGGCTACGCGGAAACCGCGCGGACGAAGAACGTGCTTAGCCAGAGCAGTGACCTCCGAAAGAAGGTTGGGTTTTGGGCAAGTATTGTAACAGAAATGGACAGGCAGACCGACAATTTGTTCGGAAGCACAGAGTACATATGCATCACACACAAGGGGTTGAAGATGGTGACGATTCCTCTATCCTCAAGAAGGCCTCTTGGCCTCTCGCTTGATCGTTCAGCAGACCCAGACAATATCATCCTGAAGATACTGAGGAAGTTTGATCTCACATCAAGTGATTAGGCCATCCAAGCAACCAAGTCTAACAGCATCGAGCTTTTCGATGAAGAAGGAATGAATCTTATCTGCGGATTTCTCCACAAGATAATCGATTAAGATCGGGGAATTAGATCCCCCAAGTTCAGACCCGTATTTCTGTTTTGATGAGATGCGGCCTTGCTCTGAATGGCTTTCGGTCCGGTTTACTCGATTGGTCACGCCTCCAGGCGGTGGATGATCTGCTTCGTACGATGCTGTGAGAGGAGAAAGACAATGAAAAAGGACGAGATTGACGGTATGATCAAGAGGGGGAGAGTCAGCTTGAACGAGTCTAGGTATGAGATGGGGGCTGATGATAGTTGACTGCTGAGGAAGCGGTAGAAGAGTAGTCCGAACAGCGAGATGCCGACAGTGTTCCCGATCTGCATAGAAGTCGAGACTACGCCTGAGGCTGCTCCCACGTCTTGGCTCGGGACTCCCGATAGAATAATTCCTAGTAGTGGTGAGAGTGCAAAGCCGGCGCCGAGTCCGAATACTATGAGTGGGGCGGCTAGTTCGTAAAGGGTGAGGGCTGTCCCGGAAGAGGTGACGGTGAACAATGTCCAGATCAGCCCTGCTGCCTGCAAGGCATATGCAAAGCTCAGGAGGCGGTTGCCGAGTCGTGGGATGAGTCGTGGGCCGAGGAGTGATGCTGTGATGAAGCCGGTGTTGATAGCGGCGAATGCGAGCCCGGAATCTATGGGCGAGAATCCGAGGCCTGATTGTAGGAACAGGACGAAGGTGAAGAAGAGCCCGCTTGCTCCAACGTAGTAGAGGATGACGAGGCCGAAGGACCTGTGCTTGAACAGATCCATGTCAACCAACGGGTCAGCTCCAGCGTCTGTTCTTCCGCGCTCGTAGAGAACAAAGACACCAAGTAGAGGGAGGGACAGTATTAGGAGCAGTATCATCCATGTCGGCCAGCCCAGCTGCTGTCCTTCAGCGAGCGGCAGGATCAGTGAGACTAGGAAGAGGGATATGAGTCCGACACCCGGCAAATCCAGCTTAGGTGCTCGTTCTGCTCTTGAAGGATGGAGAACCAAGAATCCGGCCAAGACCCCGAAAATGCCGACTGGAACGTTGACTAGGAAGATCGGTCTCCAGGCGAGACCGGCCAGGTCGAGCTGTATGAGAAGACCCCCAACGATGTTTCCGGTGATGGCGCCAATGCCGCTGATAGCGGCGAAGAGACCTAGCGCCAGGGCTCTTTCGGATCCTTTGAAGGTGACCTGAATAATTGACAAGACCTGTGGATACATGAGTGCCGAGCCGAGCCCTTGAAGCGCTCGTGCTCCGGCGAGAAATGGGGCTGAGGGTGCGTAGCCTGCCAGGGCGGAGGCTACGGTGAAGACCGTCATACCAAACAGAAAGATACGCTTCCGGTCTAGAATATCTCCAAGACGTCCTCCGGTTATCAAGAAGACAGCATAGACGAGAGAGTATGCTGATACTACAAGCTCAAGATCGGATACTCCCGCTCCGAGAGTAGTCTTGATCGAGGGGAGACCCTGCGTCACAATGAACACGTCCAGAACAGCCATGAATGAGCCAACCAGTACAACCCCGAGAATCAGCCAGCGCCTTCGAAGAGCCAGGGCCTCGGCTGTCTCAGCGGCCTTCGTCGGCTGGGGCAGCTCCAGTCTAGTCGAGAGGCTAGCGCTTCGCGGTTCAAATCTGGACTCGGCCTCCACCAGTCTACCGGCCGAGACTAACCCGATTAGTCTGAAGAGGTGGCATCGCCAGCAAGGGCACGATGCGACTTGATGATTGATGTCTTTCTCGTCTAGCCATTCCATTTCCAGTCACCCTGAGCGCATCTATGATCTACGGCGTCTAGGGCTACATTGGAACCTTGTTGTTGTTAATGATTTTCTCTGGGACGTGAAACCGCGTGCGGTGCCGCGCTGTTTGCTACTGGTTCAGTCAAGCCACGAATAGCCAAGGAAATCGAACGATAGGTTGCGAATGTCTATGCAAGTCTAAAAGTATCAATAAGAAGACAGGAGCGACTTTCCTATCATAGAGTTTTTTCCATTGTGATCCACCCTACTTCCCTCTTGAATCCGAGTTTTGTATTGGCCGCGAGTATCGGGGTGTTAGCCGAGTCGTTCCACGTCTTGATCACATCATACCTGTTTTGCCTCGCATAATCAATCACTCTCAACTTCAACACCATCGCTACGCCTCTACCACGGTATTCACGTCGGACCCCTGTCATTGCCTGGTAGAGCGTCCTCGGTTCTTTCGCCATATGCCAAACATTGCTATAACCGACCAAGCGGGGACCATCAGAGGCTATGAAGAAACCATCTCTGACTAGACTCGGATTTTTTAGTTCCTTCTCCTCCCATTGCTCATAAGAGACCCTTGTGTACGGCACTGGCAAGGGAACGTCTGCCCAGCAGTCTTGAACCAGCTCGTAGAGCTCCTTGAGAAACTCAGGACCCTTAACCTCTTCCTCAGCAAAAGTCGATATCCTGATCCCGTCCTTGGACGCATTGCGAGAGTATTTCTCAAAACTCGCAGAGTCTAGCTCTGATGGAACCAGCCGAGACTCCCAGAGCCTCTGTTTCTCGACGAAACCGCGCTTGGTTGCAAAGTCGAATGATCTAGGCATATTCTCCTTGACGGAAGCCCAGGCCGTTGTAGCATGAAGCTTCTCCAGTTCTTCGGTCAGCCTCTCATATGATCGCGACCCTACGCCTCTGCGTTGATACTGGGGATCGACTACTATGTCGACCATGAACTTTTGCGGATGGAAGTTCCACCAGGTATGAGTCAGCCTTGCGAACGCGAGGATACTCCCCGAATCTTGATCGACACAGGGGAAACGTTTCTGGACAAACTTTGACTTGTCCGAACTCTCATCGTTGTACCGGGTCTCCTCAACGCTTGTGGGATAGTCAGGATAGTTCGCATTATAGATCTCGACGAGCCTCTCATAATCCGACGAGTTGAAGTCTCTAAAACCCAGACGTGAGGTGGTCTGTTGGATCACGTCCCGCGCTGCAAGAGTGGACATGTTAAGCCTTGCCAGTCCCCCTGCTCTCTGATCGCGCCCCAATTGGTAGGACGACCCGCGAAACGCCCGAAATTCTCGGGACAAAGAGCGGGTATTCGGTGGATTCTCTCCCGGGAAATCGAGTTTTCCTAGCCGCATCCGCTAGTATTGCCGCAGTTGAGACACTTGTAACAGGAGCCGGCTCGGACCATTATCATGCCGCAGTTGTCGCAGGCGGGCGCGTCCGACTGGGGATCGAACGTCAAGAGATCCGGCTCTAGGCGATTAGGCGATTCGTGTTCTACGATCTTCTGCTCTGCTTGCTTCTGGGCTGGTTCGACGAGCTTGGCTTGGGACTCATTATTCTCAACCATTGTCTTGGCGAGGCCCATCGCGTCTTGGTCCTCCTTCGAGAGATACTTCAGCCCGAGATACCTGAAGATATAGTCGACCACGGATTTCGCGAATCTGATCTCGGGATTGTTCGTCATCCCGGCCGGCTCGAACCGGGTGTGGATGAACTTGTTAACGAGGACCCTCAGCGGAACGCCGTATTGTAGAGCAATCGAGATCGAAGTGGCGAATGCATCCATCAGTCCTGATATTGTGCTGCCTTCTTTCGACATTACAACGAAGATCTCGCCGGGAGATCCGTCAGCGTAGAGACCCACCATGAGGTATCCCTCGTTCCCGTTGATGCTGAACTTGTGAATCGTCGCGTCACGCTGATCAGGCAGCCGTTTCCGGAGAGGCTTATAGGCCACTTTCCCTAGAGGCTTGCTCTTCTCCTTCTCGTCGAGGCTCGTCGTCAATGGCTGTGTCCTCTTAGATCCATCCCGGTAGATCGCGATAGCCTTCAGACCCATCTTCCACGAGTTCACATACGTCTGCATGATCTCGTCCACCGTCACGCTGTTTGGCATGTTGACTGTCTTCGATATCGCTCCGGAGATGAAGGGCTGGACCGCGCTCATCATCTTCACATGCCCCAAATAGTGAATGCTACGGCTCCCCTTAGACGGCTTGAACGCGCAGTCGAAGACCGCGATGTGCTCCGGCTTTAGATGCGGAGCTCCCTCAATCGTGTCGTTGTCCTGGAGGTAGTGTAGAATCTCGTCCGTCTGGCCGAGAGAGTATCCGAGTTTCTTCAAGGCTTCCGGGACCGTGCCGTTGACTATCTTGATGACTCCGCCGCCCACGAGCCACTTGTACTTGACCAGGGCAATATCCGGCTCAATCCCGGTCGTGTCGCAGTCCATCATGAACGCGATCGTCCCCGTCGGCGCAATCACGGAAATCTGGGCGTTCTTGAAGCCGAACCTCTCCCCAAGAGAGAGCGCCTCATCCCAAGACCGTACCGCTGCATCAACCAGATCCTTCGGAACATCCTCGCGCGGAATCTTGCCAGCATGGGATCTATGCATCCCGATAACATTGAGGAAGGGCTTCTCGTTGCTCGGGTAGCCTCGGAAGGGTCCAAGCCTCTTGGCGATCAATGATGAGGTCGCGTAGGCGTGTCCGGACATTAGGGCTGAGATGGCGGCGGAGAGGTTTCTACCCTTATCACTGTCATAGGCGAGACCGCGCGACATTAGCAGTGCGCCTAGGTTTGCGTAGCCCATTCCCAGCGGACGATAACCGTGGCTGTTCTTCTCAATCCCCGGAGTCGGATAGCTCGCATTGTCCACGAGAATCTCCTGAGCCGTGATGACTATCTCGACAGCGTGCTTGAAGGATCCCACATCAAACTCTCCTTCAGGGGTCCTGAACTTCATCAGGTTCAACGAGGCAAGGTTGCAGGCCGAATCGTCCAGGAACATGTACTCCGAGCAGGGGTTAGAGGCGTTGATCCTGTCAGTGTTAGAGCACGGATTCCATTCATTGACAGTTGTGTCGAACTGTATGCCCGGATCTCCGCAGATGTAGGCCGCCTCAGCCATCTGCCGCATCAGATCGCGAGCCTTGTAGGTGTCCGCTACCTTATGGTTGGTGATGTAGTGGGTCTGCCACTCTTTGTTGTCTGTGACCGCGTGCATGAAATCGTCAGTCACGCGGACGCTATGGTTAGCATTCTGGAAGAAGACCGAGCCATAGGCCTCTCCATCAACGGACCCATCGTAGCCTGCGTCGATTAGTGCCCAGGCCTTCTTCTCCTCATTCGCTTTCGACCAGATAAACTCGACAATATCAGGATGGTCAGCGTTGAGGATAACCATCTTGGCGGCTCGTCGTGTTCGGCCGCCTGATTTTATGACGCCTGCGAAGGCGTCGTAGCCCTTCATGAAGGATACAGGTCCGCTCGCCTTGCCACCTGTTGAGAGATGCTCTTTCGATGAGCGGAGTGCTGAGAGGTTGGATCCCGTTCCGGAGCCGTACTTGAACAGCATTCCTTCGGTCATGGCGAGCTGCATTATTGATCGCATGTCATCTTTGACTGAGTTGATGAAACAGGCTGAACACTGCGGGCGATCCTCAACGCCTACGTTGAACCAGACTGGGCTGTTGAACGCGGCCATCTGGTTGAGAAGAATGTGAGTAAGCTCGGCCTCGAATATCTGAGCCTCTTCCTCGTCCAGGAAGTATTGGCCCTTCACGCCCCATTTCGTTATTGTCTTTGCAACTCTGTCCAAGAGTTGACGGACGCTAGATTCTCTCTCACGGGTCCCGAGGCGTCCACGGAAATATTTCGAAGCTACAATGTTAGTAGCGGTCTGAGACCAGAGAGACGGGGTCTCGACGCCCTTTTGTTCGAAAATAACCTGACCCTTATGATCGGTAATTACGGCGTCTCGTGTTTCCCATTTTACTGCGTCATAGGGATGGACGTCCTGTTTCGTGTAGCGTCTCTGGTATCTGAATTCCCCTCCGGGGACCTTCGGTATTTGATGTGTTTCCATTTACTTGACACTCCTTCCCGTTCTGTTTTCTCGATGAAAACCGAGGAAGTGCGGTAACTCCTGCGTCACTGCATTAAAGAGATTTGTACAGATTCGTATAAAAATGTGGAGTACGTCGTTCTCTGCGGACCTTGGTTGCATGCGTCATCAACTGCAATGGTTCTCGCGACAGCCAGAGACAGCTATTCCTTCAGACTCACCAATACGCCGTCACGGAGCGGGACGATGACGGTTGACATTCCACTAAACTCTGAGACTAAGCGGTTGAACTTGATCATGGACTGGGTGTCCTTCGACTTGCCGCCTTTAGCTACGTCTCCTCCCCACAAAGCATTGTCCGCGACGAACAAGCCTCCCTTCCGGAGCATGGGCAGGGACATTTTGAATGCGTCAGGATAGACATCCTTGTCTGAATCTAGAAAGATCATGTCGAATTCTTCTTTCAGAGTTGGTAAGACTTTGAGAGCGTTGCCCTCTATTACTCTCACCGTGCGTTCGAGACCCGCCTCAGAAATATTCTTCTTGGCAATCTTGACCCGCTCAGGGTCCATGTCGATGGTTGTTACATTTCCCTTCAATGGAGCTACGGCGCGGGCCAGCCAAATCCCTGAATAGCCTATCGCGGTTCCAATCTCTAGAACCTTTCTGCTCTGGCTTGACCTGGCTAGATTGTAGAGCAGCCTGCCGACCAATGGTCCTATGATAGGAACCGAGTGAGAATCAGCATACTCCTCCATCTTCTCAAGCAAGGAATCTCTTGGTGCCGCAATCCGGTAGAGATAATCGTCAATGTAATCGTATGTGATCGACACGGGATGATCGAAAAACGGGCAATCGCTTCGGGCTACATAATGGTTAGCAGAGGAGCCTAGAGAACGGTCTGGGTGATGTTGAAAGACCTAGTTACGGTCCGGTCTGGAATAGAGCCAAGCGGCAAGAGATCATACAGCTGAAACGTTATCGTGAATCGAAGCATGTGGTTTGTCGAGGTCCGGAAGAAGAAGATGCCGGTTGCTTGAACTGCGTCGCTCATGGCGTTTCCGTTCCCCCAAGTCGACGTCGATCCGTCTACGCTATCCTGAATGTTCATACCAGTTACTCGCACTCCGAAGCCTTTCACAAGCGAATTTGTGACCGTTTGGTTAACGTCGCTAATGACCAGAGAGTAGTCTGTTCCTATACCGGTCCGAGGAAAAGTTAGGTTCGATATCGAGATTGCCAAGTAAGCTCTGACATACTGCATTGTTTCTGAATCGTCCAGCTTCCTCTGTTCGAGTAAGGTCCGAATGCTGAGTATTCGCTTCCCACCGTGGGGAGGAGCTGGGGGCTAGTGAATTGCCAGACAGCAAGGGCTACAATGATGATCAAGACCCCCGAAACAACAATTTTCTTCCGGACCCCCAAGAGTGCCCCGACCCTTCCGACCTAGCGCTTCCTTTCCGGGACGTGTTACTGATTGATTTTTTATCGAGTTACACCAGCATTAGTAGTGATGCGGGGAGAGGGTCGTGATGAAGCGGCTAACATGGTCGGAGCGAAGCCCATGCTTCTCTGGTACGTCTGGATCAGACTCGTTGACGGAGCATGGCATAGGCTGGACGAGATTTCGAAACAGCTCCGGCTGCCGAACAATGCGATTGAGTGGGCTGCTAAGTTTCTCTGCGACAAAGGCATGGCGGAGCGCGGGTTTGAAGAGAACGAGATACGGCTACACCAGGGAAACGCCAAATTCGAGGATGCCGTAAGAGCACTATCCTCCTCTACGAAAACTTCGAAATAGAAAACCCGGCACTGCATAGAATTTCGCGTTATTGAGAAATTGATCCCGATAGAGTTCTGAGTCATATCGAGTGGGAATTCACGACCGTCTTAGACTAGAGCTTAAGACAAGAGTTCCAAGCAGTCTCGATAAGCTGGGCAAATTTGGAGTTTCGTCCTCTAGGCAGAACTTCTGAATCGATTCCTGAGATAGGAATGGGCACCTGGGGGAT
>WNGN01002902.1_pt1 | contig 13465 bp, 11 predicted proteins | sample 5400561 | NCBI WGS metagenome assembly WNGN01 (sample SAMN13153379, study PRJNA577476) | soil metagenome | isolation source: 115 cm soil or saprolite under Garry oak tree replicate 2 | place: USA:California | collected 2016-06-15
AGCCCAAACATTTTGAAACAAGGAAGGTGCCGGCTGTTTGTCGCCGGCTACTGGTTATGAGCCAGTGAAAAGAAAAAGAAGAATCGAGATCGCCGTCGAGACGTCGCGCCGCTTCATCATCAAAAGAGCGGCCAGCGGCACTCCCGCCTGGTGCAGGCAATGTGCCGGACAGTTGGTCAACCATGAAGAGGCGGTCATCGTTGCCGGTGTCACTTCGCGGGCGATTCACCGAGGTGTGGAAGCTCGTAGCGTTCATTTCACCGAGACGGCGGAGGGCTTGCTGCTGGTCTGTCTCGATTCTCTTTCCGAAGCGAGTGTTGCCGATGATCTCTAGCCTGACGGACCCAGAGTAAGAAGGAGTATCCAGCTATGAAGAGGAAAAAGTGCCGAGCCTGTGGAATGCTTGCAGCACTCCTGATTCAAATCCTCGCGCTTTGCATTCATGCGCAAGAAGCGGCCAACAAGCCTGAGGCTCAGGCAGTTTCTCAGACGGGCTTGCTCCCCATCTATGGTGTTGACTTTGCTTTTGACACGGCGTGGGTTGATGGCTCGCAGTTTCCGAGCAAGTCATCTGACTATCCGAACTCTGGGGTTAACGCAACATTCCAGAGAGTATGGGAGAGTCTGAAGTCGAGCGGCTTTAATGTCATTCGCTTTCGGGTTGACGTGCGCGATACGCAAGGAGGACCTAATCGCGTCGCAAATCTCTGTCTTTGGGCCAGGAACAATAACGTCAATCTTGTCCCTGTCCTTGTCGGTGCAGAGCGCGGTCAGCCGCTCGGTGTCGGTTTCTCTGCCAACGTCTCAGCATTTGTCAAAGCACTGTCGGCAATCTTACGCAGTGGAGGGGGGCTTTACCTGGAAGCTTACTCACGGATTCTCGCCTATCAACTTGAAGACGACATGAATCATCAGGGGTTGCACGGAGCGATGTCGCCTGAGTCAGCCCAACAACGTTTGGGGCAAGCTACACGCCAAGTGCGCAAGACTGAGCAGGAAGCTTTGAAGGACACAGGTCTCAATTCGACTCCGTTGATGGTCAACGTTTCCTTTGACTACGAGCTGATTAGAGCGCGCGCATTGGCGGGTGCGTCATTGAGCGAAGACGCTTACGCAAAAGCATACGAGTCGCTCAGGCAGTTCCTTGCTGAATTCGCCGCCGAGCCTGACGTTGACATCATCGGCGTGGACTGGTTTGCGGGCAGCTTGAGCGCGGGCGCCGCTGACAGATTTCCCATGCTGCTGCGGAGCCTGATGAGGGACCTGGCTGGCAAGCAAATCATCTTCACCACGGGATTCTCGACAGGTTTTCACTCCGGCGAAGAACAAAAGCACTTCTATACCATCGCCTTCACTAATCTCGCAGACTATCGAGCCAGCCAGGGAGTGGATTCTCCCTTTGTCGGCGTCTTCTTCCGCGAGGCCCTTAATGGCAAAGAGCCGAATCCCGCACCCCCGAGACCAGATATCACAAGCGAAATACCGAAATGGGATGGACCGGCGAAAGCAGATGAACTGGCGCGCATGTGGAGCGGAGAGAAGTCATCGGATGTTATGGGCTGGTGGCTTAAGAAAGTGGAGAACAACATGGGGCTGCTCGAGCTGAAACTCGATGGCTCAAACGGTACCGCCGTCAATGCACAGGCTGCGCAGGAGAGTTTGCAGCAAATTGCTACAACTGTCACCGAAGCTAACTCGACCGCGACGAATGACGCGACAGCCGAGACGAACAGCGTGGCAGTGGCCGAAACGGCTAGCAGCGCCGCAGCAACACCTGGAACCGACGCCTCAACCAACCAGCCACTAGCAGCCTCAGATACAGCTTCAAGCGGTGCACCCGGTAGCAGCGAACTGAAAAACAAAGCGCAGCAAGCCTTGATGCTCTTACTTGATGTCGTTATTGACCGATTGATTAAAAAGGCCGGCGGTAACTCTGGCGATGGTAATAACAACAGTAGCAATTCCGCCGGTAATAGTTCTGGCGACACTCCGCCGACCAATACCGCGATGCCTTCGATTGCGCTGGCGAAAGAAGGGGTAAGTTTTCCCTCGTTGACAATTCGACAGGCGTGCTCGCACAGGCCACGGGGATCTCGGTTGGACGTAACGGCGCACAGAATGTGCCTTTGGACTGGACGCCTGGCGCGGAAGGAAACTATTCCATCACGGTGCAAGTCTATGATGCTTCTGCCAGTACTCAACTGGCCAATCTGCAAATTGATCCCTTAAATATTGCAGCAGCTTCTGCAACTACAACTCCACCCGGTGCGAACCGGATCGTAACTCTTCCTCCGCAAACTACCCTACCCTTCGGTTCGCCACAGATTCGTGAGTTCACCATTGGGATGCCGGGACAAGCGATCACCATGGGTCAAATGTCCTTGGTCGTTCTCTCTCTGGCAAACCCGTTTGCTCGCGCGCTGATGAACGTCAAAGCCAGACTTCTGGTGGATGGCAAGGAAACGCAGAGCCGCACGATCGCGACGCTTCTGCCTCAGCAGAATCGTTCGGTAGTCTTCTCTGACGTGCCGTTTGCGCAGGCGGGAGTCCACGAGGTCAAAATCATTTTGGAGAGTGGCAATCAAAGGCGGGTGGCCGGCTCGCTTGCGAAACGCGTGCAGGTTGGCCAGAAGGTGATCACGCCGGCTGGCTCAACGAAGACGGTTGCCGTTAGCGTGCCAATCAAACCCGTGCGTCCTGTTGTCTCGGCAATCAGTGTCGGAGGAATCAGGGTGCCAGTGGGTACAGGCGGCCCAGCGACAAACGATTCCTCAAAATCCGGCAGCACAAAAGGCGTTGCGCCGGTGAAACCGGAAGACACCAAAGGAACGAGGGCGGTGCAACCCGGCGGCGCCACGGTCATTGGGCCTAAGCCAGCAGCCGACCCGAAGACAGGTGGAGTAAGACTAAACAATTCTTCAATATCGGATAACACGAGAGCGGTTGGACCATTGAAACCGGCCGGACCTGGTTCATCAAGATCAGGAGGCAGCCGAGTCATAACAACGCCGCAACCGGAAGGTGCGCGAAAAAACGATTCCCTCAGAACCGGTAATTCAAAGGCAATCACCCCAGCCAGGCCCCGGAGCATGCAACTACCGAACGGATCCGGGAGCGCCAAAGTCATTCCCGGCAAACATAGCAACACAAATTCAAACAGCAACCGACCGGCTGCGGCCAGTACTGGCAACGCAAACCGAGGCAGCAACGGAAACGTCAATGCGAACGCCAACAGCAATCGGCCTCCAAAGTCGTCGCAGAATCAGAATCGGCCGCGCGTCACGATTCGTAACGCCAATCGCCCTTGAGACGGCTACCTTAGGGGAGCAGTTGCGCACACTTTCTCGCTGAGGAGTCTCAATTAGAAAGGAGCTTACCCGTTATGAACAGATTAAGGTTTGCGACCAGAACGCTCACGCTCGTAACTGCTTTCTTCACCTATGCTCTCCTATTACCGGGCGTATCTGAAACCACAGTTCAGGACAAGCGCAAGATCGCACCTCTCGCTTCCGGCAGGGTGGTGCTCGAGAATATTCCTAACGTAACTTTGGACGACGTCGTGAAGTGGAACGACATTGTTCAGACGCGCAATGGAATCGCCGGTAATGATTTCTTTGGCGCGCAGCGCCTCGGGCTCGCGCCTGCCGAGAGCAAATGCTCCTTGAAGGGTTTCGACGAATGGTTTCCGATTGAGGACACTCCCAACTATGGGGCGAAGAAGTGCGTTTGTGGGACACTGCTCGATTATTCCCAGACAGGAACTGACTTCGGGCCCGAGTATCTGAACGATTATCTAAACTACATCAACCCTCTAAATTTAGCAGAAGGTATAGATGACTACCTTCACGATCAAAAATTCTGCGACCACGATTACGACATCAATATCGCCCCCTCACCTCGCTTCAACGACCTTCTATCGAGAGCAACCAATATTTCTCCGAGCTGGCGGAATAAGATCCATGCTGAGATTGATCTACCATTTTACTCCGATCTATACGTCTTTTCTCCGGAGACCGGCCTGCTGACGCAAAAGGGGTCGACCTGGTGTGTCTACGGGCCTTGGGTGGTTGATGATAACCGTCTTCTCAAGGACAACGAGCCTACAGGTCTAGACTTCACCTTCGACCGAAAAGTCGAGATCCACCCTGCTGAACAGATCTGGTGGGGAAGTCCACAAGGAGCTCTGCTGATCTCAACCGCAGATTATTCAAATCGCTATAACGGCCGGACCGACTACGATACCGATAACGGTCGTAAGACTTATACGGTTCCATGGTCGCAGACCCCTCTTCAGAGCCGTTATGCCCTTGCTTTTGAGATCAAGCCGGGCGCTCCCAAGTTATGGTATTTCGTTGCCGACATGTCGAATGACGACAATATGACAGTAGCATCAACAGACGGCAGAGAACATGAGCTGGTCATCAGAGGGCTGGATGGAGACCGGTCTTTGGTAGGAGTCCGGGAGTTTGGTATCAAGGATTTTACGGATATCGGTTTTCGGGACATTAGGCGTCGGAAAGACGGAACGATTCAAGGCTACATCACAATAAGTTCTGCTGTGGGAAGTAACTTACCGACAGTTAGTGGGCTAACTAACCGGGGAGCGCTACTTGATTTCAGCGGCGGACACATAAAGCTTTGGATTGGGCGAGGTGACACACCCTCCGAGTACGCTGTTCAAATCATATCAATTAAGCGACTGGCAAAGAACAGCTACAGTTCCGGCGCGAGTGCAAACCGGGTGTCCTTCCCCGTTAACCCGCTACCGCGCGGTTACGATGAAGCATTCGCAAAGTTCACCCTAGAAACGTCCGGCCAGAGACAGGAAACCGATCTCTCATCAAATGTGGGTGAGACAAAGAACTTCCCGAGCCTCATTCAAAACGGATTTCAAGGACCCTTTGACCGCGGAGCCTCATTTTCCCTAAAAGCGCAAGATCGTCTGGGAAAGAATTTAGGGATCGCGTCCACGTTCCTATTGAGTAAGGATTATGGGCAGACGCGAACCATTCGGATCAAGATGGCCTACCCTTCCGTGCATCCCGGTGGTTTCGATCCTGGTAAAGAGCCTCAGGTTCCGGGTCGCCCCGGCAGTGGGGCCATGGCAAGAACAGTAGGGGGTTCACCCCTCGTCGAAGAGGTGAAATTCGAAATCACTTACAGAATAAGTAAGGTGACTAGGATGGTCCATAAATAGGGATAACCTAAGACAGGAAAAAGATGTATCGCTTTATGTCGCTACGACGATCAGTCAGGCTGGCGCTGGTGTTTGGGTTCGTCTGTACTTTGAGCGCAAACACGGCTGCGCAAAATCTAAACCCAACTCAGCTTTACCAGCAAATCAAGAGCCTGGAGTCGAGCTTCCCCCTGCCTACGGTGAAGGAGAGGGTCAGCGTCGGAACCCTTGACGCGCCGACCGGTATATTCACTGGTAAGTGTTCGGGTAATTGCGGCCTTCCGCCCGAGAGCCCTGCCGACGCGCCAACACGGGAGAACGTGCCGCCGGTTGTGCGTGTTAACGCCGTCAACGTGGAATTAATCTTCAAAGTCACGCATCGCACTGCTGACTTTGCGGTAACGGCCAACGGCATTAGCGTGTTCGCCGGCCCGGGGCAAAGCTCCGTGACAATCAACGTCGGCACAGCCCAGCGGGTGAACTGGAACGTCAAATCGGGACCTAAATCATACAGCGACACTCTCTTTATCCAGCGTTCCCCGATCATTGGCGCAGGTGCCTTCACGATTCCAGTTTTGCCCCTGGCCATCATCTACGAGCCACCGCCCGATAGCCGGAACAAGAATAAAGCGACGTATTCGGTAACCAGAGCCATCGGGAGCAAGGTGACTACGTCATTCAGCTACGAGCGTAGCACAACTGTAAATGCCGTTCCTTCCCAGTTCGCCGATGTGAGTGATCTCAAAAGCAAAATGAGCTCGCTGGCCTCAGTCGTGAGCAGTGTGCCGGGTGTGCCTTATGCGCAGCAAATCGGCGGAGCATTGAACTCGATTGCGGGTGCCTTACCTTCGGCGAGTTCCACCGAGACAACCGGTCGCGTAAATGCATCCGATCACTCGCTCGAACTGACCAACATCATAGCGACCTCAATCAACACGGGGGAGAATGACGGTGGGCCGGGAGTTGGAGATGTTGTTTACTACCTTAAGAATCCCAGGCTGGTGTGGTTGGCCGAAAATGGAAAGGTCACACTGGCCCTGCTCGACCACGGCGTGGTGGCAACCGCCTCGGTCAGTAGCTTGAGAGCTAATCTCAACAGCGGATGGCAGGGTCTTGATCGCGAGGCTATCCAAAACCTCCTGGCTCTTGACCCTTTTACCAATCCCAAACGTCTGGGGTTACTAGGATGGCAATTGCCCGAGCCTCGCTTCTCCTACATCGATACTTATGAAATGAACGCCGCAGAATTTAGTGAGGGATACACCAGCAGCGCCACGCGAACCGACACGCTCACTACAACCAATTACACGACCAGGATTGAAGACTATCGCCAAGGCTGGCTGAGCTTTGTCGGCCTTGGCGCCCCCGAGGACCAAACGATCAAGACCACGGTCACTTATAGCAACCTGACTGGAGCAACCGTGACTGAGGCGCAGCAAGTGACCGCCGACTTTTATGCGCAGGCACAGGAAGTCTACGACGTAGAAGTCGACTTCGATAATCTCTTCGGTACCTTCGCTTTCCGGAAGGTTTCGGCCCTGCCTCAGCCCAGAGTGCAAGGGCGAGCAACGGATCCTGCCGGCCATCCGTTGAAGAAAAAACTAATCACCTTGTTTATAGGCCACAAGAAGTTTTCGACGCGCACCGACGCCCAAGGACGCTACGCCTTTCATGCCTCGACGATCAAAGAGGGTAATGCAGTGCTGGCACTCGGTAGCCTGCGCAAGAATATTCAACTCACGGGCACGCCTTTGAACCTCGAACTGCGAATGTTTCGCTGAGTTTCTAATTTCCCAGATCGTTAGCGGGAAAAAAATCAAGACGAAAGACGAATGAGTATGACGAGACAAGTCGTGAGCAAGCAATTTCACCAAGGAGAGGACCGATGAAGAAACTGCTGATGATGTTTGCCATCATACTTGTTTTGGCGCCGGCGCCAGAAGCCTATCTTTCACCGGGCAACGGGCAATCAGCGACAACCATGGAGCCATCGCGTACTCGAAGACTACAGGCGCGTGGGGGACTTCGTACGATTCCCCAACCGGCAGACATGCCGAGGCCTTTGCGCGGCAACAATGTACGGCAGGCGAGATTGTGAAACATTAACCGTGGTCAGGAATAGCTGTGCGGCTCTGGCCGAAAGCGCTCAGCTCAGCAGAGGACGAAATCGCCCATACGGCTGGGCTTCGGCCCGCTACAAGACGAGAGGCAGAAACACAAGCCAGGACCAATTGCTACAAACTCAGTTGGACGCCGGTGTCAGATTCTTTGCTGGGTTTGCACCTCGCGGTAATAGGGTCGCTCCAGCAACAGTCGCAAGGGCGCCACGTTCGCCGCATTGCTCTCAGCCCAGTGTTTGGTGAAGGCTGAAAGCGTATGTTATCTTCTCAATCTTTCAAATCCTTCCGATTTTTGCCCGGAGTGGCTTCGCAACAAATAGAGGAGTTAAGTACGAAATATGGCTACGTCTAACGAAACCAGCACGAACGGAAGCACGGGAAAAGTCGTGCAAATTATCGGCCCGGTAGTCGATGTCGAGTTCGGAGCGAATTACCTGCCGCCGATTTACCAGGCACTGCGGATTATTTCCGAGGGTTTTGAAGTGCCTGAGCCGATCGATGTGATTGCCGAAGTGCAGCAACATCTGGGCGAGGGGCGCGTGCGTGCGGTTTCCATGCTGCCCACCGACGGCATGGTGCGCGGCATGAAAGCAATCGATACTGGCGGGCCGATTACTGTGCCGGTGGGCGAAGGCACGCTCGGCCGCGTGATGAACGTCATCGGCGAGCCCGTCGACAACCTCGGAGACATTCCGCACCAGCAGCGCTATCCGATTCATCGGCACGCGCCTACTTTTGAAGAGCAATCAACTGAGCTGCAGATGTTTGAAACAGGAATCAAGGTCATCGATTTGATTCAGCCGTTTCTCCGCGGCGGCAAAATTGGCTTGTTCGGCGGCGCCGGCGTCGGCAAGACCGTCATCGTCATGGAATTGATCAATAACATCGCGAAAGCCCGTTCCGGCTTTTCGGTCTTCGCTGGAGTTGGCGAGCGCACCCGCGAAGGAAACGATCTGCTCCGCGAGATGGTCGAGTCAGAGGTCATTCAGTTCGGCGAGACGTTCAATAAGAACCTGCATGATACCGGCGCCTTCGACATGACCAAGGTGGACATGAAGGCGATCGAGAAATCAAAGGTCGCACTCATCTACGGCCAGATGACTGAGCCGCCGGGTGCGCGCCTGCGGGTCGCGCTGTCAGGTCTTACGGTCGCCGAGTATTTCCGAGATCAGGGCATGGACGTGCTGCTCTTCATTGATAACATTTTCAGGTTCACTCAGGCGGGCTCAGAAGTTTCGGCACTCCTCGGCCGCATGCCGTCGGCAGTAGGCTATCAACCAAACCTCGCGACCGAGATGGGCGAAATGCAGGAGCGCATCACGTCGACCAAAACCGGATCGATCACTTCGATTCAGGCGGTGTACGTTCCGGCGGACGATTACACTGATCCGGCGCCGGCGACCACGTTCGCGCACCTCGACGCGGTGACCGCGCTGTCGCGGCAGATCGTTGAATTGGGAATCTATCCGGCGGTAGATCCGCTCGCCTCTTCATCGCGCATCCTCGATCCCCGCATCGTCGGCGAGGACCATTACAACACCGCACAGCAGGTTAAACAGATCCTGCAGCGCTACAAGGATCTGCAGGACATCATCGCGATCCTCGGGCTGGACGAATTGTCTGATGAAGACAAGCTGGTGGTTTCACGCGCGCGCAAGATCCAGAAGTTCTTCTCGCAGCCTTTCCACGTTGCTTCGCAGTTTACCGGCCGCGAAGGCAAGTACTGCAAGCTTGAAGACACGATCAAAGGCTTCAAAGAAATCATTGAAGGCAAACACGACGATCTGCCCGAACAGGCTTTCTATATGGCCGGCACGATTGAAGAAGTCGTGGAGGCCGGTAAGAAGATGCAATGATGAAAGGTAAGGCAAAAGGAAAAAGGTAAAAGGCAAAAATAGTCGCTTCCAATGAACCGGCCTCTGTGCCTTTTCAATTCCTCTTCCTTTTTCCTTTTACCTTTTTACTTGATTTATGGCCGATCAACTCCAACTCGATGTAGTTACGCCTGAACGCCGCGTATTGTCTGAAGCGGTAAATGCCGTGACTGTTCCCGGACGGGGCGGCGAGATGCAAATCCTTCCCGGCCACGCCGCCTTAATCTCGGAACTGCAAACCGGCGTGCTCGCTTACAACGAAGACGGCACCACGTTTCATTTACACGTCTCGGGCGGCTTTGTCGAAGTCAACGATGATCGTGTCTCGGTGCTGGCGGAAATCGCCGAGCGCCCTGAAGAAATTGACGCCGCGCGCGCCAGGCTATCGCGTGAGCACATGGAAAAGGAGTTGAGTTCGTGGAGCGGGACAGAAGAAGATTTTGAAAAGGCCCGAGCCAAGCTCGAGCGTTCGGTGGTGCGCCTGCAGCTCACTTCAGAGCGTCGTAGTTGATACGCGCGACAACAGCCATCTCGCATTAAACGTTAAAGCCCTGCCGCCGCGATAGTCTCTTTCATCTCGCGCACTGCCTGCTCTATTCCCACAAACACGGCGCGCGAAATAATGTGATGGCCAATATTGAATTCGCTGATCTCGCCGATTCCGGCCACGGCCGAGACGTTCCGCGTCGTCAGGCCGTGACCTGCGGCCACGTACAAACCGTATTGTGCGGCGAGAGCTGCGCCCTCACGCAAGCGACGCAATTCCTGATTGACCTGCATGGCCCCTTCACCGTGGATGCCGCGCCCTCCCAGAGTTGCCTCAGCATACGCAGCGGTGCATAGCTCGACCTGCTGAGCATTGACTTCACGAGCGGCTTCAATCTGCAGCGGATCCGGATCAATGAACAGACTTGCCATGATCCCGGCTTCGCGCAGCCGAGCTACCGCAGCGCGAACGATTGCTTCGTTTGTCAGGACATTCAGGCCGCCTTCGGTAGTAATCTCGCCGGGATTCTCGGGCACCAGACTGACGGCATCCGGTTTCGTGTCGATAGCAATCTTTACCATTTCTTCCGTGGCAGCCATCTCGACATTCAGATAAGTTGTGAGGGCGTCACGCAGCAAGCGCACATCTTCATCCTGAATGTGCCGGCGATCGCCACGCAGGTGGATCGTGATTCCATCGGCGCCGGCCTGCTCGCAAATCATCGCGGCGGCGACGACACTTGGCTCCGGCGCGTGACGCGCCTGCCGCACGGTGGCGACATGATCAATGTTGACGTTAAGACGAGCGGTCATCGTAATGAAACGGTAAAAGTAAAAAGGCAAAAGATCAATCCTGTTGGTGGCGATACCAGATTCTCGTTTTTCCTTTTCACTCTTGCCTTGCGGCATCAGCCATCACTTCTCCGCGGGCGGCGCTGATCGCTTCAGCGTAAGCTCCCCGGTCGACTTCGCGGCGAATGCGCCGCACTTCATCCGCCATGCGAAAGCTGTCGCGCAACACCGCCACTTTGCTGCCCGGATTGTGGTCCCAGCGCACCGGGATTTCGCGCAGCCGCACCTGGGCCAAATGCGCCAGGTAGATCAATTCCACGTCAAAGCCGAACCGATCGATCTTTGCCGCTTCGATCAACGGTCGGCAGACATTCATGCGAAAAGCTTTAAAACCGCATTGCGTGTCCCAGAATGGCAAGGCCGTTGCCAGGCGCACGATCAAATTGAAAACGCGACCACCTTGTTCGCGGCGCCATGGTTGATGCACGCCAATCAGACTTCGATCCAGCGCACGCGAGCCAAACGTTAAATCACACTCGCCTTTTTCGATCGGATCGATGAGTTTTGCTGCCTCAGTTATCGGCGTGGAAAGATCAGCGTCAGAAAACAGGGCAATGTTTGATCGAGCATGCAGCAGCCCGGTGCGTACCGTGTGACCTTTTCCGCGATTCTGTTCTCCTCTGATCAGACGCGCACTAATGCCAGCCGCCTCCGCGAAACCGTGCTCTGCCACCTCGGCAGTATCGTCGGTCGAACCATCATCAACGAGAATCAGCTCGCTGCCGGGGCGAGCTGTGCTGAGAAAATCGACGATCACGGGTAGCGTCGTCACCAGCCGCGCGGCTTCGTTGTAAGCGGGCACGATGATGGAGAGCGGCGGCAGCATCTGGAGTTGAGAACGTCATTCTGCGGAAAGCAGCGGCTTTGCACAAGTGTTACTGTTGCTTGGTAGTGGCTAAATCATTTTTACCCCACTACCTGTTGCTTTCTTCGAACGCGGCACGGCTCTCACCCGCTTTATCAGGCGCAAGATGCGGGAACCACAATAGGACGGGGCCTATTTGCGCGGGTCGCGTTTTAGCCCGGTTCGCGGATGCTGTGCTATATTTCATTAGACTTCAAGCGCGGACTGTCCAAGCAACAAGTATGAATCGGAACTTCACTGCAATTGCTGTCGGCGTCCTCCTGGTTTCAAGCATCACTGGAGGCCTGCGTGCTCGCTCGCACCGGCGTGTGACGAAGCCAAATGATCTGGCGGTCGAGAAATTCGAAGCTGAGCGGGTCGAGAACGGCTACGCCGAGGCCGTTGCTAAAGTTGAAGAAAAATACGCGGGCGAGATCGATTACGAGAAAGCGACCCAGGCGGCAATCCAGGGAATGCTTTTCACGCTCGATCCTCATTCGGTTTATTTCCCCTACAGCGAATTCAAGAAGCTAAAAGAAGATCAGGATTCGCGTTTTTATGGCATCGGAGTTCAGATCCTGCGCCATGACGACGGTGTCTATATTCAATCGGCAGTCGAAGGTACTCCGGCCGCGCGCGCCGGATTACGCTACGGTGATCGGATCCTCGAAGTTGACGGCAAAGATGCGCGCGATTGGACTGGCGACGAAGTTTCAAAAAATGTTCGCGGCACTCGCGGCGAGGCTGTGAACCTCAAAATAGAAAGGGCCGGCCAGGAAGCACCAATCAACTTTAAGATCGTGCGCGACGCAGTGCCGCTGCCTTCGGTGCGCAATGCGTTTATGCTGCGCGCCGGCACCGGCTATATCGGATTGATCGGCGGTTTCCAGCACACAACTGATGACGAGCTGCGCGAAGCAATCAACAGCCTGCGCAAGGAAGGGATGCGGCAACTTGTCCTTGATCTACGCAACAACACCGGCGGTTTGCTGGATCAGGCCATCAACGTGTCGAGCGAGTTCTTGCCGCGCGACCAGGCGGTGGTCTCAGTCAAAGGACGCAGTGAATATGGCGAGCCGGCCGTGTACAAATCGAATGGCAGCGAGCCGGAAGACATGCCCCTGGTTGTCTTAATCAACCGCAACACCGCTTCCGCTTCGGAAATCGTCGCCGGAGCCATTCAGGATCATGGACGGGGCCTGATTGTCGGCGAAACGAGTTTTGGCAAAGGACTGGTCCAGCACGTCTTTCAACTTCCCTTCAACACGGGGTTGACCCTTACGACGGCGCGCTATTACACGCCGTATGGGCGATCGTTGCAGCGCGATTATTCCAGCGGATCGCTCTACGATTACTACACCCGTCGCGATCTGGAAGATCCTAATCAACCGGCAATTCAACCTGGCCAACCCTCGCCGACAGAAGCTGCGCCTTCGCGCAATAATGGCCCGGCGTTTCGGACGGCCGCCGGGAGAATTTTTTACGGCGGCGGCGGCATCACTCCCGATTACGAAGCACGGCCACTGACGGCTACCCCAACGCGCAATCGAATAACCGAAGCAGCTTTTCAATTTACGCGGCAACTCGGCGCCGGCATCATTCCGGGCCTCGAAGGTTATCGTGTGGAGAAAATTGAATTCGGCCGGACACCACGCCCGGCGGACTTTCCGATCACCGACAAGGTCATCGAAGCTTTTCGCAACTTCGTGCGTAAGGATCCGAAACAGCATCTGCAAGTCAGTCAGATCGATGCCGATCTCGAATTCGTAAGGCTGCGGCTGCGAGAAGAAATCATGACCGCAGCGTTCGGCGCCGACGCCGGCCAGCGGGTGCTCCTCGAAAGCGATCCCCAGGCGTTGCGCGCGGTTGAGGTCCTTCCTGACGCGAAGCGTCTGGCTGAAAGCGTGCGCAACGGCACACCGGTTAGTCTGAATATCAAACCGGGCCGTCGGCAGGAATTCTTCTTCGATCTTTTCGATGATGAAATGGAAGAAGCGATTCTGGTCTAGCCGCCGCTAAACTCAATTCAAAAGCATTGACGGAGATCGAATATGTCTCAACACATTTCGCGTCGCAGATTGCTGCGCAGCGCGATCAAAAGTGGCGTTGGATT
>WNGN01036632.1_pt1 | contig 13461 bp, 13 predicted proteins | sample 5400561 | NCBI WGS metagenome assembly WNGN01 (sample SAMN13153379, study PRJNA577476) | soil metagenome | isolation source: 115 cm soil or saprolite under Garry oak tree replicate 2 | place: USA:California | collected 2016-06-15
ACTACATCGTGATGGAGTACGTGCAGGGCACCACGCTGGGGCAGGTGATCCAGGAGGAGGCCCCCCTTTCCGCCGAGCGGGCGGCGGACATCGGTCTGGCGGTGGCTCGCGGGCTCGCCTTCGCCCATCGGGCTGGCATCGTCCACCGTGACGTCAAGCCGGGGAACATCATGCTCGCGCCCGCCGGCGAGGTGAAGGTGATGGACTTCGGCATCGCCCGGGCCACGACCGGCGAGAGCCTCACCCAGACCGCCACCGTGCTGGGAACCGCGACCTACTTCTCCCCTGAGCAAGCGCAGGGCGAATCCGTCGACGCGCGTTCCGACATCTACGCGCTCGGTTGTGTGATGTACGAGATGCTGACCGGGCATCCCCCGTTCTCGGGCGAGAATCCGGTGGCGGTTGCCTACAAGCACGTTCGGCAGGAAGCGACACCGCCCGGGCAGGCGCGCGCCGGGATCCCGCCGGACCTCGAGGCGATCGTGATGCGGTGCCTGGCCAGGATCCGGCCGACCGTTACCAGACCGCCGAGGACCTCGTGGCCGACCTCCAGCGATTCCGATCCGGGATGACGGTGGAGGCCACCGCGCTCCTTCCGTTCGCGCCCACCAGGGTTATGCGGCGACCGGTCGGTCCTTCCTCGCCGACCGGCGGCGATGAGCGACGCCGACGGATCGCGATCACGGCGATCATCACCGGGATCTTGGTGGTCCTGGGGGTAGGCCTGTTCCTCCTGGCCAAGACGCTCGCCGGGTCCACGCCGGCTGCGATCACCGTGACGGACGTGCGGGGGAAGACGGTCGCGGTCGCCAAGCAGATCCTGGCGCTCCAGGGATTCACGGACGTCACCACGACTGAGGTTCCGAGCTCCCAGCCCGCTGACACCGTCCTCGACTACAACCCGAAGACCGCGGTGCCCGGATCGACCATCAACCTCTCGGTTTCGAGTGGGCCGCAACAGGTCTCGGTGCCGAACGTCGTGTGCGAGACGCGAAAGGACGCCATCGATCAGCTCAAGGCATTGGGCCTGAAGTTCACGATCGGTCCGCCCTCCCAGAACGCTGTGTGCCCCCAGAAGGGCGTGGTCGGCGCGCAGGACCCTGCCCCGCTCACCACCGTTGACACGGGCTCGACCGTGACTCTGTTCCTGGTCCCGGCCCCATCGCCCTCCCCATCACCGAACCCCTCGCCGCCGCCGAGCCCTTCGCCATCCCCGTCGCCGAGCCCCTCGCCCACAGCGCCCGGCCCATCTCCCTCTCCGTCATAGCCGGCGTGTAGCATCCCCGAGCGACACCTACCCTCCTTCCCGGAGAGGAGCGGCGCGTTCTGGACTTCGTGACGGAAGCCTTCACCGACGACGAACGGGCCCGCCTTGCCCCCTTCTTCACCAACCTCGACGGGCCGGTGTTCGCCCTGGTCAACCTCCCCGAGGTCGTCAAGGGAGCCCTGTTCGCCCGCTACTCGCGTTCCCCGAAGTCTCTCCCACGGTTGTTCCTCGACGAGTTCGCATCGAACGCCGAGGAAAAATCGGCGGACCGCCGGGCCGTACCCGTCGGGGTCGAGCGGGCAGAGCAACTCTACGAACGAATCTTCCTCGACTACGGTGACGACTCGGTGGCGCAGCTCGGAGGCGTGCACCTGGCCGTGGAGCAGGCATCGCAGCCGCTTGCCAAGGTCCTGGAATGGGGACGGCTGGCCGCGTACCTCGAGCAGTCGACCCGCTACATCCCATACGACGATCGGCCCGGCGGCCGGTGGCGGTACGTGGTTCCTCCGGAGGTCCAGTCGCTCCCCACACTGACCGAGCGGTATCGCTCCACTCTGGACCGGGCCTTCGAGACCTACGCACGCTGGCTCGGCCCGCTGCAGGATCACCTCCGGGCGCGCCACCCCCAGGACCCGACGGACTCCGACTTCGTCTACCGGATGACGATCCGGGCGAAGGCCTGCGACGCGCTCCGTGGCCTGCTCCCCGCAGCCACGAGATCCAACGTCGGGATCTTCGCCACCGCCCAGGCGTACGAGCAGCTGCTCCTTCGGATGCGGGCCCATCCGCTGGCCGAGGTTCGCATTTGCGCGGATCTGATGCTGATCGAGCTCCGCAAAGTCATCCCAGCGTTCCTCACTCGGGTCGACCGCCCCGATCGAGGCGGGGCGTGGAGCGAGTACCTCCAGGCCACCAGAGGAAGCGTCGAGGCCCTGTCGGAAGAGACCCTCGCCGGCGTCGATCCGGAGCCTCGGCCCGAGGTCGTCCTCACCGACTTCGACCCCGACGGCGAGGTGAAGGTGGTGGCCGCGGCGCTCTACGCAGGAAGCATGCTGCCCGACGATCAGCTCCTCGACGTCTCCCGCAAGATGTCGTCGGAGGAGCGCGCCCGCGTCCTGGGCGCCTACGTTGGCGATCGCTCGAATCGCCGACATAAGCCAGGAAGGGCGTTCGAACGGACCTCCTATCGGTTCGATGTCCTGTGCGACTACGGGGCCTTCCGCGACCTCCAGCGCCACCGACTTCTGACCATGGAGTGGCAGGCGCTCACGCCGGATCACGGATACGAGGTGCCGCCCGAGGTCGAACAGTCAGGCGCCCAAGAGGACTGGCATCGAGTCATGGCCGAGTCCGCCGATCTGCACCGAGCGATGCGATCCGAGGGGCTGCGCGAGTCTGCGCAGTACCCCGTGGCCATGGCCTATCGGGTGCGCTTCTACATGGACCTGAACGCCCGCGAGGCCATGCACTTGATCGAGCTGCGCACCACGCCGCAGGGCCACCCCGTGTACCGACGCGTCGCCCAAACCATGCACCGGCTCATCGCCGAGGGCGCGGGCCACCGCGGGATCGCTCAGGCGATGGCTTTCGCCGACCACACGGACGCAGACGCGGGCCGCCTGGACGCGGAGCGAGCCGCCGAAAAGAAACGCTTGACAAACCGACCAGTCGGCCGATAGTCAGCTGCCGGACCGAGCTGCTTAGGGCGGCACTCAACCGCAGATGCTGAGACAATGCTGCGGATGCGATCGATCCTCGCCCTGCTGGCTGTCCAGCGCGAGACCGCGATGATCATCGCCCTCGCCTCGCTCTGCGCGGCAGGGGCGACGTTCGCCATCGGCGCCTTCCTCTTGTACCTGCGAGAGCGCAGGGCGGCCCGCGCGGCGAAGGCGCGGCCCGTCTCCAGCGTCTAGCCGGCCGGCTCCTTCGCCTCCCGCCTCTGCGCCTCCTCGGCCAGGAGGACGCGCCGGAGGACCTTGCCGACCAGCGTCTCCGGGAGCGTGTCGCGGAACTCGATCTGCTTGGGGATCTTGTAGGCGGTCAGGCCGAACTCCTCGCTTCGGCAGAACAGGATGATCTCCTCCGGTGTCGCGGCCTGACCATCCCTCAGGATGATGAACGCCTTGACCGCCTCCCCCGTGGTCGGGTCGGGTATCCCGATCACGCACGCTCTGGACCTTTGGGTGCCGGTACAGGACCTGCTCGATGTCGGTGGGGTACACATTGAAGCCGGAGACCAGGATCATGTCCTTCTTCCGGTCGACGATCCGGAAATACCCCTCGTCGTCCATCGTGGCGATGTCGCCGGTGAGGAGCCACTGCCGGCCCTCCGAATCGGTCTTGATGATTCCGGAGGTCTCATCAGGGCGGTTGAAGTAGCCCTTCATGATCTGCGGGCCGGCGATGATCAGCTCGCCCTCCTGCCCGGCGGGAACGTCCGTCGTCCAGTCGTCCAGGTCCACGATCCGGCAGTCGGTGTCGGGGACGGGGAGCCCGATGGAGCCCTCCTTCCGCTTGCCGTCGATGGGGTTGGCGTGGGTGATCGGCGAAGCTTCGGTGAGGCCGTAGCCCTCGGCTAGGCTCGCCCCCGTGATGCTCGCGAACTTCTCGGCGACCGCCAGCGGGAGCGGCGCGGCGCCGGACAGGCAGGCCTTGATCGAGCGGAGATCGTACTTCGGCGTGGCCTTGTCCTCGTTGATGGCGATATACAGACGGGGGACCCCCGGGAAGAGCGTGGGCTTCTCCTTCTGGATCACCTTGAGGGTGGACTCCAGCTGGAACTGCGGCATCAGCACGAGCTTCGCCGCCTTGGAGATGCCGACGTTCATGGCCACCGTCATCCCGTAGGAATGGAAGAAGGGGAGGATGCACATGATGCCTTCGTGGCCGTCGACCAGTCTGGGGAACCACGCCCCTCCCTGGCGGATGTTCGAGACCAGGTTGAAGTGCGTGAGCATCGCGCCCTTGGAGAGCCCCGTGGTACCGCCCGTGTAGATGAAGCCGGCCACGTCGTTCCTCGCGTCCACCGTGGCGACCTCGACGTCCGGGTAGGAGCCCTTCATCAGGTCCTTCCACCACCGGACCTTCGCCCCCGGAGGGACGGGGGGCCACGGCTCCCCCGCCGCGACGGCGTGCTTCCTGATCGTGCGCGGGGCCAGGAGAGTGAGAGGGAAGGGCAGGTAGTCGACGACCGATCCGACCACCACGTCGCGCAGGCCGACGTCATCCCTGACCGCGCCGATCTTGGGATAGAGGATGTCGAGGGTCACGCACACCTCGACGCCCGCGTCCTTGAGTTGATGGGAGAGCTCGCGCTCGGTGTACAGGGGGTTGTTTCCCACGATGACCGCCCCGATCCGCAGCGTGGCGTAGTAGGCGATCACGTACTGCGGACAGTTGGGAAGGACCAGGCCGACGCGGTCGCCCTTCGCCACCCTCAGTGACGCCAGGACGCTGCTGAACTGCTCGACCTGGCGAAGCAGCTCGCGGTACGACATCGTCTTTGCCATCGGCGCACCGGGAAGCCAGAAGGCGATGGCCGGGGCTTCTGGGAACCGCCCGGCCGCATCCTCCAGGATCGAGTAGAGCGACGTCTCCTCATACGGCTCGAGCGTCGTCGGCACCCCGGCCGGGTAGCTGGCCAGCCACGGTCGATCGGTCATGCTTGCCACCTCCGGGTCACGGCACGAACCCTAGACGGCCTCCGAGCGACTGTTCCAGCTCGAGTTCATGCTGCGGCTCGGCAGCGGACGGCTGGCCGAGATGTTCGGGGACTTCGCACTCCCCCTCGACCGGTTCATCCGGACGGTTGGATGGAATCGAGCCGGTCGGCGGCACCTCTTGTCATGGGACGACCTCTCGCGTCAGATCGCCACAGCGTTCGCGGCTGGAATCCGGGCGTGGGCCGATCACATGCCGGCCCGTCCCATCGAGTACGACATCCTTGCGCTGGATCCCTTCTTGCCGGAGGTCGGCGAGGCCAACGACCTGGCCGCGGCGGCCGCGGTGTTCATGGCATGGACGCTCTCGACCAACTGGGACTGCGAGCTCCTTCGGGCCGAGATCGCCGACCGGCTCGGGTGGGAGGCGATGACGGTGCTGTTCCCGGGGATCCAGGCCGATCCCGCCGTCGTCCAGCCGGGCAAGTCCGGCGGAACGGGAGGCGCACGGTCGGCGCTCGAGCTCCTGAAGCAAGCACCGCGGCTGCCCAAGGGCCAGGGCTCGAACAACTGGGTCGTGTCGGGGCGGCGAAGCGTTACCGGCTCCCCGCTCCTGGCCAACGACCCGCATATCTTCGCCCAGGTCCCCTCGATCTGGTTCGAGGTGCACCTGTCGGCGCCGGGGATCGACGTGGGGGGCGTGGCCCTACCGTTCGCACCTGGTGTCATCCTCGGCCACAACGATCGGATCGCCTGGGGGTGCACCAACGTCGGCGGCGACACCCAGGATCTCTTCCTGGAGGAGCTGAACGACGAGGGGACCGCCGCCCTGTACGAGGATCGTTGGGAACCGCTCACGGTCCACCGGGAGGAGATCGCCGTGCGCGGCCGGACCGAGCCCGATGTGCTCGAGGTCCGAGAGACCAGGCATGGCCCGATCCTGGACTCGTACCTGATCGGGCTGGCCGACATGGAGGTCGTCGAGGGCGGCATCGCCGAGACGTACGCGCTGAGGTGGGTGGGGCTGGAGGAGGGACTGAGCGCCGGCACCGTCCACGGGCTGAACACCGCGCACGATTTCGAGAGCTTCCGGCGGGTCCTCTCGGGCTGGGCGTGCCCGGGGCAGAACTTCGTCTACGCGGACGTCGAGGGGAACATCGGGTACCAGTGCACGGGATCGCACCCGATCCGGAAGAAGGCAGACGGAACCATCCCGGTCCCGGGGTGGACCGGCGAGTACGAGTGGGACGGCACCATCCCCTTCGAGGAGATGCCCTGGGCGTTCAATCCCGATGAAGGGTTCCTTTGCACGGCGAACGCGAGGCCGCACGACGACACCTATCCGCACCTCCTGGGTCGCGACTTCATGCCGCCGTTCCGGGCCCGGCGGATCGCCCAGCTCATCACGGCGCGTGCGATCCACGATCGGGACTCGTTCTCTCGGATGCAGGTGGACACGGTGTCGCTGCCGGCAATGGAGATGGTGCCCATGCTCCTGGCCGTGGACCCGGCGAACGACCGGGAGAAGCTGGCCCTGTCGCTCCTGTCCGACTGGGACTTCGACCTGGCCGCCCCTGCTGGGCCAGGAGCTGTACGAGCACTTCTACAGCAAGCGGCAATGGACGAACGAGTTCCAGGTCCTGGTGCTGCCACGGCTGCTCGAGCTCCCCACCGCGAGGTGGTTCGGCGCCGACGGGATTCAGGCGAGGGACGACCTCCTGCGACGCGCACTCGAGGAGGCGCTCGACGAACTGACGGGAAGACTGGGCGAGGACATGGGCGCCTGGTCGTGGGGTGGGTTGCACCACGTCCGGTTCATCGGCCAGATCGGGCACCGGGTGCCGGACCTCGAGGAGTTGTTCACGGTCGGCGTGGCTCCGCACGGTGGCGATGAGCAGACGATCAACCAGGGCATCTTCGAGCCGGGCGGCGGCACGTACGACACGGTGGTCGTGTCGTCGTGGCGTCAGATCATCGACCTGTCGGACCTGGACGCGTCGGTCGGCACCCACACCGCGGGGCAGTCGGGGAACCCGGCCAGCCCGCACTTCAACGACCTCTTCGCGCTGTGGTCCGCAGGTAGGTACCACCCGCTTCCGTTCACGCGTGCCGCGGTGGAGGCTGCGACCGAGTCGCGGCTCCTGCTGACCCCGCCCTGATACCATCCGAAGCCGATGCCGAAGTCCAGATCGAAGCGCCGCCGCTACCAGCCGCCACCCCGAAAGAAGCCCAAGCCGAGCCCGAGGTGGTACGGCTGGACGATCCTGGGGGTCATGGGCATCGGCGTGGTGATGATCGTGGTCAACTACCTCGGCCTCATCCCCGGCACCAACAAGACCGCGTCCAACACGTACCTGTTCGCGGGCCTCGGGCTCATCGCGCTCGGGTTCCTGCTGTCCACGGGGTGGCGCTGATCGCGTGCCGGTCTACGAGTACCGCTGCACGGTCTGTGGCACCAGCCTCGAGGAAATCAAGCCCATGGACGCCGGTCCGCCGGGACCGTGCCTCGAGTGTGGCGGTGACCTGAAGCGCGTCTACGGGCGGGTGGGCGTCCGGTTCTCGGGGTGGGGGTTCGAACGGAACGACTCGCTCCTGCCGGGGGACCGACGCCGCAAGGACTTCAAGAAGCTTCGCGAGAAGGCTGAGGAGATCTCCGAAGGTTGACGCTCTCAGGTCTCGAGCGGCTGCTCCCGAGGGCGGCGGACGACCTTCATCGGCTCGCCACAGTGGCGCGGAATCTGGATCTCACCGAGTCGGGTGACCTGGTACTCGGTCCCGCACTCCCCGCATACGAAGAAGACATCGAGGTCGGCCACGTCCTCCGGCTCGATCTTCTCCTTCGATGGCCCCGAGACGATCCCCCGCAGGAACGTGAGTCCGACGAACGCGATCGCAAGGAACATGGCGACCGCGATCGACCACGTGAGCCACGAGGCAAGAGCCAGCACGCGATCAGCCTACCGAGGCGACTGAGAGATCGGGAGGCTACCCGAGTCGCTCGATGATGGTGGCGTTGGCCATGCCGCCGCCCTCGCACATCGTCTGCAGCCCGTAGCGCCCGCCCCGTCGCTCCAACTCGTGCAGCATCGTGGTCATGAGCTTCGCCCCGGTCGCGCCGAGCGGATGGCCGACCGCGATCGCGCCGCCGTTCGGGTTCACATGGTCATCGAGCCAGCCCGGCGACACCCCGAGCTCTCGCTGCCACGCCAGCACCACGGACGCGAACGCCTCGTTGATCTCGACCACCTCGATGTCCATGAGCGCCAGGCGCGCGCGTTCCAGCACCCGCCTGGTGGCCGGGATCGGCGCAGTCAGCATCAAGATCGGGGAGTCGCCCGCCAGCGAGAACGAGAGAAACCGCGCCCGGGGCGTGAGCCCGAGCTCTTCCGCCTTGTCTCGCGACGCGATCAGCACCGCCGAGGCGCCGTCGGAGATCTGCGACGAGTTCCCCGCCGTGACCGTCCAGTGGATCTGGCCGGGAAACATCTGCTCGAAGGTCTCGCTCTGGAACGCCGGCGCCAGAGTCTTCATTCGCTCGCGATCCGGCTCCATCCGGATGCCCTCGTCGACGTCAAGGAGCACCTGCTCGCCACCTTCGCCGGCGACCTTCAACGGGAGGATCTCGCGCTTGAAGTAACCGGCCCTCGTCGCGGCCGCGGCCTTCACGTGCGAGCGGTAGCCGAAGTCGTCGGAATCCTCACGGGTGATATCCCACTTCGTAGCGATGAGATCGGCAGAGATGCCCTGGGGAACGAGCTTGCCCTCGTACCGCGCGAACAGTTGCAGCCCAAAGGGATTCGCCCCCGCGTAGGACGAGCCCATCGGGACGCGGGTCATGTTTTCGACGCCCGAGGCGACCACCAGGTCGTAGGCACCCGCCATCACGCCCTGGGCGGCGAAGTGGATCGATTGCTGCGAAGACCCACACTGGCGGTCGATAGTGGTCGCCGGGATCGTCTCCGGGAAGCCAGCGGCGAGCCACGCGTTCCGCCCGATGTTGAGCGCCTGCTCTCCCACCTGCGAGACGCAACCGGTGATGTTGTCCTCGATCTGGCCGGGGTCGACGCCCGAGCGGTTCACGACCTCCTTCAGCACCTCGGCCAGGAGATCGACCGGGTGGATCTCTTTGAGCGAGCCGGTCCGCTTGCCGATCGGCGTGCGTACCGCCTCGACGATGACGGCCTCGCGGATCTCAGGCATGAGGGATGCTCCTTCCGGCAATTACCTACCGCTCGGTAACATCTGCTGCTACCGACTGTAGGCCGGGTCGAGATGTTCGTCAATCGAGTGGGGCGGAGGGAGAGCGGGACGGACGCCAGACGGCCGCGAAACAGGGACAAAGGCCCAGGGGCGGATGGCGACCGAGAATCGCGAGGAGGTTTGCCGTACGATCGTCGCCATGGCTTACGACGAGGAGCTCGCGGATCGCATACGCGAGTTGGTTGCCAACGAGTCCGATCTGACTGAGAAGAAGATGTTCGGCGGGCTCGCCTTTCTCGCGTAGATCCAGCGAAGTCAGACACGCTCGTCGCTACGACAAACGCTCGCCTCGTCGAAATGCGCGGCCGACCGATGCAGGGATGGCTGCGAATCGACCCGCAACACCTTCGCACCAAACGTCAGCTCACCAAGTGGGTCGCACTCGGGACGACATACGCTCGCTCGTTGCCCGCGAAGCGATAGGCCGACCCGCACACCATCCCGACGCGACCTCAGCGAATGGTAGGACCCCAATACCGGCTGAGAGGAGATGTGATGAGAAGAATTGTGGCTGGTTGCCCGCACGTCTGAGGGGCCTTCACCAGGGGAGCTTCATGAAGAAGACGTCGGCTCGGTCCTGGTTCTCGTTGAACACCCAGACCTCGTTGGCTTTGTCCTTGTCGACGTGAAAGACGTTGACGGCGCGGGCCTCGAAGGTCTCCCCATCGGGACCCTCGGCGCTGAAATAGACGATCCCCACGACGTGCCGATCGTTGCCGACGACATCGTGGACCACAAGCCTCAAGGTCCCCCCAGTCGCCTGAGACAGGCGGGCGAAGTAGCGAAGAACTTCCGCTTTGCCGGTGAACTCGCCGCTGGCCGGACCGTGCCCCGGCGAGTGCCAGACGACGTCCTCTGCCAGGTGCGCGCCCAGCCAGGCAAGGTCACCGGCGGCGAAGGCAGCGTACGCCTGGCGGAACAGTGCGACGTTCGGGTGCTCCTGCATGCCCCCTCGCTTCCTCTCCTCCGCTCGTGCGGGCACGCCAGCAAGCGCGGCGGCTTCACCACGCAACCAACGATTCGCAACCGCGGGGGGATCGGATCACCTCGGGATCGGATCTTGCGTGAGCCGGCCGAATCCGGGGATGCTAGCGATGACTCGATGAAACGCTGGCTGCTGGCCGCCCTCACCCTCCTGGTCCTGCTCCTGGTGGGAGCGGACTTCGGGCTGCGTGCGGTGGCCCAGAACGTGGTGAGCCGGGACCTCAAGACGTCCCTGAAGCTCTCCGCGAGCCCATCGATCAGCCTTCACGGCTTCCCGTTCCTCCTGCACTTGGCAGAGGGGCGCTTCTCCACCGCTTCGGCCGCCGGAACCGGACTCAAGGCGGACGGGATCACCTTCCAGTCCGTCCAGTTCACGCTGACCGACCTCGCCTTCAGTCCCAGCAAGCTCGTCTCGGGCTCGGACGCGACCATCACGGCGGCATCGGGGTCGGGGACCGTCACACTGACCGGCCCGCAGGCCACCGCCGCGCTGAGCGATCAGGGGATCGACGTGACGGTCGAATTCGTCGGGGGGCACGTTCGTCTCCGATCCTCGAGGGTCCCGGGAGAGCTGTCGGCCGAGCTCTCCATCTCCGCCTCCGGCTCCAAGCTCGTGCTTCGTTCCGCGGATCCGCAGCTTCCCCTCGCCGTGACGGTGCCGCTGCCGAGCTTCGTGACCGGCATCCGTTTCACCGACGTTCGTCTGATCGGGTCGACCGCCGAGCTGGACTTCACGCTCGACCACCCGTCCTTCCAGGTGAGAGCGGGCGGGCCCTAGCTGTCGGAATCCGGTCCTGCCGAGCGGAAGTCCCGAGCGCGTCCTCGCCCGTATCCCTTCCGGCTTTACGCTCCCAGTCACCTTGGAGGTCTCATGCACGCTTCGGCTCGTCGCGTTGGTCTTGCCCTCGCCGTGCTCCTCGCCGCCTCGGCACTCTTCACCTTGCGCCCGCCCGGCGCCGCGGCGACAACGAACCCCACCTGGATCATCCAGCGAACCCCCAATCGGAGCTCGGACTTCAACGAACTGACCGCCATCACCACGGTGTCGGCGTCCGACGCCTGGACCGTGGGGACGTTTCGGGGTCCGGGCTCCCCCGCGTTCAAGACCCTGGTGGAACACTTCGACGGAACCTCCTGGAGGGCCTTCCAGAGCCCCAACGTGGGCGCGTCGAACAACGAGCTCAACGCGGTGGCCGCGGACTCGAGCAACAACGCCTGGGCGGTCGGCTTCGAGTTCAACGGCGCGGCGGAACGGACGCTGATCGAGCGTTGGAATGGAAGGGTGTGGTCCGTCTCCTCCAGCCCCAACGTGGGCTCGGGCAACAACGATCTGAGGGGAGTCGGCGCGATCTCCTCGAGCGACGCGTGGGCGGTGGGACAGAGCACGGGCATTGTGACCTCGACCTTGGCGGAGCACTGGAACGGGACAGCCTGGAGCATCGTTCCCAGCCCGACGCCAGCCGGGGGCGGATTCTTCACCTCCGTCGTCGGCGTCGGTTCGAACGATGTCTGGGCGCTGGGCGGCCTGGGAGATGACGGAGACGCCACCCTCGCCGAGCACTGGGATGGGAGGGCCTGGCGCATCGTCTCGACGCCGGCTATCCCCTCCGAGGCCTTCTTCTCGAGCGCCGCAGCAGTTTCAACCTCGGACGTCTGGGCTGTGGGCTCTCAGGGAAGCAACACCCTCACCGAGCATTGGAACGGGGCGGCCTGGAGTATCGTGCCCAGCCCCGATCCCCTCCCCACCTCGAAGGGGAACAACTTCCTGACCGGTGTGACCGCGCTGGGCGCCTCCGACGTGTGGGCCGTCGGGAGCACCCTGGACTTCACCCTGGGCGAGCTTGAACGCACGGTCACCGAGCACTGGGACGGCACCGCGTGGTCGGTCGTGGCCAGCCCCAATCAGGGATCGGGGAGCAACCTGCTCCAGGGAGTGGACAGTCCCGGCGGCGGGATCGTCTTCGCGGCCGGCACCTTCCGGCAGGGATTCGCCGGCACGAACCGGACCCTGGTCATGGAGACCACGCAGGGCTAGCCGAACGCCGCGTCGACGAGGGCCCGCTGTTCGAGCTCGTGGATCGTTGCGCTTCCCCCGGCCGGGCTCGCGCTTTCGGGGCGTGCAACGTGGGCGAACACGACGCCCTCGGGGAGCACGTCGCGAAGACAGCGGCGGACGAACCGGAACCCGCCCATATTCTCGGGCTCCTCCTGGACCCACCGGACGTCGACCGCGTTCGCGTAGGTACCCACCTGGGCCAGGATCTCCTCCCGGGGGAACGGGTAGAGCTGCTCTACACGAGCGATCGCGACGTCGCTCCGCTTCGACTGATCCCGCCGTTCGGCCAGCTCGTAGAACACCTTGCCCGAGCAGAGGAGGACGAGTCGCACGGCATCTGTGTCGGGCACGTCGGGGTCGGGGAGATGCATCTGCCGCCGCAGCAGATGGAAGTACTGAGCGGGCGTGCTGGGAACGCATACCTGGATGTTGTTCTCCGCGGCGAGCTGGAGGAATCGTTCGATCCGCGCGCTGGAGTGCTCCGGACCCTGGCCCTCGAACCCGTGAGGCAGGAGGAGGACCAGCCCGCTCGTCTGGCCCCATTTGTCCTCGGCAGAGGCGATGAACTGGTCGATGATGACCTGCGCCTCGTTCACGAAGTCGCCGAACTGGGCCTCCCAGCACACCAGGGCGTCCTTGGCCACCACCGAGACGCCATACTCGAAGCCGAGGGTGGCGAACTCGTCCAGCGGGCTGTCGTAGATGAGGAAGGGAGCCTGGTCGGGCGAGAGGTGCTGGAGCGGGAAATATCGCGCTTCGGTCCGATTGTCGATCAACACGGCGTGCCGCTGGCTGAAGGTGCCCCGTCGCGTGTCCTGGCCGGTGACGCGGACCGGCGCACCTTCCATGACCAGCGACCCGAACGCCAGGGCCTCGCCCATCGCCCAGTCCACCTGGCCCTGATCGAGGGCGTCGCGCCGGCGTTCCATCTGCCTGGCAAGTTTGGGATGCGGGGCGAAATGCTCCGGCCACGACGTGACGGCATCCACGATCCGATCCAGGGTCTCGCGAGGCACGCCGGTCGCGGGCGAGGGCAGCAATCCGATCGGCTCGGTGTGGATGCGCTTCGCCGTCGGGGCGGGGGGGGCGCTCTCCTTGGTCTCGTCGAACGCTTGCTCCAGTCGCGCCCGATAGTCCTCGAGGGCGGCCTCAGCCTCCTCCAGCGTGATGTCGCCACGGTTCACAAGATGCTCCACGTACAGCTTTCGAACCGACCGATGCTCGTCGATCCGCGC
>WNGN01009366.1_pt1 | contig 13459 bp, 10 predicted proteins | sample 5400561 | NCBI WGS metagenome assembly WNGN01 (sample SAMN13153379, study PRJNA577476) | soil metagenome | isolation source: 115 cm soil or saprolite under Garry oak tree replicate 2 | place: USA:California | collected 2016-06-15
CCCTGCTTGCGTTGTTGGTGCCTGGGTGGCTTGTGGGCGAATGGGAAGTGCGAACGCAGGGATTTGCGGTGAGCAACCGGTTGATTACGGAGGGGCTAGTGCTAGTAGCGATCACGTACATGAGCGCACGAACGAGCCAAGAAGATTCGCATGCGCGCCGGGCGCTCGCGTGGATCGGTGGACTTGCGGTGTTGCCTCTCAGCGTATGGGCGTTTGTCGAAGGCCGGGAATATTGGGGATGGTGGCCGCAAAATCGCGCGGCAGTTTCGCCACTGCTCCAAATCACTGGCTGGGCCATCGCGATCTGTGCGCCGCTGGCGCTGGCTTTTGTGCTGCGTAAGAATGCAGCGTGGACAAACGCCGTTGCGGCGGTCTGGGTCCTGGTGATAGGCACATTTCGCGCCAGGCATGAAGACACCAGTGGAAACCTCTCGCTATTTGCCTGGAATTCACTCGGTCCGTATTTTTGGGCCGGAGTTGGAGCGCTCGGGATGGTGGCATGGGGGTTGCTGGAAAGGCGGCGCGAGCGCATCAACTTAGGAGTCGCAGGCTTTGCGCTCACCGTCATTATTTTCTACTTTTCGGACGTCATGGATAAGCTAGGCCGCTCCGCGAGCCTGATCGGGCTGGGAGTCTTGTTCTTGTTCGGCGGATGGACGCTGGAGCGAGCGCGTCGGCAACTGGTCGCGCGAGTCGTGGGAGGAACGCAATGAATCTCTCGCGGAAGGGTATCATCCTTGCGGCGCTGCAGTTGGCGCTGGTCGCAAGCCTGGGAGCAAAGTATGCAATCGATCGCGCGCGATTTCCGCGCGTCTGGGCGCAGACGGTGGCCTACGATCCCGATCTGCCAATTCGCGGCCGGTATTTGAGCGTGCGGCTGCGCGTCGATGCGGACCGGGTATATGCCGGTTCGGAGCTGCCAAAGGGCAATCAAGTTAATTTCTGGGGCGAGATGCGGGATATTTATTTGCACGCAGAGAATGGCCGCCTGGTAGCAAGTCCCGCGCCCCGGCCGACAGGACTGAGCGTGACGCGTTGGAAGACGCGCACCGGAGAGGCAGTGGCGGCCCTCAGCGAACCGGTGGCTTACTTTTTGCCGGAACACGTTGCCGATCCGTCGCGGCGCAAGGCAGGCGAAGAACTGTGGGTCGAGGTGACGGTTCCGAAAAAGGGCCCGCCGCGGCCGATCCGGCTGGCAGTGAAGCGCGGAGACACGTTTACGCCGCTCGAAATCAAGTGAAATGCGGACGGCCCGTTCGCGGACGGATCCGCGTTTTTCATTCGAACGCTGATTTCTGTGTCCTCAGGCGCGAGCGTCGCGCCGGATCATGGACCAGTCCAGGAAGTAGCCGATGCCGACCGCGAGAGGAATGATACCGAGCACGGCAACCGTCCAGATGCCACGATCCGCCTGGATGCCCGCAATCAATCCGAAAGTCGCGATGTAGCCGATGGCTCCGCTGACCAGCAGGATGCCGGAACGGCGCGAACGGGCCGCCTGGTTCAATTCAGGCTCCATCGGAATATCGACTCCACGGGCAATCGCCGCGAGCCGCTCTTCGCTGCGCAGTTTGCGGACCCGGTAATAGGTATACAGCGCGCCGAGGGGAACGCCCATCCCCAGAATCACGGCCACTAATCCGATCAATTCTCCGCCCATGGTGTGCTCCTTCTCTCTCTTTTAAGCGCCTGTCAGGCGCGTCTTATTGGGGGAACCGCGTTCAGTAGGATGTACGCGGAACAGCCAGGAAAAGTTCCCGGAATTTAAGAGAAGTCATTCTAATGGTGTCAAGTCTCACTTGATGACCGTGCTGGTCGGGAGTCAGTCGATTTCGTGGACTTCCATGGTGGAGTCAATGGCGAGATTTGGGTAGCGAATGGGGGAGCCGGCAGGGGCGGGCAAATGGCGCGCCGAAGCGCTGAAGCCACCGCCGGAGCAATCGACGGTGTAAGAATAACCGTCGCGCTCGGTACTGGTCAGGGAAAGCGAATTGGAGGAGATGAGTTCGTCCAGGGAAGCGCAATGGCCGTTCGTGGCGATGTAGGCGCGTTCCGCCTGGGCGATCTGCAGAAGGTCCATTCGAACGCCAGTCAGGCTGATGGCCTGCGTGGGAGCCGTACCTTCGTCGGTCGCCGGCATTCTCTTCAAAGAGAAGTGATAAACGACGAAGAGAAGGGCGGCGCCGGCCAGAAGCCGCGAGTTGCGCTAGAAACAACGTCGTTCCTTTCCCGCACCGAACTGTTATCCGCGCACATGCAACGGATGGAAGAGAAAAGCCGTCTAAGAAGTGTTGTTCGAACCGCGACTCCCCAACGTGCCGCGCTTTGTGAGCCGCTCTGCGGTGGCGTACACTGAATGTTTCACGGTCTCGTCTAATTCCGAGTGAGGCACCCTTTGACCACATCGAATCGTAGTCGCGTGATTCCTTTCCTTTGCGCCCTAACCTTGTTTTTCACGATGGCGCAATCGGCGCACGCCGCGCCACCGGACACGCAGGCGAAGCGTTCGCCGCTGCTCGCGGCGCTGCAAGCGGAGCTGGAACGCTCGATGAAAACATTGAGCGCGCTGGACCCTCCGGCCTATTACATGGGCTATACGATCACGGAGACGCAGCGCGTGGATGTGTCCGGTTCGAACGGGGCGCTGCTCAACAGCAACGAAGCCCGCAACCGGTGGCTGGAGGTTTCGGTTCGAACGGGCAGCTATGACCTGGACAATTCACACAAAGTCGGCGAGCGGCAACAGCAGAGCGGCGGGGTCACGCCCGTACCCATTGACGATGACGCAGAAGTGGTTCGCCGGGCGATTTGGCTGGAGACCGACCGGCAGTACCGGGCTGCATCCGAGGCGCTGATCAAGATTAAGACGGGCAAGGAAGTAAAAGTAGAAACAGCGGAAGGGCGCGCGCCGGATCTTTCTCGTGAACAGCCTCATACCAACATTGGCCCGCAAGTCTCCATCGCCGTGGACCGCAAGCCGTGGGAGGAAAAAGTCCGCGCTTATACCAAGGCGTTCCGCGAATCGACGGCCATCATCAATTCCATCGTGACGTTCTCGGCGCAAGCGCAAAACGCCTATCAGGTGACCAGCGAGGGGACGCAATTGCAATTCGGGCAGATTCGCTACCGGCTGGAGCTGTTCATCCAAGGCAAGGCGCCGGACGGCATGGACATCGACCGCTACTACAATTTCGATTGGGTGGACGCTAAGGATGCGCCTGACGACAAAGCGGTCTACGCGGCGGAAGCGACGATGCGCAAGGAATTGGAGGGACTGGTCGCCGCGCCCATCAACGATCCGACCGTCGGGCCAGCATTGCTGACGGGACGCGCCGCGGCGGTGTTTTTTCACGAAGTTTTCGGCCATCGCGCCGAAGGCCACCGCCAAAAAGACGTGACCGAGGGACAAACGTTTTCGAAAAAAGTAGGCGAGCAAATCCTGCCGGATTTTCTGAGTATCGCCGACGACACGACATTGAAAAAGCTCGGCAATCAGGACCTGCTGGGGTACTACCAGTTCGATGATGAGGGCGTGCCGGCGCAGCGCGTGGCGCTGGTGGATCATGGTGTACTGAAGAATTTCGAGATGTCGCGGTCGCCGCTGGTCGGGTTCCCCCGTTCGAACGGGCATGGCAGGCGGCAGCTCGGCGCAACGCCGGTTTCGCGGCAGGGCAACCTGATCGTGCAAAGCACCAAGACGGTAACCAGCGCGCAGCTCCGCGCCAAGCTGATTGAATTGATCAAAGCGCAGGGCAAGCCGTATGGGTTGCTGATCGATGACATCGCCGGCGGATTCACCTTCACGGGACGCGGGCAGCCGCAGGCATTCCAGGTGCTGCCCCTGGTGGTCTACAAAGTTTTTCCCGACGGGCGGCCTGACGAATTGGTGCGGGGAGTGGATATTGTCGGTACGCCGCTCGCGGCGCTGACGAAGATTGTTGCCACCGGCGATACAACGGAAGTTTTCAACGGCTACTGCGGCGCGGAATCGGGTTCCGTTCCCGTGTCCGCGGCGTCGCCCGCGATTTTGACTTCGGAATTAGAAGTGCAGAAAAAAGAGAGTTCGACGGACCGGCCGCCGATCCTGCCGCCGCCCGCGCACGACGTAATCAAGACGGGAGGCCAGCGGTGAGGCACGCGAAGGAAATGACAGGACTGATTTTGCTTTGGGTGGCGATGGGCTCCGGAGCGGCTGCGGGGGCGCAGGTTCCGCAGGACAACGACCACACGCTGCAGGCCATGCGTGATGAGATGGCCCGCGCGAAGACTCGCCTGGAACTGAAAATTCCGAACATCGATAGGCCGGTGCGGCCGTACTACCTCGAATATCGCTTGCTTGATCTCGAGGTGCGCGAAGTCGTCGCGGAATTCGGTACCTTGCTCTCAAGCACACATACGCGGAACCGCTTTATGGATGTGCAAGTGCGCGTCGGCAGCTACAAGCTGGACAGCTCGAACTTTGTAAGCGACGAGGGCTTCCGGGGCTTTATCGGTCCGACCGGCGAGGTGGGAATCGATCGCGATTACGATTCCCTGCGACAGGACTTGTGGATCGCTACGGATCAGGCTTTCAAAGAGGCGGTGGAGACTTATTCACGGAAGCAGGCGTATCTGAGCAGCCTGGCGAGACAATCAGACATTGACGATTTTGCGAAAGCGGACCCGGTGCAACTGATCGAACCACTGGAGACGCCGGATTGGACCAGCCGCAACTGGGACCAAGAAGCACGCGAGACATCGGCAACGCTGCGGGCGTTTTCCGAGATTCACGAATCGCGCGTGACCTATTACCTCGTGTACGCGACGGAATATCTGCTGACCAGCGAGGGGACGGAAATCCGCCAGAATCGCCATTATGCCGCGATCGAATCCGGCATGGGCACATTTGCCGACGACGGCGTGCCCCTGAACCATTTTTATGCCGCGTATGCCAAGCGTCCGGCCGACTTGCCCAGCGTGGAGACGGTGCGCAAAGGATTAAACGTCACCGGTACGGAACTCATGGCTCTGCGAGCAGCGCCTTCAGCGCAGGACTATACCGGCCCGGTCCTCTTCGAGGCGCGTGCTGCGGCACCGCTGCTGGCGCAGGTGCTGGGACCGGCGTTAAACGGCGGGCGGCCACCGATTTCGTTCAGTCCCGTGATGGAGCAACTGCTCGGCAACCTGGGTGGCAAGAGTGATTGGGCAACCTGAAGAGTGAGTTGATGTCCCGCCGGCCCGGGCCGGATTTCAACCAGTCCAACGGACATGGGCGCGCCGCGTTCCTGAACGACGCCAAGCCGACGATGAGCAATCTGTTCTTTTCGCCGGCAGAAACTCAATCCGCGGCGGAGTTGAAGAAGAAATTTCTGGGCACCTGCCGAGCGGAAAAACTGAGCTATTGCCTGGTCGTGCGCGAAATGGACAATCCTGCGCTTAGCCTGCTGCACCAAGAGGATTTCTCCGAGCTTCTGGCAAGCTACGGCGGCGGCGCCGGGACGGGCGATCGCCTGCCGCTGGTCGTTTACCGCGTCTATCCGGAAACCGGCCGGGAAGAAATGATCCGTGGCTCGCGGATCATCGGATTGAATTCGCGCGCGCTGCGGAACCTTGCGGGGATCGGCAACGATAGTTTCGTCTACAACTACATGCAGAGCCAGATCAACGGATTTGCCGGCACAGCGCTGGGGGCGTTTGGCTCGGCGCAGAACCAGAACGGCTTGCCCGCCTCGGTGGTGGCGCCGTCGCTGCTCTTCGAGGAGCTGGAAGTGCGCGGGGCGCGCGGAGAGGCCAAGCGGCTACCGCTTTTGCCTCCGCCGCCGATGAGCCCGGCAAAGTAAGTTCCGGTCAGGAATTTCCGCCATGAACGAAATCACGCGACGCGGACTAATCTATGGCGCGGCGACAGCCGCAGCGTGCGGCTTGCTGGCGGGCGTGGAGCGCATTTCCATTTGGGCCTTCGCCGATAGCGGCACGATCGAAGGCGATCCGGGCCCGGTCAAAATCGTGAAATTCGCGGACGACGGCACGAGGCTGGGGATTTATACACTGGCGAGAGTGCGGAAGAGCAAGCCCGAATGGAAGAAGCAGCTCACGCCGCTGCAGTACAGTGTGACGCGGCGCGCGAGCACCGAATTCCCCTTTTCCGGCGCGCTCTATAATCAGGAAGCAGCGGGGCTCTATCGCTGCATCGACTGCGACAACGCGTTTTTTGATTCGAAAGCGAAATTCGACTCCGGCACGGGCTGGCCTAGTTTCTGGGAACCCATCGCCAAGGAAAATGTGCGCGAGAAAAAAGATTTCAGCCTTGGCGCGCTGCGAACGGAAGTGAAATGCACGCTCTGCGATGCGCACCTGGGACATGTCTTCACGGACGGGCCCGCTCCAACTGGGCTTCGATACTGCATGAATTCGGCGGCGCTGCGGTTCATCCCCCGCTAATGGACCGCCTTAGAGAATTCCTGACGTTCCCTTCCTGGAGCGAACGGGATCGCAATGCCTCCTTGACCCGCGTGCAGTTCTTCACTGCTTTACGTCAGCCAACATATCCTCATAGTCGTTGATGGAGACGCGATCGATTTTTACGGGCAAGATGACGTCGAGCGGGTCGCTGGAGTGTGTGGCAGCAAGGGTCCCGAGGCGGATCGTCTTGTCGCCCATGTGTGCGTACAGCGGCACGGCGTCCTTCCATGTCTCCGGCACACCAGAACGAGTGAGCTGTCCCTTGATGTGGGTCTTGCCATCGGGAGTAGCCTCGACCGACGCATGGAAACCGTACTGTGGGATTCCCGTACCGTAGACATACTGGTTGAAGAACCAATCCATCTTGTGATTGCCGTCGAGATCCATGCCGCGTGTCATGTGCTTTTCCACGATGGCCTTGAAGTCTTCGGTGGAGGCTGCCTTGTTGTCAAAGGTCTTGCAATAATCCTGCATCATGTCCTTGAAAAGGTGGTCTGGATCAGGATTGCGGGGATCCATGAGCTGCATGCGAAGCATGTGCAAGACATAGGCGCCCTTCGAATAGATCAAGTCCTGATAGGAGCCGGGACCGGTCACGGAAGAACTAATGCGCCGCCCCATCCAAATGGGGCCGAGCGACTCGACCGTGTGCCCGTTGAAGTCCTTGCTGCGCAGCAGTTCTTTTTCCTTGCGCCATCGCGTCAGCGCTTCCTTCACATTGTCCCGGAACTGCACATAAAGGATCCCGGAAAAATCGGCAAAGCCTTCGGACAGCCATTGGTCGTGGTAGCTCTTCCATCCGACGCGATGCCCCCACCATTGGTGGGAACTCTCATGAGCGCGAAAGAAATCGGTGAGCTGAACTCCATCGGGAAGACCAATTTCGTGACGCTGGGTTCCGTCGAGGAAAGAGCCGGACCACAAGTAAATCAAGCCCGGCCAGCCCTGGCCGTAGGAATAGCTAATGGGCAGGCTGGTGACCGAAAGATGCTTGTAGGGATAGGGCCCGTAGTACATGGAGAAAAGACGGATCGTGTTGGCCATCTCCTGACCCATCGTCTTGGCCATGGCGGAGGGCGTGAGAGTCCCCACTGCTCCTTGGATCGCGCCAGATTCGAAGGCCCGCTGGACTTGAGCCATTAAATCGTCCGCTTCGCGATTGGCATAGATTTCGACAGCGACTTCACCGGCCTTGTCGTTGGCGAGCTTGTAATCACCATAGGCAAAACCCGCGACGGCAAGCGGCATCTCGCTCTTCCAGGTCGTGACGTGCGTGTTGCCATCGACGGTATCGCTGGTTTTTTCTCCTGTGGCCACCAAGACTGAGTTCTTCGGATTGCGAAACGTGAGGTCAAAGTCGGACCGCGTTGAGAAACTGTTGGGGCGCTCGGGATACCAACCCGAGCTCTCGCAAAAATAATTCCCGTTACCCGCTTTGCGAATGGCGCGTTTGCCGGCGTAGTGAAATTCCAGCGACTGCGCCTCACCCGGCTGTAGCGGCTGAGCGAGCACCACTGCAACGTAGTCGCCATAGGACTGAAAGCGATCCTTACCTTCGCGCGACTGGTAATAAGTGAGAGCGGAGCCTTTGGAATCCTTGATCGAATCAATCCTGAGGTTGGAATCTAGATTGAAAATGAGCACGCCTTGACCAGCCAGGTGAGGATCGATCTCGACGCGAGTCGTGGAGCTCAATTCCGCGCCCGAAGTCACGGCGGCGTTGATGTGGTAGGCGCGAATGGAGAAATCTTCCTTGGCCTGGGGATCCTTCCAGGCTTCGGCGCTTGTTTTATTGCCGGTGGGAAAACTCATCCAGACGTCGTTGTGTTTGAGCGGGCCCACGTCAACCCAGCGGCCAATACTAATCTCTTCAGGATCAAGAGCGTTGGAGTGGAATTCCACCCAGTCTTTGCCGAAGGTTTTCAAGTCCGCCAGGAAATAAGCGGTGCGGGCGCGGTCCGCGGACAGAACTCCCTGCAAGAGGCGCGGCAGAGCGGATTCGCCCAGGTCCTCGCGTTCCTTCTGGCGTTTGGCGTAAAGATCATCTCCCGTTGCTCCCGACGGCTGCCACTTCACCTGCTTCGCGATCTCGTCCTCCAGGCCATCCGTGAAGCTAAAAGTGGCATCGGTGAATGGCACGTCAAGTTTGGGTTGCTTTGTGAAAAGGACGAGTTGCTGCGCTTCGACGGGATTTGGCGGCAAAACCTGCACGCGACCTTTACCGTGAAAGGCGGCACCAAAGGTCACGCCATTCACTGGCTGGGCGAATTGAATGGTTCCGTCGATCAGCGTAATGTGCACGCGATCGCGGACGATCTCGACGTTCTCTGCGTGCGCGGACTTGGTGGGATCCATCGCTGGGCTGGACAGTGCATTCCAAATAGTGGCTGCGGGCGGCGGCGCGGGAGCTTGCGCAAAGGCGTTGGTCCCAAAAAGTGTTGCAAGAACGATCAGGAGGAAGGCGCGACGACTCATAAGGATGTCTCCTAGGACCCAGCGAGAAAGTACATCGTCCTAGCTTCGCAGGCAAGTGCCCCGAGAAGAACCTGGAACATGAGCCAAAGATACGCGATTTTGAAGAGATACGGAATGCAGTCAAGGGAACTGCCGCGCGTTCGGGAGATTGATGGGAGTTGAGGTAGTCTAGGCGGGCGATGTTCGCGACCTATCCAATCGAAGAGGCACGGGAGAAAAAGCGAGCCGCGCTCTTGAGCGTCGGCTCGGCTTTGCTGCTGGTTTCTCTGAAGACATTTCTCGTCGTCAGGACAGGAAGCCTGGGCGTCCTTTCGGAGGCGTTGCACTCCGGCCTCGACCTGATTGCCGCGATCATCACGTTTCTTTCCGTGCGCATGTCCGACCAGCCGGCGGATGAACGGCATCCCTACGGGCACGGGAAATTTGAGAACTTCTCCGCATTCATCGAGACCGGACTGCTCGCGCTGACGGCTCTCTACATCGTTTATGAAGCGTTTGACCGGCTGTTCTTTCGCAGCGTGCACATCCAACCCAGTGTCACGGCGATCCTGGTGCTGCTGGTCGCATTGTCGGTTGATCTGACGCGAGCCCGCGCCCTCCGGCACGTCGCCCGAAAATATTCAAGCGAAGCATTGGAGGCGGACGCGCTGCATTTTTCGACCGACGTATGGAGCACCATCGTCGTGATCGTCGGGATAGGTTTGGTCTGGTCCGGTGAAACGTGGAATTTGCCTTGGCTGAACTACGCCGATGCTTTGGCGGGTCTGACGGTGGCGGCCGTCATTTTGTGGGTGGGCGCGCAGCTCGGCAGACGCACGCTGGATGCCCTGCTGGACGTGGCACCGCAAGGCTTGCAGCAGGAAATCGCCAAGGCCGTCGCCCGCATCGACGGCGTGCTGGATGTCGATCGCGTGCGCGTGCGGCGTGCCGGGAATCGGCACTTTGTAGACGCAACGGTAAGCGTGGCGAGGACGGCGAGCCTCGAACAGGTACATGCCTTGAGCGACGCCATCGAAAAGCGCATTGGCGAGATCGTTCCCTCGGACGTGATGGTGCACGCGGAGCCGCGCGCGCCCCAAGGCGAACATCTTTTTGAAGCGATTCGCGCGGCGGCGCAGAGCCTGGGCCTCGCGATTCATGATCTGACGGCGGTGCAACAAGACGGGCGGCTCTTCATCGAGCTACATCTGGAAGTGGATGAACAATTGAGCCTGCGAGAAGCCCATCGTCAAGCTACCGAGCTGGAAGAAAAAATTCGCGAGCTGCGCGACGGGCAGGTGGAAGTCAATATCCACATCGAGCCGCTAGGCAGGCACATTGCCACGCCGGACGCGGGTGCCGGGGAGATGAAGCAGCTTTCACGGGCGATCGAGGACTTTCTGAACAAGCTGCCGCTGGAGTTCGACGAGCTCGTGAATTGCCACGATGTGCGCGCGCGCCAGGTGGAGCACCACATCTTGGTTTCGTGCCATTGCACGATGAAGAGCGAACTGCCCATCACGCAAATCCACGAGGTGACCGCGGCGCTGGAAGACCGCGTGAAGGAGAAGTTTCCGCAGATTTACCGCGTTACTATTCACCCCGAACCTTTCGAGGAAAAATAACGGGACAAACCACAGGGTGTCCTACTGCGCCTCGGAACGGCGGGCGAAGACCTGCGCGCCCAGCGCGATCAATGCGGGAAAACAAACTAGAACGTACCGTGGCTCGGGCGTTTCCAGCGTGGTCAAAAAGGCCGTGCGGATCACGATGAAGAGCGCCAGAAATGCAACGGCGGGCCGCGCCGCCGGATTCGAAAGCCAAAGCCACGCAGCGCCCCAGATGCCCATCCCTACATAAAATAAATTCAACACAAAAAACAAGCTGGTGACCTCCTGATCGACAGGGTCGTCCTCGCGCATTTGTGCCAGCGGAAAAACGTGTCCTGAAATCGGGAGCAATTCAATGCGCGGCGTGAACCAGAGCGTGACCGCGCGCGCGGCAGGCAACCAAAGGTACGTTCGCAAAGGATGGCGCGCGGTGCGCTCGCGGGCCAGTCGCGAGAACTCCGCATCTTCTTCCGGAGTCAAGGTCAAGTCATTATTGTATTGTTCGAGAACGGCGGCCACACGCTGTTTTTCCTCCGGCGTATCAAAAGCGCGTGCGGGAATCTCTTCGACGTCGATGGACTCTTCATTCAATTTCCAGGGAACCAGGTAGCAATCCCGGACGCGGTAGAGCCAGGTCTTTTCCCAGGCCATGAAGCCGTACGGCACCAATTCCCCCGGCAGATTCGAATTTTTTGGCGCCAGAAACTGCGGCTCTCCCAACGTCACCGTGTTGCGAATTGCCCAGGGAGAAAGAACCATCAGGCAGCCGAGCGCCATAGCGAGGCAAACCCAAAACCAGCGCACGTACTTTCCTTGCAGAAAAAATATTCCGCTGAATACGATGGCGGCAGCAATGAGCAACATCGGCGCTTCCGGGCGAAAAAGAGTCCCGACGCCAACAATTAATCCGGCTCCCAGCGCGGTGTATTCCGCGCTCCTCCATGGAGGAAGGTGGGTGCTCTTCAAAAGAAAATCCGGTTCAGGGACTCTCCTCAAAGCAATCACTAGAGCGCAGCACGCCAGCGCCGTCCAGAAAGTGGCGAAAACTTCGGTCAGTGGTACCGCCGCATAATTCGCCGTGAAAGGACACAGCGCGGCAAGCCAGAGCGCAATGGAGAACGCACGCTTGTTCGGCGTGGCGTGATCGCGCCGCCTACGGTCATTGCGTAGACGTGGTGCTTCAGCCAGTTGGTGGCAATTTGTTCATAAAGAACCGTGTCTCCAGAGTTGGCGGGGAACTTCAGCACGAAATAGAGCCGCAGCCAGAGGCCTGCGGCTAACGCAACAAAGGGATTCGAGAAAACTCGCTTCATCAATGCCACGCATCTTACAATAGAGAAGACGGAATCGCGCAGACGGACTCAGCTCCTAGCTTGATGTATATTTGCCTGCCGTGCCGCCGGGTTGAAAGGTGAAATGAAGGAACGCGGGCCCATTTTTTATGACGCGGAGCGCGTGCGCTGGCGCCTCACACGGCGCGTAATGGAAATTACCGGCGTCCTGTTGACCCTTTTGCTCGCCTATTTCTTCGTTACCATCGCTGTCAGCGTGGAGTTGCCCGCGGGACTGCTGCCGGATACGAAGCCCAAGTACCAGGCGCTCAAATCAAAAAAGAAGCCAGTGCCCACGCGGGAAGGCAGGAAGCGCCGCGTGGCGAACATCGGAACTTTACCGGCGAGCTACGATCCGCTGCGTGCGGCATTTTTTGTGAGCTGGGATCCCAACAGTCTTGCTTCGCTGAAAAAACACTACAAAGACATTGACCTTCTGATTCCCGAGCAACTGCACGCCGTCTCCGCGGACGGCGCGCTGACGGTGGTGGATTACGAACACGGGCAGAATACCGTCAAAGCGACGCCCGCGGAAGCCATCACGCTGCTCAAGGACGACAAGCTCCACCAGTGGATGAAGTCGTTCAATCCGGCAATCGAGCTGCCGATGATGGGTTTGGTGAACAATTACGATGGCGTGGAGTGGCGCATCAAGGAAATGGCGCAGATGCTGGCGAGCCCTACTGCGCGGCAGAGACTGGTGCAGGACGTTGTTGAATACGCGTTGGAGTCGCACGAGGCAGGCATTGTCGTCGATTTTGAAGAAGTGCCGGACGCCAGCCAGGTGCACTTCCGCGCGCTCATCGGCGCGTTGGCGCCCGCGCTCCACTCCAAGAGTTTGAAATTAATGATCGCTTTGCCCGCCCGCGACGACTCTTACGACTACGAATATTTCGGCAAGCACTGCGACGCGATCGTGCTGATGAATTACGATCAGCACTGGCCGTATTCCCCGCCGGGCCCCATCGCAGCGCAAGACTGGTTCATGGAAAACCTGCGGCAAGTCCTGGAAGCTGTTCCGGCGCAAAAAATTGTCGTTGGCATCGCGAACTATGCCTACGACTGGGCCTCGGCGCAAAAAAAAGGATATGCGGCCGCGGAGGAATGGAGCATCCAGGAAGCTTTGCTGCACGCCGAGGAATCGGATGCCGACGTCCAATTCGACAGCAATTCGCTGAATCCTCACTATTCGTACTACGACGAGCACAACCACGTGCACCAGGTGTGGATGCTAGACGCCGTCACCGCGTACAACGAGCTTCGGGCTAGCGAGCGATTGGGCGTTCAAGGCACGGCACTCTGGCGGCTCGGTTCATCAGACACCTCCTTATGGCCTATCTGGGATGCAATCCACGCTGACGATGCAGCCCGGCGGAAGCTCGCCGCTCTGCCGCCGGGCCCCGATCTAATCCTCGAGGGCGACGGCGACATCTGGCACTTTACTGATACACCCAAGCAAGGCAAACGTTCCTTCGAGTACGATGCGGCGAGCGATCTTTTCACCGATGAGTCCTATGACGCCATTCCGCTTTCCTACAACATCGAACAGATCGGCGGGGCGGACAAAAAAATCGCAATTTCATTCGACGACGGGCCTGATCCGCGCTGGACCCCGAAAATCCT
>WNGN01007312.1_pt1 | contig 13451 bp, 15 predicted proteins | sample 5400561 | NCBI WGS metagenome assembly WNGN01 (sample SAMN13153379, study PRJNA577476) | soil metagenome | isolation source: 115 cm soil or saprolite under Garry oak tree replicate 2 | place: USA:California | collected 2016-06-15
GCCAAACCAGCTCCGGCTAAAGAATCAAAGCCGGCCCCCGCCGAAACCAAGACTCCGACGAAACCGGAAGCGAAGCCCGCCGCCAAACCCCCTGCGAAGCCTCCCGCAAAACCGGACGGCAAGCCGAAAGCGTAGACAACTGCCTCCCGGAAGACTCTTGGGCGAAAAAATCGCTCATTATCAACCCTAATCTTGAATCTGAACAGGCACGTACAGAAAACGGGATTTCTCACGCTGCAAAACGGAATAATTCCCTACCGATCCAAGCCCAGACCGTGCCCTGATCGGCAAGACTCCGCCATTTTCACTGCCAGACAGGAAATGTTCTGGAAAAATAGGAGGTCTTAGCGACCGATCCTCGCGTCGCAAGAGTGGACAGTCTGGACTGGATGCCGAAACTAAACCAGCCTGAAAGATCCGACCAACAGTTTTTCGACTTATGCCCTTTTCGCCGCGCTTACTATGCTTACAACATCTCGCTCTTTGAGTACGTAGTTGTCGGAGAGACGCATACCGTTTCGAGCGTTGATTCCATACAGCATTTGTTCGCCGATTTCCGTGTGGATTTTCAGAGCCAGTTCCTTAAGAGTGGTTCCGTTCGGAACCAGATACGCGTCCGGCAGAACATTCCCTGCATGATCACTGAACTTTTCAGGATTCTCCACAGGATATACCACGATCATATTCAGAAGATCGAGAAAGGCCGAGTTGATACACGCCTGAACGCCAGTGGATCCAACTGGTTTCAGGACTTTTTCTCGGATCATTTCGAGGGCAGCCTTCTGCTCACTGCTAACAGCAGTCACACTTGGAACCCGGAAATCCGGGTCTCCAGGTTTGTACTCTATCAAGCGTTTTTCTGCCGCCCTTCGCAGTGCCAGCTCTGCCTCCGCAGAAACCGGTATCGTCAGCTCGCCCGTCTGCTTCAGTCGACTGACGTTCCCGATCGATGTTGGCAGGTCAATCTTGTTGGCGGCGAGCAGCAATGGTTTCGCTTCTCTCCGGATAATCCCAACAAGCTTCAAGAGGTCTTCCCTGGTCCATCCGCTCGGTTTTCCCTTGAGGCCTGATTTCTTGATCCCGTTCTCAGCCTGGCCTTTGGTGACCCCGAGCCCGCTGAGACGATCAGAAACCAGAGACACTGGGTCTTCTCCAGCCATCTCCATCTTTCGCGCCGTCTTCTCCCAGTCCTTTCCAACTATCCGTAGCATCCACATCTTCATCAATGATATCTATCGGAATGAACCGTTCCCCATCGATGCATCGTGAGTTCCGAGGCTTATCCTCGACTCCAAGCTCGATGTGGACGCACCTTGTCCTGAGGTATGATATTCCGTGGTTTGGCTTGATTGTGGTGAATGGATAGTTTGCTATCGGAACCATTGTTAGGGTTGCGGCGCTGAAGAATGTGCTTTTTCCCGCGTTCGGCTTGCCGACAATCCCGACCTGCACACTGGACCACGAATCATGAAACAGGAGAGATGCCGGTGATTCTCAGACCAGCACTCTTCACCTTGTAACGGATATTGAGAGACACTAAAAGCGCGGTAATCTGCTCGATGGTCCGCGAATTCTCAAGCGACCCCGCATCAAAGCCACGCGCTCCCCCAATACCCTTCACAAGATCAAGAACAATCCTCTTCGCATTATCATCGTTTGAACAGACCAGAACATCGCACTCCACCGGCTTAGTCGGGTCCTTGAGGAGTTCCGCGCTCACATTGTTGAACGCAGTCACAACGCCGACCGTTTTCGGTACAACTGAGGCAGCAAGCTCTCCCGCGGATCCTGCCCAGACCCCGACCGTTCTAGTAGCGCGTCCCCCGACCGCGGTCTCAAGGGGTACCGACACGTTCACCAAGACCTGGCCGATCTTGAAGCTGGACTTGACCGTCTTCAGCGTATCCAGCAAAGCTGCGAAAGGCACCGTGACCACAATCACATCCGCCTGCGAGACAGCGTTCTCGTTGCTCAACCCTGACACTCGAACCGGGCGTCCAGCCATCCGCGCGATAGTCCTCGCAGCCTCCGCCGCCCTATCCGGACTTCTGGAACCTATGATCACTTGGTGTCCAGCTATCGCCCATCGGAGGGCGAGACCGAACCCCTCTTCACCCGCCCCGCCGAGAACCGCTATCTTACGACTTTCCGTCTGGGTCTACTCCTCGCCGAGCTATGAGGTAGAGGCTTGATGAGTCCCTTTCGCATAAGCACGTCCGTAGATTTTCGTGCGTGACCAATGATCATCTTCGCCCTCTCGTAGAGTTCTCTTTTAGTCGCTTTCACTCTCGCTAGGCCCTGTCTGACAGCCTCAGCTCCGACCGCAGCTGCCTCGCGCGGGAACACCTCCCAGTCGCTCATACTTGGAAGAATCCTCTCTTCGTCTATGCCACCCTCCTCCGCGATCTTAGCAAGTTCGTTGGCAGCGGCGATGCACATCTCGTCGCTGATCATCTTCGCTCTAACATCTAGAGTTCCCCTGAAGATCCCGGGAAAACCAAGGGAGTTGTTGACCTGGTTCGGAAAGTCCGACCTGCCAGTCGCAACTATCTTCGCACCGGCCTCCTTCGCCTCCCAAGGCCAGACCTCAGGAATAGGGTTAGCGCAGCAATCAAGACGTCCGCTCCCTTCAGAGCCTCTCCAAAGCCACCCGTGCGCCCTTCCGAGTTTGTTTTCAAGCATATCTGCCATTTCGCATGGTATTCCTCCTCCAGCTCGGTACGCTGGCGACTGAGAATTCCTTTACTGTCCACCATGATGATATTTCCGGGTGAAACTCCTGCTTCCATTATTATCCGCGCGACTGCAATATTCGCCGCCCCTGCCCCTAGCATGCAGATTGACGCGCTTCCGATCTTCTTACCAACAACCTTGAGGGCGTTGATAAGACCAGCGCAAACGACTGTTCCACTACCTTGTTGGTCGTCGTGCCAAATAGGAATCCCAAGGTCTGCTTTCAGGGCGTCGAGAATATCAAAGCATTTCGGTTGCGATATGTCTTCAAGATTTATCCCACCGAAAGACGGTTGCAACCATCGAACCGCGTTCTCAATTTCCTCGGGTCTTTTCGTACCGAGACAGAGAGGGTAAGCATCTACTCCTCCCAAATACTTGAACAGCAGGCTCTTTCCCTCCATCACCGGAAGGCCGGCCTCCGGCCCGATGTCACCAAGTCCGAGGACCCGAGTGCCGTCGGTAATTATCGCGATGCTGTTCCACTTGTTAGTATAGTCGTAGACTCTCTCTGGGGTTTTCTGAATTTCTTTGCAGGGGTCCGCAACTCCTGGCGTGTACCAGATCGCAAAATCATCGTAGGAGTCGACGGGAACCTTCGACACGATCTCGATCTTTCCCTGATAGAAAGGATGGTACTTCATTGCGAGCCGAGCGGGAGCATAAGCTCTCTTCAGCAATGCTGTATCTTGAGCCATTCCTGGCTTTTCACTTCTTTGGCGAAGCCCGGTTGCAAATCGGCCTGATTTAACGGTGTTGAGAGAGGAGAAATGCCCAGTAATCCTTATCAGGGCTTTGCCAGTCGATGCGTCAGCGAGCAGGACTTGTCGTATTCCCACTTAGCAAACCAATGGAGAGAGAAAACGCCAGAGCTAAAGGAATGGCTGCGGCTCTCGGTTGTTGGTTGGAGGAAGGAACCCGTAGTCAAACGAATTCCTTACCCTACAAGGCTAGATCGAGCGCACCGTCTGGGATACAAAGCAAAACAAGGGATTGTGCTCGTCAGAGTTCGAGTTAGAAGAGGCGGCGCAAAGAAACCTCGTCCTGTTTCGGGGAGGCGACAGAAGGCTCTGGGAGTAACGAAATTCACCCGAAGCCTCTCTCTCCAAAGAATAGCAGAAAAACGTGCCAACAGAAAATACGTCAATCTGACAATCCTTGATTCGTATTACTTGTATTCAGACGGCATTCACCACTGGTACGAAGTGATCCTCGCGGACAAGAGTCATCCCGCGCTCGCCGAATAGACCCCAAGGAACAGTCTAACGCTCGTATCAGTGATATTGCCGGTCCAGAAGACCCCGAAATTCTATAAGACGCTGCCTGAAGGGCGCATCACAAACCCGAGGGGAGCAGATGAACCCAGACCCGCTAACCAAGATAGTCAAGACTGGGCGTAAAGTAGACCCTATAATTTTCAAAGCATTGGCGAACGCCTCATCTTCCAGGTTTCAATCCCCTCTAACCTACCATTTCAGAACCGGCGGCAAAAGGATGCGAGCTACTCTCGTTCTTCTTGCATGCGCCGCTTGTGGTGGAAGGATTGAGGATGGAATGAATCCAGCGGCATTGATCGAGATGATTCACAATTATTCGCTTGTAATGGACGATCTCATTGATCGAGGAGTTGTGAGAAGAGGAAAACCAACTGTGAGAATCAAGTTTGGAGACTCAGTTTCTCTATTGATTGCCATGCTTTACCGTGAAGCTCTGGACGACCTAATTGAGAAATGCCTCTCCCCAACCAAGACAAGAATGGTCGCAGTCCAGGCGATGAAAGACATCATTGAAGGTGAGAGACTCGACATGATGTTCGAGCAAGCTGGGAGGGAAGATCCTTATCTCAAAACCCAACGTGTTCTCACTCCAAGCTTCTCCCTGTACGTCGAGATGATTGGAAAGAAGACCGCGGCTCTGTTCAAAGCTGCCTCCCAAATAGGAGCGTATTCTGCGCGAGCGAACATCAGGGTGGTGCGTTCTTTAGGCGAATTCGGATGGAAAGCGGGACTTGCATTTCAGGTGATGGATGACGTGCTGGACGTATGTGGGCAGGAAACGGGGAAGCAGATTGGCAAAGATATCATCGAACACAAACTTGGGAACGCAGCGATATTGATGGCTCTTAGATACTTACCTCGGAACCAAAAGCTAGAGATTCTTACCACTCTCAGGTCAGAGAAAGTGTCGCAAGCCATGGTGATGAGGGTGAGACGGCTAGTCATGGAGACCCCAGCAGAGAAAGACTGTCGAGAAATTTCAGAGAAATACCTCCACCAGGCCAAATCCCACCTTTCAGTACTGGAAGAATCTGACTACAGAGACGGGCTGGCTACGCTTGCCGACGCGATCGTCTCGAGGACTTTCTAGAGTTCGTCCAGGGGACGAACCTGGTCCCCTTGATCTTGTCTCGTTCAAGCAGCCTTGCAAGTGCGTACTTTTCTCTTAGGTTGAAAATGTAACACTCGCATCCATTCTTGGCAAGCCGCAAAGCCTGTCTAACCTTCTCTCCCATACCGCCAGTCGCGTCACCGGAAGGGCCTCGTGACGCGTCCAATACCAAATGGAAGTTTTCAGAGGTAACTTCTGGAATAAGAGTGGCATTTGGGAAAGTCTTTGGATTCTCTGAGTATACCCCATCGACATCGCAACCAAGCAACACTCGTGAAGCTCCCAGTCTAAGTCCAATTAGCGAGGCAAGGAGGTCCCCAGATAGAACTCCGATCCCCTGCGACTCGTCGAACACCAGGTCCCCATGCAGCAACGGAAGGAGCCCAGCCTGTAGCGCCTTTCGTATCGGGTCCAACAGGACTCTTTTCACCTTCCCCTCGTCAAAGGTGACGAAACTCATCGGATGAAAAGGAACAGGAAGCTTATTTCGTAACAACAGTGATGCGTAAATTATCCTCGTGAGCTGGCTCAAGTAGAACTCCGTCTCTGCAACGGAACGAAGTTGAGATCGGTCGCGGAGTCCCCGATCTATGCTTGATCCTGTGACGAAGGGGTGAGCGTAGGAACCGCCCCCATGAATCAGAATCAGCGGAAGATCGTAGGCTCTAAGTTGATCAGCAATGCGTTGAATCGCAGGAATGTCCGGAGTGCACTCTCTAGCCTTGTCGGTAATAGCCGACCCTCCTAGCTTCAGGATGGTAAGCTGGTCCAATTCGCCGCACTCCGGACGAAGCTTGCTTTTAGCCGCTTCGGGGTGACTTCGATGGTGGTTCGAAGGTAACACCCGACTTATGATTAGCACTAGTGCTGATTTGACCCGGAAGTCATTGTTGAACATCAACGATTCCTCGAATGGCGCGCTGCTAGAGGTCATTGAAGAGCGGATAATCAGTTCACTAGGCGACAAGCCCAACAGTTCGATTAGCGAAATCGCAAAGGATCTCAGAGTGAATAGGTCAACCGCTTCGAAGTACCTGCATGTTCTTCGTGCAAAAAAGAAGGTCGCCTTTCGACAAGTGGGACCCGTCAAGCTTTGGTCGTTGGAGGAGCAATAATGGAAGTTAGAAGGGCAATCGCCCCAAGCATCCAAGAATCAGACGATCGAGTCCCTACCGGGGTTCCTAGTCTGGACAAGATAATAGAAGGCGGGCTTCGACGAGGCGACTGCATCATTGTCGCCGGCCAGCCCGGAACAGGCAAAACGACTCTCGGATTACAATTCCTATACCATGGTGCAACCCGATGCGGGGAAAACGGTGTTTACGCGTCAGTCATAGAGAGTGGTGAGAAATTGAAGCGTAACGGTTTGAGGTTCGGATGGGACCTTAGCCGACTCGAATCAGAAAACAAGCTGCGCCTCGTCTCTCTTCAATCCACTATGAAAGCTGGGGTCAGTACGGCTCTTGAAACGGTTCTGGAAGCCTTGCACAGCATGAATGCAAAGAGGCTTGTATTCGATTCTCTCTCTGCACTCATGACAGCCTTCGAGAGTAATGCTGAAGCCCGAAGCTTCCTTCACATAATGGTGAAATTCCTAGAGGCCGCCAACTGCACAACGATGATGATAAGCGAGGTTCCTTGGGGAAAGCAACAGCTCGGGACTAACTTCGAAGAGTTTCTAGGCGACGGCCTCGTGATTTTGGATGCAAGTTTTGACAACTCGAGGGTCCGCCGAAGAGTCTACATTCCCAAGATGAGAGGGACTGAACACAGACTAGAAGGATATGACTACTACATAACAAGAGACGGGTTCTCTTTGGCGCCAACTCCGATTCCCCCTGACAAAATACGATAGGCCAAAAATAGGCAATCATTGCTGCAACGCCTTTTGTGTTCTTGCCAGAACTGTCGCGGAGAGTCTAATGCCCCCTCTTAGGAGCGACCTTCTTGAGAAGCTGATTGGGTCTGAAACCAAAGCCGAGTTGTTGATGTACTTCCATGACAATCCAGACTCCACTGATACGATAGAAGGTATCGCCGCTAAGATTCGGCGGAGTCCAAAGGAAATCGAGCATGATGTCTCAGACCTCGTCGAGCTAGGCCTGCTTCAAGAGGTGCGAGTCATCTCCTTCAGCAAAGACAGAGATCAAGAATTGCAGAAAGAGATCTCGCAACGACTCGTGTCAGCCGGTTCGTTCGAGGAGACATCAACCTCTTCGAATAGAGACCTGACAGGAGTCGGGATGGTTGATTCACTCTTACCCGATGGCTATCCCTCGTCCTCTGTGGTACTAGTCATGGGTGATCCCGCAACAGGGAAAACAACCCTACTGATCCAGCTTGTTACAGAGGCTTTGAAGAAAGGCAAAAACGTCGTCTACGCCACCTTAGATGATTTTCCGGACAGCATCAGAGAGTCCATGAAACTAATGGGAGTCAATCCGAGAGACTACGAAGTTGAAGGGAGGAGAAGGCTCGTCTTCATAGACTGTTACTCGTTCCTCGTGGGCGTAAAGAGTCAGGAACAATATAGCGAAGATCCTCAACGCCTATCCGACCTCAGCATAGTTGTGACAAAAGCCCTGTCGGAAGCTCGTGACTCGGGCAATGTCATGCTCGCGATGGACTCGCTAACTACGCTCATCCAAAGAAGCGGAGTAAGGCCCTCATTCGATTTTCTACACACCTTGATCGCAAAGATAAGGAGCAATCGAGCTAGCTGTGTAACGTCACTCTCGAGGAAAGCATTTCATCCAGCCATTATCGCTGCAATACAAGACAAGGTCGATGGCGTAATTGAAATGAAGGTAGAAGACACGAAGGATGGGTTAGCGCGTTTCATCAGGATCTCGAAAATGAAAGGTGCCCAGCACATAACCACGTGGACGCCCTACAACCGAGACTCCTCGATGGGTCTGATAATTCCTTATGAAGAACCCCGCGTGAAGAAGTCAGTTTGATCAGGTTATAGAACGCTTTCGCGCGGGAAGACCTCGATTCCGGTATCGGTTATTCGGTAAGGCCTGGGCTGGTTGTCTAAGGGAGTTTTGCGCATTTTCTCAACCTGGATCACACGCAGTAGCGATTTTCCGACCTGCAGTTGTTGGAGTAATATGACTCCGTGAGCGAGATACTCTTCGTAGTCGATGCTCCTCTCGAAACCCGGCCTCCGAAGCTCAGTTGTAATCAAACATGTTGCGCCAGTGTCCGCTAGCGCCTCCATAAGTTCGACCAAGGCGTTTCGCTGCGCTGCCACTCCTTCGTATTGAAAAACCAACGTCGTCACCGGGTCGACAACTATTCTCTTAGCCCCAATCTCCCGAACACTCGTCTTAATCATCTCGATCAACGTTGCCATAGAGAACTCCTTTCGGCCGACAGTCAATTTTCCCACCTTTATCTCAGCAGGAAGATATCTGATCGGCGAAGCTTCTAAAAAGATTAGTTTCTTGTTATTCTCAAGATCCTCGAAATCCCAACCAAAGTCTAGCATTTCCTCGAAGACATGTTGTTTGTTTTCGTCGAGACTGACATAGACGCCACTTTCCTCGTAGTCCAAGATTCCGTTGACGAGATACTGAGAGGATAGTATGGTCTTGCCCGTTCCAGGGCCCCCGGAAAGCAGAATGATCCTGCTCTTAGGCAATCCTCCAGTGAGCAACTTGTCCAAGCCCGGGATCCCAGTAGGAGTTCTAGAACTAGCGTTCGGAGTGCCCGGAGCGTCAGCCATAAGTCTTCAAAACGGGTTGAACCGACTGGCAAACCATATTCGTTCTGATACGTCCAACGTCTCGAACAAGGTACAACTTCCGAATATCCAGCTAAACGCGTCTCGCCTACGAATAACCTGAGGTGCCTCCGAGGTTAGGTCAAGAGGAATGACATCCAAAGATAGGCTTATTCTATACCAGGATCAAGGGGTTCAACTTCTTCTAAACAGGTTTGTCAAAGGGGAAATCGTAGAACTCGTACCAAGTTTTGATCTAAGCCAAGCAGCGAGGTATCCTGAGGTGGAAGAGGTCGTTGATGGTGATACGACCGCGGCGAAGCAGCTCGTCGAGAGGCTTTGGGACGTGGGAATATTCAAACGCAAATTCCATGAAAAGACCCTCGTTTGTCCTAGCTGTTTGTCTGCAAATGTCAGCAATGATTATGTTTGTCCCAACTGCAACTCCATCGATATAGAACGGAAGACTCTCCTTGAGCACACAGCATGCGGGACCATAGATAGCGTCGACAACTTTCTAGTCGAAGGTAGCTTATACTGCCCCAAGTGTAACAAGGAGCTGATCGAATCTGGTGTGGATTACCAGAAGCTTGGAGCCTGGTTTCAGTGCTCTCAATGTGGCAAAAGGTCAGACCTGCCAAGTCCGATCCACAGATGCAGAAGTTGTGGTCACATCTTCACTATCAAAGACACGGGGTTCGTGAACGTTTACAGCTATCGAATTAGTTCGGATGCCGAGGAAGAGTTCAAGCGGACCTTTCTAGTGATGAAACCGATCGGTGCCACTCTCGAAGATTTCCAGTACAAAGTTGAGATGCCTGGTCAGGTCGCCGGCCGTTCCGGGGCCCTCCACAGATTTGACGCTATTGCCTCAAAGGGCTCCTCGGAGATGGTCGTGCTTGATGTAATTGCAAGTGACCGTGAAATCGAGGAGACACCCATAGCATCTCTCTACGCTAAGGTGTTTGACGTAAGTCCCACTCAAACGATTCTCGTCGCGATTCCGGGGCTAAATGCGAAAGCCAAGAGGCTGGCCGCGTTGTACAGAATCTCTGTGATCGAAGCAAGCGACTCGCAGCAAGCGGCTGATCTTCTAAAGCAACACTTCGGTTGGACGGGCCTGTCCGGCAATGAAGAATCAATAGACGACCTGCAATTGTAACCCAGTCAATACTAGTAGGGTTACGCCAATCTCAAGCCGAACAGCCACTTTGCGGTGGCTAAGTTGAATCGTCGTGCCGCTTAAGGTCAAGCCTGTCAAGCTTACCAAAAGAGGTCGTGCCGAAAGACGAGTGAGGCGATGAAAATTAGTCCATCAGATCCTGGATCTGTTAGCGCTCAGCGCTTCTTGCATGGCCTTAGTCTTTACGATACGAGCCAAGAAAACCTACTTTCTGGATTCAGTCTTCTTCATTGCTGCGGCAAATGTTGGCTTCATTCTGTTTCTGTCTGATACGACCGCCTCAGACCTTCTGAACAAGCCTCCCAGTCCCTACTTGGATACCATCTTCCTCACCTTGACTGCTATTTCGATCGGTTTCGCAAGTTACCTTCTGAAGGAGAGCGAAGGGAAGGGCGGATTCACAGAGTTCACGAGGTTCTTGAAGAGGCCTCCGAAGGCTTTACTCGTTTTCCTCTTCATCTCCATCGCATGGGCTACTACGGCTCTGATTTGGCAACCGTTCACTGTGAATAGTTTGATGACTAATGGCGAGTATATCTACTACTTTTCCTATCAAACTTGGTATCTAGCATCGAGCTCTCTGCTTTTAGCATCGTTCATCGCTCTTCCAGTCTTCTCCTTCTACGAGCAGTCAAGACGAGTACAGGACCCGAAAGCCTCAGGCTCCATTAGGCTGATCAGTCTATGCTGGGCATGTTTCGGTCTCATCACTTTCCTCCAAGAAGCCTTCGCAGGAAGCTACGCCAGTTTGGTCAAGAGTTTCGGCAGCTTAGCCGACGGAACCTTGTTCGTTCTGGTATCCTTTGCTCTGAGAGAGCCTACCATCTTGAGTAGAATTGTCACAGGAGGCGAGATGATCTTCCAAGCAGTAAGCTCAAGGACGGAAGAAGACACGATAGTGTTGTACAACACTGAGTCTGACAGGAAACGGCTCGTTGAAAGGTTCGTGGACGACGGAATCGCGACGGGACAGGAGCTGGTCTTTTACGTTATTAAATCCGAAGTCCCCTTTTACAGGGCAACCCTAAAGGGAACAGGGACAGATCGTGCGCGACTGAGGGATACACAAACGACGATTCAGTCCATTGATTTTGGAGCAGGCGAGACATTGAGTGATCTGGCGGTTCCTCCCGGTTTCCACCGGTCCAAGAGAGAACTCGTTGACCTTGGGGAACTGAGTCTAGACCAATGCAACCTCATAATGTCAAAGGTCAAGTCCCTAGACAATCTTCCGGGCCCTCGGCGAAGGCCGCGGATATGGGCTCTTAACGTCGAAGAGGCACAATCAGGCACACTAGAGGCCCTGCGTGAAGCGAACCCTAAGGCCCGAGTTCGCGACATTGCCCTCCAGCAAGACAGCTTTTCCAAGCTGCTGAACACTAAGCATCAGGCATTGTCAAGGAGCAGAATCTTACTGGAATACGATCCAGCGAGCAACTATGAAGATGCAGTCCAGAAATTTGCGAGAGAATTCCAAGCAAACGTCGAGCCAATAGCGATATTCACCAGCATGGGCAGTCCAACATTTAGACAGTTTCGGGGGCAGCACAACCTGCGAATGTTCACGTTCAGCACAAAAACTTCAACTCCCTCAAAGGTCTCTGAAGAACTTGTCCTCTTACCCGAGAGAGATACTTCATTGCTCCTAGACGCGGTCGATAAACTACTACAGGCGAACCATGGCCGTTTGGTCGGGATGGTTTTCGACGTATTCACCGATCTGATACTTTTTCAGGGATTCGAAAAAAGCTATGGAGTGCTGTCATCCGTCGTGGAGATGTCTGAATCAGAATCGGCTTCAACATTAGTGCTGATCAACTTCACGGCCCTCGACGAAAGGTCTCTGAATGGAGTAAGAGGTCTTTTCAGATCACAAGCCAAGTACGACATGGATGGGTTCAAATTGGTTCGCACGCAAAACACCGGATATTCCGGCTTCGAGAGCAAGAGACCGACTTTCGAGGACGAGAGCCAAGGGTCAGACGGAAGAGTATCCAATTGAGCAGAACGCAATCTTTCGGCCAGGTGCTTCTTGAGTGTGTTGATGAGGGACTCTCAGTTCTCGGAAATGAGCCTAGGCAAGCCGTGTACCAATATCTATCCACAATTCATTCTCTGGATCGCGAGCAGATTCCCGACAAGGTGGATGAGTTCGCAGCGGGACTGAAAAAGGCGCTGGGCGGCGCATCAAGAGTGATCGAGCGACTGATACTGAAGAAACTGTTTCAGAGAATAGGCTCAACATTCCGTGAGACACCAGATTCGGAGTTCACAGATTACGTGAGCGAGGCAAAGCGCAGGTTTGAGATTACCTCAACGAAACATAGCGATCCATTAGAGGGCCTTCGGTCAAAGAAGGGCCAAGTTCCCGGTTAGAGAGTCGACAATGTCCGCCGGGGCTGGACCAAGGCCCAGACAGGTTATCGTCCCTGGAGGGACCTGCGTAAGCCCCCTATCTCTAACCAGGTGGACAGGAATCCCTTTCGACCTACCCTTCCGCTCAAGCTCCAAGACGCTTTCCAGATCAGGAACTTTCAGAGCGACTTTGAGTTGGCCTTCGTCCATCCACGACTTCCACCAACTATGCAAATGGCTTCGGGCCTCTTCTGCGGCTGATACTGCCGCATGAGCGCACTGGACAGCCGCCTTTCCCCGTCCCATTTCCAGGTCCAATCTGACAACGAGCACCTGTTTGAAACGAAAACCCTCTGACATGACTTGGGCCAGAATAACAGCTCAGGGTATTTTAACGCGCACGTAGTGACTCGTTAGTCGACTCGGATGGATTCATCGGTACAAGCTTTTTCCGTGAAAGTCTCAACGATTATCCATGCAACTGAAGACCCAGAAAAAGTTGCTCAAGCTATGCGAAACCTCTGCCTCGACGGGACACCTGTGAATTCAACAATGAATCGAGCCAAGGGTCACCACGGCAACGAAATCGTAACTTTGGGATTCACGATAAGAAACGTGAAGAACGTAGAAAGTTTGCTCCAAAACATATGGAGAGGTTTTTCCCAATTAGATAGGACCGAGATATACTCGAGCTTGGCTTCGAGGATTGATAGCACAGGTACTCTCTTTCTGCGGATTGACAAACAAGATTCGTTTAAAGGAAGAATACGTCTTGAAAATTCAGATCCGATCAAAATCGAAATCTCGTTCAGGACAAAGTCGCCGAAGAGTGAAGAGTTAGTAGACCATATTCAGAAAAAGCTGGAAGAAATTCAGGGCTAGATTAGCACTGGTGTCAAGACCCACACCCTATTATTCAGGCGTCTAGAGTTGCGTTTGGGGAATGACGAAGCCAGTCCCAGCTTGACCAAAAGGATGATGTCCTCAGCGACGGGCCGACCCCAAAACTTAGCCCAACTTTGAAACTCAAGGGTGAGAAAGGTTTTAGTACGCACTCACCCTCGT
>WNGN01002056.1_pt2 | contig 13435 bp, 15 predicted proteins | sample 5400561 | NCBI WGS metagenome assembly WNGN01 (sample SAMN13153379, study PRJNA577476) | soil metagenome | isolation source: 115 cm soil or saprolite under Garry oak tree replicate 2 | place: USA:California | collected 2016-06-15
GATCGGGCTGTCGTCGGCCGCGGCCATCGTGATCGGCGCCCGCTGGCACCGCCCCACCCCCGCCGTGGCCTGGTACCTGCTGGCCGGGGCGCTGGTGTCCTTGACGACCGGCGACACCCTCTACAACGTCCGGGTGCGCGTGCTGCACAGCGGGCAGGTGTTCCCGTCGCTCGTCGACCTGTGGTACCTGCTCACCTATCCGATGCTGATCCTCGGCCTGGTGCTGCTGATCCGCCGGCGAAGCCCGGGCCGCGACATCCCCAGCCTGATCGACGCGGCCATCATCACCATCGGGGTCGGGCTGCTGTCCTGGGTCTTCCTGATCGCCCCGTACGTGCATGCGCGGGAGCTTTCGCTGGCCGAGCGGTTGGTATCGATCGCCTACCCGCTGGGTGACGTGCTCGTGCTGGCGGTCGCCACACGGCTGGCGATCGGCACGGGCCGCCGCCACCCCGCCTGGTGGCTGGTCGCCACCAGCATCCTGGCCGTGCTGGTGGCGGACTCGCTGTTCCTGTTCCAGCAGCTCAACGGCACCTGGCAGGTCGGGGGCCCGGTCGACATCGGCTGGATCGCGTTCTTCGTGGGCTGGGGTGCCGCCGCGCTGCATCCCAGCATGGTCGAGCTGTCCAAGGCGGAGCCGACGACCATGCGCATGTCGCGGGCCCGGCTGCTGCTGGTGGCCGCCGCGGCGCTGCTGGCGCCGACCGTGCTGCTGATCCAGGCGGCGCGCGGGGCGCCGGTCGACACCACCATGCTGGCGGTCGTCACGGCGGCGTTGTTCCTGCTCAGCATGGCGCGGATGCGTGGGCTCACCACCGAGCTCCACGCGCAGCAGGAGCATGAGCGCATCATCCAGACGGCGCTGAACGCCACCAAGAACGTGCAGGACCAGGTGGCGGCCGACCTGCAGGACGGGCCGGCGCGGCGGCTGGCCATGATGGTGGCCGAGCTGGGGCAGGTCCGCGCCTACCTGGAGCGGGGCAGCGCGCGGGATGCCGACACGACGCTGGCCAGGCTGGAGAACGACATCGCGGACCAGATAGCCAACCTCCGGCGGCAGATGTCGGAGCTGCGCCCGCCGGTCGAGCAGTTCGGGATCGTCCAGGCGGTCCGCAGCCAGGTCGACGCGTTCACCAACGCGACCGGGGTGGCCTGCACGGTCGAGGCGGTCGACCGGCACAGCACCGAGCTGCCCTCCGACGTGGAGACCGCCCTGGTCCGGGTGACCCAGGAGGCGCTGACCAACGTCCGCAAGCACGCTCGGGCCACGCACGTCTTCATCTCCCTGGAGGTGGACGAGGAGCTGATCCGGCTCCAGATCCACGACAACGGCACGGGGTTCGAGGCCACCGCGGACGCCTCGAAGCTGGTCCAGCTCGGCCACTACGGCCTTGCCAACCTCCACGAATGGGTCGAGATGGCGGGCGGGCAGTTCACCGTCAGCTCCTCGCTCGGCCAGGGCACCACCGTCACCGTCACCGTGGAGCCGGTCCCCGAACCGGCGTGATCTGACCCGCCTCGGCCACCCGCGACGCCAGCCATCCCCGGCCGCCAGCCCGCCGCGGAGCCAGCCACCGGGCCGACCGCTCGACGCGAGCCCTCGCACATCGCCCAGTGGTATACAGATGCCCGCAACTACTGAGAGCGGACAGATACGAGAAACTAACGAGTCAGAATTATTCGAAAAAGTGTGGCTTCAGCCGAAAGCTACGCCGCTGGCTCTTGTCGCCCGTAGGGTAAACTCCGCCCGCAAGCGGCGATCGCCGCGGGATTCATGTGGGGGGCAAGCATCATTGAATCCGATCAACCTGTGGTTTGTGCTCATTCTCCTCATGATGGTCGCCGCGGTCGGGTTCAGGATCTGGCGCAGGCCGCTGGCCCCGGTCCGGCTCGAGAAGATCGGCAGCCGAGAGGTCGCCGAGATGGTGCGGGACTTCCTGGGGACGGCAACGGACGGAGCCTTCGGCTTCCCGACCGGGTTCTTCCGGATCGACACCGACGCGAGCACGCCGACCAGGATCGTGGCACGCGAGGCGGTGATCTGGAGCAGCAAGTTCTTCACCATCCTGCGGCACTTCTACGTCGGGATCCTGGCGATCGCTCCCGAGTTCGGGTGCGTCGGCCTCTTCGCCGGCATCCTGCTGGCCGCCTTGCTGACGCCGTTCCTGCTCTACGCGGCGCTGGCCGAGCTTGTGCTGCGGTTCCTGCTGCGCTCCGAGATCGTCGCCGCGATCGCCCCGCTCCCCGGCAAGGACGCCGGCAGCGAGGTCGTGTTCACCCTGCGCGGACCGAGTGCCATGCTGATCGGCCGCGCGGTGGAGCGGGCGTTCCACCCGCCGGCGCTGCCCGACCGCATCCGGTCGCTGGCCGGCCTGCCGGCGCAATAGCCCTGCGACAGGAGCGATGCCGTGAGCGAGGGGAGCCCGGTCCCGACCGCCGGCGAGGGGAGCCCCGTCCCGACCGCCGATGCGATCCGTCAGGCCGTCCATGACGAGTTGGACCAGGTCATGCCGCACCTGGTCATCGCGCTCAAACGCGACCGGGCCTTCAGCGCCCTGGAGGAGCGGCTGCGGGTGGCTGAGCGTCGCCTGGAGGCCCGCCGTGAGCGTCCGGTGGCGGTGGAGTTGCTGCGGGTGCTGCACCGGCTTCGGCACCTGGATTTCGACCTGGCCGTCAAGGCGGCGCTGGACCAGGAGCTGGTCGGCGTGCTCGCCAAGGCCGGCTACGAGGAGATCGGCGAGGTCGGCGAGCCGTTCGACCCGGTCCGCCATCAGGCACTGGACGGCGCCACCAGCGACGGGCGGGGGTCCGTCGTGGAGCTGTATGCCACCGGGTTGGCGTGCTCGGGAGAGGTGACGGTGCCTGCGCAGGTCCGCGTCGCCGCCGAGCCTGCCAGCCCCAGGGGTGAGGAGGTACAACCAGCATGAACCCGGTCATTGGCATCGACCTGGGCACGACCAACTCGGCGGTCGCCTACACCGACCCCCAGGGGACCACGACCACCATCGCCGGGACCGACGGCACCCGCATCGTCCCCTCGGCGATCCGGTTCCCGCCCGGCGCGGACCCGGTCGTCGGCAAGCAGGCCAAGCAGTACGCGGTGGTGGAGCCGGACCGGGTCGCGCAGTTCTTCAAGCGTGGCATGGGCGAGAAGACCTTCCTTCCCGATGACGCGCCCTTTGTCGTGGACGGCAAGACCTGGTCGCCGGAGGAGCTGTCCTCGCTGGTCCTGCGCAAGCTGAAGCAGATGGCCGAGCAGCATTTCGGCCAGCCGGTCAGCAAGGCCGTGATCACCGTGCCCGCCTACTTCGGCGAGCCGGAGCGCGCCGCCACCCGGGATGCCGGCGAGCTGGCCGGCCTGGAAGTCGTGCGGATCATCAACGAGCCGACCGCCGCGGCGCTGGCCCACGGGGTCGACCAGGGCGGCGAGCCGGGCAACGTGCTGGTCTTCGACCTCGGCGGCGGCACCTTCGACGTGACCGTGATGACGGTCGGCGCCGACCGCGCCATGGAGGTGATCGCCACCGGCGGCGACCGGCGGCTGGGCGGCATCGACTTCGACCGGCGCATCCTGGAGCGGATCGTCCAGACGGTCGCGGCTGAGACGGGGACGGACCTGAACGCCGACACCTGGGCGCTTTCGGAGGCGATGGAGACCGCCGAGCAGCTCAAGATCGAGCTGTCCGCGGTGGAGACCGCCACCCGCAGGATCATCGCCGGCGGCCGGCCGGTGCTGTTCAGCCTCGGCCGCCAGGAGCTGGAGAAGCTGCTGGCCGACAAGCTCCAGGAGGTCGAGGACACCGTCGTCTACACCATCCAGGAGCGGGCCGGCCTGAAGTCCAGCGACATCGGCACCGTGCTGCTGGTCGGCGGCTCCAGCCGCATTCCCGCCTTCCAGCGCCTGCTGGCCAGGATCAGCGGCCTCCAGCCCAGGTTCTCCCGCAACCTCGACGAGGACGTGGCCCGCGGCGCCGCGATCATGGCCGCCAAGCTCGGCGGCGAGCTGGACGCGCGCAGCGAGCTGGCGCACCTGCCGCCGCCGGTCGACGTCGCCTCCCACGGGTTGGGCGTCACCATCGTCGGCGAGCACGGCACCGACGTCAACGAGGTGATGATCCCGGAGGGTGCCACCATCCCGGCGGTGGTGAGCCACCAGTTCGGGGCGGTCGAGGACGGCCAGACCCACGTCAGGGTGGTGCTGAACGAGGGCGAGGACAGCGACCTGGAGTTCGTCCGCCAGCTCGGTGACGCCGTTGGGCCGCTCGGCCGGCCGGTCCGCCGGGGCCATCCCATCCGCATCGATATGCAGTACACCGCCGACCAGCTCATCATCGTCAAGGCCTACGACGGCGAGACCAGCCAGTTCATCTGCGAGCTGGAGCTCCGCTACCAGGGGCGGCTGTCGGAGAAGGAGAAGAACGCAGCCCACAACTACCTGTCCAGGCTCGACGTTGGCTGACCTCGAGAGGCGACCATGAGCGAGGCCGCCTGGCTCAGGCGGACCGACATCCCGGCACCGCGGACCGAGAAGAAGCTGCTGGAGTTCTTCGGCATCCCACCCGATGGCTACGACCAGCTCGAAGCGAACATCGCCAGGAAGCGCCGGCGCTGGCACAGCATGAAGAGCGGCGTCAGCCCGCAGGGACGGCAGCGGGCCGAGGCGGTCCTGCGGTTGATCCACAGCGGCTCCGAGACGCTGCTGCGCGGCGCCTCGACCGAGGAGGTCGTCGGAGGGGCCGACCAGGCTCCGGTGGCCGAGACCCTGGACGTCACCCTCGAGGACCTGTGGTCGGTGATCGACGACCTGCTCGCCAACGACGAGTACGAGCGGGCGCTGCAGGTCGCGCGGGACGCCCGCCGGCGCTGGCCGGACGTCGCCCGACCCCATGCCGCCTACGCCTGGGTCGTCTGGGTCGGCTGGCAGGCCGAGTTCTTCATCCGCACCCCGTTGCTCGAAGAGGCGCTGACCGAGGCCGGGCGGGCCCTCCGCGACGCCGTGGCGGAGCCGCGGAGCGCGGAGCGGCTCGCGACCTGGGACAGCCGCATCGGCCTGCTGCTGGCGCTGGAGCGTCCCGCCAAGGCCCTGGATGCCGCGCGGGACGCCCAAGCCGCGCTCGGCGGGCTGCCCTCACAGTTGCGCGTGCACCGCGCCGAGGCCCTGGTGCTGACCGGGCGGCCCGACGACGGCATGGTCGAGGCCATCCAGTGCGTGATCGGCGCCCGCAGCGACCGGGCCCTGCTGGCGGCCCTGCGGGGCCGCTGCACCACCATGCTGACGCACCGGCTGGTCGAGGGGCTGCTGCCGATCAGCTCCCCCGAGGGCCTGCACCGCTACGTCGAGGCCGTGAACGTGGCCGCCTGGTGCGCGCGCGGCGTCCCGGAGGCCGAAGAGCTGGTCCGGCCGCACCGGCTGTGGGCCGCGCAGGCCAGCCAGCGGGTCTTCGCCGGGAGCTGGGAGCTGCGGTCCTTCTTCGCCGTCTGCACCGCGTTCGCGTCGCTGCTCCCCCACAACCGCGCCCGCTCCCAGCCCGCCTGGCAGATCTACGTCAACGGACCCAAGGACGGCGGCGCGGCCTGGAACCTCATCGCCCAGACCGGGTTCGTGAAATCGGCCCACCGGGCCACCGAAAGCAGGCTGCCATGGAGCAAGTCACCTACGCGTGCATGACCGACGGCTGCCAGCGCCAGGGTCAGGCGACCTTCAGCCGCTGGTGCCAGGCGTGCGGGCTGCCGAACGAAGCCGGGTCGAACGCCGGCGCCGCGCAGTCGGGCCAGCCTCCGTGGTCGGCGGACCCGGTCGGCCCCGCCGCGCGCGCGGCCTCCAGCCCGGTGTCCGCCGATGGGCGCGGGTCCGGGGCCGTGGCGATCACCGTCGTCGTGGCGCTCACCGCGGTGGTGCTGTTCGCCACCCATTCGCTGCTCGGTATCGGCGGCTCGGACTCGTCGGCCTCGGTCGCCGCGACCTATCCGTACGAGGTCGAGACCGATCAGACGGAGCCGTCCACGGAGCCCCCCGCCACGGAGCCGACCGAGGACACCGCCAACGGCTTCGGGGAGACCTCCCCGACGGAGACCTTCACCACCGAGGACCCGGCCACCACCGACACGACCATCGCCGGGCCACCGACGGAGCTCGCCTCCAGCGCCAGCGCCTCTGCCTCGGTAACCGCGCCCGACAGCAAGGACGACGCCGGCACTGTCGTCTCCTACGAGGCCGAGCGCCTGCTCGACGGGGACTCGTCGACCGCCTGGCGCGCCAAGGGGGACGGGCAGGGCCTGACCGTGACGATCACCCTGGCCGGGCCGGCGCACATCACCGAGGTCGGGCTCATCCCCGGCTACGACAAGACCGACCCCGTCAGCGGGAGGAACCGCTTCTTCCAGGACCACCGCATCAGCGAGGTGACCTGGCGGTTCGACGACGGCAACAGCGTCGACCAGCAGTTCGCCGACGACCCGAGCATGCAGCGCCAGGCGGTCGACGTCACCTCGGCCACGGTCACCATCGAGATCGTCGCCACCCTTCCGAGCGAACCCGGCTTCGACTACACTCCGATCTCCGACGTCTCCATCATGGGAACCAGTGACAGCCGCTGACGTGACGGTAGTGTCGGACACGACATGCTGCACCTCGGCATCCTCGCTCACAGCGCGGAAGGCGCCGCGCTCTGCTTCCGAGCCTTCTGCCAGGAGGGATTCCGGCGGCTCGGTCCCGACGACCATCCCGACGTGACCCTGGACTGCATCGCCCTGGCGCGCAGCATGCCCGCCTGGGACGAAGGGGACCACGGCTCGATCCGGGCCACGCTGTCGGTGAGCGTGGAGCGGCTCGCCCGGGCCGGCGCGGACTTCTTCGCCTGCCCGGACAACACCGCCCACATGGCTCTCGAACACCCCGGTCAGGAGCTCGCCCTTCCAGGCCTGCACATCGCCGAGGTGGTCGCCGACCAGGCGGGACGCGACGGGCGCACGCGTGTCGGCGTGCTCGGCACCAGGTACACGATGGAGGGCCCGGTCTATCCCCGGGCGTTCGCCAGCCGCGGGATCGCCGCCGAAGCGCCGGAGGCGGGCGACCGCCAGATCATCAACAAGATCATCTTCGAGGAACTGGTGAACGGCGTGTTCACCGCGAGCTCGCTCCAGGAGTACCTCCGCGTCATCGAGGCGCTGGCGGTACGGGGTTGTGACGCTGTGGCCTTGGTGTGCACGGAGATCCCGCTGCTGGTGACAGCGGACGCCTCTCCCCTGCCCACGCTGGACTCGACCCGGCTGCTGGCGCGCGCCGCCTTCGACGTCGCAATCGGCCACCGCGCCCCGCCGACCTGGCGCGGTGGACCGATCGCGGACTGACCGCATCGGCCCGCTACGGGCGTGGGCCGATGGGTCGCGCGCCTGCCGGCACGGATGCCGTCCACGCATCCCGCGCCTGCTGCTCGGTCGTGCTCACCTGCCTGGCCCCCGAGCAGAACGTCCCGATCCAGCAGGGGAATTGGCTCGTCGACGAATCGCGTCGCCAGTTGAAGCTGTTGTTGGTGGCCTCCGACGCCGTCAAGTCGTGGATGGAGATCGCCTGCGCGAACTCTGAGTAGTAATGCGTCGACCCGTCCGAGCCAAGGTGTCGTTCACGAGCAGGTTGTTGGCGAGGTGCACGTCGGTCCCGCCGGCTGCGCCGACGCCATAATTCGTTGTCGAGACGACCGTGTTGTCATGGACGCTGGTGTGGTTGATATTGTCCTCGACGCCTGACCGCCCTGAGGTGTTCTGCGTGTGATTCCAGGCAATCTCACCTGCGGGAGCCGTCACGCTGTCGAGCTGGAGGAATTGCACGCAGCAATTGGACGAGGTCGGATGCGGGTAGCGGCCGATGTCGATCGCCTGGTTGTACCGCACCGTCAGCGGATCGACCCTGCCACCGCCGATCCAGATGCCGTCGCCGTCGGTGAAGCGGTTGTGTTCGGCCACGAACGAGGCCGGCTGTTGCAGCTCGATCGCGCGGTGCGCCACGACCGCGCCGGGATCGGTCTGCTCGAAGGTCGCGTCCACGACCGTCAGGCGGGTTCCCGTCACCGTGTCCTGGACGCCGAAGCCCTTGGCGACCACTCGCGCGTGGTCGAGCGTCACCGGCTGGCTGGTGGCCAGGGTGACCGCTGGTGTCCCGGTGGAGGTCGACGCATAGCAGCCCGAGTAGGTACCGCCGGCCGTGATCCTGATCGGGGCGCAGGATCGTGGCGCGGTGGTGGGTGCGGCCGTGGTCGGGGGAGTCGTGATCGGCGCGGCGGTGCTCGCCGGAGCGGTGCTGGGAGGCGTTGTGGCCGTCGGAGCGGTGGTGGTCGTGGAGGCGGCCTGGCCGGTTCTCCCCCAGCAGTCCGCGCGGTGCCGGTGCCGCGGGGTGGTGGTCGTGCAGGCGACCGCCGACGCGTGATCCATCCACTGGTCCGCGGCCTCGCCGTGGGCTGCCGCTCGGCCGATGGCGCGCATCCCACGAGCGCCGCTCACCTGCGTCTGCACGATGGCGGTCGTGGCGCCGATCAGGCCCCCGAGGGCGACGGTGGCGATCACGGCTCGCCGCAGGCGTCTGACACGGCGCGCTGCGGCCCGTTGGCGGCGGCTGGAAAGGTACGCGGATGGAGTTCGCGACATGCCCGTGGCCATCCTTCTCGTCTGGCGGGCCCGCGGAGAGATTACCGCGTGGAATTACGGTCAGCACGGCGGCGCGACGGGGTACACGCCCGGCAGTGATATTCCAAGCGCGTCGTTGGGGGGAGTCGCGCCCGGTGGGGGGATGGGCTGAACTGGGTGTGCACGAGTGGCCCCGGCGAAGGACCACGGACGAACCCCATTGGTTCCTGACACTCCGGGCCTTTCGCCCAACGCCGACCGGCTGCCGGCTCTGTCGGCGGGGCGTGACAGACTGGCCATCCGCGAGGAGGGAGGCGAACGATGACCGACCCGCCCGTTCCCAAGCACTCTTCACCGATGTGGAGCGGGGACAGCCGCACTACCCCACCGGCTCTCGGTGACGAGCGGGAGACCTTGAGCTCCTATCTGGACTGGCACCGGGCGACCTTCGAGCTCAAGTGCTCCGGCGTACCGCTGGAGCGCCTCTCCGAACGGACCGTCCCACCATCGTCGCTCTCCCTGCACGGTCTGGCGCGGCACCTGGCCGGCGTCGAGCGGTGGTGGTTCCGCATCCAGTTCGCCGGCGAGGACGTCCCGATGCTCTACTACTCCGACGACGACCCCGGCCAGGACTTCGACAGCCTCGAGGGCGACATCGAGGAGGCCTTCGACGTCTGGCGAGCGGAGTGCCAGCGTTCCAGAGAGATCGTGGCCGCCGCTGCGTCGCTGGAGGAGACGGGGACGAGGCGGAGCACCGGCGAGCCGTTCTCGCTTCGCTGGCTCATGGTGCGTCTGATCGCCGAGTACGCCCGCCACGACGGCCACGCGGACCTCCTCCGCGAACGGATCGACGGCGCCACCGGCATGTGAGCATTGCTGAGGGGCTTGCAGCCGCCGGTCCAGTCCTGGTCCCCCCGGATCGCTCGGTGAGGTTGGCGATGGGACGGATGTTCCGAGAGAAGTCAACCGCTCGGCGACCGTTCTGGGATGACACGTCCTCAGCCGCCCAGGGCGCCACAGTAGGCGGACAGGTCGCCCTCCAGGAACTGGTGCTTGCCGGCGACGAACTGCGGGTCGCCTTGTGCGTCGGTCAGCACCCTGCCGGCCTCGATCGTAACGGTGCCGCCGTTCGGGAGGCGCACGTGGCCCGGCAAGCCGATGTCACCATCGACACCGGTGGTGAAGTCGAACGTATGCGTGAAATCAGCGGTGTCGGCCAGGCTGATCCCGTTCGCGGAGTCTGTCCCCCGGAGCTGGATATGGTTCAGCGAGTGATCCAGATTCCCGCCAGCGTCGTAGAAGAACTGGACGTCATCGGTGAACTCCCCCTGGAGCTGGATCGGGAAGCCGCAGGTCTCCGTGTCGACTTCGCTGAACGATCCTCCAAAGTGGAGGAACGTGGGGGCGGAAGCCAGGGCCGCAGGCGTGTAGAGGATGGCGGCAAGCATGACCATCAGTGCTGGCAGCAGTGTGCGGTGTCGAAGCATTGTCGGTGTTCTCCTTCCTTGGTCAGGGATCTTCCTTGGTCAGGGATCGACTCGGAGCAGGACGCCCTGGTCGGTCAGGGTGAGCCAGGTCGCCCCGGCATCCTGGGCCACGCCGCCTGCCCGGCGGCCGACGGGCAGGGTGCCAAGGGTGCGGCCGCTGGCCGGGTCGACCCCGCGCAGCAGCCAGTCGCCCGCCGGACCGTTCTGCGCCCAGCTGGCATCGTCACCCAGGGCGGTCAGCCCGTCCGGCACTACCATCCGCCGTGCAGCCACGACCCGATTGGTCGCCGGGTCGATCCGGTACGCGAGCCCGTTGCGCACGTCGCTGGCCCAGATGCCGTTGCGGACCGAGACGGCCAGGGGCAGGTGGCCTGGGGCCGGCACCGCCGGCGCGGGCAGCCGCACCACGGCGATGCGGCCGCCGGTCTGGGGGTCGATCCGGACAACGGTGCCGGCCGGCACATCAGGCACCCACAGCGCATCGCCGGTCACTCCGATCCGGTGGGGCACCTCCGCGAACTCGTGGAAGTTGCCGTAGTCGACCGCCGAACCGTAGGCCGGGCTCGCCAACCTGGCGGTGACCCGGTTGCTGGCCGGGTCGATGCGCACCAGGACGTCCTGGTCGGCCAGGGCGACCCAGACGGCGCCCCCACCGGTGCCAAGCCCAGCCGGCTCCCCGCCCACGGCGATGGTCGCGCGCACCCGGCCGCTGACCGGATCGACCCGGATCACCACGCCATCGGACGGGCAGGCAACCCACAGGCTCCCGGCGCCCGCCTCGACCCCGGCGGGACTGGCACACACTGGGATGGTGGCAGCCACCCGCCCCAGCGAGCCCTGCACGGGCTGCTGCTGGGACGGCCCCCCCGGCTGGTCGACGGTGCCCGCACGGTGGCCGCGCACCACTCCCAGCCAGGCCGCGGCCACAAGCACCAGGACCACGATCGCCAGGGCGGCGGTGCGGGCCGCCTGCCGCTTGGCCCGCCGGCGCAGCTGTCCGAGCCGCCGGGCGGGGTCCAGCTCGCCCTGCACCGCACGCAGTTCCTCGGCTGCCTGGGCGAGTCGCCGGTCCACGCTCATTGAAGGTCCTCCGGTTGCAGGCCGAGCCGGCGGCCGACACCTGCCCGGCCGTTGTGCAGGTGCAGCTTCACCGTCCGCTCGGAGCGGTCCAGGATGGTGGCGATCTCACTCACCGAGCAGCCCAGCAGGTAGTGCAGGGCCAGCACCTGGGCCTGACGGCGGGGCAGCGCCCGGACCGCTCGCCACACCTCGGCGGTGGCCGCCGACGGCTCGGGGACGTCTGCCGGTCGGCCGGCCGCCATCCGGACCACGGCACGGGCCTCGGCCAGCCGCCGGCGAATGGTCGAGGTGGCCAGGTTGGCGACAACCCGGCGGACCCAGGCGGCCGGCTGCTCGTAGCCGCCGATCCGTGGCCACTGGCGCCAGGCCGCCATGAACGCCTCCTGAGCAAGGTCCTCGGCGATGTGGCGGCTGCCCGACAGGGCCCACGCCAGGGTGACCGTGGCCGGGTACTCCCGCAGGTAGAAGTCATCGAAGCGCTCGATGGCATGAATCGGGCGCATGACAGCCGGCTGGGCGGCAGCCCCTGCCTTCGCCTGACGGCCCCCCATCGCCTCCCCCTCCGACGCGCTCTCACTAGCAACTCGCGCGGCGCCACCCACCGGGGAATACGCAGTTCTACCCAGACCAGCAGGCCGCGGTGATGCTGACCTGGCTGGCCAGTCGAGGGTGGAGCGCGGTCCGGCGGTGGCCGGTAAGGCCGCTTGCGCCGGGATGGTTGGTGGCGGTGCCGCTGCTGGGCTGGGCGTTGCAGGCGGTTGAGCGACCGCTGTGACCAGACCCACGGCGGGCAAGAGATCGCGAGTTGGGCGGCGTGCTCTCGACGATGTCGCGAAGTTGGGAGCGTGTGGTGATTCCACCCGTGGAGCAGCTGCGCAGCTGCATGGGTGTCGCGGTCGTGGGAAGATCTCGGGCGCTTTGCCACCAACGCCCCAGCTCGACCACTTGAGGCAATCAACGTGAACGACGAGCCCCGCTCGGAACTCGGTCAGCAGCAAGGGCCGACGGTTCCCACTGGCCCAGCGTCGTCGCCGGAGCCTGTCCCGGCGAGCGGGCCGCGGAGGCCGCCCCGGCGCAGGCGGCTGCTGGTGGCGAGGGCCTGGTGGATCGGTTCGATGCGTCGGTGTTCCTGCTGAGGACGATCGACGCGGCTCAGCAGGAGCTGATCCGCCGCCGAGTCGCGGCGCTGCCGTTCGTCGACCAGTTCGCCTACGAGTCACAGGCGGAGGCCTTCGAGAAATACCGCGAGGCCTTCCGTAACCAGCCGCAGATGCTCCGTGGGGTCACACCGCGGGTGTTGCCGGCGAGCTTCCGCGTGGTGCTGCACGAGCCTCGGCAGTTCACCGAGCTGTTCCGGGAGTTCTGCCCGCGGCTTGGCCCAGACGGGAAGCCAGCCTGCGTCGAGGGCGTCGATCAGGTGGTCGACCAGCACCAGGTCGTATGGAGCACACTGGCCGGGCCCTGGGTGCACACCACCGACGCGGCACTGTTTCTGGCCTCCGGCGTCGACCCGAACCGGCAGGAGGCGATCCGCCGCGACCTGGAGGCGCTGCCGTTCGTGGAGCAGGTGGACTTCGAGTCGGCTGCGGCTGCGCTTGGGCGGTTCCAGCAGTCAGGCGTCCAGGACCCGCTCGCGCTGGACAAGGTGGCGTTCGACAGCTTCCGGGTGCGCCTGCGCGACCCCAGGCAGTTTCCGACGCTGTACGGTCGGCTGTGCAGCGGAAGGTGGACCTTCTCCACAAAGCCCGCCTGCAAGCCCGGAGTCAGCTTCGTGATCGCCAACCCCCGTTCTGTCTACTACGGCCTCGAACGCTGATCGGGCGGCTCGGCCGCAGCCGACTGGTTGGATCGACCGCAGCAGCATCGGCAGACACTATCCGCGCAACTCTGCAGGGGTCGAGCCGATAACGAGCGCGCTTGACAGCACATAGCAGTCGTCGTCACCGGTGCAGCAAGCTGGGGTGACGGGCGGATCGTGACGGGATGCCGACCGTGCGTGACCAACGCCTCGTCACTGTGATGCTCGCAGCGCGACCAGCCACGGCGCAGAAGGGGAAGCCTCGTACCGCCTGGCGGTGGGGACGTAGCATGGTGGCGATCCTCGCGGAGAGCCTGTATGGCACGACGATGGCGCATGGGCCTGGCCAGCAGCCCGAAGCTGCTCGGGGTGGTGACCGCCGCCGTGCTGATCATCGCCCTGCTCATCACCGGCCGCTGGATGAACCGAGGCGGCAGACCTGGACCATCGG
>WNGN01002059.1_pt1 | contig 13429 bp, 10 predicted proteins | sample 5400561 | NCBI WGS metagenome assembly WNGN01 (sample SAMN13153379, study PRJNA577476) | soil metagenome | isolation source: 115 cm soil or saprolite under Garry oak tree replicate 2 | place: USA:California | collected 2016-06-15
GCCGATGGCGGACTGCGACAGGAACCGCGAGGCCTGTGTGCTGGACAATACGGGCGGCGGTGTGCCGCCGCCGGAGGAGCCGCTGCCACCACCGCAGGCTTCAAGGGCAAGCGCGCCAGTGGCCGCAAGTCCCAGTTTGGCGAGCGCTGCGCCGGCGTCCGCCTCCGCAGCCGCTGTTTCCTGGGCGACGCTTGCAGCCTGTGGCTCGCGTGCCGCAACCATCCGTTCGCTCATGATCACGTGGCGACTCCTCTCACTTGGTCCGAAAACGCGCGGTACGGTAGCCGGTTGACGCGGTGGTCAAGCGGCTTGGCCGGCCCGCGTCGACAACTCGACGACGCCGACGACGTTCTGGGTCGGCAGCAATCACGACCACCGGATCGTGAAGGTCGAGCCGCTCGACTGAGCCGCGGCACCGACCAACACCCGGCGACCTACCCCTGGTACGTCGCCGGCCTCGTGTTCCAGTGGCTGAAGAAGCAGAGCGGCCCGCTGACCGCTCGCGCATGAACATCCTGTTCACCCTCGCCGATTCCAAGCTCGACGGCGAGTTCCTGAAAAGCGCGGAAGCGCGCGGCATGGTGCAACTCAAAGGCCACCGCGCCGTCGGCGGCATGCGCGCCTCGATCTACAACGCCATGCCGATCGAGGGCGTGCGCAAGCTGGTCGAATACATGCGGGAGTTTGAGGCGAAGCACGGTTGATCTTCGTAGCCTAGCTGGAGCAGCGTGCCAACCTGCATGGGTTCACGGTCTGTTCGATCAAAGAATTAGCTTTTCTTAATCACCTTTCCTTAAACTACCTATTACCCGCGCGCTCCTGTGCGGCACTCTATAACGGTGTTCTCGCAGACTTTTTTCAATGAGGGGTAAACTGACTGCCACGATAGGCGGTTTTTCGGAAAATGATCGCACGTTAGGCGCCAGCCCGCAGCCAAGCCGAGATTACGAGTATGAGCAAGCCTTCCGGCAAGCGAACAACTGAAGACATTGGGATGGATGTCATCGCTGCCATGGACCGCGAGTTCCATGAGCAGCCTGATCGTGTCGTGGCAATCGTCGGAGCGGCATTCCTGGATTCCACTCTCGACTCGCTACTTCGAGCGGTACTTATCGACTCGCATGACGATGTAGAGGGCTTACTTGGACCAAATGGCGCACTAGGCGCTAGCGGGGCGCGATGCCAGCTCGCCTATTGCTTAGGGCTGATTACTCTAGACCAGCGCGACGATATTAAAACAATCGCTAAGATTCGAAACAAGTTCGCTCACGATTTCAACATCACAGCGTTTGACCTGTCGCCAATTCGGGATTACTGCGCGTCGCTGAAGAATCCCGCTCAATTTGCCGCGATGCCCGCGCAGCTTTTCTCGCGCCATGTTGCCAATCAAATGGCCGAGTACGTAAGGGAAATTACTTCGTCGCCACGCGAGCAATTTAGGATGTCGGTAATTGGATTGTTCGGTTCATTGCTTAGACGGGTTCACTATGTGCGGCGTGAAGACCATGGATGGTTCTCTTACGACCCCGATGCCTTAAGAGGCCCGTCCGCTAAGTGATGTGTCGCCTAGCTCTAAGTGGAACAGACAGGCCTCTACTGGGACGCCATTTCAGAGTCAGCATAGCCGCTGTTCACTAAAACGTTATGTGGCATAAGGATATCGGTAGTGAGTGATACTTATCTACGGCGCTACACCGACATACCGGCGCTCATTTACCTACTGAATGAGCGGCAGATCACGCTCCTCGATCCCCAGTCTTGGGACGACAGCAACGATTCTCACTACCTCGCCTTGTATCAAGAGAAGAAGAAACTCGAGTCTGTTTTGGCGCTCTGCTTCACTCAGGCCAGCGAGACCTATCACCATTGGCGTGTATTTGCGAATGGATCAAGCGGTGTCTGTATTCGCTTCAAACGCCCAGAATTGCTCAGGGCAGTAAAAAAGCAGCCAGGCTTACGAACTAGAACAGTTACATACCTAACATTAGAAGAAATTCGAGACAAGAAACTTGCGATTCGTGATCTTCCGTTTCTCAAGCGATGGGCATTCGAAAATGAAAACGAACTCCGGATGATCTACGAGTCAAAGGCAGAAAACATCTCAAAGCTCGATATCGCTATCCCTTTATCCTGCATCCACAGGATCACACTGAGCCCGTGGGTTCACCCGGCGTTGTCCCCGCATATTAAGCGAATGCTCAGGTCTATTGAGGGCTGCGGTGCACTTGAAATTGTAAGATCCACGCTAATCGGTAACATGGAATGGAAGGACCTTGGAGAGTCTGCCGCATGACCGCGTTAGGCGACCAGGCTTAGAGGACACGTGGTAGATCAACTAAGGGACTTCGCTGACAGTAGACTCATCAATGGCTGCATCTACTGCGGCGGACGTGAAGAAACCAGAGACCATGTCCCTTCGCGCGTATTTCTGGACTTTCCCCTTCCGACAAATCTGCCGGTCGTTCCAGCATGCAGGGCGTGCAACAACGGCTTCTCTCGCGACGAAGAATACTTGGCTTGCTTGATCGAGTCAGTAGTCGCGGGCTCCACCGATCCAGACCATATTCAGCGACCAGAAGTAGCGGACATGCTGCGCAGAAGCCCGGCATTACGCTCACGTATAGAGGCTGGAAAAAGGATCACTGGCGAGCAAGTGGCCTTCGATATCGACCAAACCAGAGTTCGGAACGTGATTCTGAAACTTGCGACGGGACATGCGGCGTTCGAACTCAGTTCGCCGTGCCGTGAAGAGCCAAGCGTGTTGAGGTGGTGGCCAATTCCGCTGATGAGCGAGGAGGAGCGAGATTCTTACGATTCCGCCCACGTTACCCAGATTTTCGGAGAGGTGGGTTCTCGTGGAATGCAGCGACTCCTCGTAACCCAACTAACGCTCAAGTCTCCAACTGGTCAGTCGTCAACACTAGGTCTTCTTGTCAACGACTGGGTGGAAGTTCAGGATGGTCGCTACAGGTATCTGTCCGTCGACGACGGAGCCGAAGTTAGAGTCAAGATCGTTATCAGGGAATATCTTGCATGTGAAGTTTCATGGGCTAACTAGATGGTTGGACCGATTAACAGTTTTGGGTCCCACGGCTAACGGCGACTAATTGTGAGAAGGTTGTCGCCTAACAGCACACCCCACGCGGACGCGAGTGCCGTGCCTTGCAAAGGTCTGCCGGCGCGCGCCGGTGGGCGTGGACGCTAGCCGCCACAAACCATGGAAATTTTGGCGCTACTGCTCATTGTCGTGATCCTCGTGATTCTTCTATCTGGATATTTCAAGACTCACGTCCTGAATCCTTCGTCGCTTCATGACAACGAGCTAGAAGACTCCTTCATTGAGCTCAAGAAGCTCATTCTGGTGACCAGCGCCTACGACGCCGAAAAAACCTACGAGAAGCTCTATGACCGACTCACGACAATACTTGCCAAGGTCATTGAAAGGCACCGGCACTTTGCATTAGATATAGAAGCACGAAAGGAACGTCTTTCAACCTGGTCCTTGTTTTTGCCCCAAAAGCATCACACGAGCGAAGGTCTCCCGTATACCACCTATGCCGTGCCAGCCGATCTTCCGCTAGAGAGCTTGGAACCGGACGTTCTTCTATATCTGTGCTTCTTCCTATATCTTGGCGGCATCGTAAAAGACGTGGGGACAATCGACAAAGATACCGACCTGATGATGAAAATTCTTGACTACCTCATATCAGAGAAGGACTACATGCCCGCTCGGTTCTTTAAAGGCCTCGTCCTGAAGTATGGAATCAAGATTTATCAGCCTTCGAACCTACCAGAAGCCCGGATACTTCTGGAGACAGCCGCGACAAACGGTGTGGGTGCAGCTTCCATCGAGTTGCGGCGATTCGACAAATTTCGTGAACTCGATGGGATTAAAAGCATTCACGGCTAGCCGTCACTTATGTTCCCGCCGTCCTTGCGCAATTCGCGCCAACACATGACCGAACGAAACGATCCGCACGATCTGGTGCTCGGGACGTCATAGCCGTCATGCACAAAGCAGATAAAAGAAGCGTCTTATCACTTTACACCGGTGCGGGTGGGTTGGATCTTGGTCTAGAAGAAGCTGGATTCAAGACAGTACTCTGTGTCGAGATGGACCCTGACTCACAGAAAACGATCAGGCGAAACCGTCCGGCTTGGCGCCTATCCGATCCGAATGATGTCCATTCGATCAGTCCAAAGGAAATTTTGCACCAGACAGGATTGAAGCCACGACAACTAACGCTCCTCGCGGGAGGCCCACCCTGTCAGCCATTCTCGAAATCAGCATACTGGTCGAATGGAGACGGTCGAAGGCTGAAAGACCCACGCGCTCGAACATTGCGAGCGTACATCCGCGTAGCAGAAGCAGCACTTCCGAAAGTATTGCTGCTGGAAAACGTTAAGGGCCTTACGTATGCTGGGAAAGGCGAAGGAATTGAGCTGCTAAGACGCGAGATAGCCGCTATCAATCGTCGTCATAGAACAAAATACAAGCTTCAAACTATCCACGTCAATACAGCTGACTATGGTGTTCCTCAGATACGTGAACGCGTATTTCTTGTGGCAAGCAGAGACGGCAAAACGTTGCGGATGCCGATGCCAACGCACGGTGAAGGTGATGGTCTCAAGCCGTTTCTAACCGCGTGGGATGCGATCGGCCACTTAGATCGAGATACCTGGTCAGCTAAACGCAATCCCACGGGAAAGTGGGCTGCGCTACTGCGAAGCATACCTGAGGGTCAAAACTACCTCTGGCACACGAAACAGAACAAAGTCCTCGGCGGTCAGCCGCTCTTTGGCTGGCGCACTCGCTACTGGTCTTTCCTACTTAAACTAGCCAAAGCTCATCCTGCTTGGACCATTCAAGCAGAGCCAGGTCCTGCAACAGGCCCATTTCACTGGCGAAGTCGTGTTCTGTCAGTAGAGGAACTGTGTAGGCTTCAGACTTTTCCGAGTGGTTATCGCATCATGGGTGCTCGGCGATCGGCGCGCCGTCAGGTCGGGAACGCGGTGCCAAGCGTGATTGGCGAGTTATTAGGGCTGGAAATTCGGCGCCAGTTTTTGGGCGAGCGGGTGCGACGAACGCTCAGGTTATTGCCAAGCCGGCGCCATCGACCACCAGCGGCCGAAGCCGTGTCTCGAGTGCCGAAGAAGTACCTAAAACTCAGAGGGCGCCATCGAGACCATCCCGGCCCCGGACGAGGCCCGGGTGCACGGCTACGTCAAAGAAAGTTAAAGACTTCGACATAGCCACGTCAACAAATCGGACCGTCTCGCGTTCCTTGTTATCTATCGTCTTGTTTACGAAGTTTTCGTATGTAACCCACTCAATAAAGTCAATCGAATGGCGTCAAGGGGAGGGAACGCGCCAAATTGGGATCTCGAGCAACTCGAGGTCATTATGGACGGCGCAGCGAGCTGGCAGCTCGTCACTGCCGGCCCTGGCGCGGGCAAGTCTGCAGTTGCGTGTCAACGGGTTGCATATCTCATTGACGATGGAGTTCCTGCATCGCGCATACTGCTGATTAGCTTTACACGTTCCGCTGTTGCGGAAATCCGTGATCGTGTCGCCTCGTACACAAGCACCGGCCAGAGCCCTCGCAGCATTCGTATTTCTACGATCGATTCACACGCATGGAGTCTGCGCTCTGGTTTTGATGAGGAACCGCTCCGGAATGTGCTCGAAGACGGATCGTACGATCTTAGTATCTCACGCACGGTCGAGCTGTTTAGGGAGCGACAACCAGACCTGTGCGACTTCATAAGAAGTCTCGAACACTTGATAATTGATGAGGCACAAGACGTTGTTGGTATTCGAGCAGACCTTATTGTAGAAATGCTCGGCTGCCTATCAGATACTTGCGGCGTCACTATTCTCGCCGATCCAGCACAGGCGATTTACGGATTTACGACGGACGAAGAGACCGCCTCAGTAGAGAGTGGCTCCTTGCTCTCTCGTCTTAAGGAAAAAAGTCCACGACCATTCTCAAACCGAAAGCTCAGTCAGATATATCGCATCCAGAATAGTGAACTCGTGGACCTCTTTCTCCGCACAAGAAAGGAAATCGAACTCGCAAACAGTGCCGCCGGACATGTCGCCCGGATTCAGCAAATAATTCGAGAAACATGTGGTAATGACATTGGCGTAATGAGCTATTCGAGCCTTGCAGGTTTTCTAATAGCAAAACAGGAAGAATCCATGCTGGTGCTATTCCGAAACCGCGCGGATGTGCTCTTCGCATCTTCCTACTGCTCCGTCGCTAGTGTTGAGCACCGTTTGCGAATGTCTGATCTACCGGGAGTGGTTCGTCCGTGGATTGGGTGGCTATTTGGAGAGTACCTTGAACCAATCATAGGTAGAGAGGAGTTCGACAATCTCTGGAGTGCGCGACGCGAACTCGCGCCGACCGCATTCCAAGGCGAGGAGCGGGATGAGGCTTGGGAGCTGCTCCATCGCATAGCGGCTGGTCAGAGGTCCCGCACGATTGATCTGGTTCAGCTGCGTCGAATTGTCGCTCGGCCTCGTCCTCCCATTGAGCTTTGCTATCTCGATTTAGGCACTAGAGGACCGATTCTCAGCACGATTCACGCGTCAAAGGGCCGAGAGGCAGACACTGTCGTCTTGTTTATGCCATCGGCACGCGAACGGGCAGAGAGCAAACTCGATCGGGCGGACACAGCCGAGGTGTTCGAAGAAGGACGCGTTTACTACGTTGGCGGTACTCGAGCTCGAAAGATGCTTATTGCCGCGGGTAACAAAGCTACTGGTGTCGGCAATCTCGGCTCCAAACGAGTTTATCGTTCCCTTGGCCCGAACAGGGCTCAGCTGGAGATTGGACGCCAGGGAGACGTAGACCCTCTTGCTCATCTAGCATGGAATAACACGCTTGACGTGCAGCGCATTCTCGCTACTTCTGTCGGGTGTACCGGCAACGTTATTGGGCAAGCGTCTCCGGAACACGACTACACTGTTAGGTTAGTTCTCGAGAAAAAAGGGGTGGATGGGATCACTCGATATTTGGAAATCGGCCAACTGAGTGAATCCTTCCACTACGATCTGAGAAAGCTATGGAGTCACGTTGACAAAGTAGGAAGACTGAGACCCGCCCCGACCATCCATCATCTCTACCTTGTAGCCGTAGCAACTGTTGGGCTATCGGAACAACAGCGCGGAGCTGTTCGACCACCATTCGGTGTAAGTGGCCTTGCTCTGGCCCCTATTGTGAAGGGCTTTCCCATGATCCAGTTCCTACACCGATCCGGAAGGAGGAATGGATGAGCACGCAGTCCTTTCGCGATCGAATTGTGACTCGTGTGATTGAGGATCTCTTCGGGCCACTATCGGTTAACGAAATTCTTTCGGATCGGCCGACTCAACGATACAGTACTGGGATTCTTTACCCGCTTGGATCTCGCATCGAAGCTCAGGAAGATGAAGATGGGAATCTCGTGGCGAATGTCATTGAAGACACCGCTTCCGCTCCAGATGAAGGAGGAGTCTCTCTACTGGCAACGCATAAACCTTCCGTTGCTGGCCTATCGTTTGCAGTTCAGCCTGTGGATACGCATACAACGCCTACGATCGAAGTCGAGATAGACTGCGCACGCTATAGGCGATTCGGCGTCAGTGATACCGGCGAGGAAGTCGAAGGCGACCCGAAAGATCGTGCCCATGAGCGTTGGTGCCGGATGCCGTTGCACACCACAGTATCCGTGGCCCTTCAGACAGGCGAAGCGCGGATTAACCTTGCGGCTCATGGTATTGAAGGTCTCGAGCTGTATACCTTAGTGACACCACATGCCGGTGTGACCACGGTTACCGCCGCGCTTTCGAATCAGAAACTCCGCGGCGATTCATCTGCGTTCGACGAAGGACAACATTTCTTTCAAGTCGAATTGCGCGTGACAAACGTTTCGAAAGGATCGTTCGCACCGAGGCCATCACTACGTGCTCAAACCGACGACGAAAGCCGCACAGCTGCTCTTATTTATCGAGGTGTGAAAGAGTACGTAGTAGGCCATACTTGTTCCGCACAAGCCGTGTTGCGGGGAAGCAGTATCGTGTGCCTCAAAACTGATTGGATCCCCGCTGTGGTTGTCCACGGAGTAAGTGATCGCGGTGACGGCATCTTTGACTCTATCCGCAATAACACGGAACGCCGTCCCCTAGAGGCGAGGTGGCTGGCTGCGGCATCTCCTAAGGCTCTGACTGCTGGACTGGATGACCTTGTCGTTGCGTATCTTGAGTGGATAAGACGCGAAGAGCAGCGGGTGTCGTCGCTTCCTACCGAGTTGCAGCCTCAGGGGCGCAAACACATTGAGGATTGCAGACAGGGTGCGGCTAGGATGGCGGACGGGATCGCTGCTATGCGCGGTGATGTGAACGTATCCACAGCATTCCAATTGGCCCAGACCGCCATGCTTTTGCAGTTTGGGTGGACGCGTGGTGGTGAACCTCTCGTTTGGCGCCCATTCCAACTTGCATTCCAACTGCTGGTCCTTGCCTCCGTTGCGACGCGATCCCACCCGGACCGCGAGACGATGGATCTCCTCTGGTTTCCGACGGGTGGTGGTAAGACAGAGGCATATCTTGCTCTGACGGCGTTCGTCATCTTGCTACGGCGGCTCAGAAACACGGACCGCGACGACGGGGCAGGCGTCGCAGTTCTAATGCGGTACACGCTCCGCTTGTTGACGATTCAACAATTTCAGCGGGCTGCCGTCATGATTTGCGCATGCGAGCTACTTCGTAGGCGTGGAGAAGCTAAGGCGGCAGGACTTCCGACGCTCGGCAAGACGCCGATCAGCATTGGTCTCTGGGTCGGGGCGGCAGCAACACCGCTCACGCTCAAGGACGCTCTTAATCGGGCGCCCGGTGACCCTAGCACCCCCGAACAGCTGACCACGTGTCCTTGCTGCGGTGTAAAGCTGAATTGGAGACTTACACCGAGAGAATCTTTCGTGGAATGTTCCTCCGATACCTCAAATTGCGAGCTCGCAGCAACTGGAGCAAGACTTCCAATTTGGACGATTGACGAAGAAATCTATCGCTACGCGCCATCTCTTGTCATCGGCACGGTAGACAAGTTCGCTCAAATTGTTCGCAAGCTCGAGACGCGCGTGCTCTTCGGCCGCGGCGTTCCATATTCTCCCCCTGATCTTATCATTCAGGATGAGCTTCATTTAATCTCTGGACCACTTGGGTCAATCGCCGGTCTCTACGAAGTTGCGATCGATGAGCTCTGTCGACAAGATGTGACTCGGCCAAAAATCATCGGCTCTACAGCAACAATTCGCCGCGCAAAAGATCAGATTCGTGCGCTGTTCGATCGTGCGACGTACCAATTCCCTTCTCCAGGACTCGACGCTGAAAATTCGGGGTTCGCTGTGACTGACTGGGAACACCGCGGCCGGCTCTACGTAGGGCTCACCACGGCGGGGCGTTCCGCGACATACACGTTACAGGCACTCATCGCTACGTTGCTGCAGGCAGCGAATGAACCAGGCGCGTCGGAAGACGAACGGAATTACTACTGGACGCTGGTTGCCTATTTCAATTCCCTTCGTGAGCTCGGCCGTGCCCTCGTCCTAATGCAGGACGACGTACCGATTTCAATAGCGCAATATGCAGGTCGTAGGAGAGAAGCACCACGTCGAATTGAGGCACCTGCTGAGCTAACGAGTCGTGTTCGCTCCTACGAAATACGCGACATGCTAGACCGTCTAAACAAACGTGCCGATGATCCCGAAGCAGTGGATCTACTTGTGGCGTCCAACATGATATCCGTCGGGATGGACATTCCTCGGCTAGGGCTTATGGTTGTGAATGCGCAGCCGAAGACCATGTCGGAGTACATCCAGGCGACGAGCCGAGTTGGACGAGGTGCGGTCCCGGGCATCGTGATTACGATGTACAACAGTATGCGTGCACGCGATCGTTCTCATTACGAGACGTTTGAGACATGGCACCGCTGTCTCTATCGCGACGTTGAAGCAACAAGCGTTACGCCATTTGCATCGCGAGCACAGGATAAAGCGTTACACGCAGTCTTGGTGGCCCTTGTCCGGCATACTGTTCCGGGCATGGACCGCCGACCCGTTCTCGACGATATCCGACGCGCTGATGTGGAACGTATTGCTGGCTTAATCGAGAGCCGAGTGGTGCGGGTTGATGCAGCCGAGCGAACTATCACTTCGCAAAAGCTCAAACATCTAATCGATGAATGGGCTAGTCGGAGTGACTTGCAAACGTATTGGGACGACTACGAACGGAAGACGAGTTTGTTGATGTCCGCTGAACAGTTTGCCGCCAAAGCTGATGTAGACGCTGACTTGGATGAGGAAGGCGCACGGCGGGCGCTATGGCCCACACCAAACTCAATGCGCGAAGTTGAGGCAGGCACTCCGTTCGTTCTGCGGTCTGTACTACGAAGGGAGGGAAGCTAGTATGGCCAATGAGCTTGGCGATGTAAGGAGGAGCCAAATCATAACCACACACGGCCCCGGCTCTATCGTTGACTTTCGGGCAGGCGGTTATGGGGGTGCAGGTGTATCGGTAGTTGCTGCGGGGCTGGAGGAATGGGACCGATGGGCACCTCCTCCGGGGCTCGGACATCCACAGACTGTTTACGAGCCGCGCCTTCAGAAACAGCTCGACGTAGAAGGGTTTCGCCTTCCCCCAGTCGCACCGCAAAAGGCGCCTGGTGTGTATTCAAATAGGGCGGGAAAACTGGTTGGTGTTCGATTTCCACGGTGGCTTCAATGTCCTCAGTGCCACTTGTTGCGCCAACCCAGGTCATGGACTGAAGATGCGGGCGATCCGGCTCTTTACTGTGTTAGCTGCTCCGACAAAGCCGGTGGTCGAAACCGGGTGCATGTAGTGCCTGTTCGATTCATCGTCATCTGCGATAAAGGTCACCTGGATGAATTTCCTTGGAACTGGTGGGTAAAACACGCCGAGAACTGTCCGCCACAACATGACCTTCGACTCGAGGGAAGCGCAACCGCCGGACTGGCTGGTCTCATCTTGACGTGCTTGGGGTGCGGCGCTAGGCGCTCGATGGACGGATGCTTCGGGCCAGACGCTATCCCCGGTCAATGCCATGGCCGACGGCCGTGGCTAGGAACAGATGCAGACGAAACCTGCATCGTGAAGCCGCGCGTAGTGCAGCGTGGGGCTTCCAACATCTATTTTTCTGCTGTTGAGTCTGCGCTTGATATACCTCCTTGGTCCGATGATCTCCAAAAGAAAATCGGCATGCGCTGGACTGTTCTGGAGCGGGCGCCAGACAAGAACGCTCGTCGGCTTCTGATAAAAGCCTTTAGGCTCGCCGATATTGCGGGGAAGCCTGAAACAGAGCTGGCTAATATCATCGAGGATCGCATTACGCGTCTCCAATCGCCGGATCGAAATCTACGATGGGAGGAGTATCAGCAATTCATACAGCACACACAGCCATTTGGTGAAAACACCGAATTCGAGATTCGTCCGTCCCCCGCGCCGCCTGAGTTCGCCGGCTGGTTACAGTCTGTCACTCGGGCAACACGCCTTCGGGAGGTTCGCGCCCTCCGCGGCTTTACACGCGTGTTTCCTCCCGCAGCCGGCGAAGAAGACCGAGTTGCTGAACTCTCCATGAATCATCTAGGCTGGTTGCCCGCTGTCGAAAATCGAGGCGAAGGCATCTTCATTCAACTGCGAGTCGATCGAGTGCGGCAGTGGGAAAAACAGCAGGACGTTGTGCAACGTGTTGCAGTGCTGCAAACGGCCTACGAACAGTCGTGGCGTGATCGAGGTAGGCCGGGGGCTCCGCCTAAGAACGTGACGCCGAGGTTGCTCCTTATCCATAGTCTTGCACATGCATTTATCCGACAGCTTTCTTTGAGCTGTGGTTATAGCAGCGCATCAATTCGTGAGCGGCTGTACGTAGACAGTGAAAATTGGGAGATGGCGGGCTTGCTCGTATTTACTTCATCGCCCGATGCAGATGGAACGCTTGGCGGGCTGGCACGACAAGGAGAGAGTCGCAATATCGTTCGCATTTTTGAGGATATGCTAGCCGCCATGACGTGGTGCTCGTCCGATCCGTTGTGTATTGAGGGCATCCACTCGATGTCCGAACCGGCAAATGGGTCCGCTTGCCACGCGTGCTTGTTGGCGTCTGAAACATCTTGCGAAGAATTCAACCATTTTCTTGATCGAGCATTGTTGATTGGTACACCAAGTCAACCTACGCTCGGTTATTTTCAAGACTATCTTCAACAGCTTCGTGCTTAAGGCGAGTGCGGAACCACACGACAAGCGCCTCGGCCAGCTGCGGAAGTGAAGCCTTCTTGTTACTGGCGCTACAGACGAGCCTTTAACATAGCGACGATTCGGGCGGTGATTCGGGTCGGGTCACAGAGGATGTCGGTTTCCCAAACTCGGACTACGTGCCATCCAACTGCTCTTAGTCGAGCTGTTATGGCGCGATCGCGCTCTACGTTAGTACGGATTTTCGCTACCCAGTAGGGAGCGTTGTGACCTGCCTTCAATCGGGCGAGCCGAGCCTGAAGATCACGTCCGTGCCAGAAGTCGCCATCACAGAACACAAGCATTTTATGCTTGGAAAAGACAATATCGGGGCAGCCCGGTAATTCCGGACAGTTGACACGATAGCGCAGACCGCGCCGCCATAGCTCACGACGGAGAAGAAGCTCGCAACGCGTATTCTTCTTCGCGCTGCTTCCGCGCGCGGCCTTCGTAGCGCGCTGCGAAGCTGAGGTGAGTGTCAAAAAGGAAGGCGACGATATATTGGAGGTCATCAATATCAACGCACTAAGGGCGCGCGTTACGTCTTGCGCGTCGTACTTAGGTTTCCCCGCTTGCACGCAATCGAATAGTTCTCCGGAGTTCGTCAATCGTCATAGCCGGCGACGACCGGTGGATCATGGCATGACAGTTCGGACACATGAGATCGCCCAGCGCCTTGAGGTCAGGCCGATGTCGCCGCGGCCTATCGATTTCCTATCCTTTTTTGAAAACGCTCTCGGGCATCTTGAACTGCCCGCCCGTGGCGGCCAATCTCTCCGCGAAGATCTGCCGGACCCTCGGGTCTTCATCCGGATAGTCGATTTCCGTGCGACCGGGGTCCGACACCAGGGTGGTGGTGAACGGGTACAGGTCGTTGTTCCATCCGCCGAGCTTCACGAAGCGCGCCGGCGTCTTGCCGCTGTTGAAGTGCTGATGGAACCACTGGAGCGGCGGCACCACGAGGGTTCCTTCCTTCCAATCGAACTGCTTCACCTGCTGCTGCTTGCCGTCCTTGAAAGGCGTCGTGCCGATCTCGTGCGGCCACATCATGCTGAATCCGCTGCCGTCGAGAAGGATGATCGTCGAGCCCGGCCCGTGGCGGTGGCAGCGCTCGTAAGTGCCCGTCGGGAACTGCTC
>WNGN01005483.1_pt1 | contig 13426 bp, 10 predicted proteins | sample 5400561 | NCBI WGS metagenome assembly WNGN01 (sample SAMN13153379, study PRJNA577476) | soil metagenome | isolation source: 115 cm soil or saprolite under Garry oak tree replicate 2 | place: USA:California | collected 2016-06-15
CCAATTCATTGCGCCCTCATCTTCTCCAATTGTGCCTTCTGTGGACACGCCTGCTGCCAGTATAGGATCAGACATAGACCCTGTACATAACGCTACTACGGAAGACTCCACATCCTATGACCCTAAAGCCGAAAATGATGTGGAAAGCAGAAGGAATCCACCTGCCAAATTTGCTACGCCTATTGGAAGTTCTCAACTCCACGACATCGTCGTTGCCGATCTCTGTCAAGGAGGCATACTCTCCCAAAGCTTACCAGGTTATGAAGAACGACCGGCACAGATTGAGATGGCCACGCTCGTCGCTAAATCACTCTCTCAAAGTACACCTGCACTTCTCGAAGCCAGTACAGGCACTGGGAAATCTCTAGCCTACCTCGTGCCCATTGTGCGCTCCAGTAAAGTGGCCATTATCAGCACTGCCAATAAGGCGTTGCAAGAGCAACTCTTTTATAAAGACATTCCTTTTGTGCAGCAGCACATCAAACACTTTGAAGCGGCATTGGTGAAAGGGGTGGGAAACTACCTCTGTCTCGATCGACTGGAAAACGAGCGCAATGGGTTACAGTTCTACGCCAAAAACCGTGAATTTACGCGCCTGGTCGATATTACGAATGACCCTGACTCTACTTTTTCGGGCGATTTTGAAACCCTTGATTTCCAGCTTCCCGGTGATATCCGCGGCAAGGTGTGTGCCGATAGTGACCAATGTGCCTGGAGCAAATGTAATTATTTTTCGGATTGCTACGTCCGAAAGATGCGTGTGAAAGCACAACGAGCGCAGGTAATTGTTGTCAATCATACATTACTTCTCCTGGATGCAGCCCTGGCCGGCTTTCTATTGCCCGAACGAGATGTGATCGTGCTCGACGAGGCGCACCACCTGGAGGAAGAGGCGACCCGCGCATTCACCATCACCATCGGTCCCAATTCGATTACTACTTTGCTGGCACAACGTATGCTCAAGAATTATAGCTTGCTGAGCCTGCAGGATGACGCCAGCCAGGCATTGATGAACACGTGGCAGCGCCTGCAGCAGGTAGCTGACCCTGGCTACAAAGGAAGAGCCAATTTACAAGCCCCATTGGAAGAGGGCTTGAAACTGGCTACGGTCATCAGTGACCTGGCCGATTCGCTGCGTAAACAGCGTCCGAAAAATCTGCCGGAGAAAGAAGAGCAACTATACGATAAGTTGCTCAAACGCACGCAGAACCTGGCAGGTAATATCCGCACCGTCTTCGCTGTCGATCAGCCGGGCGAATTTGTCTATTACGTCGAGCGAGTGACCGGGTCAGGCCAGCGCGGCTTTCAGCTCCAGGTATCTGCCGCCCCGCTGGAGGTCACGGCATGGCTGAAAGAGCGCCTGTTTGACAAATGCAACGTCATTTGTACCTCTGCCACGCTGGCAACGATTGGTCCCAACCCCGTCATGCCAGACGAGAAGGGGCCTAACTTTGCCTATTTCCGTCGCCGTACAGGCCTCGATCCTTATGAACGTCCCGAGGTCATTGAAAGCATTTTACCGTTGTCTTTCGATTATGAAAGCAATGCTCTCCTGTACTTACCGCGCGATCTACCCGCGCCCGTCTATGGTGCGGGATCCGATGACTATACGAAAGCCATTGCGCGTGAAATGTATCGCTTAGTCAAGGTCTCAAGTGGCCGGGCTTTTTTGCTCTTTTCCAGTAAACGCATGCTTGAGCAGGCGTATGAGTTGATGGCTCCGCACCTGGATTTCCCCCTGTTACGCCAGGGTGATATGTCGCGTATCGAACTGACACGTCGTTTCCGCGAAGAAAAAGGTGCAGTTCTCTTCGGCCTAAAGAGTTTCTGGGAAGGGGTGGATATTGCTGGCGATGCTCTTTCGCTGGTGGTTATCGACAAGCTGCCATTTGACCCGCCGGATGATCCTGTTCACGAGGCGCGGGTGGCACAGATGAAGGCTGCTGGCGAGAACTGGTTTGGCATTTATGTCCTTCCCCAGGCTGTGCTGCGTCTCAAGCAAGGCCTGGGACGCCTGTTACGCACCCGCGAAGATCGCGGCGTGATGGCCATTCTGGATACACGCCTCCACACGAAGGGCTATGGGAAATTGGTGCTCAATGCACTACCTCCGGCAAGAAGAACTGCCAGCCTCAAAGAGGTCGAACGCTTCTTTAATGAAGTGCCAGAGCCGTTTTAGTTTTCCAATCCCCAAAACAATTGACGTCATTGCCAAACCTGCTATACTAGAAGGTGCATTCCGACGCACTAAATATAGTTTATAGTGGTACAGGGGAGATTACGCATGAGCAAAACGAAAATGCGATGCATCACCTGCGGCAAGTGGTTTCAGTCGGCAAATGCTAAAGATCTGACTTGCCCCGATTGCACGCAAAAGGCCAGAAAAGAAAAGATGGCGGCCAAAACAACGCCACCGACAACAGGCAAGACGCCTGGGCAAGGAATTGGACCTCCTACACGACCGGTTCCACCGCCACCCAAACCTAAACCCGCCTCAGGCGGAACAAGCCATTGGCTTGACACGCAAAATGACGTCAAGGTAGGCCAACCGGATCAGCCGGTACGTCCGAAGTTGCCTCCCTCCCCTGAGCCACAGGATAATCGGGGAGATGCAGAACGTGGCGGGTACCGAGGTCCTGGTGGGTATCGCGAAGGTCCTGGCCGTGGGCCTGGCAATTACCGCGAGGGAGGATATCGAGGCCCTGGTGGGCCCCGAGAGAACGATTACCGGAGACCGGCTCCCTACCGCGTAGGTGGTGGTATGGGCCTTCCTGATACTGAGACACCGCGTCCGCGCACGCCAATGACAGGTGGCCCTCCTCGAGGTCCACGACCGGGAGCGCCCGGCGAACCGCGTCCGGAAAAATTCCGTCAAGGTGAAGGCGGCAAACCTCCGCGGCAAAAGGTTAAAACGCCTAAGCCAAAACCTGAAACGCCACCGAAACCCAAGCGCGAGAAGATTCCACCTCCGGAACCCTTTAAGCCAACAGAGGAGCAAATCGCCCAGGTCGAGGCACGCTATAAGGAACTGGCCGTGCCTGCTGAATACGATGGGATTCGTACACAAATCTCTAAAGAACTGAGCATACCCAAAACTGCGGTAAAGAAAATCATTAAAGACCTCCGCGAGAGGGAAGAGATACCCAGTTGGTGGGAACTGCAGCCCTATAAAGGCTCTAGTGAAGAGCTAGAGAAGATCAAAGCTCTCTATGAACCGTTCTTGCCTCTACCTCCAATTGGTGTACATAAGCAGATTGCCGAGCAACTCACGCTTAAACCTGCAGAGGTCTACCAGGCTATCAAAGTTATACGCCAGGAATTGAACCTGCCCCAGTACAATGATCCAGCCTTACACGGCATCGAGCTACTTCCTAAAGACAAGAAGAAGGAAGCTGCTGAGGTGCAGGCCGATGAGCAGAAAACGGCTGCTGTTGAGGCTCAGGTCGATGAGCAAAAAACGCCAGTAGCCGAGACTCCAGAGGCGCCATCAGTAGAACAGCAGACGGCTCCTGCGGACTCACAGACCGATGAGCAGAAAACGGCTGCCGTTGAGGCACAGGTCAATGAGCAAAAAACGTTAGCAGCCGAGACTCCAGAGGCTCCAGCAAAAGATCAAGCTGAGGAAAAGAAACAAGAACCTGAAGGTGACACAACCGAGGTCGTGGCAGCTGGTGCAACCGACACCGACAAAACTGGTGAGGCATAATTATTAGAATATGCCTCTTGTAGTGAGGAATGCATATGGATAACTGCCTGTTCTGCAAAATTGCAGAGGGTCAGATACCGAGTAAAATTGTGTACCAGGACGAAGATGTGGTGGCGTTTGAAGACACTAATCCACAAGCGCCGTATCACATCCTGCTCATCCCCCGGCGTCATATCACTTCTATGGCCGATCTGACAGAAGAGGATGGGACTTTGCTGGTCAGGCTGTTCATGGTTGCCGCAAAACTGGCTCATAAATTGGGGTTCGATGAGAGCGGCTACCGTTTTGTGACCAATGTCGGTCCCGACGCCGGGCAGAGTGTCTTTCACCTGCACTTCCACCTGCTCGGAGGCCGGAAATTTACCTGGCCTCCCGGATAGGTTTTTCATGCGTATCGCGATTGACTATACAGCGGCCATCAGACAGAGAGCAGGCATTGGCAACTATGTACGCAAACTGGTGGACGCCATGTTGGAGCAGGATGCCAGCAACCAGTATACCTTACTTACAAGCGGACGCCCCACGCGGGAGCGTCCGTTTCCTACAGCAGACAATGTGCGGGGACGCAGTATTTTTATCCCTGACCGTTATCTGAACATTATCTGGTATCGCTGGCGACTACCGCTCTATGCCACCTATTTCTCAGGCCAGGTCGATATTTACCATGGCCCGGACTTCGCTTTGCCTCCTATCGGAAAAACACTGCGCAAAGTGGTTACTGTTCATGACCTCTCCTTCCTGGAGCACCCGGAGTACGCTGTTCCCTCATTGGCAGCCTATCTCAAAAAAGTCGTGCCCGAAGCAGTGGCCGCCGCCGATGTCGTCTGTACCGTTTCACAAGAAGTCAGCCGTACACTGGTGGAACACTTTCAGACGCCCCGCGAAAAGCTTGTCGTCATTCCCAACGGCGTCAGTCCGCATTTTAAGCGCATTACCGATCCGGTACTGCTGGGAGCCACGCGCCACAAATTTGGCTTGAAGCATCCCCTTGTCCTCGCTGTTGGCACCCTGGAGCCGCGTAAAAATCATATCGGGCTGATTAAGGCATTTTACCAGGCACAAAAGAAGAAAAGAGGGCCAGCGATGCTAGCCCTGGCCGGTGGTAAAGGATGGCTCTACGAGGAAACACAGCGCCTTGTAGAGGAACTTAAACTAGAGAAAAAGGTTCGCTTCCTGGGTCGTGTCAGTGACCTTGAAATGGTCACCCTTTACAGCCTGGCTGACGTGTTTGCCTTTCCCTCTTTTGTTGAGGGCTTTGGCGTACCTCCGTTAGAAGCCATGGCATGCGGGGCCCCTGTTAATACATCGAACACCTCTTCGCTGCCCGAGGCGGTTGGCGATGCAGCCCTTTTGATTGACCCATACAATACTGGCGAACTCTCAGGTGCGATCACGCGCATCCTGGAAAATAAACAACTACAGGAGGAGCTACGTCAGAAAGGGTATGAGCGGGTAAAAGAGTACACCTGGCTCGCCTCTGCTCACAAGATGCTCTCAGTCTATCAAAAACTCTACGAGGGAGCAACAAACTTTTCTGATGAGAAAAACCTTGTATGAAAATTGGTGTTAATGCCCTTTTTTTACAAACACCCGCGAGCGGAAGTGGCCAGTATCTCATACACCTGCTCAATGCATTGGCAGAAATCGACCAACAAAACGAATATATTTTGCTGGGCGCCACGCTCCAAGAAAACCCACCCTTACGGTCGCCCTGGGAGAGGTTTCCCTACCATGTAAGTCCCGTGCCCACTTTGGCCAGGAGCAATGAGAACATCGAAAAACTCATATGGGAGCAGCTGACAGGACCGCGGGCAGCACGCAAAGCAGGCGTTGATCTCTTGCATGTCCCATATTTTGCTCCACCACTTTTCCCACGCACGCCGACCGTCGTCACGATTCACGATGTCATTCCATTGCGGCTGCCGCTCTACCGGGCAGGAGCCAGGGTCGAGGCATATATGCGGCTTGTTGCGCGCGCCGCCTCCAAAGCTACTTTGATTATTACCGTCTCACAACATGCCAGGCAGGACATAATGGACATATTGCATGTGCCTGCTGAACGCATTCGCGTGATCTATGAGGCGGCTGGAGATGAGTATACTCCTGTGACCGATCCCGCCGCGCTGGCTACGGCACGTGGACGTTATGGCTTAGGCGAACAGTACATTTTCTATCTGGGCGGACTTGACCAGCGCAAAAATGTACTCCAGCTGGTGCGGGCTTTTGCCCATCTCTACCGGCAATTAGAGAATCCCAACTTACAGTTATTCATTTCAGGCAACCCTGAAAAGAAAAAAAATGGACCGCTATTTCCTGATCCCCGTCCCGTTGCTGCTGAGTTGGGTGTGGCGGATAAGATCATCTACCACTTTGTCGAGGAGGAAGATAAAGCTGCAGTGTATAGTGGAGCAAGCCTTTTTGTCTTTCCTTCACTTTACGAGGGCTTTGGGCTGCCACCACTAGAGGCGATGAGTTGTGGGGCCCCTGTCATCTGCTCAAACCGCACATCTTTACCAGAGGTTGTAGGTGACGCGGCCATCAGTGTAGACCCGGACGATATCCGGGCCATGGCTGAAGCGATGCGCAGCGTGCTTACCGATAGCACGCTGCGGGACAACTTACGAGCGCGTTCCTTACAACGTGCTGCCCAGTTTAGCTGGCGTAAGGCTGCGAAAGAGACTCTTGCCGTTTATGAAGAGGCGTTGGCAAGGCAGAAAGCAATAGTATGCGTGTATTGATGATTTCAAAAGCCCTGGTTGCAGGGACCTCGCAGCGCAAACTTGAAGAACTGGCGAAATGTCCTGGTGTCGAGCTGACCCTCGTCACTCCTGCATACTGGCGCAGCGATGATGGAAGCAAGCAGGTGCTGGAACGCCTCTATACTCAGGGCTACCAGATGATCGTCACGCCTATGATGCTCAACGGTAACTTTCACCTGCATTTCTACCCGCACCTGGGCAAGATTATGCGCGAGTTACGCCCGGAGATTGTACATATCGACGAGGAACCCTACAATTTCGCCACCTCCCACGCCATGTGGCAGGCTAACAGGCTAAAGGCACGTTCCCTCTTTTTCACCTGGCAGAACCTCTACCGCAACTACCCGCCACCCTTTCGACAGATGGAACTGTATAATTATCGTCACGCGGCGGTCGCGCTGGCCGGCAACCGGGACGCGGCAGAAGTATTGAAGCGGAAAGGCTACCGTGGCCCTATCCGTATCATTCCCCAATTTGGCTTCGACACAGATATTTACCGGCGCGCTGAACCACGCAAGCCCCGGGCTACTGGCGAACCCTTTACTATGGGCTATGTCGGGCGCCTGGTTGAACAGAAGGGCTTACCGCTCATGATAGAGGCGCTGGCAAGTCTACCTGATTATTGCCGCGTGGTTTTCATTGGCAACGGCCCTATGAAAGGCGAACTTGAAGAACAGACCTCATGCCTGGGCGTTGCCGGGCGCGTCATTTTCAAAGGTGGACTGCCCACCTATGAAATCCCCCAGGAGATGCAGAAATTGGATGCGCTGGTGTTGCCGTCCGTGACTCGTCCCAACTGGATAGAACAGTTTGGGCGTGTCCTGCCAGAAGCGATGGCCTGTGAGACACCCGTGATTGGGTCCAGTTCAGGCGAGATTCCCCATGTCATTGGCGAGGCCGGGCTGGTCTTCCAGGAAGGTAATGTCCAGGAGCTGGTTGCCTGTGTCCGTAAATTACTTGATGATCCTGAACTTTATACGCGGTTGGCGGCTAAGGGACGGCAGCGTGTGTTGGAGAATTATACACAGGAGCAGATTGCCAGGCAGACGTATGAGGTGTACAAGGAGATGCTAGTCTAAGACCTGGGATGCCGCCAGGCCCTGCACTAGACAAAAGCAGGTTGGGCTTTAGCTACGATGTTTGACAGGGAGCATACAATTCTGAATACTCCCTTGTCTCTTACCCATCATAAACAACGCTATTAAGCTTCATAACGTCCACCAAGATACTTAGCGAGAAATTTTTCGGCGGCTGCGTAAAACTTGAGGCGATTTTCCGGCTTGGCGAAGCCGTGTCCCTCGTCGGGGAAGAGCATGTACTCGTAATCAATGCCCTTGCTCTTCATGGCCTCGACAATCTGTTCCGACTCCGCCTGTTTTACACGCGGGTCATTTGCCCCCTGACCAATCAGGATAGGTATCTTGATCTGATCGACCCTGAACAATGGCGAACGCGAATTCAGAAACTCTTCCTCGGTATCTGGATTTCCAACCCGCTTGTAGAAGGTCGCACGGAAGGTTGACCAATATGGGGGAATTGTCCTTATTAATGTGTTTAGATTGGAAGGGCCTACAATGTCTACGGCACAGCAGAAAAGGTCTGGCGTGAACGTTGCCCCCACCAGTGCAGCGTAGCCACCATAGGATCCACCGAAGATCGCCACCTTTTTCGGGTCTGCGAAGCCCTTATCTATTGCCCACTGCACGGCGTCTACCAGGTCATTGTGCATGTTTCGTCCCCACTCCCTATCACCGGCGTTGAGAGAATTCTTGCCATAGCCTGTAGAGCCTCGAAAATTTACCTGCAAGCAGGCGTATCCACGGTTCGCAAACCATTGTGCATCAGGACGATACCCCCACGCATCGCGTCCCCATGGACCACCATGCACATTGAGCACCATCGGCAGGTCGGTCTTCTGCTCTCCCTGCGGCAAGGTCAAGTAGCCGTGAATAGTCAGCCCGTCCCTGCTGTTGAAGGAGATCGGTTCCATGGTTACGAGCGTATACTTGTTCAATTCTGGCTGGTTGTCGAAGAGAAACGTTGCTTTCTGGCTTTTCCTATCGTAGGCGTAAAACGGCACAGGCCCATTGTCAACCGTGAACGCTACGAGCCAGGTCGTATCGGCGTCGTCACGACTAATGATGAAGAAGTCTCCTTTGTGGATGCCGCCAATGTTGTCAAAATCCAGCTTGGGGTGGACAATCACATTGCCTACATCATATTGTGGGTCCTCGGCGATGACAGTAATGTCGCCCGTGGCGATGTTCAGCTTGACGAGGCGGCCGGCATTGACGTTACGCGAGTCCTGGAGATAGATTGCTTGACCATCCAATGTGAAGTCAATAGGCCCACTGGTGAGGCTATCGTCTGCATCCCAGGTGACAAGCTTTCTCCATTCGGAGTGCTCGTCATCGCGAACTAGTAGTTCTGTGCCGCCATCAGGCAATGCTGTGACTGCACCGCGTACTTTGAGATGTGCATCCGTGACCCAATTCATGATGTTACCCGGGTTCTTGGCGACAAGCGTGAGTTCGCCTGTAGTCAGGTCGAGATGATAGACATCGTGAACCTGTGGGTTTTCTTTGTTCATGCCGATCAAGAGTTCGTTAGGAAAGTGCTTGTCGCGGTCGATGATCTGCACCTGTACATTCTCAAAGGGCGTCAGGTCTCTCGTCTCCCGCGTTTCCAGGCTCGTTGCATACAAGCGCCAGTTTTCGTTGCCGCCAACATCCTGGATGTACATGATGTGCTTGTTATCCTGTGACCAGAAGTAGAAGCGCACGCCTCTATCTTCGTCTTTGGTAACAGGCTCGTAATTGTCTCCACCGATGGTACCTACCCATACATTTAATACATTGTTTACCGGTGCCAGGTAAGCCATCTTCGTTCCATCAGGTGAAACCTGCGGACTCGTCTTCTCTGGATTGCCAAACAACACGTTACGTGGTATAAGCTGTGTCGTTGCTGATGTTGTCATTTTTCCTTCCTCTTGGTCATGTGATAATAGACAGTACCCCCTTATAAAACTGTAAAAGTGTCCCTGTTGTCAAGGCAGAAAATTACCGATGAGGTGTCACGAGCGTTGCCGGGCGAAAAAATGATAAACTAGAAGAGAAACAAACTTGCTATAAGGAAACAAGACATGAGCTACGACGAGATGATGGTATTTGCAGGCAGCGGTAGCCGCAGACTCACCCCTCGCATTTGTGACTACCTGCACATTCCTCAAGGGAAAAACGAGACTCTGCATTTCTCGGATGGGAACACCTTTGTGCGCATTCTAGAAAATGTGCGTGGGCGGCGGGTTTACCTCGTTCAATCAACCGTGTTTCCTACTAATGACAATTTCATGGAGCTGTTGTTTTGGATAGACGCCTTTAAGCGTGCCGGTACCGAGACAGTGACGGTGATCATTCCCTATTTTAGCTATGCAAAGGGGGATAAGAAAGATGAACCGCGGGTGTCTATTCGAGGTCGCGTCTGTGCTGACGCAATTGAGGTTGCAGGGGCAGACCGTGTTGTTACCATGGACCTCCATGCACCACAAATCCAGGGGTTTTTCCACCTGCCTGTAGACAATCTATATGCTCTACCCATACTGGTTAACTGTATTCGGGAAAAGGGGTTGGAAGATATCATTATTGTCTCGCCTGATGTGGGCTTTGCCAAACAGGCCCGGAGATACGCATCACAACTTGATGTATCTATGGCTATAGCTGACAAAGAACGCCACGGACACGATGAGAAGGCGGTGATCTTGGAGGTCATCGGTGATGTGAAAGGCAAAACCGCAGTTGTGGTGGATGACTTTACGATATCAGGTGGCACACTTGTGGATGTATCAGTGAAATTGATGGAGCAGGGAGCCAGAGAGGTGTATGCTGCCGTAACCCACGGCGTTTTGACGAAAGGTTCTGTTGAAAGGATAGATAAAAGTCCTATCAAGCAACTGATTATTACCGATACGGTTGAAAATCAGCCTGTCCGGTTTTCCCAGAAGATAGAGGTGGTGTCGGTTGCTGCCATGTTTGGGGAGGCCATCAAGAGGATACATAACCGCGAGAGCATTAGCGAGATGTTCTCGTAAAGAGAGATCCAAAGGGGGCAAACAATCGTACTGGTAAATAGTACTCCTGTCTAAAAAAATCAGAAGTAGTGCCTGGTTGTGTAGATATGTAGTGATGGAATTGAGAGAGGAACTCAGGCAATGCCAGAGGAGACTATAGAGCGCAAGACTCTATGGATGTTGGAATACGATTATGAGGACTGTCGCCACCTGAAGCCGTTCTATGCGACCTCAAGAGAGGATGCCGAGAGCCAGGCGCGGCAGTGGATGAAGCGGCTCCCGTATCAGGTAGTTTATGTAGGAATGCGTGCTTACCCCCGTGGTTTCGTTGTACAGTTTGGCCATGGATTGCAGGGCAGTAAATAAATTACGCGCTCAATGCGCCTAACCACTCTGGCAAGTCCACTATCGAGGGCAGAATCGCATCTGGCTGCACCCGCTCTAGTAGCGGGGAATCGGCCGAGTGTTTACCTGTACAGACCAGGATACCTCGCATGCCAGCGCGTTGAGCGCCACCCACATCATTTTCAATATCGTCACCAACTGTGACCGCCTCATCTGCGGCCACACCTATCGAATGCAAGGCCTGCTCAAAAAAGTCACGATCAGGCTTGCCCAGGACTGTTGCCTGCTTACCTGTAGCTAATTCAAGCGCATGTACATACGGCCCACTATCTAACATCAGCCCATCACTGGCACGCCAGTAGAGATTCCTGTGCATAGCTAATAAGACGGCCCCGTCCATGAGCATACGAAAGGCTGCGTTCATGGCCTCATAAGTCAGCAGTTCTTCAGCGCCACCGATCACAACAATATCAGCCTGTGACTCAACGAGTTCTATGCCATCAAAATCTGCCCTCGTGTTCCCTTTTGTGAGCACCCAGCATCGCTTTCCAGGATAGTGTTGACGAATGTAATTTGCAGTGGCTACCGGTGCGGTAACAAGCTGCTGTTCAGCAACAGGCAGGCCGATAGCTTGTAAGCGCTGTGCCAGCGTGGTACGCGCCAGGGTTGTGGTATTTGTCACAAAGCCGGTCGGGTAGCCTTGCTTTTCTAACCAGGACAGTACTTCTGCCGCGCCTGGAATGGGCTGCATACTGATATGCAAGACGCCATCAAGGTCAAGGAGAATGCCACGGATAGGTTGCATATAGTCCTCTTTCACATTTTACATCTGGCTATCGTTTTCTTTCAAGAAGTATATATTTCCGAGAGAAGAGGCGCAAGGGAAAGGTCACTTTGAGACGTATAATATATGAAACGATGAGGTGACTAGGAGAGTCTACCCATTGTTATGACCTATTGGCTACCTGTTCCGTTTGTAGTACACGAGGGGACTGATAGCCACAAAAAAAGCTAGCATGACATCTGGTAGTAAATGATGTTATAATAGCCGCGAAGAGTAGGCTTTCAGTTAGGAGTTGGCAGAATGAACGGTGACATGATAGGTCGTGTCATCAAAAATCGGTATAAACTCATCGATGAACGAGGGCGAGGCAGTTTTGCCACCGTATATGTCGCACGTGACACGGAAAACAACCACATCTATGCGGTGAAGGTCATGCACCTTGAACTGTCGAATGATGGGGAGTTACTGGCACGTTTCCAACGAGAGGCCCATATTCTCTTGAACCTCCATGATACGCATATCGTGCGCATCGTGGATTATGGCAACGATACAAATATGCCCTTTATTGTGATGGATTATATCGATGGGCAGAACCTGAAGTACCATATGATTACCCACGGTCCGATGGAGCCATTGCGCGCGCTGAATTACACCCGTCAAATTGCTGAGGGACTGGACACGGCGTATAAACAGGGTGTGGTGCATCGTGACATTAAGCCCCAGAACATTCTCATCGACAATAAGGACGATGTGAAGATCACTGATTTTGGATTGGCGCGGAGTCGGGAAACCGTCACCCTCACACAGTCCAATGTATTCATGGGTACGGCCTACTATATCTCGCCCGAACAGGCAGAAAGTGGGCGTTCAGCGGACACCCGCTCTGATCTCTATTCAGTTGCTACTGTTTTGTTTGAGATGTTGACTGGCAGCCCTCCTTTTGAGGGGGAAACCGCTGTGGATATTGTCATAAAACACATGAACGACCAAGTTCCATCGATCTGCCACAAGCGGCACGACCTGCCTTCGGAGATGGATATCTTCATGCAGAAGGCTATGGCGAAATCTCCGGCAGAGCGCTATGCAACTCCACAAGAGTTTATTGCAGCACTTGACCAGTTACAAGAACGTATCCAGGCAATGCCTAAGCGAGTTCCAGAGCCTGGACACGAAGCAAGATCAGGAAATATCGGGATGGCCAAGTCCCCGGTAGCTCCACCAAAACAGGCCCGCCTCGTGGTTCTCTCAAATGGCCAATCCCATCTTTTAATGAGTGAACTGATGGTTGTTGGACGCCAGGATCCGATTTTGGGAATTTTTCCGGATATCCCCCTGGCGGACAAGACGGTTGGGCGGCGTCATGCCTACCTGAGAAATCAGCAAGGAACGTACACAGTGGAGGATCTCAATGCTTTAAATAAGACTCGCTTAAATGGAGTAACCTTAACACCACACGAAGAACGTACGCTCAAAGATGGCGATATTCTACGATTTGGCAGTGTTGAGGTGCGTTTTGAATTGCGATAGAAGTGGTGTTGAGTCGCACTGTGTCGCAGTGTAGGGGTACCCTTTGTGGGTATCCGTGAGCGGTGAATGAAAAGAGGAGCCGCTCGTACGATTCAGAGGGGTGAACGACATGACAGAGAAACTTGCGTTCATAGTTTTTGCAGCTTTTCCAGTGCCAACGAGTATCCTGATCATTGCTGGTCTGGTAGTAGCGATCGTTATCCTTTTCGGGGCCATTCTGCTCTTCCGCAGTCCTGGCA
>WNGN01004688.1_pt1 | contig 13420 bp, 19 predicted proteins | sample 5400561 | NCBI WGS metagenome assembly WNGN01 (sample SAMN13153379, study PRJNA577476) | soil metagenome | isolation source: 115 cm soil or saprolite under Garry oak tree replicate 2 | place: USA:California | collected 2016-06-15
AAGATGTTCTATAAAGAGCGTCCGAATGTGAAGAAGGTCGTCAAGGCGCGATGATCATGCGGCGCGCGACGATCGTCCTTTCCGGCCCCGACGCCGGCGTGGTCTACGAGGCGTTGCGGCCGGAGATGGGGCGCGACGTCCCGAAGGCCCGCATCTCGATGCGCTCCGCGAGGAATCGCCTCACCCTCACGATCGACGCGGACGACACGAGCGCGCTCCGAGCCGCCTTGAACTCGTATCTCCGGTGGACCGAGGTCGCAGCCCGCGTGCGCCGCGAGGTGAGAGCGTGAAGGAGATTTCCCCGCAGCTCCAAAATCAGATCGCCCAATACCAGCAGCTCCAGAACCAGCTCCAGGTCCTCGGCAGCCAGCGCGTCCAGCTCGAAGCGAAGCTGCGAGAAATCGAAGGCACCTCGGAAGAATTGGCCAAGATCAAGGACGATACCCCGGTCTACAAGAGCATCGGGATGCTGCTCGTCCGGCAGGACGATCGCGAGGCGCTGAAGAAGGAACTCGAGGAGCACAAGGAGACCCTCACGATTCGAGTGAAGTCCCTCCAGAAGCAGGAGAAGGCGCTCACGCAGCGATACGAGGACCTCGCGACGAAAATCCAGTCGGCTCTCGGCACCGCGCCGACGCCGGCGGACAACGGCTGATTCCCTCCTGATGCGACGCTGCAAATCCTTATATCGGCACGTCCATTGGCGAACCCGTGGCCGATGATTCCGGCTCTTCGGATGCCCAAGAGGTAACGGAGGAAGAGGCCGAGGAAGCGACGGACGAGGCGACGGACGAGGCGACCGAGGAGACGGTCCCGGCGGTCCGGCCGCCATCGCCGTTCAGCCGCGCGAGCCTGTCCCGGTTCCTCATGATTTTCCTGTTCCTCCTCGCGCTATACGCGATCATCGACCAGCAAGTGGGGCTCGGGTTCGCGCGCGCCGCGGACGCGGTTCTGTTCCCGGTCTTCGGCTTCGGTGGGACCCTTCCGGTCCTGACGATTCTCCTCGCGGGCATCTTGACGACGACGATCGGCTCGATCATCCGGGACCACTACACGAACTGGGTGAAGATGGCCCGAACGCAGAAGGTCATGTCGGCGTGGCGGAAAGAGAATATGGAAGCCATGCGAAAGGGCCAGCAAACGAGGCTCGCGCAGCTCAAGGAAGTCCAGAAGGGGTTCGCGAAGGATCAGATGGACATGATGTCGACGCCGTACAAGTCAACGGCGTGGACAATCTTCCTGTTCATCGTGATCTTCACCTGGCTCCGACTCTTTGTCGACGTCGTGTTGCAGGGCCTCGGGAACCAGTGGATCGCGGTGCCGTGGTCAAACCACGTGTTCCTGAATAACCCGAGCTACGTGTTCCCGGCCTGGGTCCTGCTGTACTCTCTGCTCGCCATCCCGTTCGGGCAGATCGTGGTCCGCGTCCTGAAGTACATCCGGTTCCGACGGCGTCTCCAGGCGATGGGCGTTCCGCTCCGGGAGTGAGTGGACGAGACCGCCTGAGGGACGTCGATGATCGTCGTGATCGGAGGACCGCCCGGCAGCGGCAAGACGACGGTCGCGGAGCGGTGGGCCGCAGCGCGCGGGGCCGTCCTCGTGTCCGCGGGCACGCGGTTCCGGGCGATGGCAAAGGAACGAGGGCTGAGCCTCGAAGCGTTCGGCCGGGCCGCGGAGGGCGATCCGAGCATCGACCGCGCGCTGGACGCGGCGGTCCAATCCGAAATCCGTACCCACGTAGCGCAGGGCCGGGACGTCGTGGTCGATGGACGGATTCAGGCGTACCTGCTCGCGAAGGAGCAGATCCCGTGCCTCAAGGTGCTCATCGACGCCCCGCTCGCGGTGCGCGCGAAACGAATCGCCGGCCGAGAGGGGACGACCGTCGAGGAGGCGAAACGCGAGATCCTCGCCCGCGAGAAGTCGGAACGGATCCGGTACAAGTCGATCTACGGAATCGACGTCGGAGACATGGGGATCTTCGATCTCGTGATCGACTCCCGGGACCGGACCCCGGACGAGATCATCGCGAAGATCGCCGCGCGGGTGGGGGGATGAGCGACCTCGTCGTCCTCCACGAGGTGCCCGACTCGAAGTACGGAACGAGACCCGAGGACCGGTCGATCGAGGAACGGATCCGACTCGGCGTGGCGATCGTCGACAAGCCGACGGGCCCGACGTCCCACCAGGTCAGCGCGTGGGTGCGGGACATGTTTGGCGTCCCGAAGGCGGGCCACTCCGGCACCCTCGATCCGCGCGTGACCGGCGTCCTCCCGGTCGCCCTCGCCGACGCGACCCGGGCGCTCGAGGCGGTCCTCGAAGGGGACAAGGAATACGTCGGCGTGATGCAGCTCCACCAGGACGTCGACGAGCGGCGTGTCCGCTCCATGCTGGGCCGGTTCGTCGGGGAGATCTATCAGATTCCTCCGATCCGATCGGCCGTCAAGCGGGAGCAACGAACCCGGCACGTCTACGAGCTCGAGCCGTTCGAGGTCGACGGCCGGAACGTACTCTTCCGGGTGCGGTGTGAATCCGGCACCTACATTCGCACGCTGTGCGCCGACATCGGCGATGCGCTCGGCGTTGGCGCGAACCTGGTCGACCTGCGCCGGACGCGCGCCGCGACGTTCGGCGAGGCGGACGCCCATCCGCTGAACGCGTTCCGAGACGCGCTCGCGTACTGGAAGGAAGACGGCGACGAGGCGTCCGTCCGCACCCTCCTGCGGCCGGTGGAGGACCTCCTGCGGCATCTGCCGCGGATCATCGTGAAGGACACCGCGGTGGATGCGATCTGCCACGGCGCGAACCTCGCGGTCCCCGGCGTCGCGAAGCTGTCCGACCACATCCGGGCCGGCGACCTCGTCGGCGTGTACACGGGGAAGGGCGAGGCGGTCGCGATTGCGAAGGCCCTCATGACGTCGGATCGGATCGTCATCGCGAAGTCTGGTGTCGCCGCGGACACGGCCCGAGTGCTCATGACTCCGGGGACGTACCCGCGACTCTGGAAGTGAGCGCGTGTCGGTCGACGCCTGGGGCTTCGACGTCGAACGTCAGGCGACCGCGCGTCGCTTACGGTCGCTGCGCATCCGATTGTCGACGATCCGTTCGGCCGTCGCGGCGGCCCTCATGCTCGCCCTCGTGCTCGGCGGGGCGGGCGCGTTGCGGGACTGGGTGCTCTCTTTGCACGTGTCCTCGTGGGCGGCCACGGTCACGTTTCTGGCCGCGTTGTTCGCGCTCGTGACCGCGGTCGATCTCCCGTTTCGCTACGTCGCTGGATACCGGTGGGAACGGGCATTCGGGCTGTCCGCTCAACAATTCGGCGGGTGGCTGAAAGATCTTGCGAAGTCGGTCGGCCTCGGACTCGGCGTGACGGTCGCTGCGGGCTACGTCCTGCTCTGGCTGCTCGCCCTCTGGCCGACGTGGTGGTGGCTTGCCGCGTGGATGATCAGCCTCGCGGTCTCGGTCGTCCTCGCGTTCCTCGCGCCGATCGTGCTCGTGCCCCTCTTCTATCGTTTTCGACCCCTCGCCGATCCGAACCTCCGGGCCCGTTTCGAATCGCTCGCCGCTCAGGCGAAGGTGCCGATCGTGGGCGTGTTCGAGCTCCGCGCCTCCGAGAAGACACGTCGTTCGAATGCCGCGGTCATGGGCCTCGGGCGGACGCGGCGCGTCGTGGTCACGGACACGCTCCTTCGCGAGTTTCGGCCGGAGGAGGTGGAGACCGTCCTCGCGCACGAGCTCGCCCATCAGAAGTTCCTCGATCCGCTCCGCGGCTTCGTGCTGGGTTCGCTGACTTCCCTCGTGACCCTGGCGGTCGCCGCGTGGATCTATGGGATTCTGCATTCGTCGTTCGGAATCCGGTCGATCGGCGACATGGCCGGGCTGCCGCTCTTGGCGGCGGTGCTCGGCCTCGTCTCTCTCCCGCTCCGGCCCCTCGAGCTGTGGTGGTCCCGCGCGCGGGAGGCACGGGCGGACCGATTCTCCCTCGAGCTCACCCACGACCCGGCGAACTTCGCGACGGCAATGGCAAAGCTCCACGACCAGAACCTCGGTGTCGCGGACCCGAAGCGATGGGAGAAGTGGCTGTTTTACAGCCATCCTCCCGGCCGCGAGCGCGTCGAACTCGCTCGGTCCGTTCGCGCATCGCCCGCGTAAGAACCGAGGAATCTTTATTACGACGCAGCCGATGGTCACGGCGCTGGGTGCCGAGATCGTCTAGTCCGGTGGAGTCCACGCCAACATTCGCGGAACGGGTTGTTGGCAAAATGCCCGGGTCGCCTAGACCGGTAGGGCGCGGCGCTGGAGTCGGCCTGAACTACCGCTGCCAGCGACGCCGTGGCTGCAAGGCCTCGGGAGTTCAAATCTCCCCCCGGGCGTTCAGCTTTTTCCGACCCATCGTCCTGGATCTCCTCGACCCTCGTCCTCTTGGAGATGAGGGAAACGGTGATGTCGAGCTGTCGTCGCATCTCCGCACTTTCGTCGCGGTCCCGGAGGAGGATGGGGCGATGCGACCGCGCGCGCGCATCCTCGACCCATCCGACGAGTTCGTTGTGGTCGGCCTCTGGGAACGTGGACGAAAATGCGAGGACCTTCGAGTTCTCGTTCAGCTGCGTCTGCCACCGCCTCGCGATGGCCGAGAAGGGAGGCGCCGCGTAGACGATCGGCACGGTGGCCCGGATGCGGACGGCGAGGGCTTTCGCGCGGTTGGAGCGCATGCCGCTCTCCGGACGCAGTTGCGTGCGGATCGATCTCAAGTGCGCAACGGCCTCATCCAGCTCGGCTCGCGGGTCCGAGTACGTCCAATCTCCACTGATCGCCGCGAGGATTCCGAAGAGATGGCCGAATGCGCCGCGCGGGGGGAGTCCCGTCGGGACATCGAATACAGAAAAGTCGCTCTTCCGCGCGAGATCTGCCAGCATCCCACCGGACGTGATGGCGATCACGCGGCATCCGAGCTTGATTCCCTGGGCCGTCGCAGCCAGGGTTTCTTCCGTGTTTCCGGAATACGACAACGCCACGAGGATGTCCTCGGACCGCGCGTACGAGGGGAGATGGTAGTCTCGGACGACTTGGATTGGGACCTTCGAGCGGTCCGCGACCCACGCCGCGAACACGTCGCCGGCAATCGCCGAGCCGCCCATCCCGACCAAGAAAATGCGCTGGGCCTCGTCGACCGCGAAACGGGTCGCGCGCGCCCGGGTCGCCGCGGCGATTTGGTCTGGGAGAGATGCGATGATGTCCCGCATTCCGCCGGGATCGACCTGTGCGACGGCCCGGGGTTCCAACATCGGAGGCCCCATGGGACCGCTCAAAATAAGACCTCCGTCACTCCGAGTGAAAACCAATAAAGTGGTTCCTACAACAATCTTGATATACACTGCCAAGCTCCTCAGAATTCGTGGAACTCCCACGCGCGGTGGCCGCCCTGCAGCGAGGCGAATTCATCCTCGTGTATGACGGCGACGGCCGCGAAGAGGAAACCGACCTCACGATCGCGAGCGAGTTTGTGCGCCCCGAATCCATCCGCACGCTCCGCAAGGAGGCGGGCGGTCTGATTTGCACGACCCTCTCGGGTGAAGTCCGAGCGCGAATCGGCCTCCCGTTCATGGCGGAGCTCCTCCGACGATCCGGATCCGAGTTCCCGGTCCTCGACGCGATCTCGAAGGAGGACATGAAATACGATCGGCACAGCGCCTTCTCAATCTCCGTCAATCACCGCGACACCTTCACCGGCGTGACGGATGTGGACCGGGCCAGGACGATCTCGCGATTCGCGGCGATCGCGAAGGAAGCGACGAAACGGGAGAACGGATGGGCGGCCCACGTGTTCGCGGATGAATTTCGGTCCCCGGGCCACGTTCCCCTTCTGAACGCCGTGGATCCACTCCTCGTCGAACGACGGGGTCACACCGAACTCACGACGGCCCTCATGCTCATGGCGGGGCTCGCGCCCACCGCGACCATCTGCGAGATGATGGCGGACGACGGACGAGCTCTCTCGAAGCAAGATGCAAAGGCATATGCTCGGGCGAGGAATCTCGTGTTCCTGGAAGGGCAGGACATCGTCCGAGCGTGGCGTTTGTGGTCCGTGTAATGGCGACGGGGGTCTTCGATCTCCTCCATCCCGGTCATGTGTATTTCCTCCGCGAGGCCCGAGCGCTCGGCGATGAACTCTGGGTCGTCGTCGCGCGGGACAGCACGGCTCGGAAGTTCAAGCACGAACCGATCATGCCGGAGGCGGCCCGGTTCCAGATGGTCGAGGCGCTCAAGCCCGTCGACCGGGCCGTCCTGGGCCACGAAGGCAACATCTACGATATCCTCGACGAGATCCGTCCGGACATCATCGCGATCGGGTACGACCAGGTCCACAGCGAGGAACGGATCCTCGCGGAGTGCCGCAAGCGCGGCCTCTCGACGAAGGTCCTCCGGCTCCCCAAGTTCGAGGGGGATCTCGTCGGCACGCGGAAGATCGTGAGGAAGGTGGCGGAATGGCTCGCGCTCCAAGAACGACTCGACAAAGTCGAACGAGGGGACGCGCGTCAGGCCGCGGACCCGCCGCCTCGGCCTCGCAAGCGAAAACCCGCGCCTCGAAAGAGAAACGCCTGAAACGGATCGGGATCGTCGACACCTCATTCTCGCGCTACGACATGGCTTCTGCGGCGATCGACGAGCTGCGGAAGCAGGGGACGGGCTTCACCGTCGAGCGGTACACGGTCCCCGGCATCAAGGATCTCGCCGCGGGCGCGCGAATCCTGTTCGACCGAGGGTGCGATCTCGTGATGGCGCTCGGGATGGTTGGAAGGCAGCCCGTGGACAAGGACTGCGCCCTCGCGGCGGACTTTGGTCTCCAAGCAGTGCAGGCCCAGATCGGCAAGCACATCCTCGGCGTCATGGTGCACGAAGAAGAGGCCGCGGACGAGGCCGCGCTCGCCGGCCTGTTCGACCGCCGGACACGCGAACACGCGGTGAACTCCTACGATCTTCTCTTCCGGCCCGCCGCGATCTCCGCGCGCGCGGGAACGGGCCAGCGAGAGGGATTCGCCGACGCGGGGCCACTCAAGGTGACGCGGACGTGAGGCTCGCGATCGTCGCCGCGGAGTTCAACCGCGAGGTCACGGACCTCATGGTGAAGAAAGCCCTTGCGCGGGCAGAGGAACGCGCCATCCGAGTGACGTCCGTCGTCCGCGTCCCGGGGGTATTCGAGATCCCCCTCGCGGTCCAGCGTCTCTTGGAGCGCGCCGATGTCGACGCGGCCGTCGCGATCGGCGCGGTGATCAAGGGAGAAACGTTGCACGATGAGGCCCTCATGGCCGCGGTGCCGAAGGCCCTCCTCGACATCGAGCAAGCGACACGCAAGCCGGTCGGTCTCGGGATCACCGGTCCGGGCATGACGGACGAACAGGCGATGGCGCGGGTCGACAAGGGCGCGGAGGCCGTCGACGTGGCCCTCGCGATGCACGAGCTGCTCCGAGGGATTTGACGATTTTCACCTTGAGACTCACGCCGGAAAGGTTTAATCCCGCAGCCGTTCCATGTCGGCCGGCCTGGAGCACACGCCATGGTCGACACGACCGCCCTCGAGTCCCTTCTCCACGAAATCGAGCAGAACGAGGGTGTGCAAGAGGCGATGCTCGTTTCCCGGGCGGGAACGTATCTCGGGGGCAGCTTTCCCCGCGGGGTCCACGTGGATACCTTCGGGTCGATGTTCGCCGTCCTCGTCGGCTCCGCCATGACCATCACCGATGAAGCGAAGGATTCGCTCGAGTCCGTCGTGATCCATTCCAAGTCGAACAAATACCTGATCGTCCACGCGGGCCGCAAGGCCTTGCTCGTGATGCGCCTTCCTCCTTCCGCCGATTCACAGAAGACCAAGGCCGCCGTCGAGAAGTACATCCCGCGGATCGAGGAACACCTGTGACCTAGATCCTTCGCATCCCGCGCAGGATCCACTCGCTCACGGCCTTCGACACGTACCGGACGGTCGCCGCGGAGCCGCGATCCCTCCCCTGCGCCGATGTCCGGCCCAGGGAGAGAAGCTGAAGTACGTCGTCGAGGCGCAACGCGCCGGCGTCGACCACGGTCACCGCCTTCGCGACCTCGTCGAGAAAATGGCTATCGCTGCCTCCCGTCTCGCCGAGCTTCCGTTCGCGGGCCAACGCTCGCGCGCGGACGTTCCCCCGTCGAAGCGTCCGGCCGTTGCACGTCTCGTATGCCGGGAATCGGGCCTCCGTGACCGCGGTGGGGCCGAGCCCGGACCAGAACCGGAACGGGTGGGCCGCGACGGGGACGCCGCCCAATGCGAGGATCCGTTCCGCAGTATCCGATACCGAGAGATTCCGGGGGATGACCTCGCGGATTCCGTACCCGAGGACATGGCCGGACTTTGTCGAGACCTCGATCGCCGGGATGACGAGGAAGTCGGGGTCTGCCGCCGCCTCCGCGGCCGCGATTCCGCCCACGGAATTGTGATCCGTGATGGCGATCCCCGCAAGACGAGCCTTTCGGGCGACGCCCACGAGCGCCGCAGGGTCGACGCGGGAATCGGGAGAGTACCGGGTGTGGTTGTGCAGATCGAGGAGCATGAAGGGGGCCGCACGGTGGACCCTTCGCTTAAAGGCTTCCGCGCGGGGATTCCCCGCAAGCGCTTATGCGACCTCGCCTCGATGTCGAGACCGTGATCGTCGAGTCGAAGCTCGGCATCCTGCGAGACCGAGTGCTCGTCGGCGGCCGGGAAATCGCGGTCCATCGGGGTCGGCATGGGTGGCGCCTCGTTGCCGGGGCTCGCGGTGGACTCGGCCGCGTCCAATACGATGGCTGGCGGGACCGACTCACGATTCAGGCCCCGTCCGGCTCTTTGGAGATTCGATTCCGATGGCGCAACACGATGTTCCCATGGCGGGGGCGTGTCTACCGCGTCGGCTCGATGCTTGGCAATCGAGTGACCCTCTTCCGTGGCGGCGAACCGGTCGCGGTCGGCAAGATCACGTGGGGCGGCGTCCGGTTCGGGATGATGGACCCGGAGCTCCAGGACATTGAACGGGAGCTCGCACTAGGATTCGGCCTCCGCGCACAGGCGATCGCGACGGCGGTCGTCGCGGGTGTTTACTGAGTGCCTAGTGGACCCACGTGCCTTCTTTCATGCCCTTGTCGACTTTGAGCGGGGTGCCGTCCACCGCGAGGCGGATCCGTGTTTCGCCCTCCCGGCCGAGGAAGAGGACGGTTCCATCGGGGCCGACCTGGAGCTTGTACTTCTGAAATTCGGAGAATGGCAGGACCCGCGCTCCTCTCGCCCCGAGGACCTGCGATCCCACCGGTGCGGCGTCCGGTGGTCGCACGAGGCCGACGTCCGCTTTGTCCTCCGCTGCGAGGAGCATTCCCAGGCTCTCGATTCCGCGGAGCTTGGCCGGTTCTAAGTTCACGAGGACGACGATTTTCCGACCGCGAAGTTGGTCTTTGGAGTAATTCTTTCGGATGCCGGCGACGATTTGTCGTCTTTCCCCTCCGATGTCAACCTCGAGGATGTAGAGGTTGTCGGCGTTCGGATGCTCCTGGACATCCTCGATCTGAGCGACTCGGAGATCGAAGCGGTCCGCGGACGTCTCGTTCGCCTCGCTGAGATCGATCTTGGTGAATAGCGGCTTTCCGACGCGCAGCGCTTGGCCAGTGGGCACGTCCTCGAGGGCCTCGTCCCACGTTTGCGCATGGACGTCCGTGTCATATCCCAGCGCCCGCCACAGACGGGAGGAGCTGAAGGGGAGGAACGGGGCCATGATGATGGCCAGGGATCGACCGACCCGCAAGGCGACGTGGAGCACGGTCCCGCAGGCCACGCGATCCTTCTTGATGAGTTCCCACGGCGCCTTCTGGTCGAAATACTGGTTCCCCAGGCGCGCGAGCTGGATCGCCTCCTTCATCGCGTCCTTCAGGTGAACATACTCCAGGTTCTGGCCCACTTTGTTCCATTGCTGCCCGATCGCGCGGATCATCTTCTTGTCCGCGGCATCCAGGAAGTCCGCGGCGGGCACGGCATGGTCGAAGTTCTTGTCCGCGAAGGTCAACGCGCGGTGGACGAAGTTCCCGTACACGGCGAGGAGCTCGCTGTTGTTCCGCTGGGCGAAATCCTCCCACTCGAAGTCCGTGTCTTTGGTCTCCGGCATCGTCGCGACGCCGTAGTATCGAAGCTGGTCGGGGTCGAATCGCTCGAGGAGGTCGGAGAGCCACACACCCTTCCCGCGGCCCGCGCTCATCTTCTCTCCGGAGAAGTTCAGGTATTGCGTGGCCGTCACGTCGTATGGCAGGTCGAGTTTGGCGTCGTATCCGAGGAGGATCGCGGGCCAAATGATCGCGTGGAACACGATGTTGTCTTTCCCGACGAAGTAGTAGTGGCGCGCCTCGGGATCGTACCAGAACTCTTTCCATCCATCCGGCTGGTTGCGGCGGCGGTACCACTCTCTCGTTGCGGTCAGATATCCCATCACGGCCTCGAACCAGACATAGATCCGCTTCGCCTCGTAGCCGGGGACGGGTACCTCGATGCCCCAGTCCAGGTCGCGGGTGATCGGCCGGTCCTTCAGGCCCTCCCGGAGCCAGCTCCGCATGAAGGTGAGCACGTGGTGCCGCCAATGTTCCTTGCCTTTCGCGGCCCATTTGGCGAGCGGCTTTTCGAACGCGCTGAGCCGGAAGAAGAAGTGCTTCGTCTCCTTCGGGATGGGCGTCGTTCCGTGGATCCTGCACTTCGGATCCTTCAGCTCGAACGGATCCAAGAGATTGCCGCAGTTCTCGCACTGGTCGCCGCGGGCCCGGGGGAAGCCGCAGTGAGGGCACGTTCCCTCGACGTAGCGATCCGGGAGGAACCGCTGGTCCGTCGTGCAAAAGGGGGAGACCATCACCGCCTCGTAGACGTGGCCCTTTTCCTTCAGCGCAAGGAAGATCTCTTGCACCCACGCCTTGTGGTGCGGGTCCGCCGTGTTCCAGTAGAGATCATAGCGAACCCCGAGCTGCTCGATGTTCTTCACGTGCAGCGCGTCGTACCGCTCCGCGATGACGTTCGGCGGCACCCCTTCCTCATCGGCCCGGACCGTGACCGGGGTGCCATGCATGTCGCTTCCGCCGACCATGAGGACCTCGTCCCCTTTCATCCGGTGGTACCGCGCGAAAATATCCGCAGGGATGAACGTCGAGACCGCATGGCCGAGATGTCGCGGACCGGACGCGTACGGCCACGCGACGCAGACGAGGATCTTTGCCATTCGCGGCGGGTCCAAGAAGGGAGGCTCATTTAAACCATTCGCGGCCGGGGTCTTCCTCCCGTGGAGTGCGGACGGAACCGGTCCTGATTATCACCGCCTGCAAGTCTTGGCGAATAGGTGATGGCCGAATAGCGCGATGCGCCGGCGACCGAAGGGACGTGGTTCGACAGTGTTGCAGCAGCGCGCGCGTCAAGACCCGAACTCGCCGCGAGACTTCGACAAAGTCATCTCGAATCTGGGGACGATGCCGCGGATCCTCTGTTGGAAGTGCCGCAAGCTCACGCCGTTCGAACTCGATCGATGCGAGCACTGCGGCTCGGCGTTCGCGGGCAGCACGGGCGGCGTCTATGGAGGCGACCGCAAATCGCGGCCTCGCGCGACGTCGACACCGAGGCAGTCATCCGCGCCGCCGAAGCGCACGCTCCTCGAGATCGTCGAGGATCTCCGCCACGTCAACGAAGGGACGACCTCCGTCCGCGGACGCCCGAGGGAGAAAGAGCTCTCCGTCCGCCTGTATCAATGCCCCACCTGCGGCCGGTTCGTCTCCGAGCAGTCCACCGAGTGCGTCTGCGGTGTGCGCTTCGCCCCGATGTCCGCCGTCACGTTCTCGTGTCCGGAGTGCGGGTCCCGAGTCCCGTCGGATGTCGGTGCATGCCCGGTCTGCGCCCGAGGCTTCGGCCCGTCGGGTGGAGCCAGTGATTACGTGTATGCGTGCCCGCGGTGCGGAGTCCACGTGACCTCCGAGGCGGTCCGCTGCGCCTGCGGAGCCTGGTTCGAGGACTGACTCGTCAGAGTATCAGTTCCGAGAACCGTCCAATAAGCCCTTTATCGTTCGACCGCGTCGATTCTTCCGACGACGGACCCACCCCCGTCGGAAGGAACCCAACCCACGATGAAACCGAAACGCCCACGGATATCGAGCCGGAAGACGTACTATCTCGTCCTCTGGTGGATGTCCCAGACGCCGTACGCGGCGATCTTCGAGAACCAAGTCGCCGCGGAGGCCGCGGCGAACGTGCGCAACGCCCTCATGGTCACGATCTCGGGCCGCGACGTCAAGGTGGACCAAGTCCAAGACTGGTACCGCCGCGACGAATCGGGCGCGCCGATGCCAGCGGAATGGCGGGACCTCGTCGGGCAGATCCACGTCCCTTGGCTCGCGAAGCCGAAGCCGTCCCTCTGACCGCTGGACCGCTGCGGGCCACACCGCGGTATGTCCGGCCGCCGAGCCAGTTCGGATCCCTCTCTATCAATTCGGATAGAGGGGAAGAAACGACTATAGGCTCAGAGCACAGGAACCGGCTCATCCATGGCTTCTTCGCAAGGCCTCGTCGCGGAGTGCCCCACTTGCAAGGCCATCGTTCCCATCGATGCTCCGGAATGCCCGCAATGCGGGGAACTGTTCGAAACGGAAGCGTCGGCCGGGACCACCGCCGCGCCGCCGCGCTCCGCGAGCGCCGAGGATTCGGCGAAGGACGATGAGGAGATCAAAGAGAAGACGGGCTTCCGCGAGAAGTTCCTGTTCTACGCCGGCATCTTCCTGATCCTGCTTGGCGGCCCGGGGATCGCCCTGGGATCGTGGCTCCACGACGAGCTTCGGATCAGCGTCGGCGAATTCACCGCGTTCGATGCCTTCGGGCCTTGGAATCGGCTCGTCACCGCGATCGGGCTCATCGTGCTGATTGTCGGCATCGTGTGCTTGATCCTGAGCCTCCGATTCTCCAGGCCCTCCGACGTCGAAAAGGACCTGAACGCGCTCCGTCAATCGTGAGCTTCGCGCGCCCTCGGCGGGCTCGACCCCTATATCATTATATACCGTACAGCGGATGCGAAACGCGGCGGTGGCAGAGGGGCCACCACATGGAGTCGTGGATGGCGTATTCGGGGTCTGGCTTCCGACCTTCGAACCTCCCGGTGGAGGAGGGGAAGGTGTACGAAGCCAAGATCGAAGATATCGGACGGGAAGGCGACGGACTCGCGCGGATCCAGAACTTCGTGGTCTTCGTCCCAGGGACGAAAATCGGGGACGAGGTCAAGATCCGCATCACGAAGGTCCACCGACGCATGGCGTTCGGAGAAGTCGTCCGCGAATGATGTCGCGCCGGTGCGGGGGAGGCAGGGAGAGGCCGAGCGGTAGCCCGGGCGGTCTCGGAGCTTCGAAAACCGTAGAATAAGCT
>WNGN01007175.1_pt1 | contig 13417 bp, 13 predicted proteins | sample 5400561 | NCBI WGS metagenome assembly WNGN01 (sample SAMN13153379, study PRJNA577476) | soil metagenome | isolation source: 115 cm soil or saprolite under Garry oak tree replicate 2 | place: USA:California | collected 2016-06-15
GCTCGAGGCGCCGGAAGGCGAGCTCGCGCGCGTCAAGGCCGAGCTGCCCGGACTCATGAGCGGCGTGGCGAAGCTCAAAGTGCCGCTTGTGGTGGACGTGGGATCGGGACAGAATTGGGAAAAGGCGCATTGAGCGCCTACATGAAGGCACAACTCAAGCGGTCGCCAACACTCCTTTGCGGATGTTCCTTGTGTAATTTCGGCCCTGTGTGACTGCGCGCTCGCCAGTCCCGCGTTAGAATTTGCCGGTCCGATCGGAAACCCGGAGCCTGTGCCGACCTCAGCCGAACTAGCCGAAGCTAAGTCTCGTGCCAAGACCACGATTCAGACCACTTGGCGAGACATTGCTCGCTCGTACACTCTCGGTTGGGGAGGACCCATAGATGTTGTCGAACGCGCTTTTCCGTTCATCGGCAACGCCATTTCTGACATTCGCGATCTAATTTCAGTCGATCTTCCAGTGATATTCTTCCAAAGTCGAGAGTCTCCACCAAAGGACATGATCGCTGCAATTGGGTACGTAAATGATGCAGACAACCCATTCAACTGTCGTTTGGCTGGGGTGAGAACTCTTACGCAAACCGAGGCCAAGTTGTACAGCGATTTCGCTCAGGCATTTTGGTTTTGTATTTACACAAAATTGCTACCCACACCGAGGGACAAGGACGAATTCAAAGCCGCCATACTGGATTGGACAGGCCACAACTTTTTCACGATATAAGCTTGGAGTCGTACTACTCCTCCTGGCGTAGCCTATGATGTATCCGTAGGCCCCGTGCTACATGGAGTTCGTTTCGCAAATGCGACGCAGATAGGTGTATGGGCCAGCCCCAACTTCCGTATTGGCTTACGATCGTAAACTCGCTATCTGCGTTGATCGGGCTGTTGGTTACGCTGGTAATCGGTGGGGTCGCAGCGTACATCGCGCACGGACAGTTGAAGATCAATCGGGCGAAGCTCAAGCTCGACCTATTCGAGCGGAGAGTTGCGGTCTATGAAGCCGCGCGAGAGTTCATCAACGGGCTAACTGCAAAGGCCCTGGTCGACGCGCAGGCGTATCGCGAGTACCGCATTGCAATCAGTCGTGCGCCCTTTCTCTTTGCGGAGTCTCCAGATATTCCGGAGTATTTGACATTGTTGGGGCACGAGGCTACGAGGCTTGGTCTTGCCAGCGATTTATCGGAGCGCCAGCAGCGGGGTGAATACGTGCAGGACGTTCATGCGAACGCCACGAATACAAAGTGGGAATTGTTGCAGTGGTTCGCTGCGCAAGAAAAGGTTATCAACGAGAAATTTTCTCCGCACCTGGAGCTGCGCGCATAGTGACGTTGTTGGATTGTTATGCCTGAGAAAAAATTTGGAGACTACAAAGCCGAGGGGCACGCGTGGATCACGCTTGCAACTGGGGAATACTACCCAGACATACTGCCGCTCGCCTGTGAACTCTATAAGCCGGTGCTGGTCCTCTTTGACCACCTGTTGGAGGGTGCACACTCATCCGCTGACCTGTTCATGGGTATATCGCAGGTGACAGAGCAGTGGATGCGAATTCAACTGTCTAGGGTGTTCAAAAAGTACGTGAGCCCTGAGACCCCAGTCGAGATGCTCAAGAAGAAGACGGCGGCCGCTCAGATATGCCGCCAGTTCGGCGCAGGCTTTCGAAACATTGTTGAAGTGCAACAGAGATTTAAGAGCCGACCCCTACCGGACGAGGCCCTTTGCGCGGTATTGTGGGAGTACAAAGACCGGGGCAAGAAAGGCTATGACCTTACCGAGCGCATGTTTTCAATCCTGCGAGAGACACTGCCCGATTTCATGTTAATTGGGCCTGAGCGCGCAGGTAAGGATGTGCTACTGGGCGAGGTATTTAAGGACTATACAAAGCCCGACAGGCCTGTTGACTTCGTCATCTTCAAAGGCAAACAGCCCGTAGCCGTGGGGCTGGCGCGATATGACTCGGATAGAGGGGGAGCGCAAGAGGATGATCGCACAGGGCAGTATCGAGACTGCGCACAGGAAATTCTTGGATACTCCCAAAAGATGGGGCTCAACCTGAAGGTCATATTCGTGAACGACGGGCCCGGATTGCTGCTGGGCTCAATGTGGAACGACTACGCCTACATTGAAAACCGGTGGCCTGGAAAGGTGAAGGTGGTTACGCTTCGCATGGTACCGGAGCGTATCACGGCAGAGTGGCTCACGACTTAAGATGTCTACGGGAACGCCAAAGGGAAACGGCAACGGCAATGGTGAAACCATTAGGCTTGAGTACGCCGGCAAAAAGAACTCGGCTGAGATATTAGCTACTAAGCCGACGAATCTGGTACAAGTGGGCAAACGCTTTCAGGGCGAGAACCGACTAATCTTCGGTGAAAACCTTGGCGTACTAGCAACACTAGCCCACGACGAGCGAGTTGCCGGAAAAGTCCGGCTTATCTACATTGACCCGCCGTTTGCGACTCAGTCGGCGTTCCACTCAAGGAAGTTAGCCCCTGCCTATGAGGACATCCTTGCTGGGGCGGAATTCATAGAGTTTCTTCGAGAGCGTCTAATTCTACTTCACCGCCTCCTTGCCGAGGATGGCTCGCTGTACCTCCACCTTGACGAGCGAATGACTTTTCCCGTGAAGATTATCTTGGACGAGATATTTGGCCCCAAGAACTATCGGAACTGCATTACGCGCAAGAAGTGTAATCCCAAGAACTACACGCGCAAGACGTACGGCAACGTAGCAGACTACATTCTTTTTTACACAAAGAGTGGTACGTACCGCTGGAACAAGCAGGTGGAACCTTGGACTGAAGAACGGGCCAAGGAGTATCAGTACGTGGAGCATGAGACGGGGCGCCGTTACATGAAGGTACCCGTGCACGCACCGGGGGTGCGGAATGGTGAAACGGGAAAGCGATGGCGCGGATTGCTACCACCGCCAGGTAAGCATTGGCAATACGTGCCCTCGAAACTCGATGAGATGGACGCTCGTGGAGAGATTTACTGGTCTCCCACCGGAAACCCTCGCAGGAAGGTTTATCTTGATCAAAGGGAAGGCATCCCTGTCCAAGATATATGGCTGGATATGCGCGACGCTCACAACCAAAACATTCACATCACCGGATACCCGACAGAGAAGCCACGAGAGCTTCTACGGCGAATCCTGTTGGCTTCATCTAACCCAGGGGACCTTGTGCTGGACTGCTTCGCTGGCTCAGGCACAACCCTAGTGGTGGCAGAAGAACTGGACCGCCGCTGGATAGGTGTTGATAACGGAGCGGAGGCCATCCGCACAATGCTTAAGCGCTTTGCCCTTGGCATGGAGCCTATGGGGGATTTCGTACGAAAGCCAAAGGGCAAGAGTTCCGCCAAGTCCATGCCACTTTTCAAGAGCTCGGAAGCCCCCACCCCCTTGGAGCACACGCCGATCACGGACTTCACGCTGTATGCGGAACATGGCCGGGAGGACGGCCTTCAGTCTTTACTTTCTGAGCGCAAAGAAACAGCGACAGCCTAAACTGGGCGCGGACGCGCCGCCCCAATTCTCGAGAATGTTGTGACCATCTAAGACGTGGTGGCCTGTAAAGAAGGCTCCTTCACCGGCTAAATCAACTGTTCGGTGCAAGAAATCCGTTTTCATTTCTCACCGCCGATACCACGATCATTTGTCCGGCTGCTGCGACAGTTATTTGGAGATCAGGCTTTTCCTTCAAGAAGCGGGAAATTGCCTGGCTAACGGTGCTGCCTTTCGTGATCACATCATCGACGAGCAACACTGAATTAAGGTCGGTCACTCGTCCAGATATCTTAAGAGTCCTGTAATACTCCTGTTCGAACTGGGCGATGGTGTACCCTTGGGAAAGGAACCTCCGCTTAGAAATGGGTTTCTCCAATTCCAAGCACTCTCGGACGGGCACCCCTATAAGGCGTCCAAGCTCCTGCGCCAAAATTTTCGTTCTGTGGAGTTCCCCTGCTTCTAGCTTGTCCGGAGACAACGGAATCGGAATGAGGGCATCGAACTCACCGATATCCCTATCACTTAGCGCCTTGAAAATACCTCGCGCCAAGGGATAAGCATAGGCTTTTTCACCCAGCTTGAAGTTGCTAAAAATATGCGTGCTCGTGTAGACATGATTTGCGAGCTGCCCCCGTCGCGAGTAGACGTAGCAGCGCGACGGGATTACCCAATACCCTGGGATTGGTTCAGTGTTTCCGAAGAATCGCTCTGGCGCCTGATACTGATCCGCTTCGATGACCCGCAAACCTTTCCACGTCGGGCAGGTTTCGCAAAGACGCTTTCGACATGATTCGACGCTGCATTGCGGAGCCTGCTCCCAGTCCTGAGGCCAGAAGAAAACCTGCCGGTATCTAACGTCGACAACTTCGGCCAATCGATCATTTTCTTCCTTCTCCGCTAAAGGCTCCTCTGTCGATGATTCTCGGACTCGCAGTTTTACTTTTCCATTTTTTCGATCGATCGTTCGAACGAACCCCTTAATATAGACGCCGGGTGTGAAGGCATGAGGACCATGGAAGTACACCCAACATTCGCTCCCTGACTCGACGAAATCCAAATATCGCTGCCATCGCAACCAGAGAAACTTGCCATTCTCCAATCGTTCTGGAATGCGACGGGGCGAAAAGCCATCATATCCGCTAAAGATCTTATAAACGAACCTCACAGTGCGAGTATCTCCCTTGCCGTTCTCAATACGGTCGTGGTGCCGACAGGTCGCTCGCTCTGATAGCCCCAAGACGCCCACCCAAACGAAACCCCTGCATTTGCGGCCGTTTGTTGATCCACATCTCTATCGCCGACGTAGAACACCGATACTGTTGGTCGAACGTCAATCTCGTTAAGGGCTGCTCTTAAACCTGTGGGGTTCGGTTTTCGTAGACGACAATTACCCGCATGGATGACACTGCGAAAGAGTTGTAACATGTCCTTCGCTTCCAGGAGCGGGATCAGGATCATTTCCCCCGGAAGGCTGGTGACGATTCCAATGGGTACGTTGCCTGTGCGAAGGCGTCCTACGGTTTCCTCAATACCATCAAACAAATCGAGTTCCTCAGATCGCTCCAGACAAGCGCGACGGAAAACCTGTCGCGACACACCGTGCTGATTCACCAGCGTAACGATAGATTCACCGCGTAGAAGCTTCTCACTCAAAGCTTCATGCGGTACTCTTGCGAGATCGCCCAATACTGCTGAAAAAAACGGCGTGCTATCCCACAAGGTTCCATCTACGTCGAAGACAATAGCGTCCGCAGCCATTGCTGGTAGGCCAGTTCATCCGTGTGAGACGAGGGAAAGGTCACTCCGCGACTCTTTGAGTCAGCCGCAATTGCCTTATTTCCGCTTGTATCCTCGGTGCCATCATCGAGGAACGTGGAAACTGGTTTCCTTTGTTCGAGCGCGAAGCGGTATGCATTCATTGCCCCGCCCGTCGCTGAAGATTGGCTCACCAACACACCCTGCGCGAACGCAACGATCAGTTTGTTTCGCTTCCGGAGATTCAGGGACGCCGCGCCGGTGCCAAAGGGAAATTCCGATACAAAAACTGCTCGATCATTGAAAAGAAAGGTCTGCCACAGATCCTTGTTTTCGGGTGGGAAAGGACGATCCAAACCTGATGGCATCACGCAGATCGTGTGTCCCTTGTTCTCGATCGCAGCTTTGTGTCCAATCGTGTCTGCACCAAGGGCAAACCCGGAGACAACCGTGACGTCCTGTTCGCTCGCGGTGTGTGCAAACGATGCATGCAGGCGCGAATAAGGTTCTCGAATATTGCGTGAACCGTTAAAAACGCGGGATGGATACAGCGGATGCGAAAACGTCAGAATTTGCGATTTTGTGGTTTCTGCAACCTTAAGCTGCTTCTCAGCCCGCTTTGCGCACTCATCGATCAGCTTTGACGACACTTTCTTGAGCTGAGCACGTATTGGATCGCCAAGCTTCCCGGGAACAGGCAACAATTTCGGATCTCGGATGACATCCGCCGCCGGGATGTGTGCCTGGTAAAGCAGCTTGAATTTCTGCGGCCCGAAGCCCTTCATACTGTCGAGAACGTAAAGGTTCGCGAGCTCCACCACGGAGGGCAACCCCATTGACGTTTTAGCAATCGGCATGGTTCGAGATTCTCCGATTATTCCTAGCGCGATAATGTATGGACGAGGCTTCAGTCTGTGAGCGCCGATACTCGGCCCGCACGCTGATCACCCTAATACATAATAGCTGCTTACGGCGAGGGTCGTGGAAATGATTGGATTCTCAGATGATCAACTTCTACGCATGGCTGACGCCGCATTGAAGAAGGGTGAGTTCGGCCAATGTCGAGAACTTTTTCGCAAAGTCTCCGAGTTGAAGAGACCGAAACATGCGCTGGCGGATGTCACTTATAGACTCGCCAAACAAAATATAGCTCACGGTCGCTATGAGCAAGCTCGCGAGCTGTTTGCGGAAGTTACTCAAACGCACCCGAGCAACGTAGCCAGATCGCTTTCCCAGGAACGGAATCAACTAATAAATCGCATCAGTTCGCGTAAGCAATCCCCGGTAACTGATTTGCAGTCGTTATTTGTTGAAGTTCAGATCAAGACCGCCCGTTTGATAGCCCCGGAGATGTTGCAACCCGACATTTCGTTCGTTGGATGTCCGGCGGCGTATCGCTCCGGATACGATCGGCAGCGAAGTGATCCGTTAAGTGTTTTGATTCGTATGATGAAGAGAGGCGTGGAAGAAACGGCTGTCCAACGCCTGGGGCAGTACCTTGCTGCGTACATTTACTCGTCTACTCCGACGCTGCGTCATGTCGACTTTGTGATACCGGTGCCAACTCGCCCGGAAAGGGAGACACAACGCGGTTATTCAATACCCCGGATCCTTGCTGAAGAAGTATCGCGGTTGTGTGCGATTCCTCTCCACGAAGAGTTTGTTCGCACTTCCGGTGAATCGATTGAACTCCGAGACATTCCAAAGTGGTATCGGAAGTATGCCGTGGACGGTGCATTCGAAATTGGCAGAAAGGCGGAATGGTTATCTGGACAAATTCCGCTCATTGTCGATGACGTGATAACCACCGGCTCCACGATAAGAAAGGTCGCTCGTCTGCTGCGAACTGGCGAGGTTCAGGATGTCTATGCGGTCGCCTTAGCTCACACAGAATGGAGTGGCTAACGGAGCAATTTGTCGGCGTTTACGTAGATTGGACGAGTTGTTTTTTCCGTATGTGGTCGTACCCCCTTTAGCTTCTGAAAGCTAAGGGTTCGAATTTCGAATTCGCAGGTCCCAGGTTCAAGCCCCAATAGGGGAGCGGTGCAGGGCTCGAACCTCTCCAACAATTCGACTGATGTGACCTCTTGCCAGTGTCCGGTTATAGGGCCTATTCTGTTGAAAAACTCAATCGGCGCAGTAAGCGGGATACAGTTTTGAAAAGCTGACCTCTCAGAACGGCCTACAAGCGACGATCGCAGGTTGGTTGATGGATTGAGGACTCCCAAAGTTCGGTTGAAGATTGCCTTCAGGGAGTTTTTCAACAGAATAGACCCGAAGCGGACAATCAGCGCGAGCCGGGGACGGCAAACAGGTTGGGAACGATGAAGTCAGGTTACCTATATGTATTCGTGCATCCGTCCGATCCGGACCTTTACAAGATCGGAGTAACTATCCTTCATCCCGAGAAACGGCTGGCCCAGCACAATCGCCACTACGAGGAATACGCGGGCCAGATCGTCAAAGAGACTGGTCAGAAATGGGAACTCAAGACATACATTGCCGTCCCTGATCCGTATCGGGCCGAAAGGGCTTTTTGGGGAGCGACTCATTTCCCAGAGATACCGTATCTAGGAGGCATTGAAGTTCAAAAAATGGAATGGCAATTGGTACAGAAGGGTTTGGACGCAGCAAAGAAAGCGGGGGTCCGGCCACCACCGGCGCCGCGAACAACGCCAGCGCGAAACCACGAATGGATGCTGAAGGAATTGGAAGGAAGCGGGATCACCATGATCGGTCGCTATCGTGGACTAGTTAGGGGCATGGAATTCGAGTGTGAGAAGGGTCACGTATTCAAGGAATCAGCGGGCGTAGTCGCCAATCGCAAGTCATGCCCATGTTGTGTGGATTGGAATTGGTTGAGCGGTCCTAGAAAGGGCTTGAGAACGAGTCTCCGGTAGGTCAACGGCGCGTTATGCTGCGCCGCCGGTTAATGCGAACGGTTAGCCAAGAGTGACCGAATGACGGCTTCTGACCGTCAGCGCCCATCGGCCAAGGGTCAGAAATCGACCCATATCGGATTAAACTAGCTTCCGTGATAAAGGTTTTCCTGAAGATCATTGAGCGTTAGCTGTCATGAAGCAGCTGTTGGTGTACTTGGATAGCAGCATTCTTATTGCCTTATGCGACGGCCATGACGACGACTTACGCGCGTATGTGGAAAGGACGGCAGGTAGCGGTGCGCACACCTACCCGTTTTCAGCTGACCAAGTATCGGAAATCACCGCATCAGAACAACTTGACCAGAACGAGAGGCGACTGGGCTATCTGGAGCGTCTAAGCCGCTGCAACTACTTCGTGCACAGCGTTACAGAGTTTGGGTTCAAAAGCGAGAGCCCAAAGTCCGTTCATGCGACGATCAACGAGGTCACTATCTACCCGCATGAGAACAAGCTCTTCGCGAATTTTGTTAGCCATAATCAGCAAAGGCAGGCACGAGAGGCCCTTGGGCTCGACCCCAACCAACTGAACAACCTAAATGGACTGCAAGCAGTCGCAGCAATCGATGCAGCTCTAGGTAGAAACGCCCTGCCGGGAAATGCACACGCCCCGAAATCTTTATCGGAACTGATGGCGCTAACGAGAACTCACGTCGCCGCGAGTCTCGGAAACCAATGGAAGAGTTTTGGCCAAAGCGAAAGCCAGGCTATGAGAAGCTACGAGATCGTGGCGCTATTCTCGATGCTGGACTTCTTCGGCTACTGGTCTGATGACTCCAACACATACAGGAAAGGCTCCCGCTTTCCGGACAGCCGCCATACCTTCAACGCGTCCTACTTTGATGTACTAGTTTCAAATGACAAGCGAATGAGGAACAGGGCGCAGGCGGTATACAACGTTCTCAGCATTGAAACGAAGGTAATGTCCGCTCGCGAGTTCTGCCCGGTCGCCACATGACAGCTAACAAGGCGCCTAACACGGCGGCGCCCGCAATGCGGTCTAAACTAACTGCTGGGCAGCAGCGCCGAAATGGAAGACGGCAGCGTAGCCAGGTGGTGACCGGGCCGAGGGGGCAGCTTCACTAGGATCACGTACCGATCGAGGAAGGCCTCAAGGTTAGCGTTGTACTCCGTCGAGCCAGCGACCAAGCGAGGCAGGCCCGGGTATGCGCGCAACTGCCTCCAAACCCTGTAATCGTCGCGGTTAACCGGAAGGGCGTCCTTCGGATCATCACGAAACACCGATAGCAGAGCGTTTGGACCGTCAAACTCGTGTGCTACCGCGCGGAGCACCAACGCTTCGTCGGCTAAGCGGGCAAGGGGCGTAGACCGTACGTCGAACGCCACCGGGTTGCCACGGCCCTCGATGACGGAGTTCCAGTCCGTTCGCCGCATTGGCAAGATGGACTTACGCTCATGGCGCTCCAATGCCGCTAGTAGTCGCGGTGCCCATGCACCTGACGTCACATTGTACATGCCAGCAATCTACCATTATTTGAACATGTTGGGCGCTGCTGCCGCCGCCAGCCAATAGCCTGCATAGCCAAGCGGTTTACCGATGCGAGAAGTGCATCCGCAGCGTTGATTTTCTCATTCATCCGTAAATTCTCTCATCGCACAAGGTGGAGGCGGCGTTGTAACCGGGGCGCGACTAGTTATGTATCACTAATGACCGGTTTTGGCCGAAAGCCACCGTACCGCAGTGCAGCCGCGGTGATCTAAGGTCTTCGATAGCTTTGTCGCAGCGGTGACGACAAATGTGGCTAAGTGGTAAAGAAAGAGTGGTTCGCTGCAGGACTGTAAATGCCAATGCCGCAACGTTTAGGGGATCGCGTTCAACATTGTCTCGATCAGCTTGACGAGGTCCCTGAAGTGATTGGGAACGTTCGCCCATATGAAACTAGTTAGATCAACCCCATGGCGTACTTTGTCGTAGGTCTCAACATTCTTGGTGAAATGCGCGAACGCTTTCCCTAGCAATCGTGCGCCATGGACATCCCGAAGCCAGTCATCAGTGAATACCGCAGGCGCCATTCCAGCACTGAGCATCAAGTCGGGAGCCACGCCATTGGTGTTGATCCAGTTCGCAACATCTGTACCTGCAATCGGGCTGGCCGCCATCGTAGGAAATGAATTTATCGTGGCCGCAATCGCATCTGGAACTAGAAGATAGTTTTCATACATTCGATACGGCAAGAAATGGACTAGTCCGCCCGATAGTTTCTTCAGGTCTGCTTGCTCGCTCTCAGACAACCCCTCGCGGTCAAACAAGAATCCATACGTTCGGGGCATCATGGAGTTGTGCGTACTTAGGCGTCTATATATATCAAGCACGAGCTCAAGCCTTTTCTTCCTTGGCTGCTGCAACTCGGAAGGAGAACGAACCGCCAGAATGGCGAGCACCTCATGCCCCTTTAGTGCGCGCCTAGACCGTAGCAATTCTGGATAGCACGCCTCCTCGGTCGCACCTTCGACCCAAAGTACGCTATCGGCTCCGAACACATCGGACAGTCGGGCACCAAGCGCTGTTAAACACTGGTTCTGGTCCGAGATGCTTTTTGCATCCAAGTGAGTAGCGACTGTCTCCGCTTCCTTCTTGCCTAACAGTATCAAGGTCCTTGGCTCGGCCGCCCGGATCAAGTCGGGAGAATGCGTAGAAATAATATATTGGTTCTCGGGGAAATCTTTGAGGATCTGAATGACCTTCCTGCTTGCAGCAGGGTGCAAGAAGCTATTTGGTTCGTCAATAATCACGACCAAAGAGTGTTCGGCTTGCAGGACCACGTAGAACATGGCGAGCACTTGGCCGATTCCAGTTCCACTTTCAGCGAGCGTGAATGCTAGATCTGCTCTGCGCGTGGCGGCTTTTTCATTCCAAAGGATTATTTCTTGGACGTTAGCCACACCCACCTTCGGTCGTACTGAAATACGTGCGATTCCTGGGAATACCTCACGGGCAAGGGCGACAAGGTCTTCGAACTTTGCGGGCTGAGTGGTTTGCATGACGTGCAACGCTTCGGCCAGATTTCGTGCATCGCCTTGAAGCGCAGCATTCCAACCAAAACCCGATTCGCTAAGCGCGAATCGTTCGGCCCGAAAGGAAAACTGGCGAGTCATTGCCAAGCCTTGTGCTACTGCAGGCCAATGCGAGTTATTTAGTCCCCCGGAAGTAAAACCTGTGCATCGGAGAGATGTCTTGTCAGCACTCGGAACAAATACGTAAAAAGCATAGGTGTTCCCCTGTGGCGTGACTTTCAAGCCTCTTAGAACTAGATTCTCTGTCAAATAGGTTCCGCCTGGCGCTCGGATGCCAAATTCAAACTCCAGTGATTGTCCTAGCAGCGCGTTGAGATATCGTTCGGCGGTGGCCTGGTCTTGGATGCCGTTCGAAGGCACAGGAATCAAGAACTGCGACTGGGTCAACAAGAAGTCTCGAACTTCCTGCCCGGTGGCGGCGACTCCAATAGTGGCACTTGAAGTTGGATCGACGGGAACCGTAGCGCGGGGAAGCGTGCCTAGGCTGCGGTGGGGATTTGGGGAAAATCGTAAGGTCAGACCTTCCAACAGCGCCGTTTTCCCGGCGTTGTTAGGGCCGACAATGACGTTAAATCCGGGCTCGAACCGAAGGGGTCCTACTGAGGGATAGCTCTTGTAGTTGTGCAGGCTGAATTCAAGTATGCGCACCAGACCTCCAAATCCCCGCGAGCGGCTATTTGTTCTCGTCGAGCGGGAATTCAACCAGCTTCGACCTCCCGCTCGTCTGCTTGGTCGACGTGAAGAACTGCATCACCTCGTTGGCTTCCTCGTAGGACTTCCGAACTTCTTCGGTCCAGTTGCTGCAATCCATCAAGATGAAGTCCTCGGAGTTCACGCCGCCCGAATACTTCGGAGCATCGATAGCGATTCCGATCACCGTGTGGAGGTGCGGAAATTTGAGCTTGGCGGCTGCACAGGCGATCTCGAGCATTGCCTGCCTCCGGGGTCGGTAGTCGGTCTCGAAGTCCCCTCTGTCGACCACCTTGAGCTGAAGAAATACGTACGCCTTCCCGGGATGGAACGACTCCATGTACGAGAGGTAGCGCACCAGCTTTCCCGAGGACTCGGGGAAGGCACGGATAGCGTTACCGATGCGCTCCGAAAGTCCCCGGCGGACGAACCTTGGTTCCTTGGCCATTTCATGAATGGCGCTTCGGCCAAGTAGGACGTTCGACGTCCCCGCGTACGTGCCGTCTAACGCATGTTGGCAGGTGCGCTGAATCATGTCGTCCCAGAGTTCGGAAACCTCGTCCGCCTTCTTCTTGTTCTTGTACTGGGGGAGCTGGATGAAATCTTTCCATTCCCCTTCTCCGATCATCACCGAGTCGTAGTTGCCGTCCTTGGACCCGATGAAGTGACGCTTGGTCGTCTCGTCGAGGTTGTACAGGTAATGAGCAAGCAGATCCTCCTCGCCGCAATACGTCAGGTGCGCGTACTTCTGAAGGGCCAGGTACTTGGCCTCCAGGTACGACGAGAAATCGTGAATCGTGTTCAGCTCCCCGAGCACGATCGGCAGGTTTTGGCTGTCGAAGATGTGAACCGGGTTCCTGCGATCAAGATGGATCATGAACGGCGCAGGACTCCCAACATCCTGATCCGCGTAAGAGATGGCCAGGCTCCCGTACACGTTCTGGGGGGAAAACTTCTCGCACGCCTCTTTAGCGCCGTGAGCAACAACGATCTTGTGGAACGTAGCGCTGGCAAGGTCGATGCCGATCGGGAAGGGAACCTTCAAGTTCGGGTCGAGAAAAACTGGGCGCCCCATCTTGAGGTACCGCTCCGCGCCGTGCACTGAGCGAACCTGTGCGTCGATGGCTTCGCGCTTCCACCGGTTCCAGTCGGTCAGAGTCGCGTCATCGCCTTGCAGTTTCCTGCTCTCACGGTCGACGAAGATAAAAACCTGGTTCTCAAATACGGCCAGCAGGTCGCAGAGTTCCTTTCCGTCGTCGCGGTGAGGGTTGGGGTAGCTCCACAACTTGAGGAAGGACTGCTCGCACAGCGCGGCAAGGAGCTGCTCGGTCGGCGTTTTTCCTGAGGATTTCTGGACAGCCATGGTGGCGTTATACTGTATGCATGATCAGTATACTGCAGGTGTGCACTTTTTTGGTGTCCGACCGTGATTTCCGTGGGTCTTGGTCAACCGCGGTACCGCAGGCCGCTGCCGCCCCCGCCCTCGGGT
>WNGN01002453.1_pt1 | contig 13410 bp, 10 predicted proteins | sample 5400561 | NCBI WGS metagenome assembly WNGN01 (sample SAMN13153379, study PRJNA577476) | soil metagenome | isolation source: 115 cm soil or saprolite under Garry oak tree replicate 2 | place: USA:California | collected 2016-06-15
CACCGGACTCGCGTGGAGGGTCTCATCAGGGACGGCGATCGCGTCGAGGGCGCCGTGCTCCAGACCGGCGGCGAGCGCCGCGAGGTTCGGGCGCGCATCGTCATCGGCGCCGACGGCAGGTCGTCGAAGGTCGCCGAATGGGTGGGCGCCGAGCAGTACGACGCCGTGCCCGCGCTGCGACCGGCTTACTACGGCTACTTCCACGGCGTCGAGCCGCGGCCCGAGCCGACCCTCGAGCTCATGTTCGGCGGCGACCAGATCGGGTTTCTGTTTCCGATGCGAGAAGGCGAAGACTGCATCGCCATCGAGATGCAGCCCGAGGATTTCGAAGAGTTTCGGACCGACCACGCCGCCGCCTTCGATGCGCGCTTGGGCCGGCTCCCCGAGATGGCGCGCCGGATGAAGAGCGCCCACCTGGAGGGCAAGATCATGGGCGTCAAGGGCATCGACAACTACTTCCGCAAGCCTTACGGCCCCGGCTGGGCGCTGGCCGGCGACGCCGGCTATCTCAAAGATCCCAGCACCGGTTCAGGCATCGGCGACGCGGTCGACGTGTCGTTCATGCTGGCGAAAGCGCTGGGCGAATGGCTCGATGGTGCGGAGTGGGAGGCGACCATGTCCGCCTTCCAGCAGAAGCGCGACGAGGTGATGAAGCCGATGTACGCGGGCACGCTGGGACGATCCGCGGCCTCGCGTACACGATGCTGGCAAGCCTTCCGACTCTCATGTCGCCGGTCGAGCACGGCCAGACTCAGTTCATCGGCAAGATGTTCGCGCCGGCTCCCGAAGCGACCGAGAGCTGATGACGCGGGTCCAGGCTAACGGTCTCGGCTTCGAGGTATGGGATGAGGGCAAAGGAACGCCGGTCGTCCTGCTGCACGGTTTTCCCGATACGTCCGTTATGTGGCGCCACCAGGTGAAGGCTTTGAACGGCGCCGGTTTCCGCACGATTGCTCCCGACATGCGCGGACGCGGACGCAGCGATCGGCCGACGGCGGTCGTCGATTACGCGATGCCGTCGATCGTCGCCGACGTGACCGGGATCATGGACGCGCTTGGGATCGAGCGCGCTCACGTCGTGGGCCACGATTGGGGAGCAGCGGTGGCGTGGTTCGTCGGCCGAGGACCTCGTGCAGCGCAACGACTGGTATCTGATGCGCACGCTCCTGCAGGGCGGCGGCGAAGGTTTCGACGCCTACGCGGTCACGCTGTCCGAGCCGGGGGCGCTGACCGCGGCTCTCAACTGGTATCGCGCCAATGTGCCGGTCGAGCGCTTGGTCGGCGGGACAGGACTCAAGCTGCCGCCTGTCTCCGCGCCGACCATGGGCGTCTTCGGCACCGCCGACCTCTATCTCACCGAGGATGCCATGGTCAGCTCCAGGTCGAAGGTCACGGGCCCCTGGCGATACGAGCGGCTCGAGGGAGCGGGCCATTTCATTCCGCTCGAGGAACCGGATCGGCTGAACGCGCTGCTGCTCGACTTCCTCCCGAAGCGATAAGCCTTTAGTCCGCGAAATCCCAGGCCCTGATCGTGCCCTCGATGCGCACGCCGATCTCCGCGTCGTCGGGCGTCTTCGGGCCCTCGCCCATGTAGTGCTTGTAGATGCGCTGCCTCAGCTCGTGCAGGCCCTCGGTGAACATCCTCGCGGTGCCGCGCAGCTCCAGGCCGCGCAAGGGCATGTCGTTCTCGTAAACCGCGACGCTCGCACGGGCGTCGCGATGCAGGTGCTGCGCCTTGACATCTTTGCGTCCCACCACGACGTTGAATCCGCCATCCGACCACTCGAACCACACCGGCGAAAGCAGCACCTCGCCGCTCTTGCGGTAGGTCGCGAGAGTCGCCACCAGCGGCTGTGACAGCAGGTTGCCCAGGTCGTCGACGGTCAGGTCGGTCCGCACGTCCCGGTTAGCATGACGAATCCATGGGGGTGGGAATCCTCTCCGGGCTGCGCATCGTGGAGATCTCGGCCTTCGTCGCCGCGCCGCTCGGTGGAGCGACGCTGGCCGGCATGGGCGCGGACGTCATTCGGGTCGACCCGCCCGGCGGTGGCGTCGACATCGGTCGCTGGCCTCTGCACCGCGGCCGCAGTTTGTATTGGGCCGGCCTCAACGTTGGCAAACGTTCGGTCACGATCGACATGCGGCAGCCGTCGGGCCAGGAGAAGGTCGCGAAGCTGATTGCCGCGCCGGGTGACGGAGGCGGCATCTTCCTCACGAACCTGCCGGTGTCCGGCTGGAGCTCGTACGAAGAGCTGAAGCAGCTGCGGGGCGACCTGATCATGGTCGTCATCACGGGCAACCGCGACGGCAGCGCCGCGGTTGACTACACGGTCAACGCAGCCCTCGGCTTTCCCTACGTGACCGGGCCTGAAGACATCGAAGGCGCCGTCGATCACGTGCTCCCGGCGTGGGACGCGATGACCGGATTTCTCGCCGCGACCGCCATCCTCGCCGCCGAGCGCCATCGCCGCCTCACTGGTGAGGGCCAGCTCGTCGAGCTGAGCCTTGCCGACGTTGGCCTCGCGGTAACGGGGCATCTCGGCTTCATCGGTGAGGCGGTCCTGGAGGACGAGCCGCGCGGCCGATTTGGCAACCACGTCTTCGGGACGTTTGGCAGGGACTTCATCACGCGCGACGGGCGCCGCGTGATCATCCTCGCGCTCACGCCCCGCCAGTGGCGCAGCCTGGTCGAGGCGACCGGGCTGAGCGGCGAGTTCCGAAATCTCGAGGCGCGCCTCGGGCTGTACTTCAACAACGAGGGCGATCGGTGGCGCGGGAGGCAGGACATCTGCGAGCTGCTCGAGGCGTGGGTTTCGGTGCGCACGGTCGGCAGCCTGTCGGCCGCGTTTGACGCCGCCGGTGTGCTGTGGGGTCCGTACCAGACCTTCAAGGAGCTCGCCGCCGACCCGCGCACGTCGGCGAATCCGCTCGTCGCCGCTGTCGAGCATCCGGATCTCGGCACCTACCCCACCGCGGGGTCTCCGCTGCGGTTCGGCGCGACGGAGCCTGTCCCGCCGCGGCGGGCGCCGAAGTTGGGGGAGCACACAGATGAGGTGCTCAGGGAGTTTGACCTTTAGGGTTTCTCCCCACCCGGCCGCGCGCTTCGCGCGAGGCCGACCCCCCACGGGGTGGGGAGGTGGATTTCAACCTTTCGCCGGGCTTCTCAGGGAACTCTAAGGATCCTCTGATAGTCCTCAAACAATTCTTCGGCATCGTTGGGGACAACCAAACCAGAGGAAAATGGGAGTACACCCGATGTCAGAGTTCGAACCGCGAGACCTGGTCCCGACAGAACCGCCGCCGCCCGCACCCGAGGGCTGGGTCCCACCACCTCCTTACACGCCCGCGCCACCGCGGCAGCAGCCGTGGTCGCGCTGGATCGCGGTCGTCACCGTGGTCGCGACGATCCTCGCCGCCGGCGGAGGCCTCGGCATCGGCCTCACCATGGCCCGCTACCTGCACACCTCGACACACGCCGCCCAGACGGCGACGCTGCCGAAGACCACCGAGCCATCGAGCGCCACCGCGCCCATCACGGCCGCCCCGCCATCCAGCAGCCAGAACGGGACCATCAACGTGCAGACGATCACCGCCGCGGTGGCACCCGCGATCGTCGACATCAACACGGTCATCCAGACGACCACTGGCACGGGCTCCGCGGCCGGCACCGGCATGATCATCACCTCGTCCGGTGAGGTGCTCACCAACAACCACGTGGTCGACGGCTCGATCAGCATCTCTGTGGTCGTCTCCGGCAAGGGCACGTACACCGCCCATGTCATCGGGGTCTCGCCGACCGCCGACGTCGCGCTGATCCAGATCGAAGGCGTCTCGGGCCTGCCGACCGTCACCCTCGCCGATTCATCGAGCGTCAAGGCGGGAGACGCCGTGCTCGCGCTCGGCAACGCGCTCGGCCAGGGCGGCGCCCCGACCGTCACGCAGGGCCAGGTGCTCGCCATCGACCAGACCATCACAGCCAACGAGGGCAACGGCCGCTCCGAGACCCTGAACGGCATGATCCAGAGCGACGCTGCCATCAGCCCAGGCGACTCAGGCGGCGCGCTCGTCAACTCGGCCGGTCAGGTCATCGGGATGATCACCGCCGGCGAAGCGCAGGGATTCCGCACCGTCTCGTCACCGATCGGCTACGCCGTCAACACCAACAGCGCGCTGGCCGTCGTCAACCAGGTGCGGTCCGGGCAGGCGACCGCCGATGTGATCATCGGTCCGGTCGGCTACATGGGCATCTCGGTCCGCGACCTCGACTCGCAGATCGCCGCGCAGTACAACCTCAGCCTCAGCTCGGGCGCGCTCGTGTGGACCGTGCAGGCCGGCTCGCCGGCCGAGCAGGCAGGTATCACGAAGCTGTCCGTCATCACCAAGGTCGGGAGCTCGTCGATCGCCTCCACCGACGCGCTCGGCAAGGCGATCCACGGTTACAAGCCCGGGGCGACGGTGTCGGTGACCTGGATCGACCAGGGCGGCACCTCGCACACCAAGTCAGTGACGCTGACCACCGGCCCGAACATCTAAAAACCACTACCCCCGCTCGGAAGGCCTCCCCAACGTGGGGAGGTCTTTTTGTCGCGGCGGGGGCACAGCCCCCTCCGCGGACCAACCCCTCACCAGGCGACACCTGGTGGCGCCTGGAAGGTGACACGCTTGGGGACGGCCGGAGTAAATCCGGCCTGAAGCTCCACACGGCACTTGCTAAAAAAACAAGTCCCGTGACCCTTGCGGGCCGCGGGACTTATAAGAACGCTCGGCAACGACCTACTCTCCCATCGGGTTACCCCGACAGTACCATCGGCGCTGGAGGCCTTAACTACCGTGTTCGGAAAGGGAACGGGTGTTTCCCCTCCGCCATAGTCACCGAACCCGAGCATCATACCAAGGCAGTGGGTTGGTGAATCACCCCCACCCGGCTTCGCTTTGCGAAGCCGACCTCCCCACGCGTGGGGAGGTGCATTACCTACCTGGTGCGGCGGCGCCGGGCGCGGAGGCTTTTGATCTTGCGGGCTTCCGCGGGCGGGACGTAGTGCGAACGCCGGCGCATCTCGCGCACGAGCCCCTGCTCCTGCACTTTGCGTCGGAACTCCCTCAGCGCCTGCTCGAACTCTTCGGGATCCTTGACTACGATTCGCACGACCGCACAAGGATACCTGCTGCGGCTATCCGAGCGCCGGTTCCGGCTCTTTCAGGCTGTCGGCGTGCAGCGTGGGGAGGAGGAGGTAGCAGCGCACGGCGAGCAGCACGAGCAGGCCGACCAGCGCGGCCAGCACGTCCAGCACCACCTGCCCCACCCGCGCGTGAAATAAGTAGATGAGGACTGCCTCGGCGACCACTCCGGCGAACAGGATCGGCATGAAGACGCGGTCGTGCACGGCCATGAAGAACTGCACGAGCAGGTTGTTAAGCGAGAGCGCCAGGCCGATGACGCCGACCGCAAAGACGTATGGTGTCGCGTCGCGGAAGCCGGGGCCGAAGAGCACGCCCACCACGAGCCCTGGCACGACGGCGAAAACGAGCAGCGCGCCGGCCCCGAGCGCGGTCAGGATCCCGGCGGACGAAAGCAGGATGCGGCCAGGGTGCTGCTCCTTGGCCACGGCCTCGACGACGCGAGGAAAAAGCACCTGGCTCACGCTCAATGTGAGGAAGAAGAGGATCGTCCCGATCTTGTTCAGTCCCCCGTAGATGCCGCCGTCGTGGCTGCTCAGGTAGTGCTCGGCGAGGATGACGTCCTGGTTGTAGAGGATCTGCACGCCGATGATGCCGGCCGCGGCGGTCAACGAGAACCCGGCCATCACGCGAAGCCGCACGCGAGTCCCGGTGTCGCGAAAGTGATCGCGGAGCGTGTACAGGCCCAGGAAGAACGCGAAGGCGAGGCCGGCGAACACGGCCGCCATCGCCCCTGAAACCGCGTAACCGGCCGCGAGCAGCGTGTACACGAGCGCCGTCCGCACGACGAGCTCGAGCGAGAGGTTCAGCGAAAGCGCCGTGAACCGCTGCAGGCCCTGCAGGATGCCACGCGGGATCGCCACCTGCCAGACCAGCGCGATTGAGAAGCCGAGGATGAGGATCGGGATCGTCGAGCCGAGGTGCTCGAAGTGCGCCACCGAGCGGGCCATCAGCGTGGTGACCAGCACCGCGAGCAGGCAGGGGATGGCGATCAAGCGAACCGTGCGCGTGAGCAGCGAGCGCACGCCCGCGTCGCCACGCGCGGCCAGAGTGGCCGTGTAGCGCGCCAGGACGACGATGAGGATCAGCGCCGGCGCGGTGCCAACCGCGTAAAGGGCGATGAGGAACGCGACCTGCCCGTAGATCGCCGGTCCGAGGATGCGGCCGGCGATGGCGTGGAAGACGAATCCACCGATGCCGGCGACCAGCCCGCCCGTGAACAGGATGGCGTTCTGCCGGACCAACCGGTTCTCGCTGAGTTGGACCAGGCGCTCCCGGAGACGCAATGTGGCGCCGGTCTGCACAGTCCCCGGCATTCTAGTGGAGGCGTCAGGGGCGTCCCGAAGCTGATAATTCACCGCGATGCCCGATTCGCCGAAACCTGTCGTCTCAGCATTGATCGTCAGTCACAACGCCAAGGACCTCCTCCTCCAGTGCATGCAGGCTGTGTTCGCGAGCGCGGACGTGCCGGTGGAGGTGGTCGTCGTCGACAACGACTCGAGCGACGGGTCAGCCGCCGCGGTGACTGCCGAGTACCCGCAGGCCACGGTGCTGATCCAGGAGCGCGACCTCGGCTTCGGCCGCGCCGCCAACGTCGGCCTCGAGCGCTGCACCGGCCGCTTCATCCTGCTGCTGAACCCCGACGTGACCGTCGACCTGCAGTGCATCGGCCGCCTGGCCGACTTCATGCTCACGCGGCCGGACGCCGGCGCGGTGGGCCCGCGCCTCCTGCTCGCGGACGGCACGCTCGACCCCGACTCGCGCCGCGCATTTCCGCTGCCGAGCACGATGTTCTACCGCACCGTCGGCCTCAGCAAGCTGTTTCCGAAGAGCCCGCGATTCGGGCGCCACAACATGGGCCACATGGATGAGACCGACGTCCACGAGATCGACGCCGGCAGCGCCGACTGCCTGATGTTTCGCCGCGCCGCCCTCGATCGGGTCGGCTTCTTCGACCCGCGCTACTTCATGTACGGCGAGGACATCGACCTCTGCTATCGCCTGAAGCTCGGTGGCTGGAAGGTGTTCTACCTGCCCACGGCGAGCGCCATCCACCACGAGCGCACGGCACCGGGGCAGGCCGAGAGGCAAAAGATGCTTTTCGAGGAGCACCGGGCCAGATGGACGTACTACTTCAAACATCATGCCGAGGAGCAGTCCGCGTTCGGAAACGGGCTGGTCTGGGCTCAGATCTGGGGTGGCTGGCTGGCTCATTCGCTGCTTCAGACGCTGAGGAGGGAGAACCGGACCTCCACGTAGACTTTCATCGGCATGTACCACCAGATCGCCCGGAACAAGCGCAACAGCATCGTCGTCGTGACGCTGTTCCTGCTGGTCTGGCTCCTCGCCGGATTCGTCATCGGTGAGTTCGCCGGAGGCAACCTGACGACGGCGATCATCGGCGGGGTCATCCTCGGAGCGCTCGGCGTTCTGGCGGCATTGTGGTCGTACTACTTCGGGGCCGGCACTGTGCTGGCTGCCGCCGGCGCGCGCGAGGCCGACCCGGGGCAGTTCCAGCAGCTCTACAACATCGTGCAGACGCTGTCGATCGGGGACGGCCTGCCGGTGCCCAAGGTGTACATCGTCGACGACCCGAGCCCGAACGCCTTCGCCACCGGCCGCGACCCGCAGCACGCAGCCGTCACGGTGACCACCGGCCTCCTGCAGATGATGAATCGCGAAGAGCTCGAGGGCGTGCTCGCGCACGAGATGAGCCACATCAAGAACTTCGACGTGCGCCTGCTGCTGATCGTGACCACGATGATCGGCCTGGCGGCGATCATCGCGAGCTTCATCTGGAATGGGGCGCTGCGCTTCCGCAGCCGCGACGCCCGCGCGGTGCTCGTGGTGTTCGCGATCGGGATCATCTTCACCCTGATCGCCTTCATTGTCGGGCCGATCATGCAGCTCGCGTTATCAAGGCAGCGCGAGTCGCTCGCCGACGTGAGCGGAGTGGAGCTGACCCGCAACCCGGCCGGGCTGATCAGCGCCTTGAAGAAGATCGCCCAGAATGACAAGCCACCCGAGCGGTTCAACCACGCCGTGGCAGCGATGATGATCGACAACCCGACCGAGCACCATGGCTCGTTCTTCAACCACCTGTTCGACACCCATCCGCCCATCGAGGAGCGGATTGCCGCCCTGGAGAAGATCGCGAGCGTCCAGCAGACCTAGAACGTCAGGTCGCGCTCTTCGAAATGAGTGGCGGTGATCGTCGTCGGTCCGGAATCGTCACCTCGCACCACCAGGCCGCCCAGCCAACCCAGCCGGGGTAGGTCGCTCACCGGGTCGGTAAGGTCGGCGACCTGGGTGTTGTTGACGAACATCACGAGCCGCGTCGTCACCCCGTCCGCAAGCGTGGCCCACATGAGCTCCACGGTGAGCGATGACGACGGCCTAAATCCCACATCGAGAGACCCATAATCCCGAAGCGTGACCGCCGTCCCGCTCCTGGCTCGATTCCTCCACGTCCGGCGCAGCGAGCTCGACCGCACGCTGCAGGTGGCGGGCTTCGCGATCCTCCTCGGGTGGGCGATGTACACGGCCTTCAACGCCACCCAGGCCATCTTCCTGGTCAAAGCCGGACCGCACGCATACCCGCTCTTCTTTATCGTGCTGGCGCTGGCGGTGTGGCCGATGGTCGCCCTGCAGGGGGCGCTCACCCGCCGACTCGGGGTGGGCCGCGCGCTGCGGCTCAACCTCGTGGTCAACGCGGTCATGGCCCCGATCCTGTACGTCGTCTACTTCTTCTCCGAATCGCCGACGGTCGCATTCACGGTCTACGTCATCTACTCGATCGCCTTCGAGCTCGTGATGCTCAACTTCTGGACGTTTGTCAGCCAGCACTTCAACGTTCTCGAGGGGAAGCGCGTCTTTCCGGTCATCGCCGCGGGCTCGAGCATCGGCTACATCCTCGCCGGGTTCACGACCACCCTCGTCGCGATCTATGCCACCGAACCGTTGCTGTTCGTGTGGGCGATTGGCGCGGCGGCTGCAGCGTTGATGTCGGAGTGGCTGGAGCGGCGTTTGTTCCGGCCGAGCTTCATCGACGACGCCGACGAGCTGGTGGCGCACGAGCACTTAGTCCGACACCGCCAGGGCCTGATCAGGCTTCTGCGCGGCGCTTTTCAGTACGTGACGGGAAGCGAGCTGGTCCTCGCCCTCGTGCTGCTCGCGCTTGTGCTCCAGGTCACAAGCCGCGTCGGCGACTATCTCGTGGCGCTCATCTTCGTCGGCGCCACACACAACAATCTCCAGGCCCTGACGATCCTGATCGGCAACGCGTGGCTCGCCAGCTACCTGGTGCAGCTCGCGGTGAGCCTTTTCATCACCCCGCTCGTCCTGGACAAGCTCGGGGTCAAGAACGCGATCATGGCGCTGCCGGCCTTCACGCTGGTCGGTTTCGTGGCGGTCGCGATCAATCCCGTGCTGGCAACCGCGCTGTTCCTATTTATCGTCCGCAACGGCCTCCAGACGGGGCTCGACGATCCTGCCCAGAACGTGCTCGGCGGTGCTCTGCCGGCGCAGGTGGGCCCCAAGCTCAAGCTCCTGCTCGACAACGCCGTGCTGCCCGGCGCCGCCGTGATCACCGGAGTGGGCTTGCTGCTCGTTCAGCAGTTCGTCTCCGCCACGGTCGAGGTGCTGGCGGTGATCGGGATCGTTCTGTCGCTGCTCTTCATCGCCGCGGCGCTCCGGGTGCGAAGCCTCTACGTCACCGCGATCTACGAGCGGCTGCGCACGCACGCGGTTTCGTTGAACGACTTTCAGCGAGCCCTTGGCCGGGCGACGCCGGCGCAGGTCGAGGAGCTGCGAGGCTTCATCAGCACCGGCGACGACCGCTCGAGGCCATTTGCGGCGGCTGCGCTGGCCAGGCTCGCACCGGAGGCATTCACGGCCATGTTGCCCGAGCTGCTGGCTTCAACCGACGCATCGGTGCGCAGGCTCGGCTTGCAGCTTGCGCCGCCCGGGTCGGTGACAGACGAGCAGCTGCACGTGGCCGAGAACGACCCCGACGGATGGGTCGTTGCAGCCGCGGCGGTGGCCGGAGCGGCGCACGACCCGCCGTGGGAGCAGTCGGGTGTGCTCCTCCATCGACTCTGGCACTCGGTCGACCCGGAAAAGCGCGCCGCGGCGGTGTGGGCGGCCGCATTCGTGGGCGGTCGCGCAACGGTGGTCGAAGCCCTCAGGGATCGCGACGCTCGCGTGCGCCTGGAGGGCATCCGGAGCTTCGCGAAGCTGAAGGCCGACGTGCCCGAGGCCGCCGCCGGAATCGTCGCCTGCCTTCGCGACGAAGACCCCGAGGTTCGTCGGGAGGCGCTCCGGCAGGCGGTGCGATGGGCGCCTACCGGCGAAGAGAGGCCCGCATTCGCCGAGGCGCTGGTGGCATCGCTTGCGAGCGGCGACCGCGAGGTGAGGCGCCTCGCGTCGGAAGCGATGGCGGCCCAGGCTCCTGAAGCGCTGGCGTTGACGCTCCCGCTGCTGGACTCTCGCGAGGACACCGCCTCCGCAGCCGTCGAGGCTCTCATCCGCAGCGGCCGCCCCGACCTGTTCCATCGCGTGCGCGTGCACCTCGAGCACCTGCTTGGCGATGGGGTCAAGTCGGCGCGGATCTCCAAGCGCGCGGCGGCAAGCTCGCGCGCGCACCATGACCACGACACGGCTGCGGCTTACGCGTTCCTGCGCATCGCCCTCGACGATTACGCCGGCCACGCCGCCGAATCCGGGCTAGGCGCGATGCGCGCCCTCCACGGCAAGCGCGGCTTCGCGACGGTCGAGCGCGGCGTGATGTCAGGGGAACCGGAAGCGCGGGTCGAGGGGCTGGAAACGTTGTTAAACTTCGGGCCCGCATGGCTCGCCCCACCGCTGGCGCAGCTCCTCGACCCGGATGCTTTTGATGAGGCCTCGGCGCGGACCATCTCGCACGCGGAGCTCGAGGCGCTCGCGGCCCATCCTGACCGATGGATCTCCGAAGCCGCCGGTGCGACCGCGCATGGTCTTGGCGACGGCATGAAGGAGCTCATCGCGCTCAAGCGAGTGCCGCTCTTCAGCGCCCTCACACTCGAGCAGCTGTCGGCCATCGACCGTCTGATGGTCACGCGGCACTATGCGAAGGGCGAGTCGATCTTCCTGAAAGGCGACGTCGGCACGGAGCTCTTCGTCGTGCTCGAGGGGGAGGTGCGCGTCCACGTCGACCATGAAGGCCGGGAGGTCACGCTGGCGCGTCTCGGCCCTTCGTCTGTGATCGGCGAGATGGGGGTGTTCGACGACCAGCCGCGATCGGCCGGCGCGCAGGCGACCGAGACCACGACCCTTCGAGTGCTGCGCCGCGACCGGCTGCATGCGCTCGTCCACGAGCACCCCGAGGTGCTCCTGGAGTTCGTGAAGAACCTCAGCCAGCGAATTCGCGTCATGAACGACCAACTCGAATCCGCGCCAGCTGCCCCGACAACGACGTCGGTCTAGGCGGCGGAGTTCCCCTCTTCCATTGCGGGGAGAGGGGGTCTCGCCCCCCTCTCCTGGCGAAATGCTTAGGGCTTGATGTTCTGGTTGACGTGGAACAGGTTGTCCGGGTCGTACTTCCGCTTGACCTGGACGAGCCTGTTGTAGTTGCCGCGGTAATTCGCCTTGATGCGGCTCTGGTCGTCCTCGGCCATGAAGTTGATGTAGCCGCCCTCCTCGGAATGAGGCGCGGTTGCGTCGTAGTAGTCCCGCACCCACTTGATGTTCGCCTGGTTCTGAGCGGGGTCGGGCCACATGCCGGCGATCACGGTCGCGAAGTTGGCGTCTCGATACGCAAAGGCGGTGTCGTCCGAGGCAACTCGCTGGACTGCGCCGTTGATCGGATAGATGTGCATCGTCGAAGTCATGGCGGGCACTTTCGATCCGTGCTCGACATGCGCGTCGATCGCCTCGTCGGTCAACTCCTTCACGAAATTGGCCTTCCAGTAATGCTGCAGGTCGGGTGGGTAGAGTCCGTCGAACGCGCTGTTGAGCGCGGGGTAAGGCATCGGGCCGACGTGCTCGGCGAAAACAGGAGCCACGTCATGGAAGGGCTTGAGTGCCTTCTCACCCTGCTCGACAGGCCCAGCCCAGCACGCGACCACGAGCGCGAAGGTGTCCCCATGCCGGTTCTCGGGGATGAAAGGCAGCGGAGGCGCGATCTGGAATGCCGGGAAGGCGCCCATCTCCTCGGGCGCGGTCGCGATGTACTCGCGGTAGAAGCGCAGGAGGTCGCGGGCGTACTTCAGCTCGAAGAACATCGGGCCGCCGTAGATGTCTTTGACCGGGTGGAGTCGAAACTCGAATGAGGTCACAACTCCGAAGTTTCCGCCGCCCCCACGAATGGCCCAGAACAGGTCCTCGTTCTCCTTCTCGCTCGCAACCAGGAACTTCCCATCGGCGGTGACCACGTCGGCGGAAACAAGGTTGTCCAGCGAGAGTCCGAATCCGCGTGCGAGGTATCCGATGCCGCCGCCGAGCGTCAGGCCGGCGACTCCAGTGGTCGAGATGATGCCGCCGGTTGTCGCCAGCCCAAACGCGTTCGTCGCGGCGTTGAAGTCACCCCACGTGGCGCCTCCTTCAGCTCGAGCGGTCCGTTTTTCCGGGTCTACATGAACGCTCCGCATCCGAGACATGTCGATGACCAACCCGTCATCGACAGTGCCGAACCCCGGCACGCTGTGCCCCCCTCCGCGAATTGCTATAGGCAGGTGGCTCTCTCGAGCGAAGTTGACAGCGGCGATCACATCGCCGGCGTTCACCGGACGCGTCACTACCGCTGGCTTGCGATCGATCATTGCGTTACGAACCAAGCGCGCCTGGTCGTAGCCGGCGTCCTCCGGCGCGATCACATCGCCACGAACCTGCTGACGTAAAGAGTCGAGCGTAATTGTCGCCATCCTTTCCTCCCACTAGTGGCTCGCCGGCGATCGTCCCAAGGCAAGACGGACCGCGACCTCCCTCCGATGCGCGGCACAGTTTAGGCGTGCCGAGAGCGCCTGGCCATAGGAATTCTGTCGGGGCTACGAGTCGGGTTCGGGGCGGACCTCGATCTTCTTGCGGGCCGCCTCGAGGCGCTCGGTGCAGATCTTCAAGTACACACGGGCATCCTCGACCGCCCTCAGGGCGTCCTCCAGGGACAGGTCACCGTCCTCGAGGAGCTTCAGCTTCTGGTCCAGCTTCTCGAGGGCCTGCTCATACGTCAGCTGCTCGTTCACGGCTCGACCTGTTCTA
>WNGN01003195.1_pt1 | contig 13410 bp, 16 predicted proteins | sample 5400561 | NCBI WGS metagenome assembly WNGN01 (sample SAMN13153379, study PRJNA577476) | soil metagenome | isolation source: 115 cm soil or saprolite under Garry oak tree replicate 2 | place: USA:California | collected 2016-06-15
CTCGAGTCGCTGAAAAGACAACGCGTTGAGGGTGAAGTTCGAGAGGTTGAGGGAAACTGGAAACAGCATGCTTGGAACTACATGGACAACTTCCACATCAGATTCGTCCATAAGGGACCGGGCGGATTAGCCGATGCTATCGACCTGTCGTCCTACCGAACTGAGCTGTACAAGCTTAGCGCTCTGCAGTGGGCGTATGCAAGAGACGAGCAGAACGGTTTCGTCCCTCGACTCCTAGCCGATAGGTTTCGAGACCCGAAGAACCCCTCGAAGCGAGTGTTTGCATTGTGGTGGTTCATCTTCCCAAACATAACGCTGAACTTCTATCCGCGGGGACTGTCAGTCAACGTGTACATGCCTATTCCCGGGAAACCTGACAAAACGCTCTTTCTATGGTTTCAGTATGCCCTAGACGAGGAAAAATTCCAACGTCGAAACAGCACCTGGCTCAGCGAACAAGTCGATTCTGAGGACATCGAAGCGATCAGCCTCGTGAGCACCGGGGCAAAATCAGGTTTCGCTACTCGCAGACGGTTTGCCCCAGAAGAAGAAGGAGGACCCCACTGGTTCCACAGACTCGTCTACGAGACTGTTTTCGAGAAGAAGAAAACTAGTAGGCTGTTAGGAGTCTAGATTTTGCCCGGCGAATTCTTGCCACGCGCCCATTCGAAGAGGTTGGGAGAGCTCGACGTTTCAAACTGGAAGGATCTGGGGGTAAGAACCAACGCTTCACGGATCGACCCTGCCATACGCCAGATCGTTTCTTTATTGAACTATAGGGGATACAAGACATTCTCGTCTTGCAGTGGAGGCCACAGAGCGAACCTCCGTCGAAGATACGATCGACATGAGAGCGGCTACATTGCCTTCTCCCCGCCCTCAAGGATCCCTTTCGACATCTACCTGGCGCTTCGGAGCAGGAATCACAACTTTATGTTCGAAGCGGAGGCGGTCATACATGATGGAAACGGGGATAGAAGAGAAACAGTGTACACGCAATTGGATTGGCAGCTAGTGGATGAAAGGAAACACCTACCTGTGTACTATGAGAAACTCTTCCTCGAAATGAGACGAATCATCGAACGCTTACCCAGACGACGGGCTGACCACAAAGAAGTCTTGACCGGCTTGCTGGGAAAGCCACACCTAACAACAGGATCGAAAATTGTGAGCGGCCAGATGAAACGCTTCGCCCGTTAGACGTTAATAGTTCTCAAGACTTCGAAACCATTGCTGAATGGTCATCAAAAGATTCATGCAAAGGCAGGATGATCCCTGCGCGGTTCTCCTTGCGGAGAATCCGTTGCGAAGAGCGAAAGAAAAAAGGGAGATTGGTCTTGGAACTAAATCGTATGTTTATTGTTTGAAGAGTGGTGTCGGTGCGAGAAGTGTCTCGCTGCGGGCGATGCCTTGTAGAGTAGGGAACTTCTCGAAGGCGGACTTGACGATTTCGTCAGAAGTCCTTGCCTGCCAGAGTGCTACGATGTCGAACTGGCCTGGTGTTGTCCATGCCTCGATGAGGCCTGGGAAGCTCTTGAGCTGGTTGACGAATGTCTCGATTGGGCTGGTGACGTTGAAGAGGCTGATGCCGAGTGGCATCTGGTTCTGGAAGTGGGCGCCGTTGATGCCGTTGAAACCGAAGTGTGTCTGAGTAGTCTGGATGCCTTTTACTTGGCGGATCTGGCTGACGAGTTGTACGATTTGTTCTGGGGTGTTTTGTTTTAGTCGTAGTGCCAGGTCGAAGCGTCCGGTGACTGGTGCGATGAGGTCGATGTTTGGGTTGTTCTTTAGCTCCTCGACCACGTTCTTCGTCATGCCGTGATTGACGGTTGCGAAGACGTAGGCGGGATAGTTCGTGTTTTGCATAGATATCATCTTATTGCAATGGAGTAATAAATATTACTTTCTATATAAACTTTTGAGTCGCATACCCATAGATGTTACGATCACCGACGCCACTTAGAATCCCCGCTCCCACCAGAAAAACAGAAAAGCGGTACGACAGATCCTCACCAAGAACTACCATCTACAATGATTCAAGATGAAACTCACAAACTCCGCTAAGTCGCCGAACTGATCCATCCACACGTCAAACGACTGACGCATAGTAAACTGACCATCCATGCACTCTTAGAAATTTCCGGTCACTCTCAGAGAGCCTCTTCCTACAGGGCTAGGAAAAATCGTATGGAAAGAAGTCCGGACAGATAAAACGTCGGAAATCCTGATAATCCCCAAAGGGTCCCTCGAACATAAGTCCCATGGACAACCCAGACCCTTTGCCATCACCTATTGACAAGGCAACCGAAAGCTTTCGCTACTACGCTAGCACGGTCTACCCGGGTCGATCCCCACTCTACGTCAGCCTAGCAATGAGGGTTGCTGAGGATCCAGAGCTCCTAACGATAGCAGCCAAAGCCGGTGAAAAAAACGCGCTACCAAACCTGTTCTTCTCTGCGGTCCATCTTCTTCTACTCAAAGGTGAGCATCATCAGCTAGCCGCGTTTTATCCCAGTCTCAACAACAACTCGAAACACTACGACCTTGCGTATCCCTATTTTCGCAGCTTCGTCCTCGAACACAGGAGCGAAATTGACGAGATAATCACAACCCGCTTTGTTCAGACGAACGAGGTGGGACGCTGCGCAATCCTGGTCCCATCCTTCGAACTCGTAGCCCGCCAGGCGAAAAATCGGCCACTGGTTCTGATCGAGATCGGCTCCAGCGCGGGTCTAACACTGCTCTGGGACCGGTACCACTACCAGTATGGCGAGGACATGAAGTGCGGAGATCCGAACTCCCCTGTACAAGTCGAATGCCTGCTACACGGAGAAAAACGTCCGCCAGTTCCCAACCGTTTTCCGGAAATCGCCTCGCGGCTCGGAGTAGACCTCAATCCTGTCGACATTGACGAACCCGAGAATGTTCAATGGCTTCGAGCTTTGGTGTGGCCTGAACACCGGAAAAGAGCCAATCAACTCGAACTCGCCATCCAAATGGCAAGGCATGCTGCTCCACAAATAGTTCGTGGAGATGCCCTGGAGCTTCTGCCCAGCCTAATTGATCGGGTCCGAAATGACGCTCAGTTGTGCATCTTTCACTCGTTTACTCTCTCCCTCGCAAAAGGGAAGCCGAGAGAGAAGCTGGAGCAGATGCTGGCAAAAGCGTCCGAGAAGAGAGACCTGTTTCACATCAGCTTGGAGTGGCCGAAAAGCTCTGAAACCCCTCTCCTCGGCCTTGCTTCATTAAAGAATGGAGAAAATAGAGAGAAGGTCTTGGCTCGGTGCAATGCGCATGGTGAATGGCTAGAATGGCTAGGCGATTCCGGCTAATGCTGCAGTCAGTTACGGGAATAGATACTCTACGGATTCTTAGGGAATCAGAAACTCATCTTTTCGCTTGGTAAAGTATCCCTTTCTCCAGGCAAGAGCCATAACTCCAAGTGCGCCTACCGCGCCTACAACGCTGGTTGCGGTAATGACGTTCCGAGTGTTGGACTGGAGCCAGGTAGGCTTGACCTCGAAGGTCGCCAAAGCGGATCCATCTGATGAGCCGGTTTGATGAGCCTTGACAAGTACCGCGTAGGTTCCTATCGATCCAGTGGCTGGAACCGTATATGACGCTTTGTAGACACCGGGCGAGACGAGGATAGCGTCCAATGTGAGGTTGGATCCGTTTGGCTTGACAAGGATCACTTGCAAGCTAGTGACTGTAGTGGGTTGTCCGTTGAGGCTCGTCGTCGCAAAGATGGTCGCAGTGTCTCCAGGGAAGTAGATGGTCCCTCCGCCGACACCTACAGTCAGAGCGCCCGGTTCAGGTAGGACAAGGAAGCTAGCCTGCACGTCTAGGCTTGAGGGAAACAGTTCCTTCGCGTGGACTTGGTGAACGATCCCCGCTTGGGCATCTGGAACATTGAAGGTGAAGTTGAACGAGCTTCCCTGCAGGAAGAAGAAACCTACGAGCTGGTCGTCAAAGGTGATCTGAAGCTCGACAGGAGAGAAGAACCGGCCTTGCGATAGACTGAGGAATCCTGAGCCGTGAACCCGGACTTGGGTTCCAACCGGTCCACTTGACGGACTGAGAGTAAGAACGGGTGGCGGCAGGACCGTTAGCTCAAGCTGGAACGTGTGGACCAGTGTTCCGCTCGTCGCCTTCACCGTTATGGTATAATTCCCGGACGGAGTCAATGTTGTAGTCGAAATGGTTAGCTGTGAGAACGGGGTCGCTGAGGGTGCGAAACTAATCTGGGCTGGGTCGAAGGAAAGCATCGGCCCATTGTTCACTAGGGGAGAGACTTGTCCTGTCAAGGTCACGGTCCCGTTGAACACGCTAAGACCGTTACTGAAGAGTTGTATTCCCACAGACGCCGCGCCTCCCGCGAAGACAACGTCTCCGCCAATCGGTATTGAGAGGATCAGCTGAAAGTCAGGCTGAATGACGACTTGAACAGTTAAAGTGACGGAATGGGAAATTGACCCGCTTGCCCCCGTGACCGTAACAAAATAGGTTCCGGGCGGAGAGGCAGCTGCTGACAAAACCAAGCTGACGTTTGCTGTAGAGTTCGCTGCTAAGTTGACCTGTGATGAAGTGAAGTTTTCCCCGAGGAATCCAGTAGGAGTTGCGGTAAGTGTAACGTTTCCGGAGAATCCACTGACGCTCGTCAAGGTGATTGTTGAGGCCTTGAAGGCGAACTGGTCGTTGATGCTTATTTTCGTAATTATGAGGGAAGTTGGATTCGCACTGAGCCCAAAGTCCCCGATCCCGAGCGGCCACAGACTAGTACTGGTAATTGTAGCGTTCGCAAAACCAAACGAACTGCTAGAACCGTTTTGCAGGAAGAAGTTGGTCTCAAACGATACCAGCACACCTGTAGCCTGGTCCCAAGCCCAGTTCAGTTGGATATTCCCTCCGTTCGCGACAAAGCTCAAACGTATGACCTGTCGGAGCGCACCGCCGAAGAATTCTGTGTCAGTTCTGTTGAATGTGGCACCGGCACCGTTATAGATCGGATCGCCTGCGGTGAGGCCACTGGCGAGAATCCAGAAGGTAAGGTTGCCAGACCCGTTGGCAACATTTCCACTCAAGAAAAAGTTCCGCGGACCTGTACCGTTGTTGAAGGTGAAAGTCTGCGTGGCGCTTACGTTGCTGCCGGAAACGCTCTGAACTCCCACATGGATCGACTGGACGTGAAGGAATTCAGCGATGAGCGCGGGTGGCTGCAACTGGGTAGCATTGCTCTGCCAGAAACCGGTCACATTGCCATAGGTTACAATGTCACCAGACTTGACCCCGGGAGCGTATGATGGAACGGCGGAGACATGGAAGACATTCGCGGGGAATGTTATGGCGAGAAGGGATCCTACGAGCAATATCTGAAAGAAGAGGGAGAATTTCATGGAGGATATTCCATCATGTGTCAGCCCTGCTATATACTGTTTGGAGATGCTTCCTCGCAAATTATGCATGAACTCGTTCGAATTCATACAAGAGCAACCTACAGATATCTGCTCACCCTGGCACGCTCATGATCTTGACGGAGGAGACATCCGACTCGCCGGTTAGTGATGGCATTCACGCGTCCACCGAAACGGAGTACCAAACTGCGCTGCTCTAGGTGACGTGTCTCTTAATGCCCAGGCTCTTCGTGCGGAATAACTGAACGCGTATGCGCGAGACCGTGTTTGACGAATCGTACAATGTACGAGAAGTATTGGACGATGTTATCGAGAGGGTTGCTCTCCGCGAGAAACTGTTGGGTACAGCGAAACAGTTTGCTGAGAAGAAGAGAGAAGAGAAATTCACCCTCGCTATTCGGCAGTTCGAGGGTCTCATGGTCGACTTTCTACGCCTGTACCAGCCTATTCTCGAACGACTCCGCAGCTATCGAGAAGCTATGCAGAAGGAGATCACCGGTCTGAGATCGTCACTCGCCACAGTCAATGGAATGCTCGAGGTTTCAAAGGGGATAGAAGGACTCGCGCCCCGAGTGCAACAACTGGAAGCGGACGGTCAGGAGCTTGATGGGAGGATCAATGAGAAAATGAAGATGGCCAACAAGATCGATGATCTGTTCAACAGGGTCCGACCCTTCCAGACCGGAGCCCAAGGACAAATGAGCCGTGACTCGTTGTCTGATGTTCTCTCCGGAATGCCGAAGGACCTCTTCCCAGACACCCCTGAGCCTGCGAAAGAAGTTACTAGGAAAGCCGGATCGCGCTAGATAGAAGTAGCTCGCCTACTTCCCGTTCTTTGTTGAGGCCGGTTACACTAGTCCATTATCCGGCCGACTTTCCATACGACAAACGACAAGACCCTTGGCGACAAGACGATCAGTGCATTCAGCGAGAGCAATACACTTGACAATGGACGAAGATCTACAGGTCGCTACTCACAAGAGCATCATCAAGACACTTGGACGACAGTATACGGATGCGGCGCAGTTTTTCGTAGAGCTTGTTGTCAATTCGTGGATGTGGGGCGAAGCAACAAGGGTCGAGATCAAGATCTCAGACTCAGGCTCCCAGATCGAATACGAGGAGTGGGGCCACGGAATGGACCTAGACGGTCTGCGCGAATTTCTTACAAAGGGAAAAACAACCGGCGAGGGTTTCTCTCCGAAATACAAGCGTCCAATACGCGAGTCGTATGGTATGGGCAGTCTCGCCTGGCTGACCCTAGGTCGTGAGCTAGAGCTACAAGTCCACAAGGGACGCTTCGACCGGACCATCATGCTGACAGAGAGTCTTATCGACCGTCACTGGGCCCCGACCGACCAGTCCACCTGGAAGCCCTTGCGAGTAATCCAAGCACCGCTAGACCATGATGGTTTGAGAATCAGGATCCGATCCCTGACGAAGAAAACTGACCCTGCTGACGTCCGGAGAGCCCTCCTTGCAAGAGCGAACGTCCTCGCTCTACGAGGGTATGGTCCCTTCGAAGTCTTTGTCAACAGCGAAACGGTGAAGCCCGAAGAACTCCGCGGCGCGACTCTCCTTCCCGTCAATGTTGCCACGGAATACGGGAAGATTACTGGCGAAGTGTTGATTCTTCCCATCTCAAAGATCCGTGCTGGAATCTCCGAAGCGGGTATGAGCGTCCAGCAGAAACATATCACCTGTCTCCAGCACCAGTTCTTCGGTCTCGACCAGTACCGGATCCACGGGTTGAGCCGCATTCAGGGCTGGGTTAACGCAGACTTCCTCCGGCGATTGCCTGGTGGTAACGATTTCGAGCGAGACAGTGCACAGTGGCGAGTGTTCGAGAAGGCTATGCGGGGCTTTGTCCGGAACAGAGTCTACAAATTCCTGCGACAGACCGCCAGCCGGAGAGAACTTCGCAGCATACAATACCTGAACAGGGAGATTGCAGAGAGATTGCGCCGTAGTCTCCGGCGAAACATCGAGATACTCTCGAAAGCGGTGTTGACGGCAAAAACATCGTCAAAGGCCAGCCAAAAATCGCAACGTGTGGGGAAGAAAGAAAACGCGTCCGAACACCGGAAAGAGCGGAAGTCGAAGACCCATTCTAGAGACGCAACCCGTAGTGTGATACATCTGAAAGACCAGGTCCTGGCCTTCGATATTGCTCACGGGGGAGATCGCGGTCAGGCGTATGTTGAGACTGACAAGAACGGGGTCCGAACGGTCTTCGTTAACATGGATCATCCTATGTGGAACGTGGAGGCGAGCATGACTCCGACAAAGCTCAGGTATTGCATACGCCAGATCCTTGAACGATCTATTGCTGAGGATATTCTGCCAGCTAATCCTTCAACCCCCGAGGAAGCCTACTCGGTCCTAGACGCGCTATACAACGATGCCTTGGCCTAGATAATCTAGGGTCTCGAAGTCAAGGCAGACGAGAGCGGCTTCGAACCAAGCTCTCCCATCAGCTTCCTCTCTGTAACCGTTAGAAACCTAACAAATAGCTTATCGAAGTACCAATGACGACTACAGCACTCGAGAGATGCCCTGACAAGAGATGGGGCGGTTACTACCGGGCAGGCGCAATAAGCGTCATCATCGCGGGCGTCTTAGTCCTCATCACTCTGCCACTGATACCTCTCCTAATTCCAAGCTTGGCCCCATCATCCATCCAGTCGGGTCTTACATCCATTCAATCTCAAAGCCTCTTCTTCGGCATGACCTGGGGAATTTACCTGGTAAGTGACCTTCTTTACCTCATAGCGTTCCCTGCACTCTATTTCGCCCTCAGACAGGCCAACCGTACCGTCACATTGATCGCAGCCATCTTCAACATGGTTTTTGTCGCAGTAGATGTCGGGGTTGATATTCCTCTTCGCTTTTCTCTGATCGGCTTGAGCAACTCATACGTTTCGACAAACGGCGACTCGCGAGCGGCATTCTTGGCAACGGGACAGCTAACGATGAACCTTGCAAACCTCACCGCTCTCGTAGCTACGTTTCTCCAGCTTTCTGCGATAATCCTTGCAAGCTATGCGATGCTGAAGAGCCAGACGTTCAAGAAGAGCACAGCCTATACCGGAATGGCGAGCGGTGTGCTGGGTCTCTTGTTCATTCCAACATTCAGTGCTGGCTCAATGTTATCCGGGCTGTTCAACATAGGTGGCTTCGTATTTCTTGTAATCTTGAGTATCCTCGTAGGCTACAAACTCTACAGGCTGAGCTAATTTCCCGTAGGCAATTACGCCTCCATAGAACTTTATACTTGAGATGAGTAGCGAAGCTCGGTCATCATGCCCCAGAAGAATGACTCTTCGCCGTCCTCGCTTGCAGAAGTCCTGGAAAAAATGGCTGAGAAAGACTATGCTTTCAACTTCGATGTCACCATGGAACTCGCAACTTCATCCTTGCGAGTCGGGACTGTGAGGGTCCACGGTAAGGTCGAATCTGCCGCGTTGAAGAAGAAATAGTTCAATTTGCCGAGCTGAATGTGCCATACCGCGTTTCTAAGCGGGACCCAGTCCGAGTAAGGCTTCTTTCTCGCAGTCAAAGCACCGATAGGTGCGCTCTGTCTTCCACTTGCCAGCGGGATCGAGGATCTGTTTTTCCTGAGAATTGAGTTCACTGTATTCGAACTGACCACCGCATCTATCGCAGACATGTTCCACTAAGATTACCAGTTGGTTTGGCCCTTCATCGCTACTCATAAACAGTCGCTACTAGAACCCGCAACACATTTACCGGACGCGGTCTCTTCCAACCGTTACCATTGTCAGTTAGTTCGGACGCGGAGAAGAGTAAACGAATAGAGCAAACGTTCGACGAGTTCAATGAGTCGTGGCTGGTCTACTGGAATGCGTACATCGACCTGCAGAACCAGTTGTATGAGAGTTTGAAAGCTTCGCGAGAAGTAACCTGGCTCGGCGCAACGGACAACGCTAAGATGAGCGAGATAAACGCTGCCCAACGCCAGTTGTTCGCTACCATGCCACGCCGCCTGGACTATGCGCCATTGGGCCAGATCAACCGGAGCATGGATTATGCACTTAGCAAAATCAACGAGCTGCTTGCAGCTCTCTTCTCAGAGAAAGAAAAATGCAAGAGGCTTGAGGCCGCGATAGACATCCTAACGGACAAGGCAAACAAGACAAAACAAGAATTACAATCTGAGTCTTAGCCAGATAGATCAGACTTTCTACAGAGGAACTTGGATGCTCTTTCCCCCATATTTCGGGTAGAGATATTTCGCGGCCGGTATTCCTTGAATGGTTTCCACTTCCGCGCATCGAAGGCCTTCTTTATTCAGGTCTGATAAGGTCTGGTGCAGTAGTAGAGAACCGATCCCTCGTCTTCGAAATTCAGGCGAGACGACTATCCCAGTGAAAAACCGGCCCTTACCTGAGTTTGTCTCGGAGATTATCCCATTGATTCCAACGATCACCTCTTGCTCCTCGGCGACCAGCATCTTCGCGCCAAGCCGCTTCTTCGAGTCAAGAAACCATTTTGCTGCGCTTGCAGGTGTCCATCTCTTCAGATAATTTGCCCAGGGAGAACCTTCTTCGTTGCTTAGACCTTCATACCATACTTCCGCCGCCGAGCCGATTTCGTTCTCTGAGGCAAACTTGACTCTTAGGTCTTCGAATTGTTTAGGGCCGGGATAATCGAACCTGGACAGGTCCCATCTGAAAACGCAATAGAAAGGGCAGAATGGAGACGTTTGCCACTCACTCTCCTTGCTATGAGTCTCGTTCGGACGCTCCATTCTGAAGCGAGATGACCATTTCTTGGAAGTCGATGACTGTTGTCGCCTGGATGTCCTGTTCTTTGCAAAGTTCTGCAAGTTTTGAGTTCCTGATAACGAATCGGCGGTCCGCGTTCCTCAACGCGTGAAGATCCCACCTCCCATCTCCAATGTAAGCAACTGTGTCAGCCTTCTGCTTGTAGTACCTGACCATGTCGTCTTTCAAGTTGATTGATCGGTTGCTCTTCAGTTTAGGCCATTCGAATTTGATACCAGTCTGCGTACACTTCGCTGATGCCGCGACCAATTCCACTTTGTCTTGGAACTTTTCGCGCGTTAGAAAGTGTTTGATCACGAAATCTAGGCCAGCGCTGACTATGACGAGTGGGAAGTGGTTTGTCGTGCAGAGTTCGATGAGCTTGTGGAAGTTGGGCCTGAACTCGGTTACTCCATCTAGGTAGCTCAATATCTCGGAACTTTGGACCTGAACCATGCCACCTTGTTGTCGGACGCATTCCTCGAGCGTGATCTCCCCTCTTACATACTGGTCGTCGATGGTTCTCCACTCACCTTTTCCGAATCTTGCTAGAACATTCTCGAAGGTGTCGTTTAGGGTAACCGTGCCATCGAAGTCGCTTAGAACTGCAAGTTTCATTCGAGACGTAGCTTCTCTACCAATCTTAACCTAACTGATGTTGAAAAACAATCCTCGCAAAGCCTATCACAGGTAACAAGTTGTCAATTCCATGAGCGAGCATCTCTCGGCGAATATGGCTGTGGAGTTCTGGGCTTCCCAGCGGGGAGTCTCTGTCGAGCAAGTCGGGGTCGCTCCCATCGCTGTTGGCTCCTGGGACCTTGGTACCGTCAAGTCTCTGGCTGGGAGAGCAGGTGCCGGTGGGGACCGCGATTTCCATTGTATAATGGTGAGGTTGGTGGAAAGAGGGTTTCTTTCGTTAATCTTCCATTGGGCGCGCCTGCAACTGTCATGGTCATGGAGGAAATGATCGCTTGTGGGACAAGGGTCTTCTTGGGACTGGGGCTAGCGGGCAGTATTCAGCCTGAAGCGCCAGTCGGGACTTGTTTCATTCCGACCTCATGCATTAGAGAAGAAGGGACGTCGCCTCATTACCTATCGAGTGATGAAGGGCTTCGTCCAGCCCAGAGGCTGGTCCGAGCTTTGGAGAAAGCGCGTGTCAAGAAAGGCTTGGTAACGTTCACGGGTCCACTCTGGACCACGGACGCCCCTTTCAGGGAGATGGTGACTACGATCGAGAAATATCGGCTACGAGACATCTTAGGCGTGGACATGGAAACCTCTGCAATGTACGCGCTGGGTGTGTATCGGAATGTGGAGGTGTGCAATTTCCTGGTAGTGAGCGATGAGCTGTGGAGAGACTGGAGGCCGGCCATTGGCCGACCGGAGCTGGCCGACGCCCTAAAGAAAGCAGAGGAAGTTGTGCTGGACGCGGTCACAACACTCCGAACGTGATTGGTTCCGGGATAGCTCATCCGCGTGTTGGGTTCGACTTAGTCATCTGATTTGCAGTTTTCTCAATTTGAAGTTGTATCAGTGGAGAGGCCACAAGTGGGGCAGATGCTCGCTCCGAGGACTGGCTCCGTGCCGCATCTGTGACAAAATCTCAATGAAGGAACCGGGCCAATGGTTGTTCTCCTAGGAGTTTGCTTAATTGCGGAATCAAGCGGACAACGACCTGTGAGCTGCTTGAGCACGCTTTGCTCAGGGACTAGCAACAGATAATGGTACGAATCGCCCGGTGCAACAATGGGACCGGTACCTGGCTTACGAGATTGTTTCGAACCCTTTGGACGTAAGCTTGTTTTTTCCAGTGAGCCTATGTTCTCGACTCAACCCACGGATCGATGGAAGTCCGTCCCTGATCCTCGCTTCTTGTCTCGTAGACCTCGAGATGCGTCCTCTTAGGAATTCTTGATGGGCATCCCATGCCGTTCATCAGGGCAAATCCATTCATCGACGCCAACCCTTGAGATTCTTCGATAACACATCCGGCCATGAGCCACACATAACATTCTACCATGAACAACTTCAGGTAGCTTATTGACATCCCTCTGTCCTTGTCCATCGGTGGAATTCAGTCTTGCAGGTTCCCCAAGGGGAGTCGGGTTTGAAGGATCTTCCTCGCCCATATCGAAGCGCATGATTCTAAAGGGCTTTGGCGTCCGTTAAGCATTGCTCTTCGACAGGAAACCTTTCTACATCAAAAGATACCGATAGAAATCGTGCTCGAATGTTTCTTGACGTGGTTAACGTTCCGGAAAGAAGAGGAGAGAAGCGACGACGTCGATCGGCGCTTGAGAAAATTGGAGAGCTTACTTGAAGCTGGCGCTTTTCGGAGCAGCCTGGTTCATGTGCATCTTGCTGTGCTCCATCATCTCAGCTTCGGTTTTGAATTTGGCACCACAAGTGCTACACTTGTATTTCTTCCCAAATAGTCCCATTTCCATTTATCACCTTGTCTGATAGTGAATGTGGTGTGGATAATAGACTTCCTCAACGCTTCGAGTCTACTCCCGTCCGAAGCATCCTATCTTATGAAAGGGAGCGAAATCCTCCCAAAGCGAAAAATGCGCTAGCAAAGTTTTAGTCTACGGCATTACAAGCCCCAACCATGCCTAAATCCAAATCAAAAAAGGCAAAAGCGAAAAAACCCGCTAAGTCCAAGAAAGCATCTATCCCGCCGGGATTCCGAACTGTGACACCATACCTCGCAATCAACGGAGCAGCCGCTGCTATCGACTGGTACAAGAAAGCCTTCGGCGCAAAAGAGCTAGCACGACAAGCCGTCCCGGACGGAAAACTCATGCACGCCCGTATCAGAATCGGCGACTCTATAGTAATGCTATCCGACACCTTCCCAGGCGGCGCGCAATCCCCCGACGCTCTCGGCAACAGCCCAGTCACACTTCACATCTACATCAACAACGTTGACAAGATCTGGAACCAAGCTGTCGACGCAGGCGCGAAGATAACCATGCCATTAGACAACACGTTCTGGGGCGAACGTTACGGCCAACTAACCGATCCGTACGGCCACCACTGGTCAGTATCCCAGCAAATCAGCATGACTAAGAAAGAGAAAGACGAGAAACAGAAACAAGCCATGGCAATGTTCGCTCAGGGCGAGCATCCCAGTCGGACAGAAGAGCCGCAAATCGCACAAAACTAGTCACGGTAGTAAACCTCGATGAGCGAAGCCAAAGCTTCGC
>WNGN01003825.1_pt1 | contig 13397 bp, 12 predicted proteins | sample 5400561 | NCBI WGS metagenome assembly WNGN01 (sample SAMN13153379, study PRJNA577476) | soil metagenome | isolation source: 115 cm soil or saprolite under Garry oak tree replicate 2 | place: USA:California | collected 2016-06-15
GGGCGCGCAGCGAATCGCCGTCCTTGGCGGCGGCGCCGGTCGCGACCGGCGCCGCCAGGCTCCGCACGGTGTCGTCCTCGAGCAGGTGCGAGAGCACACCGAGGGTGGCCGGGTCGGTGATCCCCGACAGGATCACCTTTGCCTTGTGGTTGTTCAGCAGCGTCTCGGCGCGGTCGCCGTAGCGCGCCTGCATCTGGCTGACGTGGCGGAAGGTGGTGACGAGCTGCACGCCACGCGTGGCCGCGGAGGCGGCGTACACGTCGAGCTGTGGCAGGGCCGCCGAGGTGGCGGCATCGTCGAGCACCACCAGCAGCGGCTGGTCGAGCGGCCGGCCGATCTGGGTGGAGCGCTCGAAGGCGAGGTCGATCACGTCCTGGACCAGCGCGGCGAACACCGGGCCCAGCCGCCGCTGCTCATGGGCCGGAGCGCACACGTAGACGGTGTTGGCGCGCCCGTCGAGCAGGCGCTCGGCCGAGAGCTGGTTGGTGAGCACACCCTCGCGCACAGAGGGATCCGCGTAGGCGGCGATCACCCCGAGCACGGCCGCGTACACCTGGCTGCCGTGCTGCTCGGTCAAGCTGGAGATGAGCTGCATGGCGTCACTGGCGGCCGGCTCCCCCGCCACGCTCAGCGCCGCGGTGACCTCGGCCCGCTCCCTGCGCTGGACCCAGCGGACCACGTCGCCCATGGAGCGGTCGGAGGTGGCCGCCGCCAGCATCAGCGCGGCCAGCAGGGTCGCGGCGGCGTTGAGGAGGAAGTCGGCGTCGGGCGTGCTCTGCCCCGCTCCCCTGCCCGCGTCCACCAGCGAGCGCGCCATCCGGTAGGCACCCTGCCAGGTGGAGCAGCGCCCGAGCGGCGACCAGGTCGAGGCGTCGAGCCCGGTCACCGCCGCAGGGTCGTACAGGTACACGTCGCCTTTCTGCCACCGCTGGCTCATGGTGTGGCGGATCAGGTCCGACTTCATACACGCGACCAGCACCGGGCCTTCCCACTCCAGCACCGCCGGCACGGCCAGGCCGCTGGTCTTCTGGCTCTGGGCGGGGCCGAGCGCGATGATCGACTGGAGCGGCTCGGCGGCGACCAGGCGGGCGCTGATGCGGCCGATCACCACCCGGCCCGGCTGCGGGCCCCGCACGTACAGGTCGCGGAACAGGTGCGGCCGCGCCCACCCGCTCGGGCCGATGGCGCCGCCCGCGGGCGAGGAGTGCTGCACCGAAACGGTGCTCGACAGCCGGCGGCGCAGGGAGCGGAACGCCTGTGCCAGGTAGATGTAGGCCGCGGTGAGGACCAGCAGCGCGATCGCCATCACCACGTAGAAGGTGACCGGCCCGGGCAGCACCGCGCGAGTCGCCGCCGGCCAGGCGGCCGCCGGGTCGCCCATGGTGCGGAAGAACCTCGCCACGACCACGCCCATGTCGCCGACCGACACCCGCGGCCAGGTCCCGCCGGAGTGCAGGAAGCCGGCGATCTCGCCGGTGAGCCAGAGCAGGAAGGTCGCACCGAGCCCGATCGACACCGCGATGAGCAGCATCTGCTCGACGTTGCTCTGGCGCTTGATCGGCGGCTTGCTGCTCACTGGACCTCCCCGGTCACGAGGCTCCCTCGGCCGCCTCGTCGGGCCGGGACTGCACCGCCCACGGCGCCGAGCGAGGGTCCATGTTGGCGTCGGTGTCGACGATCTCCCGCTCGATCGAGCTCTCGATGCGGTGCTGGACGATGAAGGACCGGCGGCCGACCCGCCACAGCGCCTCGCCCCGCTCGAGCGTGGGGATCTGGTCGCACTCGGTCTGGGTGAGCCCCAGCAGCTCCCTGGCCTGCTCGACCTCGCCGGGCGACTGGCGGTAGATCACCCTCGTCTCGGAGTCCTCCAGCAGGCCCTTGGCGAGCTGCACCTGCTCGCTGCCGGCGTCGCCGGCGGCGGTGAGGTCGGAGAGCCGGTGCATCACGGCGATGTTCTGCACGCCGTACTGCCGCGCCAGCTTCCAGCTCTCGCGGAGCCAGCGGGCGATGGCCAGGTGCCGCAGCACCACCCACGCCTCGTCCAGGACCACGATCCGGCGCACGCCGTCGTTGCGGGCCCACGACCCCTGCAGCCATGCCGCCGTGCAGGCCATCAGGATGGGCCGCGCCTCGTCCTTCACCTCGCGCAGGTTGAACACGACCAGACGTCCGGACAGGTCGAGGTCGCGCGAGGTCGGTCCGTCGAACATGCCGCGCAGGTCGCCGGCGCCCATGCGCCGCAGCGCGAGCGCGAGCTGGCGTCCGTCCTCGGCCAGGCGCCCGGTCGAGGTGCGCAGCTCGTGGGCGGTGGCGTCGGAAGGCTCCAGCAGCCGGTTCACGACCTGTGGGATGGTCGGCTGCGCGTGCCGGTTGTTGGCCTCCACGACCGCCTCGTGGTGCGCCCGTTCGAGGCAGGCGTCCTCCTCGGGCCGCAGGTTGCGGCCGAGCATCACGCCGGCGATCGAGCGCAGCAGCGCGAGCTGCGCGTCCCCACCGATCATCGGGTCCAGCGGGTTCAGCCGCAGCGACCCCCCGCTCCGGAACCTGATCGGCTCGGTCCCACAGAAGGCGGCGAGCTGGTTGTATTCGCCCTTCGGGTCGATCACCCACGCAGTGCGCCCAAAGAGCATTTGTCTCCAAAGATACGTTTTGACCAGACTTGACTTAGCATACCCAATTTGCCCAATCACGAGCATGTTCGGCCCGGTGATTTCACGACCGTACAAAGTGAAACAATCGTAGCAGAACGAGCCACCAAAGACATCGCGACCAATATAGACGCCCTCGCTGCCCAGGCCCCCTTCCGAGATGAAGGGATAGGCCGCCTGGAGATGCGCCGTGGTGACGCGATGGGCCAATCGGCGAGGCTTGATCCTCACGAGATCATCCCCTCCCGCTGAGCTACATAGCGGCGGCGGGCATTCTCCTTGGCCGTCACCGGTTCGAGGTGAGAAGGATTGACGCATGCCCGGTTACGGCAGAGATGGTCGATCATCAATCCCTCTGGAATTGGCTCTTTGAAGAGTTCGAAGTAGAACCGGTGCGCCCGAACTGTCCTGCCCTTGGAGGCCTTCTTTCCATACCCGTAGACGTCGAGGTGACCTTGCCAGATCCAGCAACCACTCGATCGATCGACGAAATACTCTGGCGACGACAGGGAGCGTCGGCTCCTTCGCAGAGCGCGGAGAACTGGGTCACTCGATAGTTCTGCATAGCGACGCCGCGTGGCCTTCCGAATGGCTGATCGCTGACAGGTTCGACAGTTCCGACCCCTGGGACCTACGATCGTGTTCTCCGGAGTGAATGGATGCCCATGAATGCATTCCGTCTGAGCCGCGCGCCGAGCCGCCACGGTTTCGCCTCGCAGGATGTTCTCTCGATGGGTGACGGCCTCCAGGTGGTCAGGATTGACGCATGCGCGATTGCCGCAAAGGTGATCCAGGACCTTCCCGTCAGGGACCTTGCCGAACAGTCGTTCGTAATAGACTCGATGCGCCACGCGCATTCGCCGACCGTCTCGCATGTCGCCGTAACCGCTTGGGGTAATGTGTCGTTGCCATACCCAGCAGCCGCTCTCCTTGTCGACCAGGTAATCGACCGGTGACAGCCTGGTTGAGCGCTGGTAGTGGCCATTGATGTAACGGACGGGTTGACCTTTGGTGTGCCCATATCTGGTAGTGGTCTTCTTGGCGATCGGAGCGAGCTCACCGCAGCCACAATGGCAGTGGCCGAATGGCGCTTCACAATCGGCGGCGTTACACATGCCGGTCCCCCAGAGATCCCTCAATAGATCCTGGGATTCTACCGTGTCCGGGAGACAACCCATCAAGCTCATTTCAGGCCCCGGCACATCGGCAACGAGTACGTGAATGCGATTTCCTGCTCACCATCGCAGCGTTGAATTTCGAGTCGGCATTGGCCGGCGGCGTGCTCGACCTCTCCGCAGGCGGCGGCCAGCTCGTCGGTGTCGTCGGCGGTGACGGTGATGTAGCCGCTGAAACGGACGTCGGCGTGGCCGTCGGCGAGCTCCTGCTCGCGGCGGGCGACGGCGTCGGCCTGGTTGCGGCGCTTGGCCGTGCCGAGGAAGCCGAGCTTCTGGCGCAGCTCCTCGTCGGCGACGTCCGCGGTCTTGGCGAAGCCGACGGCGCGCATGGCCTTCAGCGGCGGCACCGGCTCCATGGTGACCGAGACGGTCCGCATGCAGCGGGTCTGCACCAGCAGGGGCGCCATGAAGTCCGGCCCGACCTCGATGCGCGGCCATTCGGCGATCCAATACGTCGCGTGCACCACGTCGTTGGTGCGGTAGTAGCTCCAGTGGGTCTGGGTCCGCTGGGGCCAGGCGTTGCGAGCGCTCACCCCGTCCTCGCGGCTGGGGTCGTTGCTGGCCAGCCGAGCCAGGTTGGTGCGGGCGTGCGGGTCGTAGGCGAGCCGGATGGTGGCGGCCAGGCGGCGGGGCCCGAGCGCGTGCAGCACCTCGACCTCGGCCTGCTCCAGCCGCCGCGCCATGGTGTCGAGCTCACGGGCGAGCACCATGCAGGCGCCGGTGTCCTTGCCGCCGGCCTGCTTGATCGCCCGGGCGGCCTTGCCGGCGTTGAGCTGCATGGCGATGTACAGCTCGTGCTGCTCGGTGACGGGCCCGGCGGCCTGGGTGAGGCGCAGGTAGCTCTGCAGCGGCAGGGCGTCCAGGCCGATCTCGGGGTCCAGCGCGTCGCGCAGGTAGCGGTTGAGCGCGTTGCGGTCGTCGGGGACGGTGCGCTCCAGCCACTGGAGCCTCGAGATGGGGCTGCCCTCGCGGGCGAGCCCGGCGATCACGTTGGCCCAGCCGGCCAGCCGCTGCGCCTTGTCCTCGGGGTCCAGCAGCACGAAGGAGCGGGCTCTGGCCTGGATCACGGCGGTGAAGGTGCCGTTGGAGCGGTCGGCCAGGACCCCCAGCTCGACGCCCCTGAACGGGAACGCGAGCAGCTCCACCCTGCCGATCGGGTCTGGCGGCCTCACGGGAATCTCACCCCCCAGGAAGCGGGTGCCGGCCTCGGCGGCGCCGGAGCGCCAATGGTCACGTCCTCGCATTTTGCGACTGAGAAAGGTGGCGACCACCGGTGCCCATTCGTTCAGCGTTCTCCCTCCGAAGGGAACGAAGCTGGCGAGCCCACCGCAGGACAGGAACAGCGCCCCCAGGGCGAGGCCCGCGCCGTTGCGCAGGGTCTCGACCAGGAGGATGGTCAGCAGCACCGTGGAGCCCAGGACCAGGAGCTGGCCTGGCCGGAGCGTGCCGATGAGGCCGCGGCGCTCGAGCGGTCCGAAGCGGTAGCGGATGTCGCTGTGGCTACGCATCGGCGCCCGATCCCTCGGGGGACGGTGTCAGGTCGGGCAGCTTGAGCGGCCGGGGAACGCCGTTGCCCGACGGGCCGGAGCCGCGACCCGAGGAGCCCGACGAGCCGCTCGGCAGCGTCGGCGGTCCCGTGATCGGCACCGGCTTGGAGGGGCCGGCGTTCTTGGTGGCCGGCGCGGGCCCGACGTCCGGGGTCATCGCGGCGAACCCGGAGGTGGCGCGGCCGCGGGCGGCCGAGACCGCCGAGGTGGCCGCCTTGGTCGCGGCCGCCGGGGCGGCGGCCCAGCCGGCCGCCCCCGCCGCGGCGGTCGCGCTGCCGCTGCGGAAGCGGGACTGGATCATCTGCGAGACCACCGAGGAGCTGGTGAAGGCGGTGGCGCCCTGGGTCGCCTGGCGCAGCGCGGCGCGCTGCTGGCCCGCGGTGACCACGGCGGCCTCGGCCAGGGGGATCAGGCGCAGCAGGGCGATCGGGGTGAAGGCCGCCATCAGCAGCAGGGCACCGCCGGCGAGCACGCCCTCGAACTTGTCGGCCAGGCCGCCGCCGGCCAGCCCGGCCGCCGCCATGTCGATGATCGCCACGATGAAGACCTTGGCGAAGATGATCGCGATCAGGAACTCGATCAGCCGCCGGCACCAGCGCCCCGCCGTCGGCCACACCATCGCCGCGAACGCCAGCGGCAGGAACAGCACGGCGACGTAGATGGCCGCCGACCGCAGCAGCAGCTCCAGCCAGATCGAGAAGGCGCCGAGCACCACCACGATCGCCCCCAGCAGCACGCCGAACACCGGCGCCGCGGGGTTGACCGTGCCCGCCCCGATGGCGCCGAGCCAGCTGCCCGTCTGGGTCATGAACTGCTGCGCGTTGGCGGCCGCGTTGTGGCTGATGGCCGTGGACATCCAGTCGCTGGAGTCGATCAGGATCTGCGCCAGGGCGGGGCCGACCGCCGAGAAGATCGCCGCGATCGGCAGGTAGACGAACGCGGAGCGGATCGCCTGCATGGCGTCCACCCGCACGATCGCCTGCGCCACCGAGACCAGCAGGATCGGCAGCGAGATCACCACCGCCAGCGCCAGCATCACCCGGTACTGCGAGCCGAACCAGTTGGCATTGACCACGTTGGGGCTGGTGCTGCCGTTGATCAGCCCGCCGACCTTCTGGAGGAACCACTGCCCGGCCGCGGACACCGCCGCGGTGAAGCTGCGCAGCGCGCTGTCGCCCGCCGCCGACACCACGCCGGTGGCCGCGCCGGTAAGGGCGTTGCCGACCGAGCGGCCGGCGCCTGCGCCCGCCTCGCAGATCTGCCGCGCGATCGGCGTCTGCACGCCGGCGCACTTCTCGGTCTGCTGGGTGGTCTGCGGTGGGGTCGTTGTCGATGTCGGCGAGGTCGGCGCCTGCTGGGCCAGCGCGGCGGGGGCGACGACCAGGACGGACAGGAGGGCCAGGCCGATCACCAGCAGGAGCCAGCGGCCCCGTGAGCGCTCACGAAGCTGGAGCATAGTGATAGTCCTTGAATTGCTGAAGTTCATGGATGAGGTCCGGGGCCGGGGTCGGGGGGTTGCTGTCGGCGACGGGGACCGGCCCGTCCGTGACGGTCGCGCCGGTCTCCTTCCAATCCTTGTCGATCCATTGGAGCTGCACGGTGGTCATGCCCCACGCTTCCTGGGGCGGCAGGCTCGAGTCCTGGTAGCCGCCCACGCCGGTCTGCCAGATGGAGACGCGGGCGTGGGCGCCGTCGTAGGCGTCGAGGCGGTAGCGGACGGGGATGGTCTGGAAGATGACCTTGCTCGCGACCATCTGGGCCAGCGCCTTGTCGGCGTCGTCGATTCCGAAGAAGGAGGCGGCGATCAGCTTCGCCTGGTCCTCCAGGTCGCGCCCGAGCCGCTCGCGCGCCCGCGGGGCCGCGACCGTGTCGACGGCAGCGCTGCGCCTGGCGGCGTCGAACATCAGCTCGCTGGAGGCGAGCGCTGCGGTGTAGTTGGTGGCGGCGCCGACGGCGCCCGCCTCGGAATGGTCCCAACCGACGGGCACGCCGTTGACGGTCCGCCCGCTCCACACCTGCTCGCCGTTGACGGTCAGCGGGCGCGACGCCGGCACGGCGGTCGTCGGTGCGCTCTGCGCCGTCGAGGCGCCCGAGGTGGCCGCTGGCGCCTGTGGCGTCGAGGCGCCGCGCTGCGCCGCGGGGGTCTTCTCTGGCGCCGTGCCGGTCCAGCGGCCGATCAACAGCCCACCGGCGAACAGCGCGAGGGCGAGCGCGAGCAGGCCGAACAGGCCGAACCCACCCGGGGACCCGGGGCGGCGCTGCTCGGGCAGGCTGTAGATCACCCGTGCCCGGCTCTGCTCACGTACGGCCACCGCCATCACCTTCCCTCCACAGGACCTGCCACCGCCTCGGGCGGTGCCAGCACCTCGCACCACGCCGTCCTGCTCCGGGGCAAGGGCCCCCGATCCACCGGGACACCGCTGCCGGTGCCCCGGACCCCTCCGGGGCCAGGCCGAACGGCCCGGCCGCCTCTGGGGGGAGCCGGCTGGCGCTCTTGCGGGCTCAGGTGGTCTGGCCCAGCGAGAACGCCCAGTTGACCAGTGCGGCGGCGGCGCCAACGATCACCGCGCCGACGATCGAGTACAGCGTGGCGCGTTTGCCGACCGCCGCCTGGTGGTAATTGGAGCTGAGGGAACCAATACCCCACATCGCTCCGCCGATGATGACACCGGCCAGCGACAGGAACAGGGCGAAGGCACCCACGCCGTTGATCACATGCTGAAACGGGCCGGCCCCGGGCAGCGCTGTGAAGTCCGGCGTGAAGTTGACCCTTGTCTGGGCAATGACGTGCGTCAGGTGGCGCATCAGCACGTACCTCCTTGGCATTGCGCGGTGCCGAGTCCGTCGGCAGCGGCCCCCTCGCGGCTGTCAAGCAGCGTGAGCGTTCGTATTTGGTTGGGTCTCGGGCGGTCAGTCGGCGGTCGGTTGGCTCAGGTCACGAACCCGTCGGCCACGGCGGCGGCGACTTCCAGGTAGGCGTGCCGTGTGGTCGGGCGCAGGCGCGCGACGTCGGTCTCGGCTCCAGCGGCAAGATGCGGGTCCCAGGGAACCTGGACCACGGCTCGGCAGCGGCCGGCGAAGTGCTCCTTGATGCGGCCGACCTCGACCTGGCCGCCCTCCTGCACTCCGTTGACCACCGCGACCGCGCCGCGGACCAGCTCAGCGTGGCCGTTCTCGTTCAGCCAGTCCAGGGTGGAGCTGGCCGCCCTGGCACTGTCCAGGCTCGGCGACATCACCACCACGATCTGGTCGGCGAGCTGCAGGATCCCCCGCGTGGCCGACTCGAGGACGCCGGTGCCGGTGTCCAGGGTGATCAGGTTGTAGTGGCGCTCCAGCAGCGCGATCGCACGGCGGTAGTCCTCCTCGCCGAGCGCCTTGGTGATGCGCGGATCGTCGTCGGAGGCGACCACCTCGAGTCGGGTGGGCGCCTGCGAGGTGTAGGCGCGGATGTCGGCGTACCTGGTGATCATCTGCTCGTCGGCGAGCAGGTTGGTGATCGTCGCGGCGGTCTCGCGGCGCACGCGATAGCCGAGCGAGCCGGCGTCGGGGTTGCCGTCCAGGGCGACGACCCGATCGCCGCGCAGGCTCGCGAACGTGTGCCCGAGCATCAGCGTGGTGGTGGTCTTGCCGACGCCGCCCTTGCGGCTGATCACCGCGATCGAGCGGCAGCCGGGAACCGGTGTCTTGGCCCGCGCGATCAGCTCGCGCTCGGCCATCTCCGCCGGGCTCGGCCCGAGGTTGACGCGCCCTCCGCTGAGCCAGAAGACGATCCGGCGCCAGCCGTCGCGCGGCGCCATCGACTGGTCCCGCAGATAGCGCTCGGCGGTGAAGTCGGCCGCGGTGGCCGAGGTCATGTCGGGTCGGGCGGGGGTGGTCACCCCCATCTGGCGCTGCACGCGGGTGAGCGTGGCCGCGTCGCTGCGCGGCACCGGCTCGTTGCGGTAGCGCTCGGGAAGCTGCTCTTCGGTCGGCCGAGCCGGCTTGCCGTTGCCACGGCCGAGCGGAACGAACGCCTCCTCAGCGGCGGCATTCGAGCTGACCCTCGGCTGTTGCGTCACGGCGAACCCCCTGTCGCCCGTCGGGGCAGGTTTGGCTTGGCGGATCGGGAAATGTGCGGTCATCGGGGAAGTTGGGGAAGTGGTCGTGCCACCCGCGTATGGCGTATCAAAGGTTACACTGGTCTGCAACGGCACAAAAGCATGTCTAAAAGGGTCTGCGACCTGCACTGATGCGCCGATCGGGAGTGCTGGCACCCCCTGGGGGACGATCGTCACGGCGGTCATGGCTGCTCTCGTCAGTCCGCGGTCGGACCCTTCCTCCGGTCGCTCGACACCGCGGCTCGACCTTTGGACGCTGTCCGCTTATCCTGTCGATCCCGCCGTTCGCCTAAAGTATCACTGCCCGCCCTGGAAGTGTTGTACTTCCACCGCTCCATCCCGTATCAAGAGAGATCGACGCAATCACTCTCCCCCCGAACGGGCGCCGCCAGGGATCGAGCCACCGATGAAGAAGCTCCTCATCGCCATCGTGGCGATACCGCTCGTCCTGGTGCTGTTCGTGATGCTGGTGATCGGCGGGATCTCCACGGGCATCATCGGCGGCAACGCGCCGAGCAACGACGCGCGCCGTGACATCCCCGGCGGCTACCTGGCCATGTACCAGCGGTCCGCGGACGCCTGCCCGGGGCTGCCATGGGCGGTGGTGGCGGCGATCGGCAAGGTCGAGACCAACCACGGCAGGCTGCAGGCGCCCGGCGTCACCTCGGGCGCCAACTTCGCGGGCGCGGCCGGGCCGATGCAGATGGGGATCGGCGTGGGCGCCGCCGGCGACGCCTTCTGGCGCTTCGCGATCGACGGCGACGGCGACGGCAGGGCCAGTCCCTACGACCCGGCCGACGGGTCTCGCTGCCGCCCGGCGCCGAGGCGGCCGACGCCGTCGACGCCGCCCTCCAGTTCGCCTTCAACCAGCTCGGCAAGCCCTACCAGTGGGGAGCGACCGGCCAGAACGGCTTCTACGACTGCTCCGGGCTGACCCTGCGCGCCTACCAGGCCGGCGGCGTCCAGCTCCCCAGGACCGCGGCCACCCAGTGGGACGCGGGCGTCCACGTCGTCGACCCGAGCATGGTGCAGCCAGGCGACCTGGTCTTCTACGCCAGCGACCTGTCGAACCCGGCCACCATCCACCACGTGGGCATCTACATCGGCGCCGGCAACATGATCAACGCCCCCCACTCCGGCGCGGTCATCCGCATCCAGCCGGCCTTCCGCGCCGACTACATCGGCGCCGTCCGCCCGACCGCCGGGTAGCGGGACTGCCGTCCCGATCATCTGCAACCGATGGGTTGCGTCTCGCGGCGAACATGTGCAACCCTGGGGTAGCACGTTGTCGACAGGAAGGGCAGGCACATGGTCACCGATCGCATCGAGCGCGAGATCGTCGTGGCGGCACCGGCGCAACGACTCTGGGAGGTGCTGACCCGGCCAGAGCACATCGGCAGCTGGTTCGAGGGCATGGACGTCGAGCTGGACCTGCGTCCCGGCGGCACGATGGTGCTGACCAGCCAGGAGTTCGGAAAGTTCCAGGCGATCGTCGACGAGGTCGAGCCACCGCGCCTGTTCGCCTACCGGTGGGCCCGCCATCCGGACACCCCGGTGTCCGACGGCACGGCCACCAGGGTGGAGTTCACGCTCACCCCGCAAGGCGATGGCACGCGGGTACGGGTTGCCGAGAGCGGCTTCGCCAGCACCGACGCGGTGAAGGTCGACCAGGCGCGGCACGCCGACTCCAACAGCCACGGCTGGCTGACGGTGCTCGGCAGCCTGCAGCGCTACGTGGAGCAGCGCACCGCGTGAGCGAGCCGGCGCCACGGCGACGGGAAGGGGCGGCGGGCGAGGCCTCGGAGGCCGACGAGGTGTTCGTCGCGCTCGCCGACCCGACCCGCCGCCTGCTCCTCGACGCGCTTGCCGCCCGCGGCGAGGCGTCCGCCACCATCCTGGCGGCCGGACTGCCGGTCAGCCGCCAGGCGGTCGTCAAGCACCTGGCCGTGCTCGACCGGGCCGGCCTGGTCCGCGGTGCCCGCCGGGGCCGCGAGGTGCGCTACAGCGTGCGCCCCGAACGCCTCGACTCGACCGCCCGCTGGCTGGCCGGCCTCGCCGCCGAATGGGACGCGCGGCTGGCGGCTATCAAACGGCTCGCTGAGGACGACGGATCCGCGTCCTAGGGTTCCGGGTCTCCGGGGGCTTCGCACGCCGAGATCCTGGAGCGTGTCGCCGCCGGCCGCGTCCGCCCCTTGATCGGGGTCAGTGGGCGGCGACCAGGCGGCGCAACAGCAGGATGACCACCGCGCCGACCACCGAGCCGATGAAGCCGATCGGGTGCAGCTCGAACCGGTGGAACTGGATCAGCTCCCAGAGGAACCCGCCGACGAACGAGCCAACCACCCCGAGCAGGATCGTGCCGAGGCAGCCCATCGGGTCACGTCCCGGCACCAGGAACCGCGCCAGCGCTCCGGCCAGCAGCCCGACAACGATCCACGACAGCACCACCACCGCGAACCTCTCCTCCGACTCGGCGTAGGGCAACGTGCACCACTGTGGGCGCGAGCTGGTAAAGACGGGATCACGGCGCCGCTGCGGCTCAGCCGCGCCCGCCGCGCGGGCGCCGCGCCGGCGGGTGTCCCCGGGGCGCCCCCTATGGCGCGTCAGCCGGCGGGGTCGCCCGGCCGCCGGCGAGAGTCGACCGGATCAGCTTGAACTTGGCGGCGGGGCCGGGCTCGCGCTCCAGCGCGGCGACCCGCGCGACGTCGACGGCGGGCGTCACGGCGCCGGTCGCCTCGATGGCGTCGACCAGCGCCTGGCGCAGGCGCGCCGGCGTGGTGCCCTCGGCCCCGTCGGACAGCACCACGCGGACGTGCAGGCCGAGCTGGTCGTGCAGGATCTGGTACTGGCGCACGTCGGGCAGGCCGGCGAAGGCGGGGCCGAGGGCGGAGGGGTGCATGGCGACCTCGCCGCCATCGCGCCCCTCGAGGTAGAGCGTGTCCATCCGGCGCCCGTCGATCGACGCGATCCGCCGGTAGGGCCGGCCGGACGGGTTGGGGCCGTCCGCCAGCGTGACCACGTCGCTGAGCTCGTAGCGGATCAGCGGCTGCGCGTAGTTGACCAGGTTGGTGACCAGCACCTTGGCGCCCGGGGTGCCGGCGGGCGCCGGGCGGCCCAGCTCGTCGACCACCTCGATGACCAGGACGTCCTCGCTCATCTCGAGGCAGCGGTCCCGCTGGGTGCTGGAGGCGAGCACCAGCGCCTCGGTGGCCGCGTACACGCTGGCCGGCTCGAAGCCCCAGGCGTCCCGGATGCGGCGCCGGATCTGGACGGTGAGCGGCTCGGCACCGTAGACGCCGAACCGGGGCTGGATGTGGAGCCGTCCGGCGAGCTGCTCGTCCGCGAGCTGCGCGGCGATGGTCGGGTAGCCGACCAGCCCGTCCGGCTGGTAGGCGTTGAGCGCGTCGACCAGCTCGGGCAGCGGGGTGGCCACCGACAGGCGCGGAGCGTCGGGCCGGGCGGCCTGGAGGTCGGCGAAGAGCTGCCGGGTGACCGCCAGCGGACTCGGCGCGCCGACGGCCAGCAGGCGCGCGCCGGGCGCGGCTCCGGCCCTGCTGAACGCGCGCAGGCTGGCGGCGGTCCAGTGCGCGAACTCGCGCTGGGTGTGGACCACCACGGCGCGCAGCCCGGTGCTGCCCGACGTGCCGGCCACCCGGTACTCCCCGAGGAAGGGCCGCGCCGCCTCCGGGCCGGTCTCCATGTGCGCCTCGAGGTCCTCCAGGCGCAGCCGCGGGTCGCAGACGATCTCGTCGAAGCGCTCCATCATGGTGGTCTTGGGCAGCGTCGGGAACTCCTCGAGCGGCGCCTCCGGGGCGTTGGGGCCGAGCGTCCGGCGGTAGTAGGGCGAGCTGGTGACCGCGTGCTCCAGCAGGGCGCGGAGGCGGCTCCGCTGGTGGGCCAGCAGGCGCTCGCGGGACCAGGCGTCGTGCG
>WNGN01002066.1_pt1 | contig 13395 bp, 33 predicted proteins | sample 5400561 | NCBI WGS metagenome assembly WNGN01 (sample SAMN13153379, study PRJNA577476) | soil metagenome | isolation source: 115 cm soil or saprolite under Garry oak tree replicate 2 | place: USA:California | collected 2016-06-15
CTAATTCAGCAGCCCAGGCAGCCGCTTGCTGCTCGACATACGACGGCACCGCTTGCAGGTCACTCCAAACCATTTCTAATACTTCCTGATCTGTAGGCTCTGGCCCATCATAATTGCACCCAGGGCAATTGCAGCGATGATCGTGATAATTGCTGCCGTTTGGTTGGTATCCTATACTCATCTCAAACTCCTTATGCTAAAATGGACAATTCCACGACGTGTGATTGCGCCCGCAAAAATCGCAACCCTCATATTCGCTATGAAGATCATCTTCCTGCTTTGCTCGATACGCATCGATCTCTCGAATACCCTCGGCTGCTGCATTGTACTCTTCCATGTGCCGGCATGGTGTCCATTGATGCCATTGCCTGAATTCGCAACTGCACCCTATCGCCTTGCCTTGCTCATCCAGGTACAGCTTGTGTGTGACGTTCTGGCGGCTGCGGCTTGCGACTTCGATCTGGTTGATCATTTCGTTCCCCTCTGAGGCAGGGCATTGATTGCGCCGCGTTCTGTCTTGTAGCCTTTATATTCAGGGAAGTAGTACCAGTCAAGTCCATGTGTTCCGATGATATATTGCTGTGGGTAATACTTGCCATTCGCGTGACGGACGACTCTCTGCTCCTGTTCGATTTCCCTTGCTGCCGCCTCATGCTTCATGATATATTCCATAACCTCTGGATGCTGGACAAAGAAATTGTCGCTCATTTCAAATCCCCTTAACTAAACTTCATTCTATGTATGTAGTATATACGACTGTCGTATATTTGTCAAGTGTTTTTAGGCTATTTTTGACGAGTTTTCAGCAACTCATAAATATTCGTCAGACGTATTGACTTTTATATGATTGTCGTATACACTTGGAAGTAGCAAATTTACAAGGAGGTAGCTGCCGATGGTAAAAGAAGAGTGGATCACCGTCCAGGAAGCGAGGCGTATCATTAGCGAGAATAGCGGTCATCCTATATCAGCCGACTATGTACGCTTGATTGCGCATAAAGGCCGGATTGGATGGAAGAAGCTCGACGGGAGAACGAACGTCTATAATCGCAGGAACGTTGAAGCTATCAGGATACGCGCAAGGAGAATGGACACCGAAGCGGCGTGAGGCCCGCGCCAGGTGAGAATGATGAACGATTGACCAACGCTCAAGCACCTGGCGCATATGCACATGTACAGTATAACATAGTAGAAAGGACACGTACAATGAACCCATATCAACAACGACAACCACAACAGTACCCATATCAACAGCCACAACGCCCACCGGAGCAAATGGTCAAGGTGTACAAGGCTGGCTGGCCGTCTTACTCGGCGGTGAAGAAGTTCCAGCACGACGCCAGGAAGCTGGCTAAGCAAGGCTGGCGCGTGCAGAGTCAATCACCACTTGAGAAAGTCAGCATGTTTCGGCGTGGTATCACTGTGGTATATGTGCGATGAAACATGATGGCGCACTCGGCGATGACGAGCGAACAGCGAATGATGCATATGTCGCATTTGACGATGATGTATGGCTCGGTGGGGAAAATAAGTTCGTTCGGGGTATAGCGATTAGGGATGACGCTCATGAGCCAGGCATTCGCCTTACACCACAACAGGCGCTTTCTTTGCTGGCATGGCTTGAGCAGGAGCGCGAAACATTGGAGCAACTAGCAAAAGAGAACTATCCTTGGAACCTGATGACCTAGATATAATGACGCGCAAATCGCAACGTTTTCACGGATTTCTTAACCATTTCCACCAGTTTTATGTGTTTTTCTCCATGGTACACTGGTATACAATGAGCAAGCCACATAAAGAAAGCATAAAGAATTGACATAAACTGCGCTCGCTTGTTGACATTCCTGAGAAGAGTATGGTACACTTATTCCGTCAAGTGTCGTAAATTGCCATTTATTGCCATAGGGAGGGCGCATGATAAGCGCGTACACCATGATCGAGGAACGTATCTTCACGGCTGACCAGATCGCCAAACTGCTTGGTTTCCATCGTAAGACGGTTATCAAGTGGATTACTGACGGGGAGTTGATTGCAAGTCGATTGGGGAGAGAATACCGGATACGTGAATCTGATCTTGACGCCTTCATGACGCGTAAACAGATCAAGCGTAAAGACCAGGAGAAGTAGCCCAAAAGTGTGAAGTGCTGCCTTGGGAGGCTGTCGGAAGTCTGGCTTCAAGATAACTGCACATAGCAAAAGTAGACAAGGAATAGTATACATGGAAACTCAGAGAGAGTCTAGCAGCAGTCAATAAGGCTGAAAAATGAAGGGGATAATCCATGATAGAAAGCAAAAGGGAAGAATACATTCAGCGTGGATTACCGCATAGGTATAAAGACGGGTCATATTGCGGGTGCCGTGAATGCACTGAAGCCCGAAACATGGGACTAGGCGATAGACCTACGGATAAAAAGCCTGAAATGCTTTATGCTGACCCTGATTGGCGAAATAGACAGTAGAAAAGAAAGAACCTGGACGCTTACAGTTTGGCGACTTAGCATCCAGGTTAGCGAGTCCACCTCGACCTTTGCTTACAGTGTAGCACATCCGTAAGGATAAGACAAATGTAAGCGTCAGGGTAGAGGCTAGTCACAACTCGAAAGGAGTTGTTTAATGCTTACGCATGATAACAGTATACCACGCGCGAACACTACCTACATCGGTAAAACGGATGAGGCTCCCCGTTTTAGCACATCAACACGCTATGTGCTTTCAACGTGCGAAGCGATGCAAGACGGCGTAAGGTGCCAGGTACAAACCACGGACTATTTCACCACCACAGAAGGCGAAGAACGCTATATCTGCGATGAGCATTTTCGCGACCTTCTGCGTCTCATCAGGCTCCACTACTACACACGGAAGATATTTCGAGGAGGGCGTGTCGCATGAATACCTTTGACATCTACTACGAGAACGCCGATACCGACGACCCCAAAGAATACAGGATGACCATTAGCGCCTGGACGATGGCTGACGCCATACAGATTGCAAGCGAATACCTGGAAGTGCCATCTCACGACCTTGTAGCAAAGTACACCGATGGCACCCACGAAGTTACAGTGAAAGCAGGGCATAGACTATGACAGATACGCATATGATCGAAGCCGATATCACCAAGGAAGTCACTCAGCTTATGCCCGCAACGACCGTTGACGAGAACGCTACCATGCGCGTTGCCACGCCTACCGTCTCGCCATACATGCAGCATGGCTACGATATGGCGTTGGCTGCACTCCTGGCGCAACTGCTAGGGGTTACGGCAGAGGAGCTAATAGCACGTATGGAAGAGGAAAATCAATGAGAAAAGATGTGCTGAAACTCCAACGCGATATCATCGAAGGCGCTCCTAAAGGCTGTAGTGCCTATGATCGATATGCCTATAACAGCTTTTCGCACACCGCTCAACATCTCTCCTATTCTGCACAGAGCGATACAGAGCGCGAGTTCTGCATGTGGCTGAAAGGTGTGGCGGTAAAGAAAGCAGAGGAGCTGGTCAAGAGGACACAGGAGGCGAACACATGACGCCCCAACAAGCTGAGCCTTTCCCCTGGCCGCGTCGCCTCGCCTGCATCTACAAGCCGGACTGCGACCGTGAGGCAACCACGACGGTCGTCATCAACGGCCATGCGCGGGCTGTGTGTGAGGAGTGTAGGCGCGTTGAAGTGGCGATACAGAACACGGAGCGGGCAAGACAGGAGCGTAAGGAAGACGGTGCAGCATGAGTATAGATATCCCTGACGGCTACTATGAACACATCTACATCACCAAGCATTACTCTTGTGGTCACACAATGTTACAAGCTGTGAGACGCGATAGTGCCACACGGCGACAGAATGCAGGCAAAGACCGTGAAGTGTTCGTGACATGGCCGGAGCGATGTCCGAACTGTCAAGATCTTGTCAATTCTCGCACGCTGTCACAGATGCCCCAGGTGAATAGCCAGGTGCATTACATGGTAGATGGTTATCCTATGACGATCAACCAGTATAGCGGATACTGGCGTGGGAGGCGTTGGGAGCATGGCAAGTTCGTCAATAAGTATTTCGGCAAAGCGGACCCCCGGCCTTTGCTAGAGGAGGCGCCATGAGTGGAGACAATCAACAGCAAGGTGAGAAGCTATGGGAAGTGCGCGAGCTTACGCTCGGCTACAGCAGTTGGAACCGACGCCAACATGGGCCTACACGCCTTATCTACGCGTCCTATCGCAGAGACGCCAAGAACCTGTTTATCCAGGCAGGCTTCAAGCAATTCAAAAACACCCGACTCACGGCGGTAGCTGTGAAAGAAGAGGCAAGGCCATGACCTATCACTGGTACGCACGCTATCGCCTCGCCCAACTCATGCGCCAACTCACCGCCCATCGCGCGCTGTGTGCCGACTACCAGCGGCGTTTCGGCTGCCATACCTGTGACGATCTTCGAAGGCGAGTCAAGCATTACCAACGGATAGAGGGTGCAGCGTGAATACACCTAACAACGCCTATCAACACTTGACTTATCAGTCACGCTATAGTATTATTAATCTGTACCTCTCAGTGAAAGGAGGCTACGATGTTAGACATGGCTACATACTACACGGTAGAGGAGGTAGCAAAGGAACTACGAGTCTCAGTCGAGACGGTGAGGCGCTACATCAAGCGCAAGGAACTGACGGCTATTTCCGTTGGGGGAGTCTATCGTATTCCTGTAGAGGACTTCAAGCGATTTGTGGAGGCTCGCAGAACCGACAAACCAGAAGAAAGCAAGTAAAGACGCTGGCTATTCTGCCAGCAACGCCTGGAATACTATCTAGCCGATGCAACAAGTTCGATAGCATTCCTATGCAGACGTTGCCTGTTTGTAATTTTATGCACGATGCAGGGCAATGTCAAGCCTCATCGTGCTTTTTATAGATAGACAGGTATGTTATGAGCGACACAAGCGAAATCACCAATGGATGCTTAACGCATTATGATAGCCGTCACATCCAAGTACGGGCCGATTTCATGGGAATATGTCAGTACAGCCGCGAGGAATACAAAGAGATGCGCAAGAAAGAGCCAAACCAGGAATGCATGGCAAAGATATTGCGCCTGCTCGAAACGCTTACCGACCACGCCAAAGCTGAATGGAAACTCAAGACCATGAAAGCAGAGGAGAAAGGTCTAGCCAAACCCAAAGAGCCTGAACGCTATCCGATTGAACTCTCTAACGGTGTGCTCGTGCGCTTGATGTACTACACCTTTGGTGAAAGCACTGTTCGGAATTCACTCTCTTATTTGCTCGAGATCGGTTACATTGGCTACAGCCAGGAGAAAAGGAACGACAGACCTCATATCTGGCTTGAACAAGAACGCATACAGGCACACTTAAAGCTCCAGGCTCAAGTCATTCTAGCAGGGTACGAATTCAGACCCCCACATTATCAGGGTGCGATATCATACCCTGATGACGCGATTTCAAACCCTAGAACCCCGATATCATACCCTGAACACCCGAAAACAGACCCCCCAGGGTGCGAAAGTACGGACAATAATATAGATAATAAAGATGATATTTCTCATAAGACAGATGAGAAAGAGGGTAGTGCGACTTCTGCGGAAGATCGCACCGCACACCCACTTATCAATCTGGAAATGAAAAGAGTGGAAAAACGGGAAACCAACCCACGGCATCCAGCTATCAGTATTTCTTCTCATAGTCAATCGCTCTCGGAAGAAGAGACGGTGAAGATGCCAGCCATAGCGAAAGGACAACACGACGATGGGACTGATCATAACGATATACCTGGCAGCAAGCGCGATCTTGCTAATCATAGTCATAGCGACAGCGCCGGAACTGCCGGACATGCCCGATTAGAGCAGACTATTTCGACTGAGGGACGCGCCAGCCCTGCTGCACCGACTGAACTCCCCCCCAGTGTGCAGCAGGGCGCGATGGCGATGACAGCCCGTCAGATCAAGGCGCAAGCAGAACGGCGCGAGAAAGAGCTATGGGCTATCATCGAGTTGGAACGTGGCACGAAATACACATCCAGGCAGCGCGAGATGTACGAGAACAAAGAGGGCATGAAATGTCTTATAGCCGACGATATAAGCGACGAGGCGCTACGTGAGGGATTGAGAGCGATGGATACATACCAGTGTAAGAACTTCACCGTGTTGAAGTTCTACGGCTGGCTGCCGAACTTGAGTGCGAAAGAGCCAATACCAAAGACGAATGGCAAAACAGCACAACCATTTGTGATAGACCAGGAGCGCAACCAGCGCAACATTGAAGCGATGAAAGCAAGGAATGCTGAGAAACGGAGATTAGCAGCAAGTGGATAACATCTACAGCATTGTGGCACGTTTGGAGCAAGGCATGCAAGAGAGACGCAACGTACCAGACCCTGCACACGGCGTCACACGGCGCGGCTATCTGACACCGGAAGAGGCATACGACGAATGCCCCAAGTGTGGCCCGATCAAAGAGCACTACGTGGCTCTAACTGGTCGCTGGCTCAAAGGGACATGCGCATGTTTCGAGGACAGGTATAACGAACGCGTGCAGATCAAAGAGCGCCTTGATTTCATGCGCTCCCAGGTGCGTGAGAATTACGAGTGGCTTGGCGAGCAGTGGTCAGATGCTGGACTCGTTGATAAGGCGTTCGGCAACTTCGAGCCAGGTTATCAGGATGTGGCCTTTGAGACGGTGCAAGAATGGATGGCAGACATGCATGGTTCGCTCATTCTGCATAGTGAGGACTTCGGTACAGGCAAGACACACTTGCTGGCGGCCATCGTGAACACACTGCGCTTCAATGGCAAAGCAAGCCGCTTCGTCACGATGCCGAAGTTGTTCTTTGCCATCCAGGATTGCATAGCGCACAATGCACCTTATGCACAATTTATCCACAAGGCCATCTATACGCCGCTTCTGGTACTTGACGATGTGGACAAGGCAAAGCCAAACGAGTTCAGGCAAGATATCTACTTCCAGATTATCAATGAGCGCGTTAATCGTAGCTTACCAACCGCCATGAGTACCAATCGGGTGAGCGATCTGGCGTTCTTTGTTGGCGGCGCGGCTTGCTCGCGGTTATCGATTGGCCAGATTGCCGTTGACATGTCTGGCGTTGATTATAGAGTGAGGTTATAACATGAGCGATCTTACACAAGAGCAATTGCTTACCTATGTTGATCTGGCGATTGAGGCATTGACTCCAACGCTCGGTCCTCGCATGATGCTACGCGACATACAACGCTACCTGAAAGAGCAGTATGGCATTGAGGAAAGCATAGAGCGTATTTACGAAGCTGAAGATATCATCCATGAACTGAAAAATAAGGAGTCATAAGATGGACTTACGCGATTATTGGAGCCTGCCACCATCAGGCCAGGAAGAAATTATCGAGGCTGCGACACCGCCATATGAGGCTAGATGCGTCGTGAAGATGATCGATATAAGCAAGGCTATGGAAGGCATCAATCCATGTACGTCGCTCTATGGCTACGGGCCAGACGGTCAGACATGCAAAGGCTGTATGCATTTGCGCTATTCCAATGCAAGCCGTAACCGCTATTGGAAGTGCGATCTGCGCACATTGACGCATGGAAGCGCGACCGATCATAAAGTGAGCTTTCCTGCTTGCGGCCGGTATGAGAAACGGACAGAAGAGTATCACGGAGGATAGAAAGATGTACGACGTCGTTCCCGACCTGCTCGCAGCCTACTGGCTATCGCTCGGCGCAGCGTTCCTGTTCGGTGCCGTGATTGGCGGTGGCATCGTCTATGCATTGTCTGAGCGTAAATATAAGGCCAGTGGCGAGGGCTTCTTGCCACATGCTGAGGAGCCTGTCACGGAGCCGGTAGAAGTCGATTGGGAAGCAATCTTAAAGGACATGCAGGCATGAACATTTTAGTCGCCTGTGAATTCTCAGGACTCGTCAGGGATGCATTCAGAGCAAAAGGCCACAATGCTATCTCCTGCGATCTTGAGCCGTCAGAGGCATCAGGGCCACATTATCAAGGCGATATACGGGATGTACTGACAGAGGATTGGGACATGATTATAGCCTTCCCCCCTTGTACGCATTTATGCTCATCGGGGGCAAAACACTTTGAGCTAAAACGATTGGATGGAAGACAGCAAGAGGCTATTGATTTTTTCATGCTCTTTACTGACTTGAAATGCCCAAAGGCAGCTATTGAAAATCCGATAGGTGTTATGTCGAATATCTATCGGAAACCCGATCAAATCATACAGCCCTGGCAATTCGGGCATGGGGAAACGAAAGCCACATGCCTATGGTTGAAAGGACTACCGCCGCTCTTTTCAACTGAGATAGCGCCAGGCAATGAGCATCGTATACATCGTATGCCGCAATCGGCACATCGGGCAAAAGAGCGGAGCCGTACCTATGCAGGTATCGCTCAGGCCATGGCGGATCAGTGGCTTGTGGAGGTGTCGGTATAATGAGTGTGCTATGGCTCATGCTCAGGCTCTGCGGGTTTGCGCTCTTTCTCGGTCTGCTCGCCTTCTGTGTGCTCTGCCTGCTGATACTGATTGTGTAAAGCGTAAAAAAAGGGGAGTCCGACCGCCTCCCAGTAGTCTAAAGCGGTCAGTATCACCTTGCTTGTAGAACGAGCAAGGCACAAGAAAGGACTTCCTGGCATGAAATGGTTTCACAATGGCACGATAGGACGTGTCCTAGCAATCGGTTTTGCTGTCTTTATTCACGCATGGTTCGCAGCAGGGGCGTACTACTTCGGGCGTTTCATCGGCTCGTATATCTTTAGCGACATACCGAATGGCGCCGATCTTGCCGGTATTGGTTTGGCTATTATGGTGTTTGGCGGCGCGATGTTTGGCTTCATCTACCTGGAATATGCGCGTGAGGATGTAGAGTCTTACGCTTCAAGCAGACACGATAAAGGCGCATCATTCACACACGCATTATGGATATTGCAGATATCTATCATCCTGGTAGAAGCATCGTCGCTCTTGTATCGCGTCTATACGATGCCCGATAACTTTAAACGCTTTGTCGTGCTGGTGCTCGGTATCGCTGCATTGGTCATCGCCTGGGCGCTTGGCAAGATTGTACACGCGATGGCAAACAGGCCGCTTGATCTGGCCTATCAACGCGCAAGAGATAAGGCTGGCCGCTCTGTTGTCGAGGACGGTATGAAGTACATCGACGATATGAGCGCCGAGCAAAAGCGGCGCTTCTATAATGGCGACGCCTCGACTATCGATGAGGTGCGGGGCATCAGAGATCGTGACCGTATTCGAGAAGAGCAAAAACAGGCCATCGCCGCGCAGAAAGCCCAGGAGCGCGAAGACGAGGCACGGAAAACGAAGCAGCAAGGCGAGGGCTTTATCAAGAATATGCTCTCCTGGCCTGGCAAGCATCGTGATAATCCTGCTGATGTAGTGGACACGCCAGTATCAAGCAACGGAAATAAGCCTTTTTAGACGGCTCATCTGAGAAAGACCGACCAGATGAGCCTATCGGGACGGAGCCAAACCAGGAGCCAATCGCACTCGCTCCTATCCCACCTTACGAGTACCCGCCGCCAATGGCACGGTCTAGCCCTGGCGACTCACCCAAAATACCTGAACGGCAACGAGCAGAGCCTTTCCAAAGGCCACCTACCCGACCCGTAACGCCTGAAAAACCTGTGCAGCATAAAGCACCTGAACAACCGAATATCACCGTTGTGCATCATACGCCGGTCATTATGAGCCATCCGGCAACGACACAACTTCCGGCAGTTCAGCCCAAACCGGAAGTTGGAAGTTCCGAAAAGCCAAAATCGGAAGATTATTCCTCCGATCGGAAGAAAAAGCCTCCGAAAGTAGAAGAAAAAGCCTCCAAACCGGAAGTTGGAAGTTCCACACCTGGAAGCAAAAATAAAAAAGGTCGGAAGTTCAACGGTGGGGGAGGGAGGATACATACAGAAGCGCAGATCGATCAAATTCTGGATTGGTACCTGGAAACAGGTCAACTTCCGGATTACGTTTCCGATAGGCAACGCTACGATTACAGGCACCATGAGAGATTGTCAGAAAGGAGGAAGTTACTTGACAAGCAGCAAACAGCAAGCGACCAAGTTAGTGGAGGTGATACCTCTACAGGCCATAAAAACAATATCACTCAGCTTCCAAGAACAGGCACACACAATCCTTGATTGCCCGGTAGATGTGTTTGACACCTTTGTGAGTCAGTATACGGAAGTTGAGGATGTGAATAGGCAAGTATGGTCAAGCTTCCAACGTTGGCGAGTTATCAACTTCCTCCTTGCTGACGGCGCATTGGAAGTTGAGAATGGTAAGCTGGTTGAAGTTCCGGAAGTTGAAATGGTAGCTCAGGAAGGAGCATGAGATGACGAAAAGTTGGCAGAAAAGACATTGGGCTTTGTTGATCCTGGTGCTATGCGTGCTCATCCTGGTCTTGTGGCCTAGTTCTGGCGTATCCGAAGCTATTCGGGTGATCGGGCATGGATTGCTCGATCTGCTTGGAAGGATTACACAAGAGATCATCATTCTGACGAGCAAGGTGATCGACAAAATATAGAAAGGATACTGTATTGAGCCTAGAAGAAGAATTGATCGTGCTGTCCGGCGTCGTGGCCGCGCAGAAAGAACGTATCGCACAGATGGAGGAGCTTCTCCTTGATTGGAACTTGCTCATGTACACCCGTTTCCCGTTCACCTGGAATAACGGCGAAGGCTTGCTCATTCAGGAGCGCTTACGGGAATTAGGCATATTGGAGAGAAAGGAGCAAAAGCATGAATAGAAAGCCAACAACTGATCTATTGGCGGAGGCACTATCCTTAGCCAATGCGCCGAAATGGATGATAGACAACGCTCTTGCAGGTGTCTACGATGATTATAAATCCCCTCACGCTGACCCGATTAGAACACTTGTATTCGATGCTAAGAACAACGGGCTTCCAACTATCGCAATGGATGCCATAGATGGAAAGTTCGACGCGCAAAAATGGGAAGCTGACGAATGGGCAAAGAGTCCAGAAGGTCAAGCAACCTTTGCAGAGTTTTTTAAGCACAAAGGATAGAGGAAAAGTAGTATGAACTATGTATTAATAGCGATCATCGCCGCAGCAATCATTGCCGTGCCTGGCTATCTGCTGGCGGCAATATTGGCGTTCGTGCTGTCCCGTCAGGGCCGTGATCGTGAGGTCGTGGAGGCCAGGCTGTACACCGAGCGTGATGATGCACTGCTGCGGTGTGAGAGGCTCACAGCAGACAACGAACAGTATAGCGAGGCGGTTGTGGAACTCAACGAAGAGAAGCTGGCACTCATAGTACGAAATACTGCCCTGAGGGATGCCTTGAATGATGTGCAAGCTGAGATTAAGGCGTTACACATGCAGAGGGGAACTGTGCCAGTCAAGCTAAGGCGTACCGGCAAGAAAGCAGGTAGCGAATGAGCAACAACGTGATACTTGCGTGGCTCGCGATTGGCACCGTAGCCTTTGTCGCGGGCATGCTGATGGTGACTATCAAGATGTGCCAGCGATACCTGGAATGGTTCGGACCCGATGAAGATGACGAACTATGGAAAGGGCAATAGCAATGAATACTCAGCTTTTTATCAGCCATGCAACACCCATACCTGAATTGCTGATACCTGTAGAAAATGATCCTGAAGGGTTCTTCAGGCAAAAACCTACAGGTGGTTTCTGGACTTCTTCTTGGCGTGAACTAACTCAAGACTCTGACTGGGTAGAATGGTGTCGAGGTGAAAACTTTGGGGCGCCTAATGAAAAGCATTGGTTTCTGCTTACTCCACACCCTGATTGCAAAATATATACCATCAACTCATTGAAGGACTTCAAGCGTTGCCTGATAGAATACGGTGATCCTGTGCCACTTGCACAAAAGTATCCGAGCTTTGCCGAAAAACGGGTCATCAACTTTGAGAAGGTAGCGCAAGAATTTGATGGCTTGCATTTGACTGAGAAAGGTAATGGTGAAACACATCTGAGTTATCCAAACGATCTCAATGGGTGGGATTGTGAAAGCACATTATGGTTTCGTTGGTGCTTTGCTTCTGTGCAGACTATTCCGACACCAGCGATAGAAGAGGTAGCATCATGAAGCACCTTTGGCAACGACTGATCAACAAGATAGCGCGCAAGCTCAAGCTCTACGGGACACTCGACAGCGAACGAGCCCTGCGCAAAAAGAACAGTGAAATCTCGCACTTGAAGCAAGAACTCGCACAGGCGCACAAGCGGCAATGGGGCTACGAACAATCTGCGTGGAATAGCGAACCATCCCCGCGTACTGACCCTCAGCTACTCGCACAATTGGAAGCGCAAAAGCGCAAGGATGACATGAAAGCCTTCCTGCACTGCGCTTCGCAAGAACTGCCACGCATGCCGGGCGACATGGCACGCAAATACACCATGCGCAAACTCGATGCTGATACCGTGATTATGCCAGCAGTACAACGTGAAGCGCAGCTACAACGCTACCATGAGATGCGCTATCAGGAAGACGCGTGGGTGCGCTAGTTTGTTACCAGCCTCGGTACTCCCCCACCGAGGCTATTTTTATGAGTTTTCAGAAATTGCTCCAAATTAGTCTCAAAACACTTGACATGGTGATATCAATATGATATCATTAGTATATAGAAGAGAACAACAAGTTCTCAAAGAAAAAAGGAGAAACGAAAATGAAGGCAGTTACAAAGTTCTACAGCGACGGCGAGGTTGATGTCTCACAGAGCGTCAAGGCGACTATCGAAGCCAGTGATGCACAGTTCAGCGTTAAGGACGTTTTCGACGCTCTTTACAATGCCAATCCAAATGACGAGTATTTGGACTTTGGCACAGTGCGCCGAGCGGTTTCGGGTTTCAGCACCCCCGCCGTTGCCCTGGTTAAAGAAGTTGCGGATGGACAATATATCCGCAATTAGCAGGTAGTCCACGGTTGCCAATCTCTCCAAAGGGGATTGGTAGACGCGGCCTCACTTGAGAGACCGAAAAGGAGTAGCACTTGAAAAGTATCGTTATTCGCCAAATTCCCGATGATGTATTCCAATGGTTGCAAGATCAGGCAAAGGCCAATGTGCTTAATCCTGAAGCGTGGCTCCGATTGAAACTCATCGAGATGGCAAGAAAGGAAGTCGTCTTGAATCGGGATTTAGTTCAGGCCATTCAGTCAGAAGTTGCCCAGGCGCGTGAAGAGGGCATGAGCAGCGATGATGTCAAGTTCATGGCGACAGGCGCGGGTATCCGCTTTGGGCGCGATCAGGGTGTTATTGGCGATGAAGTATCGCCAGAGATGAACGCTGCTATTATGGCAGTCGTTGAAAAAGAATTGAAAAAGTAAAACAGCCTCGCACAGAGGTAGCTCAGGAGAGCGGAAAGAAGAAGAAAGATGGAAAAAAAGTACATGG
>WNGN01002067.1_pt1 | contig 13392 bp, 12 predicted proteins | sample 5400561 | NCBI WGS metagenome assembly WNGN01 (sample SAMN13153379, study PRJNA577476) | soil metagenome | isolation source: 115 cm soil or saprolite under Garry oak tree replicate 2 | place: USA:California | collected 2016-06-15
GTCTGGGGCCTCGGCGACAAGGCGGCGGTGGACAAGGCCTTCTCCGGCGCCGCGCACGTCACCACCCTCGAATTCCTCAACAACCGGCTCATCCCCAACGCGATCGAGCCACGCGCCGCGAACGCGACCTACTCGCGCGCCGACGACAGCTACACGCTCTACGTCGCCAGCCAGAACCCGCACGTCGAGCGGCTGCTGATGACCGCCTTCGTGCTGGGACTCCCCGAGCACAAGGTGCGCGTGGTGGCGCCCGACGTCGGCGGCGGCTTCGGCTCGAAGATCTATCTCTACGCCGAGGACGTGGTGTGCACCTGGGCGTCGAAACAGATCAACCGCCCGGTGAAGTGGACCGCGGATCGCAGCGAATCCTTCGTCTCGGATGCCCACGGCCGCGATCACGTGACCAGGGCGGAACTCGCCCTCGACCGGGACGGAAGGTTCCTCGCCATGCGCGTGACGACCACGGCGAACATGGGCGCGTACCTGTCCACGTTCGCGTCGTGCATTCCGACGATTCTCTACGCGACGCTGCTCGCCGGGCAGTACACGACGCCAGTGATCTACGCCGAGGTCACGGCGGTATTCACCAACACCGCGCCGGTGGACGCCTATCGCGGCGCGGGGCGGCCCGAAGCGACTTACGTCGTCGAACGGCTGGTCGAGACCGCTGCGCGAGAAATGAAGATGAACCCAGCCGAGATCCGCCGGCGCAATTTCATCGAGAGCTTCCCGTATCAGACTCCGGTCGCGCTCCTGTACGACACCGGCAACTATGAAGCGACTCTCGCCGAAGCGCTGAGAGTCGCCGACGTCGCCGGGTTCCAGGGACGAAAGGCCGATGCGGCGAGACGCGGCAAGCTGCGCGGCCTGGGCTATTCCTGTTACATCGAGGCCTGCGGAATCGCGCCTTCGAACGTCGCCGGAGCGCTCGGAGCGCGCGCGGGCCTCTTCGAAGCGGGCGAAGTCCGCGTGCATCCGACCGGCAAGGTAACCGTGTTCACCGGTTCGCACTCCCACGGCCAGGGACACGAAACCACTTTTGTGCAGGTGGTTGCCGATCGCCTCGGCATTCCGATGGAGGACATCGACATCGTCCACGGCGACACCGGAAAGATCCTCTTCGGCATGGGTACCTACGGGTCGCGCTCGATCGCCGTGGGCGGCACCGCCATCGTAAAGGCCGTGGACAAGATCGTCGCCAAAGGCAAGAAGATCGCGGCTCACCTCATGGAGGCCGCGGAAGCCGACATCGAATTCAAGGACGGCGCATTCGTCGTAAGAGGCACCGACAAGAAAAAAGCGTTCGCCGAAGTGTCTCTCGCAGCTTACGTGCCGCACAACTATCCTCTCGACAAGCTGGAGCCCGGCCTGAACGAGAACGCCTTCTACGATCCGGCCAACTTCACTTTCCCGGCCGGCAGCCACATCTGCGAAGTCGAGGTGGATCCCGATACCGGCACGGTGAAGATCGTGAATTTCACCGCGGTGGACGACTTCGGCAAGATCATCAACCCGATGATCGTCGAGGGACAGGTGCACGGCGGATTGACCCAGGGCATCGGCCAGGCGCTGACCGAGGGCTGCCACTACGACAAGGATTCGGGTCAGCTCGTCACGGGCTCCTACCTCGACTACTGCATGCCGCGCGCGGACGACGTTCCGACATTCAAGGTGGGCACGAAGGAAACGCCCTGCACGCACAATCCGCTCGGGGTGAAAGGCTGCGGCGAGGCGGGCGCGATCGGCGCCCCGGCCGCGGTGATGAACGCGCTCACCGACGCGCTCGGCGTTCGCGACATCGAGATGCCAGCGACGCCGCAAAGGATCTGGCGGGCGTGCCAGGAAACCAAGATGAAGAAGGCTGCCTAGGAGACGTGCATGTATTCATTCAACTATCAGAAAGTAAAAACGATCGCCGACGCAGCCAAGGTGCTCGCAAAGGACGGCGACGCCAAGCTGCTCGCCGGCGGCCAGAGCCTGATCGCGGCGATGAAGCTGCGCCTGGCGCATCCGTCCGAGGTCATCGACCTCGGCGCGATCAAGGAGCTTTCCGGCATCAAGGCGGACAGCAAGGCGGTCGCGATCGGCGCGATGACCCGTCACGCCGAGGTCGCCTCCTCGGCCGCGGTGAAGAAGGCGATTCCCGCGCTCGCGAACCTCGCTGCAGGCATCGGCGACCGAATGGTCCGCAACATGGGCACGATCGGCGGCTCGCTCGCCAATAACGATCCCGCGGCGGATTATCCGGCCGCGGTGCTGGCCTTAAGCGCGACCGTCGTCACCAACAAGCGCAAGATCGCGGCGGACGAATTCTTCAAAGGCATGTACGAGACCGCCCTGCAGAAAAGCGAAATCATAACCTCGGTGAGCTTCCCGGTACCCAAGCGGGCGGCCTACATGAAGTTCAAGAACCCGGCTTCACGCTACGCCATCGTCGGTGTGTTCGTCGCCGACTCCGGCACGGGCGTGCGCGTCGCGGTGACGGGCGCTGGTCCCAGCGTATTCCGTGTGGCGGCGATGGAAAAAGCGCTCGCGGCGAAGTTCGCCCCCGAGTCGGTGGCGAACATCGCGGTGCCGGAGAAAGGCCTCAACTCGGATCTGCACGCAAAGGCCGACTATCGGGCGCACCTCATCACCGTGATGGCCAAGCGCGCGGTCGAGGCCGCGATGAAATAGAACATCCGGGAGTCCCCGGTTCCCGGGGCCCGCATGCCGTCCTTGCGGCGGCGTGAACGGTCGGGGATCAAATCTCCCGGACCTGATCTCGAGGGCAAATCGCCTCGAGGGGATCCCGGCCGGCCCTCCCCCAAAACCCTTGGGGGAGGGTTTTTTATGTTTTGTCACGATAGGCTGGCATAATTCGTGCGTGTAGATCCAGAACCTGGCGCAGTCCGAGTGGTCCATAAGAAGCATGTACAAACCTTTCTTCCTGCAGCGTCTGTTCGGGTCCACTCCCCCCCGCCCGGGAGTGCCTTCTCGCGCTGCCGTGCGCGGTGCCCGCCGCGTAGCGACGATTTGCCACGAACTCCAGTCCCAGCGCGGCGAGGTGTCCGGCGCGCTCACCGCCTATCAGGCGCTGGATGAGCCGGCACTGGAGGTTTTTTTCACGATACTCGTCAAGGAGTTTTCCCTCGACCCTGAGGCGGTCGGCCGCGCCGCCGAGGCCTACCGCAAGCAGCCTTCCCCTGGAAATCTCGTACGCCTGCAGCGGGCCGTGGAATCGCCGCGCCAGGAACTCTTCCGGCGCCTCAACATGGCGCCCGGTGGAATCGGCGTGCTGCTGGAGATGCGGCGCCGGCTGCTGCGGGGCCTGGCCGAGCATCCGCATTGGGCGGGCATCGAGACCGACCTCGCCGATCTGTTCCGTTCCTGGTTCAATCGCGGATTCCTGGTCCTGCAGCGCATCGACTGGCGCACTTCCGCCCTGGTGCTGGAAAAGCTGATCCAGTACGAAGCCGTGCACGAGATCCAGGGCTGGCACGACCTGCGCCGCCGGCTTCAGGCCGACCGGCGCTGCTACGCGTTTTTCCATCCGACGCTGCCCGACGAGCCGGTGATCTTCATCGAGGTGGCGCTCACCCGAGGCATGAGTGCCAAGGTGCAGCCGCTGCTCGCCCTCGACTCCCCGGTAGTGGACCCGGCTTCGGCCGACTGCGCGATCTTTTATTCGATCACGAATACCCAGGAAGGCCTGCGCGGCATCTCGTTCGGCAATCTTCTCATCAAGCAGGTCGCCGAAGACCTCGGCCGCGAGTTTCCGCGCCTGAAGACCTTCGCCACGCTCTCGCCCATCCCGGGTTTCCGCAAATGGCTTGCCGGCGGAACAGGGCTGCGGGAAGGCGATCCCCGGCACGCGGAGCTCGCCGCCCTGCTCGCCAAGCTCGACGTGCAGGACTGGTTCAAGGACAAGGCGGGTGCCTCGGAAATCCTCAAACAGCTCAGCCGTCTGTGCGCCTACTATCTTCTCTACGCCAAGCAGGACGGCGAGCCGCAGGACGCAGTGGCGCGCTTCCACCTCGGCAACGGCGCGCGCCTGGAGCGCCTCAACTGGCTCGGCGACATCTCTGCCACGGGCATGCGCCGCTCGGCGGGGCTCATGGTGAACTACGTCTACCGCCTCGACGACGTGGAAAGCAACCACGAGGCCTACGCCAGGGGAAACCGCATCATCGCCTCGCGCCGCTTCGGCGTATTGGCGAAGGAGTCGCTGCTCGTGCGCGGCGGCACTCCCAGGCGCGCGGTCACCGCCTAGACCCCCGGCGCTCCCTGAATCAGCTTTCCCTCCCGGGGAAGGTTTTTTGCCGGCCAGGCTGGCATAATTCGCGGATGAGCACGCTTCCGAAGTCGATCGACGACGCTCTCGACCTGCTCGCGCGCGCCGACTATGTCGCCGAGCGCAGCCTCGCAACGGCCGTATTCCTCGCTCTCAAGATGAGTCGCCCGCTGTTTCTCGAAGGCGAGGCCGGCGTCGGCAAGACCGAGATCGCAAAGGTCCTCGCCGGCAGTCTCGGCCGCCCGCTCGTGCGCCTGCAGTGCTACGAAGGTCTCGACATCGCCTCCGCCGTATACGAGTGGAACTATTCGCGCCAGATGATCGAGATAAGGCTGGCCGAAACGGAGGGTGCGTCGCGCGACGCGGTCGCCAAGGACATCTTCTCCGAGCGCTTCCTCATCAAGCGGCCTCTGATGCAGGCGCTCGAAGGCGAGAAAGGCGCGGCGCCCGTGTTGCTGATCGATGAATTGGACCGCACCGACGAGCCGTTCGAGGCGTATCTCCTGGAAGTTCTGTCGGACTTCCAGATCACGATCCCGGAGATCGGCACGGTGAGAGCCAAGGAGCCGCCGATCGTCGTGCTCACTTCCAACCGCACGCGCGAGATCCACGATGCCATCAAACGCCGCTGTTTCTATCACTGGGTGGACTATCCAGACGCCGCGCGCGAGCTCGAAATCCTCAAGCGAAAGGCGCCGGAGGCGTCCGAAAACCTTTCGCGCGAGGTCGTGGCCTTCGTGCAGCGCCTGCGCAAGATGGACTTGTTCAAGCTGCCCGGCGTCGCCGAAACGATAGACTGGTCGAAGGCGCTGGTTGCGCTCGACAAGATGACGCTCGACCCCCAGACCGTCAACGACACCCTCGGCACCCTGCTCAAGTACCAGGACGACATCGTTCGCGTGCGCGGCAGCGATGCCGAGCGCCTGCTCGCGGAGGTCAGGGCGGAGCTCGCCGCCGCCTAGATCGCTGCGTGGGAAAAAAAACGGGAATCCCCTCGCTCGAGGCGGTCGATCTCCACTGCGTGCGCGGCGAGCGCAAGCTCTTCGGCGAGCTGAACTTCACGTTGCGCGGCGGCGAGCTGCTCCGGATCGGAGGAGCCAACGGTTCCGGCAAGACGAGCCTCCTGCGCATCGCATGCGGCCTGCTCGAGCCGACCAGCGGCGAGGTGCGTTGGGGCGGTGAAAATATCCGGCGGCTGCAGGAGGAATTCTGGCGGCGGCTCGTCTACGTCGGACACGCCAATGCGATCAAGGATGACCTGACTGCCGCCGAGAATTTGAATGTGGCGTGCTCGCTCACCGGCATTGGAGCGCAGCCCGGGCGGGTCGGCGAGGCATTGCGCCGGCTCGGCCTTGCCGGTTGCGAGAATCTGCCCGCGCGGGTGCTGTCGCAGGGGCAGCGTCGCCGAACGGCGCTGGCGCGGCTCGCCTTGAGCGACGCCATGCCGTTATGGGTCCTGGATGAGCCGTTTGCCGCGCTCGATCCCGTCGCGATCGACTGCGTGCAGCGCCTGATCACCGAGCACGTTTCGCGGGGCGCAGCGGTGATTCTCACGACGCACCTCGAGGCGCAGATAGCGGCCATCGCGACTCTGCGCATCGACCTCGAGGCGAGCTGATGCTGGTTGCGCTGCGCTGCGTGATTCACCGCGATCTTCTGCTCGCCGTGCGACGCAGTTCCGACGTGCTGACCGTTCTGCTCTTCTTCGTCATCGTGGTGAGCCTCTTCCCTCTCGGAATCGGGCCGGATCCCGCGCTCCTGCGCACGATCGCACCCGGCGTCATCTGGGTGGCGGCGCTGCTCGCCTCGATGCTCGCGCTGCAGCGGATGTTCGCCTCCGACAACGCCGACGGAACGCTGGAGCAGATGCTGCTCGGCGCCACGCCGCTGGGAATGATCGTGGGAGCAAAGGTGCTGGCCCATTGGCTCGTCTCCGGCCTGCCGCTCGTCCTGATCTCGCCCGTTTTGGCGCTACAATTCGATTTTCCTCAGGAGCTGCTCGGCGTGTTGGCCTTGTCTTTGGCCCTCGGTACGCCGGTCCTGAGCCTGATCGGGGCGATCGGTGCGGCGCTAACGCTGGGCCTGCGGGGCGGAGGAGCGTTACTTTCGTTGCTGGTGCTGCCCCTCTATGTCCCAGTACTGATCATCGGGACGGGCGCCGCAGAAGCGGCGGTCTCGGGGCTCGGCGGGCAGGCACAGCTTCTGTTGCTCGGTGCGCTCCTGGTGTTTGCGGCGGCTTTCGCGCCCTGGGCGGCGGCAGTGGCACTGCGTATTTCGACGGAATGAACGGCCGACGAACGCCATCTAATACGGATGGGAGTTCAGCAACCCGAGGCAGGAGCGGCAGTGAATTGGTTCAAGTACTCTTCCCCGCAGAGCTTTTTCCCGCTGGCTGGAAAGCTCGCGTTTTGGTTCGGCGCCCTGGCGCTCGTCGTGTGCGCCGCGGGCCTGTACATCGGTTTTTTCCGAGCGCCCACCGACGCCCAGCAGGGCGAGGCCTACCGGATCATCTTCATCCACGTTCCGGCGGCCTGGATGTCGATGTTCCTCTATCTGGTCATGGCGTTCTGGGCGGGACTGGGGCTCGCGTTCAACACCCGGCTCTCGGGCATGATGGCGAGCGCGATTGCGCCCACCGGTGCGCTCTTTACGTTTCTCGCGCTGTGGACTGGGTCCCTCTGGGGAAAGCCCACTTGGGGCACTTGGTGGGTGTGGGACGCGCGGCTGACTTCGGAGCTGATTCTGCTCTTCCTTTATTTCGGCTTCATGGCGCTCCAAGCGGCGATCGACGATCCTCGCCGCGCCGACAAGGCGGGAGCGGTGCTCGCGCTGGTGGGCGTCGTAAACATTCCGATCATCTACTTTTCGGTGAAGTGGTGGAACACGCTGCACCAGGGCGCGTCGGTGAGTCTCACCAAGGCCCCGACCATGGCGGCAACGATGCTGACCGGCATGGCCGTTATGGCTTTCGGCTTCTGGTTCTACAGCATCGCAGCTGCACTGATGCGGGCGCGCTGCATCATGCTGGAGCGCGAACGCGCGAGCGAGTGGGTGGCGGACTACGCGAGGCGATCCGCGTGAACTGGGGCAGCTGGGATAATTTCCTTGCAATGGGTGGCTATGCGTTCTATGTTTGGGGCTCCTATCTCGTGACGCTCGGTCTCGTGATCGCGGAAATCGCACTGCTCGCGTTGCGCAAGCGCCGCGCTCTTGCGCGCCTTCGCCTCCACGGCACCGCAACACAAGGCGACCGATGAAGCCCAGGCAGAAACGGCTGGCGATGATCGCGGGCGGCCTCGTTGCCCTCGGCGTGGCGGCCACCTTCGTGCTCGCCGCGTTCCGGGAGAATCTCGTGTTCTTTTTCACCCCGAGCCAAGTGGTGGCGAAAGAGGTGCCGCAGGGACGCTCGTTCCGCGTCGGCGGGATGGTCACGCCGGGAAGCGTGAAGCGCCAGGCCGACGGGATCACCGTGCAATTCATCGTCACCGACACGGCGAAGAACGTGCCGGTCGTCTACCGCGGCCTCCTCCCGGATCTGTTCCGCGAGGGCAAGGGTGTGGTGACACAGGGGAAGCTGGGTCCCGACGGCGTCTTCTATGCGAGCGAAGTGCTCGCCAAGCACGACGAGAACTACATGCCTCCGGCCGCGGCGGACGCGATCAAGCAGGCTCAGTCCATCAACGAGAAGGCGGCGCACACCCTCGTGCAGGGCGGCGCCGGACGCAAGTGATCCCGGAAATCGGTCAGCTCGCTCTCGCCCTCGCACTGTGCCTCGCACTCGCTCAAAGCTCGCTCGGGCTCGCGGGGGCGGCCCGCGGCGATAGGTCGTGGATGGTCGCGGTGCGACCCGCCGCGCAAGGGCAGTTCGTCTTCGTGGCCATCGCCTTTGGCTGCCTCACCTACAGTTTCGTCGCGAATGACTTCAGCGTCGCCTACGTCGCTTCCAACTCCAATTCCGCGCTCCCTGTCGCCTACCGCGTCACTGGCGTATGGGGCGGGCACGAAGGCTCGATACTGCTGTGGACGCTGATACTCGGCGTATGGACGGTCGGCGTGACGTTCTTCAGCCGCCACCTTCCCGACGATATGGTGGCGCGGGTACTGGGAGTGATGGGAATCGTGAGCACCGGGTTTCTCCTCTTCACATTGTTTACTTCGAATCCTTTTCTGCGGGTCTTCCCTGCACCAGCAGACGGACGCGACCTGAACCCGCTGCTCCAGGACCCGGGCATGGTGATCCATCCGCCGATGCTCTACATGGGCTACGTCGGCTTTTCGATCGCATTCTCCTTCGCCATCGCGGCCCTTTTGAGCGGCCGGCTCGACGCGGCTTGGGCGCGCTGGTCGCGCCCGTGGACCACTGCGGCGTGGGCGTTCCTCACGGTAGGTATCGCGCTCGGCAGTGGCTGGGCCTACTACGAGCTCGGCTGGGGCGGATGGTGGTTCTGGGACCCGGTGGAGAACGCTTCCTTTATGCCCTGGCTTGTGGGGACTGCCCTCATCCATTCCCTTGCGGTCACCGAGAAGCGCGGGGCTTTCCGCAGCTGGACCGTGCTGCTCGCGATCGTCGCCTTTGCGCTGAGCCTGCTCGGCACCTTCCTCGTGCGGTCCGGGGTGCTCACTTCCGTGCACGCTTTCGCGGTCGATCCCACGCGCGGCATATTCATCCTGGCGCTGTTCGCGCTTTTCATCGGCGGCGCACTCGTGCTGTACGCCTGGCGTACTTCGCGCATCGGCCTGGGCGGGGACTTCAAGCTCGTTTCGCGTGAGTCGATGCTACTCGCGAACAATGTCTTCTTTGCTGCAGCTGCCGGGACGGTTTTTCTTGGAACTATTTTTCCCTTGGCGATGGACGCGTTGAACCTGGGCAAATACTCGGTGGGGCCTCCGTACTTCGAGATCGTATTTGTACCGCTGATGGCACCGGCGCTATTTCTGATGGGTATTGGTCCCCTCGCCCGCTGGAAAAAAGCGAATCTGCCCGATATCGCGGCGCGCCTGCGCTGGGCTTTTGCGGCAAGTCTCGCCGCCGGGCTCGTGCTTCCGTTCGCGATGGGGCGCTGGAGCGCGCTCGTCGCGCTCGGACTGCTGCTCGCGGCCTGGGTCGCGGCGAGCGGCGCCGTTCAGCTTTACGAAAAGATCACGAACGCGGCGAACGGCGCGAGCGCGTGGGCGCGACTGCGTAACACGCCGCGCGCGACCTACGGCATGTTGGTCGCGCACTTCGGCGTGGCCGCGTTCGTCGTCGGGGCGACGCTGGTGAAGGGCTACGAGAGCGAGCGCGACGTGCGCATGGAGCCGGGCGACACCGTGGAGCTTGGCGGCTACACGTTCCGCCTCGACGGCGTGAGGGACGTGCAGGGGCCGAACTACGTCGCCGCTCGCGCCCAGATCCAGGTCGGCCGCGAAGGCCGCGCCGTCACCACTCTTTATCCCGAGAAACGCATCTATACGGTGCAGAACATGCCGATGACCGAAGCCGCGATCGATCCAGGCTTCACGCGCGACCTGTACGTATCGCTCGGCGATTCCGTGAGCGCGACGGCCTGGATCGTCCGCGTGCAGCACAAGCCCTTCATCGACTGGATCTGGGGCGGATGTCTCTTGATGGCGCTGGGCGGCGCACTCGCCGCAAGCGATCGCCGCTACCGGCTGGCGGCAACGCGCCAGCAGGAGCCGTACGCGGCGGCGCCCGCCGCTGCTCCCTGAGGGATCCCGAAAAGGCAAGGATGAACCGCTTCGTTCTGCCACTCGCCATCTTCGCAGCGCTGATCGCTTTGCTCGGGGTCGGACTCACGCTCAACCCGCGCGAGGTTCCCTCGCCGCTCATCGGCAAGCCCGCGCCGCATTTCGAGTTGCCGCAGCTTCACGAGGGGGCGAAGACTTTCACCGAAAAGGACATGCTCGGCAAGGTCTGGATGCTCAATGTCTGGGCCTCCTGGTGCGTCACCTGCCGCGAGGAGCATCCCGTGCTGCTCGATCTCGCGAAAGGCGGGGGGGTCCTGCTTTACGGGCTCAACTACAAGGACAAGCGCGAAGACGGCCTGGCGTGGCTCAAGACCATGGGCGACCCCTATCGGCTCTCGGTCTACGACGTCGAAGGCAGGGTCGGCATCGACTACGGCGTCTATGGCGTGCCCGAGACATACGTGATCGACAAGCGCGGTGTCATCCGCTACAAGCGCATCGGCGCGCTCACACCGGAGATCGTCAAGGATAAGGTGCTGCCCCTGATGCAAGAGCTTGGCCGTGGCTAGGCTTCTTGCGTTTCTGTTGCTCGTCTCGCCAGCTCCGTGGTCTCAGGCGAAGGAAGCCGCGCCCGCCGCGGCGGATCCGGCGCTCGAGCAGAGAGTCATGACACTGGCTGCTGAACTGCGCTGCCTCGTCTGCCAGAACCAGACCATCGCCGATTCGAGCGCGCCGCTGGCCGAGGATCTCAGGAACCAGGTCAGGGAGAAGATGCGGCAGGGAAGCAGCGATTCGCAGATCCTAGACTTCATGGTGGAGCGCTATGGCGATTTCGTCCTATATCGCCCGCCGGTCAAAGCAACGACGCTGCTGCTGTGGTTCGGACCGCTGCTGCTGCTTGCCGCCGGATTCGTCGTCCTCGTCCGCCGCGTCCTTCGCCGGCGACCGACCCAGGACCTCGAAATAAACGCCTCCGAGCGCAAGCGCGCGGCAGAGCTCCTTGCCGGAAACGAGGCGGAGCGCCGGTGACTGCGTTCGTCGTTCTCGGCGCCGTGCTCATCGCCGGCGCCCTGCTGTTCGTCGTACCGCCGCTGCTGCGCCGCAGCTCGCGCACGGGTGCAACGCGCGATGCCGTCAATGTCGCGGTATACCGCGATCAACTGCGCGAGCTCGACGCCGACCTGCGCGCCGGAACGCTGGCTTCGGACCAGCACGAAAAAGCGCGCCGCGAGATCGAAGCGCGCCTGCTCGCCGACGTGGGCGGAGGCGAGGCCCCGGCGCAATCTCCGCGACACGCGCGCGCCGCCGCGCTCGCTCTGGGTCTGGCCGTTCCGATTTGCGCGCTCGCCGTCTACGTGGTGGTCGGCAACCCGCGGGCCCTCTTGCCGCAGACCGCCGAGGCCGGAAATCAGCACGGATTGAGCGTCCAGCAATTCGAGGCGCTGGTCTCGCGCCTCGCGGCGCGCCTGAAGGACAACCCCGAGGATGCCGAGGGCTGGATGATGCTGGGGCGCTCGTACGCGGTGCTGGGGCGCTTCGGCGAGTCGAGCGAAGCCTACGCCAAGGCCGCTGCGCGCATGCCGCGCGACGCCCAGCTCCTCGCGGACTACGCGGACGCTCTCGCGATGGCGCAGGGCAGGACGCTGCAAGGGGAGCCGGAAAAAATCATACTGCGCGCGCTCACCATCGACCCCGACAACGTGAAGGCGCTGCTCCTCGCAGGCACCGCCGCCTTCAACCGGAGCGACCACCCCGCTGCGATACGCCATTGGAAACGCGTGCTGGGGCTTCTCCCGAAGGAGTCCGACATGATTCAAAGGGTGCAGGCGAGCATCGCGGAGGCGCGCTCTTTGGCCGGCTCTCCTGGCGGAAAGGCGCGGGTCGCGGAACCTGCACAAGCCCGAGGCGGAAGCCGCGTGAGCGGCGTGGTCAGGCTCGCGCCGGAGCTCGCCGGGAAAGTCTCCCCAGGCGACACCGTTTTCATTTTCGCCCGGGCCGCCGAAGGTCCACGCGTGCCGCTCGCCGTCCTGCGCAAGCGCGGCAGTGACCTTCCCGCCGAGTTCACCCTCGATGACTCGATGGCGATGGCGCCGCAGATGAAGCTGTCCGCGTTCCCGCGCGTGGTCATCGGCGCGCGCGTCTCGAAATCCGCCAATGCAAACCCGCAGGCGGGCGACCTTCAAGGCTTGAGCGCGGCGGTGAAGGTCGGCGCCAAGAGCGTAAGCGTCGTGATCGACACCGAGCTGCGCGAGCCTGCCGGCAAATGACGTGGAACATGATCACCGGGATGATGTCGCCGTGGCACGCGGAAAACCATTGAACCTCGGTGAATCGACCGCGTACGGGCGCCTCGCGGAAAACGTGATGCACTTCGCCCGCGTGCTGCGCGCTGCGGGCCTGCCGATCGGGCCGGATCGCGTGCTCGACGCGGTGCGGGCGCTGGAAGTCGCCGGAGTCGAGCGGCGCGAGGACTTCTACTGGACGCTCGCCAGCGTCTTTCTCGGCCGGCGCGAGCAGTTCGAGATCTACGACCAGGCCTTCCACATCTTCTGGCGCGACCCACAGCTCCTCGAGCGCGTCATGGCGATGTTCCTGCCGCAGGTCTATGGACGCCAGGGCCGCAGCGAGGAGCCTTCGGCGTCCAATCGCGTCGCCGACGCGCTTTATCCGAAGCCGAAAAAAACCAGGGAGGACCCCGCCGAACCGCCGCAGGAAACCGAGATCGACGCGACCTTCAGCTTTTCGCCGCGAGAAGTGCTGCAGCACGCCGACTTCGAGACGATGACGAGCGAGGAGATAGCGCAGGCTAAGAAAATGCTCGCGAACCTGCGCCTGCCGATCCCGGAGATCCGCACCCGGCGCTTCGAGTCCGACCTCCGCGGCGCGCGAGTCGATCTGCGCGCGAGCTTGCGCGCGAGCCTCAGGAACGGCGCGAAAATCATCCCGCTCAAGCGGCGCTCGCCCCAGCGGCGCCATCCGCCTCTCGTCGTCCTGTGCGACGTGTCGGGCTCGATGAACCGCTACTCGAGGATGTTTCTCCACTTCCTGCACACGATCACCAACGACCGCGACCGTGTGACGAGCTTCGTCTTCGGCACGCGGCTCACCAACATCAGCCGATACCTGCGCCATCGCGACGTGGACGTCGCGATGGGCGGGGTGTCGGACGCGATCGCGGACTGGTCGGGCGGCACGCGCATCGGCAATTGCCTGCGAGAATTCAATCTGCGATGGTCGCGCAGAGTGCTCGGACAAAACGCGGTCGTGCTTATGATCTCCGACGGCCTCGACGGCGACGTCGGCGAAGGACTCGCGAAGGAGATGGAGCGCCTGCACAAGTCGTGCAGGAAGCTCATCTGGCTGAATCCCCTCCTGCGTTACCAGGGATTCGAGGCGCGGCCGGCGGGTGTGCGCGCGATGCTGCCGCACGT
>WNGN01002073.1_pt1 | contig 13381 bp, 12 predicted proteins | sample 5400561 | NCBI WGS metagenome assembly WNGN01 (sample SAMN13153379, study PRJNA577476) | soil metagenome | isolation source: 115 cm soil or saprolite under Garry oak tree replicate 2 | place: USA:California | collected 2016-06-15
CAGCATTGTTCATCACCTTCGACGAGCCTTATTGCACATTTACTCCATGCCCTTCCCCCACCTCTATAGACATCTATACCGTCTGGGCTTCAAACTCAACATCGGCATTCCCCACCACACGAGTAGGATTCAAGTCCAACCTGCCCTTCACTCACTACTCTCAACTCAAGACAGTCGAGGACAACTGGCTACTCCCATACCTGACAGCTTCAACTGATGGATCATCCAGCACGAAAAACATGCAAGGATTCTTCCGTTGAAGGTGCTCACAAGAATGATGATAGCTAAACTGGTTACGATCTCAAACGTGTATCCACGTGAATTCTTAGAGACAAAACTCTGCGTTGGGGGCCGGTCGATCCTCACGCCTTCTGGCTGCGAGGTCAACTAAGGGTGATTCACAAGTTGGGTCCAAGGTCCACCTCTGCCGCACTAGTCATTCTTATCATGTTGGGAGCGCTCGGACTATCTCTAGCGTCCGAGAGTAGAAATCCTGGAATCAAGATCCCAAGAAATCTCTCCGTGAGACCAACTTATGAGCTAAACTATACCGGTATCAGTTCCACAGCTATCAGTCTCAACTGGACTCAAAGCAAAGACCTGACGTTCGTCCGTTACGAGATCTTGGAGTATTCTGACGGTCCAGATGGACCCTTCCAAAGTATCGACAACATCACTAGCCAGACTACGACGAGCTACTATTCCTCAGGGCTTGTGCCTGGTGGGATATATTGGTGGCAGGTCTATTATGATCAGCGCGTGCCAGAATCATCAAACATAATTCAGGTAACGCAGCGATCGTCAGCACTGCTCAAAACATCTATGCTGGGCCCCAACAGTGTCGGATTGACATGGGATAACAAAGCCGCCTACGGCGGGCTCGTCTCATTCTATTCGTATCAGGTGATGGAATCTGCAGCAGGAGGAGCTAATTCCTCGGTGCAGTCTATTACCGATGTCAACAAGCGTGCCTACAACGTCAGCAATTTGAGTCCAGTAACCAGCTACTCGTTTTATGTCAATACGACAGACTGGTGTGAGACTTGCTCGGGTCCGTCCTTTTCAAGCTCGGTGTCGAACATCATATCGATCAATACGCCGAGCTTGCTTTCAGCGTCGGCCACTGCACAGCCCCGCATCATCGATGCTGGGCAATCTGTCTCCTTCTCGTGTGAGGGTGCGGGTGGAGCGGTCCCCTACAATGGCTATTTCTGGGCGTTCGGGGACGGCGTAACCGCGCTAGGGTCTCAGCAGAGTCACACTTACATTGCAAGCGGAACAATGACCGCTGTGTGCACCATAACTGATGCGCTTGGCATCAACTCGGCGAGCGCGACGAGCATACAGGTCAACGCTGATCCACGTGTCATCCTGCTCGGAGCTCAGCCGCCCACTGTAGATGTGGGCCAACCCGTGAACATCACGGCAACCGTTACAGGCGGTTCTGGGAATTACCACTATTTGTGGAATAACCTTCCCCCTGGATGCTCAGGTCGAGATGCCTCCTCAATAACTTGTGTGCCAGCCTCGCGCGGGACCTACCAGGTGATTTTGGAAGTCACCGACTCTACTGGGGAGACAGCTACTCGCACAGTGGTCCTGTCAGTTGGCCCGCAAAGAGTCTCCGGCATTATCCCTGACAGAGAGCTGGTGATCGTTATCGGCTCCCTAGGTTCAGCCGTTCTTGTAACAACTATTGCAGCAATCTTGACCCTGCGTCGTAAGACCTGGCGTCGTTCCTAGGCTGAATTACGTGCCTATCGCCGATAGCGAGACAAGGCGCATTGCTGAAAGATGAACCATCTACGAATGAACTGACAATCCTTCGCGTATCGTAAGGCGTGTCTGTAGCCAGTGGTGTCCTGACTATCATCATCATTCCGGCTGATTTAAGCACGGGTGAACATTTGCCCTAAATGCACAAGTTTGATGCGTCCTATGTTGTCACTCTGACTTGTTTGCTCGCAGAGCCTGAGGCTCCGGTAGGGTCATTGACGGTCAGTGTAACTGTGTAGGTTCCGGTGACGGTGTAACTGTGCGATACGGTGGAGGAGGCGGTGGTCAACATTGAGCCATCACCAAAGCTCCATGTGAAGGAATAGGGGGACTTTCCCCCGGACACCGTGGAAGTGAAATTAATCGGGAGACCAAGGTTGTGTCTCCGCGGGGACCAGTTAAAGTTCACTGAGAGGGACGACACGGTCACTTTGTTTGTTGCTGAACCTGATGTCCCGTTGTTATCGGTCGCGGTGAGCGAGACCATGAATGTCCCGGCTGTACCATAGCTATGGCTGATTGTCGAATTGCTAGAAGATAGCCCAGTGCCATCGCCAAAGTTCCAATTGTAAGCGTAGGGCGATGTTCCTCCCGTAGCCGAAGCTGTGAAAGTGACTTGTTGGCCGATCAGCGGGTTTGAGGGAGACCAGCTGAAACTAGCCGAAACGGAGGAAGAAGCTGAGATTCTCCAAGCGGTTAGCGGGTGAAGCTCCCAGTGCCCCTCAGGATCCCAGTATACGAAGCCTTGAACATCGACGGAGACTGTGGAGCTGCACGGTTTGGAGATCGTACAGGGTAGACTTACCTGAGCGATTGTATTGTTGTTGTCATACGTGGTCGAGGGCCCGGCGTAGCCCGCGGCCATCCAGTCTCGGTCGATTTCAATGTGAACATATCCGCTCGAGGTTCCCACGGCGTAGACATTCCCTGTGCTATCGCAGAAAGTTTCTCCCTTGGGATATAACCCTCCCCCGTTAACTGCATTGTAACTTGTTGCACAATCCCGAGTTTCGTAAAAATAGTTATGGAGAGTAACCCCGTTGATCTGGACGAAGGACGAGATCGCCTGCCCATTGATGTTAGTGATCGAGCAAGGGGGCGAAAGAGATCTCTTATTCGGAATACCACCAGCAGTTGAACTTGTCTGGTATACACTACCCCTGAGAGACTGCGATGGATAGGCAGAACCCAAGACATCTTGCATATTGACGACTGTGAGTCCACAGGAGACACTCGGGTTCCACGATCCGCCCAGGGCATCTACAGCCGGGACCCATGAAACAAACGGCAGACCCACTACTACCGCAGAAAACAGAATTGGCAGAACGACCATACGAGCACTCTTTCGTGATAATGCTGCGCCGAGGTTCGGGCGGGGTAGGTGCGGGAGATTCGAAGGCACAGGTGGACCCATTTCAGCACGCACTTAATAGCCTTAACTCGTTGATTCAATCTTTGGATACAAACATCTATCAAAGGACAGCAGGGATCTACATCGCTGAAGTAATCCGTGGATAGGCGACCAACGTGCGATGCAGGTAGGTGTCAGAAGGTGTCGTATCGCGACTACATCTCGCTTACTTTCGAAAGTCGTGGGGTTGTCCGCCGGCAGAAAATCCAAACACTGTAGCCGGTTCCATGTCGCCTTTGCTGCGAACTCTGCTAATCATGCTCGGGTTTGAATTCGTTCTTGACCCCCGACGTTAAGGGGTCATCCCATTACGACTGCTCAAAGACTTCTGAATCAGACTTGCATCTCAAACAGGTTCGTCTGCATCGCAACATGGGGATCGTTTCCGTATAGTCAATGCTCGAACCTACAGAGGATTTTCCGAATAGTTACTGATCCTTCTCTAAGATGGGACTTGAATCTGAGCCTGACTCCTCGCCCTATCCAGGACTGTGTTCCATACTATCCGATGGATTTCTTCGGGACTATTTCTTCCGTCCAGAAAAATTGCCCCCGATCTCTCCCCGAGGATCTTGTAAAGCGCCAATCGTTCCTTAAAGTCTGATAGGCTGGGAAGATCTGGCTTCCGTTTGAAGGCGACTTCTGCCTCGACCATCGCGAGGAAGGATCGCGTTGGACGTGGCAGCAGTCTCAGAAGCTTGAAGCCGAATCTCAAGTGGATTGGATTGTCTTTCATCCCTGCGATGCCATCAACCAGCATGTCCAGAACGTACCTGTCACAGATGACCGTCAACCCAAGCAGGAGGGGGACGAAGACCTTAGGGGTTGCTTTGATGAGGTTGTCGATCTGCGTCACAAGGCACCACAAGGTGTTGAGGCGGGAGCTTCTCGGAATGAGAGTCTCGACAATGTAGACGCCTCCCTTGACATGCACTCTAGCATAGCCGAGCCGGTCCAGAACTTGCAGAAGAGGAAAGGATAGGAGTGGACGCCATCGGCAGCGTATGGTTACGAAACGAACACCAGCATTTCTGAAACTCTCCTGGAGTAGTTTAATCTGCGTAGACTTGCCGCTCCCATCAACCCCGGAGAATGTCACAAGCATTCCCCGTGTCAACCCTACGCGATCCGCCTTTGTCAGGTCTTCTATCCCGCCACCGGTAAGAATCGATTCTTCGTCATTAACCTCGGATGCTTGTCCATGATCGCAACTGCTAGCCAACAAACGCGACTCTTATATGAAGGGCGTGTCTAAAATAATCGACCTGAGCAATGCGACGGTCAATACTTCTGGCTATCCTGATCATAACGCTTGTCATCAGCGTTTCCATTGGTTTCTCAGTCTGGCTCAACCAACATTACTCCTCCCAGTCGGCAACCCAGCCAGCAACCCAAGAGAAGACGATAGACATCCAGCACGCCATCACCAACAGGAATGATACGATGATAGGGGTACCACTCGAAGGCTAGGTCTATGTGGACTTCTCTCTTCTCATCATGAATTGCGGATACAGCAGCTTCAGAGTTGCACCCTCACTCTTCCTCCTCAAAGCGGGCGGAACAACGTATCCGGCAGCGAGCGCAACGGCCAACTTACCCAACCGAATGAATGACACGGTTCTGCTAAACGGCCAGGAAACATTCGGTGAGATCGCATACGAGATTCCGGGCAATCAGATTGCGGCGATTCCCTCTTCCGGTCCTTTGAACTACACGTTGAGTCAGGGATATGCAATCCGCTGGGTATCCAATTGGTGACGGATATGACCGGACTCGCCACTCAAATCTGAGAGGTCGCCGTGTAGATTCACGACTCGGCCGTTTCTTCTCTGGTCATGCGTCCAAGGATCAGACTCGCTTCCGTTCTGATGTCTGCCGTGGTAGGGGCTACCACTAGCCCCCTGCTTGGTTGACCGTAGAGCACGATACCGTCAATGGGAGACTCCACGATGCATGGTAGCGTAAGCAGGTCCTCTTCTCCCTCGACGAGAATCAGGGCATCCTGCTCGTTCATGGCTCGCTTAATGATATCCCAGGATTCCATGGTAATGACACCGGCCGGGTTTCTAGCATGGTAGGTTCTTCGAGCCTTCACGCTGAACGAGGTTGCTGGCCTACGCATCGAGATGTGGTCTATTATCCTGAGATCCACAGGGATGTCTGCCGCAAGAGTTTCGCGAGAGACAACGTCTCCAACTGCCGTAACTCTGCTCGGATGACTCCGCTGGATCAAAATCTTCAGTTCGGGCATGGTCTTGCTGGGCTCTCCCGGGATCAGCTTTCCAAACGGCTCTTTCAACCTCGGAAGGTCGGACTGGGCGGGTCGGAACTGGATCATATCCCTTCACTAGCGGCTCGACGTTGACTGCTGACTTTGCTTGACCAGTGAGAATGTTGACGAACTACCTCAAAACAATGCATGGTCTGGAGGACGATATGGGCATACTAAGAGCTATCTTAGTAAGCGTAGGGTGTTCATGGACCGCGTCGCAGAACGGGGTCCAGCCTTCCAGGTAAGAAATCTGCTGGGTTGGCGACGTATTCTTATCAAGAAGCCTGGGAGCATCCTAACAGGGTTTTCCATATGGCTCAGGTACAGACAGTTGACCAAGCGACCCAGCTTGCTCTAGACTTTGTGAGGAAATACTACTCTTTTGCATTCCCAATCTCGACAAAGAAGGAGAGTTCTCGATGGATCATTGACTTGGACATTTCATATTTCAAGCCAAGCTATATGAGGCTGAGAATTTTCGCGGAAACGGGAGTCGTTGAAGACTTCAAGGTCACATTGGGCCCTTTATTGTAGACGACCCCTAATATTCGGCAGGCAGCCTCTAGGGGCCTTCAACGTTGAGCATCTAGATTTACTCTCATGAGTTTAGGTTACAAAACCTGTAGGAGCCGGGTGGACCTAATTGTGTGGACTTCCGAGTCCGACGGCGTTGAACTCGGCGTTCGAGAATCTTGCAGGGTCGAAGATTCGCCTTGCATCTAGTATCCGTGCTCTTCCCCCCATCAATGTTGTGAGTTCGTCGCTGTCTAGGTCTTGGAATTCTCGCCAGGCGGTCATAATGATCACAAGGTCGCTACCTTTTACGCAAGCCTTGGCGGTCGGAGAGTAGGATATAATTGGACCAAGTTCCTTCTTGGCCCCTTCCATTGCCATAGGGTCGTAGGCTCCAACCATCGCTCCCTTATCGACGAGCTTTCTGATCAGCGGGATGGCACGCGATTCGCGGACATCGTCGGTGTTGGGGTTGAAGGCTAGGCCGAGGACGGCGATCCTCTTTCCCTGTACCCGCCCCAGCATCTTCTCCGCCTGCGAGACCAAATTGTCAGGCTGCGTCTCATTGACCTGAAGGGTAGACTCGAGGATTGACGGGTCCACTCCGAGTCTTTTCGCATAGTTGACCAGGGCTTCTACGTCCTTTGGGAAGCAGGATCCTCCGAACCCTGGCCCGGCCTGGAGAAATAGCGGTCCGATCCTCGGATCGAGTCCCATTCCTCTAGCGACATCGGTTACGTCGCTTCCTGGAATCCTTTCGCAGATTCTAGCTATGAGATTGATGAAGCTAATTTTGGTAGCTAGGAATGCATTGCTAGAGTATTTTATCAGCTCCGCCGTATCAGCAGATGTTTCCACTACGGGGGGCATCTGTTCCCCGTAGAACACTCTGTAGAATGATAGAACATTGTCGCGAGAGTACTGGTCGATCGGCCCTATCACTATTCTGCTCGGCTTTAGCGTGTCCTGGATTGCCTGGCCCTCCCGGAGGAATTCCGGGTTGGAACATAGGCCAAAGCCTTGGCCGCACGTCTTGCCTGAAGATTGCTCGAGTATGGGTTTGACGACGCTTCTTGTAGTGCCCGGGATGACGGTGCTCTTCACGATGACGGTAGTCTGTCTGGTGGAGCCTGCGATGGCCTCGCCTATCGACTGCGATGCAGACCTTACTTGGGAGAGGTCTATTTCGCCGGACCTGCTGCTCGGGGTCCCCACGGTTATGAAAACGATGTCGGAGTCAGAAACAGCGCCATAGCTCGTCACACATTGGAGTCTTCTATTCCGAACGTGCTCTTCTACGAGTGGCTGGAGACCCATCTCTAGGAAGGGGGCTTTTCCCTGTCCAATGATCCCTATCTTGGCTCGGTCCAGATCGATGCCAGTCACATGAAATTTCGATGCGAGACACGCGGCCGTCGACAACCCCACGTATCCGAGCCCGACGATTGCTATTCGCGGTTCGTCGGTCTTTTCTCGTATCATGATTGTTTTCGCAAGGGAGTGGTTTCTTTGGGTTCGCTGGCCGATAACGTTGGGGTATCCAAGTCCATCCGGAGACTTTCTTTTGTTGCTCTGGCGTCGACATATCCAAGTGAGAGTCTTAGAGCTTCTACCATAGTTTCAGGGGTACCCATGTCGAGCCTGAGTTCGTCGGTCCTCAGCTTCACTCCAATGACTGGTCTTCCTTCGGTGACGAGCTTCTGAATTGCATCGGTTAATTGTAGTTCGCCATTCTTCCCGGGCTCTGTATCGGACAATGCGTTGAAGATTTCTTCCGTGAAGACATAGAGCGGCATTATGGCGATGTTCGTCCTGGGCTTCTCGGGCTTTTCCTCGGCAGCCGTTATCCTCATCACCCCGTCCTCAAGCGGGGAGCCCTGAACGACTCCGTAATGTCTCGGGTCTGAGACTTCGGTAACTAGAATGGTAGCCGACGCCTGATATTTTTGGTGCATCAAAGCCAGCCGTTTCAGATGTTCTTCTCCCTCCGATAGAATGAATGTATCTCCTGCCTGGACGATGAATGTCCCTCTCACAAAGGGTCGACCGAGGAGGACCGCATCCCCGAATCCAAGAGATTCTGGCTGGTTAAGGAAGACGATGTTCGAGGATCTTATCTTCTCGTAAAAGTGAGACAAGCATTCGGGGTCCAGGCCCTTTTCTTTTAGGAACGCTGAGAAACCGGGGTCTGGGGAAAAGTGATCCTCGATCGCCCTCTTTCCCCTTCCGACGACGAAGCAAAAGTCTCTCACACCGACGCTGTAAAGCTGCTCAAAAATGGCCTGAACCAGCGGTTTTAGTTCGAGGCTGTGACTTCCGTTGTACGTAATGATCGGGAACATCTCCTTGGGTATCTCCTTCGAAAAGGGAAGCATCCTGAACCCGATCCCGCCGGCAGTTATGACGCCCTTGCATTGGCTGAATCCTTTCATGGAACTTTTCTTCATGCTAGCGTCTAACGCGTGTCACCTCGTCAACCTTTAGCCACATGCACGCATCCGCCCTTCCGCAGCCAGGATGAGGGTAAGTCCATGGCTCTTCCCGGGCCTCACCTATCCAACGATACATTCCCGTAGAGATAGACGGAGATAGAGAAGCATTACAACTGGTCGGGCAAAGAACAGCTGATCCGGCTATAAAGGGTGGCGATTCATTTGTGTTTACACTCGACCATCTATCTTCAGATGTACGCATACTGCAGTTGTACACGTGATGAATATAACGGCCTCATGGACTAGAGAAGCAGACCATGTACTTTGACCATACATTTTGCTGCCACATCCAGGGGTTTGTAACGGACCATCATATCCCTTATGATGCCTGCACAAGAGGGGGTGAAGAGGATCTCTAGAGTTCTGATTACGGGCGGGAACGGATTCATTGGGAGCCACCTTGCCGAAAAACTCGAGGCTGCAAGCGACTCGGTTACACTGCTTGACTTGAAGTTTAACTCTAACACCCAATCTCTAGACTGTGAGAAGGTTCAAGGGGACATCAGAGACTACCCGACCGTGAGAAAGGCGGTCGACGGGAAGGACGCGGTTTTCCATTTTGGAGCAGTCTCCCGGGTCGCGTGGGGGCAGGAGGACCCGTTCAACTGCTGGTTGACAAACCAAATAGGCACTCTCAACGTTCTGGAGGCTTGCAGAAAAGCCGACTCTGGACCGGTGCTGCTCGAAGCATCCAGCCGGGAAGTGTATGGGGAGCCGCTCTATCTTCCAGTGGGCGAGGATCATCCGAAGAATCCAAAGTCCGTCTACGGGGTAACCAAGCTCTCGGCAGAGAGGGCCTGTCTCTCCTACTCGGACGAGTCCAACATGGCCCGCCCGGTCAAGTGTGTGATTATGCGCTTCTCAAATGTCTACGGTAGCGAGAGAGACCTTCCGGAGAGAGTAATTCCCAAGTTCATGAACAAAGCACTCCGTGGCGAGGATCTCGCCTTGTATGGCGGGGACCAGATCCTGGATTTCACGTTCATCGATGATACGGTCTCTGGAATAATGAAAGCATACTCAGCGTCCTTGGAGGGTGATGGGAGCATATTTGGAGAAGACTTCCATTTCGTTACGGGAAGAGGCGTCTCGGTCTCAGAGCTTGCAAGCATTACCATCGGCATTGTCGGCTCAGGGTCCAAAATTCTACGTGAAGCGGCGAACTCGTTTGAGGTTCGAAAGTTCATCGGCGACTCTTCCAAAGCAGAGAAAATTCTGGGCTACAAGCCAACAGTAAATCTTGAACACGGGCTCAGAGTGTTGATGGAGAGAACGGTGCCAACCATTGTTGCAAGATGAAGCTTTCTTCGTGAAAAAGAGTCTCAATGACGCCTTTGCAATCCGGCGGGCCTGGATCCCGTGCAAGTAACAGAACAGACTTCGAAGCAGCGGAGTCGCATCGTAGAGCGTCCTCGAGTCAGAGGGAAGTTTCTCTTTGTCGGGAATGAAAAGTTCTGGGTTAGGGGCGTAAGCTATGGCACCTTCTCAGTAGACGAAAACGGAAACGAGCAGCTGACTCCTGAGGCTGTGAAGAGGGACTTCGCCCGCATGGCGGAGAACGGCTTCAATGTCGTGAGGGTCCACATATGCCCTCCACGGTGGCTTCTGGACACCGCTATGGAAGAGGGTCTTCGAGTCATGGTTGGACTCAACTGGGGTGAACGTATGTCGTTCGTGGATGAGCCTGGAAGGCCCAGAGAGATCGAAGAGAGAATCAGAAGATGGGTCCGCCGGTGTAAAGGTCATCCCGCAGTCTTCTGTTACAGCGTTGGAAACGAGATCTCCTCGGTCATAGCCCGGTGGACTGGCAGGCGTAGAGTGGAAAAATTCATCGAGCGTCTTTACAATGCAGCGAAGGAGGAAGACCCAGACTCCCTCGTCACGTATGTGAACTACCCGTCCACCGAGTACCTGCAACTGCCCTTTCTAGATTTCATATCTTTCAACGTCTACCTAGAGTCAAGCCATGACTTCGAACGGTACATTGCGAGACTGCACAGTCTAAGCGAGGATCGGCCTGTACTAATCAGTGAGATCGGACTGGACGGACTTCGAAATGGTGAGGAGAAGCAGGCCGAGACCCTGGATTGGCAGATCCGAACAATCTTCAGGAACGGTTGTTGCGGGGTCGTAGTCTTTCAATGGACGGACGAGTGGTACCATGGGACCGTTCCCGTCGAGGATTGGAAGTTTGGACTGACAACAGGCGAAAGAGTAGCCAAGCCGGCGCTGCAAGCAGTTAGAAGGGCATTCTTTGAAACACCCTTTCCAGAAAACGGCGTAGACTGGCCCAGGATCTCAGTGGTGGTCTGCAGCTTCAACGGAGCATCAACCATCCGTGAGACTCTGGATGGCCTACAGAGCCTCGACTATCCCGGATACGAGGTGGTCGTTGTGAACGATGGGTCAACCGATTCGACGCCTAAGATCGTATCAGAATATCCGGTCAGGCTCATCAACACTGAGAATCGTGGGCTCAGCCACGCGCGGAACACTGGGGTAAGCGCAGCTACTGGAGAAATCATAGCCTTCATCGATGACGACGCCTATCCTGACGCTCACTGGCTCAGATACCTCGCCTTGTCCTTGGTGGATCGGGGATACACCGGGGTTGGAGGGCCGAACCTCCCACCCCCGAATGATGGATGGAAGGCCGAGGCCGTAGCCAGTGCACCCGGACCCAATCCGGTTCTGATCTCCGACACGGTCGCAGAGCACATCCCGGGATGCAATATGGCCCTCAGAAGAGGGCCGCTACAGGCGATTAGCGGATTTGATCCAATTTTCAGAGCAGCCGGCGACGATGTGGACCTTTGCTGGCGGCTCAGAGAACGGGGAGGAATAATCGGGTTCGCGCCTGCAGCATTGGTCTGGCATCACCGTCGAAAATCCCTCTACAAGTATTGGAGACAACAGGTAGGCTACGGCAGAGCGGAGGCGCTACTGGAGCGAAAATGGCCTGAGAAGTACAATGTTTTCGGACAGCTGAACTGGCTCGGGCGCATCTACGGCAGAGGCGTCTCTCTAGACTTCTCGTCGCTAGGGGGGAGGATCTACCATGGCATCTGGGGATCCGCACCCTTCCAATCATTGTACGGATCCTCCCGCTCTCTCTGGTCACTATCCCTAATGCCCGAGTGGTACTTGGTTATAGCAGGTCTTGCGCTGATGCTGGTGCTGAGCATTGGCTGGGGCCCAGTAATGATACTCGGGACATTGCTCTCTTCCGCTATCGCGCTGCCCGCAGCGCAGGCGATTATGAATGCTGAAAGGGCAAGGCTTGATGGGTATCCCAAGAGCCGTTGGCAAGCGTTCAAATTGCGGACTACGATATTCTCCTTGCATCTCCTACAGCCACTGGCTCGCCTCTACGGGCGGTTGGGTGGAGGGCTAACGCCATGGCGTAGGCGCGGGACTGGAGGCCGAGGTCGCTTCGGGCCGTCGACTATGACGCTATGGCGTGACACCAGGGAAGCGCCTGAGATTACTCTGGCAGAGCTGCAGAGAATGCTCCAAGATTCGGGGGCCGTGGTTGCAGCTGGAGGAAACTATGATTCTTGGGACCTTGAAATGAGAGGAGGGCTGCTCGGCGCAAGCCGACTGTTACTTGCAACGGAAGATTATCCGTCAGGAAAGCAGCTCCTCCGCTTCCGAATCACTCCAAGGTATTCTCGACTCGGGCTGGCCGTCTGTGCGCCCCTTGCAGCAATTTCGATTGCAGCAGGCTTGTCCAATGCCTGGACATCGAGCATCGCATCTGCGCTAATGGCCGGCGGATTGATCTTTTGGGCGACTAGCGATGCAAGATTCGCGTCGAGCATGTTCCTTGAGTTGCTAAGGCGTAAGGGGGCTACGTAGCATCTGCGTGCCACGATGGTCTGGTTCGAATTGCTCCAATCTGGTTGTCTCGCCCGCAGCGTGATGATATTTCTCGTCACATCGCGAATCCTAGTTCGAGCAACCGTCACAAACTTTCACCGTACGCTGGAGAAGCGGGCAGTGACATGGAGCGGAATGGTTGATGAGTGACCTTGCCATCCTACCCATAGTTTTTACGGTCGCTTATATTCTTACGTTGGTAGCTGGCTGGGTCTTGCCGAGGCTGTTAGACCGTCGGACCGCACATGCGAACTCACGATCACAGCCGCGAAAGCCCGAGATCGTTCGACCCGCTTCTTCTCGAGGTCAGAGAAATACTGAAAGAGGAAGCGGAATGTTGAGACGAGTATTCGCGGATCTCCGGACCTATCTGTGGCCAATGATCATTCTGTCGCTGCTATCGCTATCAGCTATTCCAATAACGCTGATTACTCCTCTTCCCATCAAACTGATGGTGGATACAGTTCTCGGCTCCAAGCCCCTCTCAGGCTTTCTCACGCTCTTCGCGCCGGGCGGGGCGCAGGCCTCCAAGGACTATGTGCTCTGGCTAGCGATCGCGATACTCTTGGGCGCTACCGTCCTGACCTACGTACAGAATCTTCTGAATGTGTGGCTGAGTAGCAAGATTGGAAATCGCATGACGCTCGACGTTCGAGCTCGCCTCTTCCGGCAGATGCAGAGGCTCTCCATCGCCTATCACGACACTAAGGGTGCTGCCGACTCAGCTTATCGTACTCTGAACGACGCTCCGATGCTACGTTCCTTCGGAATCGACAGCATAATCCCGCTGGCGACGTCCATACTCATGCTGTCTGCGATGATAGTTGTCATTCTCTATATCGACTGGCAGCTTGCCCTTATCTCGTTGCTAGTGTCTCCCTTCATGTTCCTTCTTACACTGGTATTCAAGCCGCGGTTGCGCACGGGATGGCGGAAGTTCAAGACCTCGGAGAGCGCCGCGATGGCAGTCGCCCAGGAGACACTGGGCGCTTCGAGAGTAGTGAAAGCATTCGGTCAGGAGGATCAGAAAAGCGAACA
>WNGN01002075.1_pt1 | contig 13378 bp, 9 predicted proteins | sample 5400561 | NCBI WGS metagenome assembly WNGN01 (sample SAMN13153379, study PRJNA577476) | soil metagenome | isolation source: 115 cm soil or saprolite under Garry oak tree replicate 2 | place: USA:California | collected 2016-06-15
CAGGTCGACCTCGTGGAGGAGATCGAGCCGGTATGCCGGCGAGAGGACCGAGATCGCGTCCCCGTTCGCCCGCGCGTCGTGGCGCATCCGTCGCAGGCCTTCGACGGCTTCCCCCGGCGTCAGCGAGAGACCGAGGAGTTCGTTGGCGCGCCTCAGATCGAGCGAGTGGGGCCGGTGCGCGAGGTCGGGCGTCTCGAGGGTGCGGTCCGGATACTTCGTATTCACGGTCTGGATGCGACCGCCGCGCTCCGCGAGCGCTGTCGACAAGATCGCAAGGCAACCGTTCACCGCTTCGAGGTCGGTCCCCGTGACGTCGATGAAGAGGTTCCGCGTGTCCGAGGTGAGCTGCGTAAGGATCCCGTTGATGACCGGAGGGAAGCTCAGCACCTGGCCATGCGCGTCCACGATGATCGGGAACAACGGCTGCGACGCGACGAGGTGCGCGTACTCGCGGCCCTTCTCGTGCTGGGCCAGGATCTCCAGGAGGTCCATCTCCTGCGCCATGCCGAGCGGCGTGAAACGGACGTCGGGCGGCAGGACCGCCTTGTAGGTGTACGGCGGCGTGACCTTGTCCATGTCGTGGATCCCGATCGCGACTTTCTTGCGACGACGGCCAACGGTCAGGTGGAGCTTCTCTTGCAAGTCGACGAGAGATCGCAAGAGCGCATCCTCCAGCTCGAGCCCGCGGACGATGCCGCCGACCGCGTACGGCCGGACGCCAGCCACACTGCGGTCGACGAGGAACTCGATCCCCGTAGGCTCGACGTGGTACACTGGGAGGCCGACCTCCATGCCGAGGAACCCGCGAAGCCCGCGGGCAATCCCTTCGACCGAGTAGAGGTCCGGCCGGTTCGGGAACACGTCGAAGGTCATCACGTCGCCCTGGACGCCCTCGGGACCCGCGCCCATGAACGTAATCCGATCCACGAACTCCTCGATCGAGAGCGACTTGCCGACGAGGTCGGCCAAGTCGTCCCGATGGATGTCGACGTTCGTCAAGGACGCCTCCGATGTCTTCTCCGTATTTATACAGTTTCAGGGGACGGAAAACAAGAAGGCGGTGCGGTCGCTTTCGGAAGCGAATCGCGGAGCCGTGGCATCATGCAGCAGCACACGATTGGAATCGCCGGCGTCGGCAAGATGGGCGAAGCGCTCGTCCGCGGGTTGATCGTCGGGCGGGTCGTCCCCGCGTCGAGGATCCTCGTCAGCGACGCCATTCCCGCCCGTGCGAGGGAGATCGCCGCGAAGCACGGTGTCACCTCGCTCGACACGGTCGCGGACCTCGCCCGGGAATCGGACATCCTCGTCCTCGCGGCGAAACCCAAAGACATGCCCGCGCTAGTCAAAGGGACCGCGGACCATGTGAAACGCGATGCGCTAGTGATCACCTTGGCCGCGGGTGTCCGCACGGCATTCGTCGAGAAGTCGCTCAACGGAAAGGGGCGGGTTGTACGGATCATGCCCAACCTCGCGTGCGCGGTCGGCGAAGGCGCCACGGCCTTCGCCTTGGGTCACAGCGCGACCGAACACGACGCGCTCGTTGTCGAGGAGATCTTCGGCGCAATCGGTCGTGTGACGATGGTCGAGGAGCCGATGCTCGATGCGGTGACGGGACTGAGCGGCAGCGGACCGGGATTCATCGCGGCCCTCGCCCACTCGATGATCGAAGGGGGCGTGCGGTCCGGGTTGCCGCGGGACGTCGCCTACAAGCTCGCGCTCCAGACGATGAAGGGGACGGCGGAACTCTTGCTGATCGACGGCCTCGAGCCGATGCAGTTGTTCCGGATGGTCGCGACACCGAACGGCACGACCGAGGCGGGCTGGGCTGTCATGGAGAAGCGCGGCGTCCCGCCGGCCATCAGCGATGCGATCGTGGCCGCATCGAAGCGTGCGGCGGATCTCGCGGCGGAAGTCGCCAAGGCCCACGGGTAGGACGCTCCGCGTCTGTGCCGCGCTGCGAAGCGAGAAAAAAGGGAGAGACGCTGGCCGGGCCTAGTGGGCCGCGGCGGCAGCGCCCTTCGCGCCGACTTTCGCGACTGCGGCCACGGCCGCGCCGATCCCACCACCCGCGGCTCCACCCGCGAGGGCGTTCTTCACCGCGGTCACGACCTCGTAGCCGTGCGTCGTCGGTGGGATGTGCTGGAGCGCAATCGCAAGGCCCGGAACATCGCCGTGCGTTACGGCGGATGCGGCCCCGACTGCAACGGCTCCAATCGCGGCTCCGATGGCGGCTGCAATCCCGAGGGATATCATCCGACACCTCCACGTTGTGTCGGGAGTTCGCCGAGTAAGGCCCTTATGGTACGGCCATCGAAGGTACAATTTCGGCAGCGCGGCCGACGAGCCGCCAGGTGATCACGCGGCCTACTGCCATGGAGCGTTTTTGCTCAATTGAGTAAAAGCCGATGAGCGTCGTGACCCTTGCGAAACGACTGACGCAAGGCCTCGGTCAGAATCTACGACTTGCCGGGCGCAACGAGCGCGGCGAGGCGATCCGCCACACCTTTGATCTTCTCGCGGAACGGTGCGATTTTGGACCGATCGGAGCGGCTCAGGTCCTCTAGATAGGAGGCGTAGCCCACCATCTCGTTCAGCATGTCCTCAACCGTTTGCGGCTTGCGGCCCGGCATTCCGAACGGCCACTCGAGCTCTTCTTTCGCCTTCGGAGTCAGCTCGTACCGGCCATCGTCTTTTTTCTTGAGTAAGTCTTCCTGCGTCATCTGGTCCAGCAACGGATACACGGAGCCGGGTGACGGCCTCCACCATCCCTGTGTCATCGTCTCGATCTCGTCCATGATCTCGGCACCGTTTTTCGGCGCGTTCGCGAGGATCGAGATGATCCACGTCCGCAAGCCTCTCCGACGGTGCATCATCCAACGAAACGGGGGGAACATGAGCTTCGAGAATCGTATCGGATAACCGATATTTATCCCTTACCATACGAATCGGTTTTCCGGTATCGGAAATCCGATATGCGTAAATACTGCCCGTGCGATAGTCCTCGCGGTGGCATCCACCATGGCAAGCATGCAAGCGGATCATGACTGGAATCGGCATCGAAGGCTCATCGGTTGGGGGGTCGCAGGGCTCCTCCTCCTGATCGGCGTCGCAATTGTGATCGGAGTCGTCGTCCGGGCGATCGTCGGGCCCAGCGCGGGATTCGGGTACTTCCCGTTCTTCTTCTTCCCGTTCGGGTTCTTCATCTTCGTCTTCTTCCTGTTCTTCCTGTTCCGGGGCCTGTTCTGGGGCTGGGGCGGCTGGGGCTGGCGGGGCTACCCGATGTACGGACGGTACGGGTACCATGACGGCGTGGCCGAGATCCTCCGCCGGCGGTATGCGAGCGGCGAGATCACGAAGGATCAGTTCGACCAGATGATGCGGGACATCACGCAAAGCCGAAACCCGCCTCCGTAGACGAAGACAAGTACAACAAAGGCGGCCCGCTCAATACGTCGACCAGAAGACGCGGGCCGCCCACGCAGTGCCCCATTGTAGGTCAAATTCGTAGTCGCTCAAGGAGGACAGCGGCGCCCGGTCGCCGGTCACACGGAACGAGTCGCCCGCGCTCACCGCGCCGTCGCCGTCGGCATCGATCCACGAGATCCGATCGGTCGCGGTCCCCACCATAACTGTCGCGGCGGAGTGGTTCGGTCCGAGTGCGACCGGCCCGACGGCATAGTTGTTCACCACCAGGCGAAACTCGAATCCCGAGTATGCGTACGGGCCGTGCGACACGTTCTCGACCGCGAACGAGACATTGCCTTCGACGATCGAGGCCGGCGTGAAAATGAGATTGTCGGTCGGCTGGGGCCGAGGCGGTTGAAGCGAGAACAGGACGAAGGAGGTCGAGATGACCAAGCCGATCGCCATGAAGACAGCAAGAAGGAACCACCGGTGGGAGACGCGGGAAGGCGGCGACACCGACCCTACGCTGTCCCTCCGCGGCTTAAGCCTTCGCGGGGTTTTTCAAGGGAACGTTAGCTGTTGTCGCGGAAAGCATCTTCTTTCGAGTAGCCCCCAATAGTGCAGCTCGGCCCGAAGTGGGCCCGGCCAGATTCGGACTGGCGACCTCCCGGTTATCAGCCGGGCGCTCCAACCAGGCTAAGCTACGGGCCCGCGGCCGCGGCGTAGAACCAGGGCCGACTTAAACGTTGCTTCCTGGACGGCCCGCTCATCCTTCGGTCCCGTGGAGCTCATGTCTCCTTTGGGAAAAATCGACCGAAACCTTCCAATGTGGTTTGGCCTGTCCCTACTGGCGGGGAATTGCGGACGGCGGGGCGTTCGAATCGGGAAAGGGACCTTCCTCGGCGTCGATTGGATTGGAGGTTCTGGATTCCGATCGCGTCCGTGTTCGTCGGCGGCGTGAGCCTGATCGCGGGGACGTTCGTCTCGTCGACCTGTACTCGGTCCGGCCCCGGCGAGAATGGATGCATCGAATACGGGTACGACGTGCTCGGGCGCGACATCACCGTCGCGGGGCTCGTGCTCGTGATCGTGGGACTCTATGTCATCTTCGCTCCGCACGTCGGCTGGCCGATCGTCCGTCGGAAGCCGTAGCCGTCGAACCGCTCACGCAGGCCGCGGAGAGAACCGGAGCGGCAAGGGACGGTTGTCCCCCTGATTTCGTGGCCGGAACGCTTATTATCACCACGCCAAATCGACGCCCCGGGACTAAATGGAGGTCCTTGAGGCCATTAAGTCGGTGAAGAGCGTGAGCAAGTACAAGCCCGATCCGGTCCCCGAGCAGAAAGTCCAGGCGGTGGTGAACGCCGCGCGCTTCGCGCTGTCGGCGGACAACCTCCAGCCCTGGAAGTTCATCGTCGTCTCGGACGAGGACGCGAAACGGAAACTCGCGGGCGCCTGTACGAACGGGAGGCATATGGCCGACGCGCCCCTGGTGGTGGTCGCCTGCGCCCGGCTCGACGAGGCGGTCGCGATGATCGGCGGATACATGAACTCGTATCCGGTCGATGTGGGCATGGCCCTTGCGAACGTCACCGTGGCGGCAACGAGTGAGGGGTTGGGGACCTCCTGGGTCTTCACCTTCAACGAGGAGAAGGTGAAATCCCTCCTGAACATCCCGGCCGACGCCCACGTGGTGGGGTTGACACCGTTGGGCATCCCGGAGGCCTACGAGGCCCCGGCGGGCAGGAAGCATCTGTCGGAGATCCTCGCGTACAACGCGTACGAATGAGCGATCCGGCATCCCATCCTCCTCGAGCAGGCATCGATGGCCCAGCGCGCCCTCACTCCCGGCAATGCCGCCTACTGCAGCGAATGCGGAGCGGAGACGCCGCCGGACGCCAAATCGTGCGCCCGGTGCGGCGAGCCGTTCGAAGGCTCGATGCAGGCCGTCCTCTGTCCAATCTGCAATTCGATCAATCCGGCCGCCGCAACGGAGTGCCTGAACTGCAATGCGAAGTTCCCCGATGCGGGACCCGAGGAGACCCCGACCCCGGCCGGTCCCGAATCCCCGGAGGAGGAATACCTCCGTCGGATCTTGCAACTGAGCCGCGAGAAAGCCCGGAGCCGCGCCGCCTCGGGGCCGGGCGGCGGAGGCGAGCCGGCGTCGTTCCTCGAGGCCGATCGCGCGGAAGGCGAGATGGAGGAGTCCCTCTGGAAGCTCGCGGAACCGTTCGACCGGATGCTCGAGCGACGCAAGCGCCGCCTGGAACAGATGGAGGCGTTGATCGATCGGGCCCAGGGCCGCATCAAGGCGCTCGAGTCGTCCGCGGACCCTGCCGAGGTGCAGGAGCGCGAGGAACTTAAACGGCAGATCGAGACGCTCCTCCTGGAGAAGGAAGACATCCTGAAGCTCGAGGAAGGTCTCGTCGACATGGAGACGACCTATCGGAACATCCTCCGGATGCAGAAGGAGGAACTGAAGGCCCGCGAGACCTCGCTCCACGGCCGGATCGCCGCGTTCCGGCACGAGCTGGAGTCCCGCGAGAAGGCGTTCGGGCAGCTCAAGGAACGGGAATCCGATTTCGTGCGGCGGGAGGACGAATTCCGGACGGTCATGAACCGCGTCCACGAGCGGGAGCGGGAGATCGAGAAGCGCGAGGAGTTGATGCGGGACAAGGCGCGGCTCCTCGACGAACGCCACCACGCGCTGAGCGAGGCGGAGGTCGACCTCGAGCGGCGGCGATGGGACCTCGAGCAAAAGATCAGTGCACGTCCCCCTTCGAAGGAGGAACCGACGCCGGTCACGATCAAGTCGGATCAGGAACTCGGTGCGCTCCAGTCGCGGATGATCCAACTCGAAGAGCAGATGGAGCGTCTGGCGGAAGAGCGGAACCAGCTCATGGAGCAGCAGAAGGAGCTGCTGAGCCTGAAGGGCGATTTGAAGGTCGTCATGAAGGACATCGACGAGCTCCTCGGGGATCTGCCGAAGGACAAGATCCGGAAGTTCGCGAAGTCGGAGAAGTTCGCGCTGTACGAGAAACTCCTCGAGCAACTCCAGCTGCTGTGATCGCCGATGGGACTGCGCGAGAAGGCTCGGAAATCCCTCGAGGCGAGCGAGGACGAGATCGATGCGCCGGTCCTACTGAAGGTCGATGCCGCGGAGCGGGAAGAGGCGAAGGCCCGCGAGGCCCAGCTGCGAAAAGAACTCGAAGACACCCGCAAGCTCTCCGACGCGAAGACCGCGCAGATCGCACGACAGGATGACACGATCCAGGGCCTGCAGGCGCGGGTGAAGGATGTCGAGGCCGCCAATGCGACCGCAGAACGCGAGTCGAAGAAGGCGGTGAAGGAACTCGAGGGCGAGATCAAAGAGGCCCGCGAGGAACTGCAAGACCTCCGGAAGAACAAGGCCGCCACCGCGAACGCCGAGGCCGCGATGGAAAAGGTGGAGAAGCGACAGACGGCGCTCGAGACGAAGGAGACCTCCCTTCGGAAGCGGGAGGAGGAGGTCGAGCGCCTCGTCGAATCCCTCGATGGCCGACACCGAGAGTTGGCGGCTCGCGAGAAGACGCTCGCGTCCCTTCAGGACAAGCTCGACACGACGAGTCGCGACGTGAAGGAGGCGCAACGGGAGATTGAAGCGTCTCGCACGAAGCTCGAGGCGCGCGAAGCCGAGCTCGCAGAGACGCGCAAGGCCTTGCGGGATCAGGCGGACAAACGGACGACCGAGCTCGAAAAGGACCTCGAGAATGCGCGGAAGGACCTCGCGAAGATGCTCCGCAACCTCGAGGCGGCGCGAGGCGAGACGCAGGCCGCACGCCGCGAAGGCAAGGACCGGGAAGCCGGGCTCACCACGGACCTCACCAAGGCGCAGAGCGCCGTCAATCAGGAGAAAGACAAAGTCGCCCGATTGAAAGACGAAGTCGACGAGCTTCGCAAGCGGGCGGGGAAGGCAGGCGAACTCGGCGAGAAAGAAGCGGACCTCCGAGCCCAGTGGGCGAAACTGGACGCGCGGACGAAGGCCCTCGCCGACCGGGAGGCGACGCTCGCCGGGGGCGAGACGCAGCTCGAGGCCCGCGAGGCGGAGACGGAGAAGGCGTCCCGTCTGGCGGCCGAGCGCACGCTCGAGGCCGAGAAAGCGCTCAAGGCGCTCAAGGACCGCGAACGGGCCGCCGAGAAGGCGGAGAAGAAACTCCGGGAGACCGAGGAACAGCTCGCGGCCCAGACGAAGGCGAAGGACGAGGCCCGGGCGCGCGAGATCGACGACAACCGGGAACTCCTCCAGGCACGGGCTCGGGAAATTGCGAAGCGAACCAAGGAAGTCGAGAGTCTGCGGGCATCCCTCCAGGTGGCGAACGAATCGAGGGAGCGCCGGGAACTCGAACTCGAGGCCGAGGTCACGAGGGCCAAGGCCGCGCTCGAGTCGGAGGCGGATCGGTCCGGCGCCCTCGAGAAAGATCTCATCGCATCACGAAAGGACTTGGCGAAGACGGTGCGAACCCTGGAGTCCGCCCGGACGGAGGCCGACACTTCGCGCCGCCAGGTTCAGGATCAGGAAAAGACATTTGGCGCCGAACTCACGAAGGCGCGAAGTGCGCTCGAGGACGAAAAGGGGAAGGTCGGGCGCCTCAAGGACGAAGTCGACGAACTTCGCAAACGCGCGGGCAAGGCCGGAGAACTGAGCGGCAAGGAATCCGAGCTGAAGGCCCAGCTCGCGAAACTCGAAGCCCAATCGAAGGACCTCGTGGACCGCGAAGGCTCGCTGGCAGCGAACGAGGCCCGCGTCCGAGCGCGCGAAGTGGGGTCGGAGAAGGCCTCCCGCTCGGCGGCGGAACGAGCTCTCGAGGCGGAGACGGCCCTGAAGGCGATCAACGAGCGAGAGCGTGTCCTCGAGAAGGCCGAGAAGAAATTCGAGGAGAAGCAACAGGAGCTCACGCGACGGGAAAAGGCGAGAGAGGAGACGCACTCGAAGGAACTCGACGAGGCTCGCAAGCTGCTCCAAGATCGAGACCGAGAAAACGCGAAGCGGCTCAAGGAGGTCGAGGGGCTGCAGGTGTCGGTTCGGGCCGCCAACGAGTCTCAGGAGCGACGCGAACTCGAACTCGAGGCCGAAATCACCAGGGCAAAGGCCGCGCTTGAATCCGAGGCGCACCGATCCTCGGCTCTCGCGAAGGACCTTACGAAAGTCTCGCGCAACTTCGAATCCAGCCAGGCCGAAGCGGAGGCCTCCCGCCGGCAAGGGGAAGACCGGGAGAAGGAGCTCGCCGCGCAATTCGCGAAGGCCCATCGCGCGTTCGGGGAAGAGAAGGAAAAGGTCGGACGTCTCGAAGCCGAAGTCGTCGGACTCCGCAAGAAGGCGGGGAAGGCGGGTGAGCTGAGTGGGAGGGAGTCCGAGCTCAAGGCCCAGACCGCGAAACTCGACGTACGTTCGAAGGAGCTCGCGGAACGCGAGACCGCCCTGGAGGGCGGCGAAGCTCGCGTCCGGCAACGGGAGGCGGAAGCGCAGAAGGCAACCCGGTCCGCCGCGGAACGCATCTTGGAGACGGAGACCGCCCTCAAGACAATCAAAGAGCGGGAGCGCTCCGTTGAGAAGGCGGAGAAGAAGATCACAGAGACGGAAGGGAAGCTCAAGGAACAGGAGAAGGCCAGAGACGAAACACACGCGCATGAGATCGACGAGGCCCGCAAGCTTCTCCAGGCCCGAGACCGCGAGATCGTGAAACGGGACAAAGCGGTCGATGGGCTCCAGGAATCGCTTCACGCGGCAAACGAGGCCCTCCAGCGCAGGGAAATTGAACTCAAGACTGAGCTGACCCGGGCAAAGACCCAGCTCGAGTCCGAGACCCACCGGGCGAATGCACTCGCAAAGAACCTCGAGACGGCGCGAACGACGTCCGCGAAGGCGAGCGAGCTCGCGGCTCGCGAATCGGCGGTTGAGAAGGCGAGCACGGACCTCGAATCCCGCGAGAAACGCCTCGCGAAATTACAGGGAGACCTCGACTCGACCGCGAAGATCCTTCAGCGGAGAGAGGGGGATCTGGTCCGCCGGGAGAAGGAGGTCTTGAAGGCGGAGACGGAGAACCAAGAGGAGGCGAAGGCCCTCGCGGCACGCACGCGGGAACTCACTCAACGAGACCAACGCGTGGAAGCGAGATCGACCTCCGCGCAGGAACGGTTCAGCCGACGCGAAAGGGAGCTCAAGGAGCTCGGAGCGGCCCTGACGAAACAGAAACAGCAACTCGATTCTCAATCGACCACCCTCGCGGCCCAAGAACGGAGCCAAGCCGAAGCGAGAGACGAACTCGCGGGACTGCGAAGCGAACTCGAACGCAGGGAACGGCAGGTCCAGAAAGCCGGGCAGGAAACCGGAGCGGCGGCCGCGGACCTGAAGTCCCGCGAGACGGCGCTCATCGAGCGGGAGGCGGCTATCAAGGCGAACGAGGCGACCCTTCAATCGCGCGCGAGCGAGTCCGAGAAGCGCGTCGCGAAAATCTCTCGAGAAAAGGTGGACCTGGCCAAGTTGCGAACCGAAATCCGGGGACAACGGATCGAGCTGGACCGGGCCCAGAGGGACCTCGAGCGCTCGGTCGCACGCGTCGGCGAGCGGGAAGCGGCGCTCGACAAGCGGGAAGCGGAACTCTCCCGACAATCGAAGGCGAACGAGGCGGCGATCGCAAAAGTGGCTCTCGAAGTCGGCGCCGCACGTGAGGCGGAGCGAGCGATCAAAGCGCGTGAAGCCGACCTCGCGGCGGGCCAAGAGAAACTCGAGGAGGCTCGCCGTGCCTTTGCCGATACGGAGAAAGGACTCATCGCCCAACGCGGAGCGTTGCAACGAGATCAAAGCAAACTCGCGAAGGGACGAGAGGACCTATCGGACCAGCGTGCGGAGCTCGACGCGATGCGGAAACGAGCGAAGCTCGTGGCGACGGAGACGGACGCGCTGAAGGCGGCGCTATCGAAGCGGGAAGAGGAAATCTCGGAACGGACGAGAGACCTCGAGGCGACCCGAGCGCATGTCGCATCCCAGATCGAGACCGCGAAGCGGACGGAGCGCCTGACGAAGGCGCGGGAGGTTGTGGTGTCCAAGGGAGAAAGAGACCTCGCCGAAGCCCAAGGAGCGTTTGCGGAGTCTCAGAAATCCCTGAAGGGGGAGCGGTCCGCCATGGCACGAGAGCTCGACGAACTCGAGAGACGGAAGAGTCAGCTCGGCGCGGCAGCGAAAGCCCTCGAACAGCGGGAAAGAGAACTCCGATCTGGGGAAGGGGCCCTGAAAGCCTCCCAAGCGAAACTGGAATCCCGGGTCCAAGCGGTCGAACGACAAGACGAAGCCATCGCCGCGACCCGCGCAGACCTCGAGAAGCGCACGGCGATCGAAGCCAAGGAACGATTCGAACTCAACGAAACGAACGCCGTGCTCGAGCGCGCGCGAAAGGAGCTCGATTCCGAGCGCAAGGCGCTCGAGGCATCGCGGGCAGCGCTCGCCGACCAAATCGAAGCGGTCCATAAGGAGGAAAAGGCCGCGAAGATCCGAGCGGCCGGCTTGACGAAGCTTCAGGGAGAAATCACAGAAGCCTCGACGGTCCTGGCGGGAGGCGAGAAGTCGCTGAAGGAGGAACACGCCGCCCTTCAACGAGAAGAGAGCAAGGTCGCGCGGCGGGACCAGATCCTGGAGGAAAAGACGAAACTGCTGAGCGACCACGAAAAGGAACTGCGGTCGGCGCTGGATGCGCACAAGGCCGCGGTCACGAAGTTCGAGTCCCGGTTCAGCGACTTGGATCGCCGCGAAAAAGAGCTTGCGTCGGCGCTCGCAGACCTCGAAAAGCGGCAATCCGGATTCGCGGCCGAGCGGCAGGAGCTCCGGGAATCCAGTGTCGAGCTCGAACGGGCGCGAAAGGCGCTCGCGTCCGATCGCAAGGCCGCGGATGCCATTCGGTCCGATCTGACGGACAATACGAAGCTGCTAGAGGCGCGCCTGCGAGACGTCGCCGCACAGGAGGCGGCGCACGTGGAACGCGAGAAGTCCATCGCATCGTCCGAAGCCGACCTCGCGAAACGCGAGAAGCTCCAGATATCACTCCAGAAGGAATGGGAGGAGAGCCAAGCCACCGCGACCCGCGAGACGAAACGCCGCGAATCGGCGGCCAAAGCGGAACTCGAAGATGCCCGACGCCTCCTGGCGACCGCCGAGACGAAGGAAAAGCAACTCGCCCTACGGGAAACGGAATTCCGTGCGAGACAGGAACACCTGCGGCGGTCGGAAACGAACCTGGAACGTCGAGAGGCCGCCCTGACCAGCGGCACGAAGGATGTGAACGCGAAGGAGACCGCCCTGACGGCGGCCGAGGCCGGGCTGGCCCGGCGCAGAGGCGAGTTCGACCGACGACAAGAAGCGATGGACAAAGCCGAAGACGATCTCGCGACCCGGCAGAAGGAAATCGAAAAGGCATCCCAAGTCCGGGCCAAAGAGTCGAGAGATCTCTCCGCCTCCCAGAAGGAACTCGTCCGCGCGCGAGCTTCCCTCGTCGCACTCGAAAAGCGCACGCGATCTGATTCAAAGAAGCTCGAGGCGCGAATCGAAGCCGCAAAGGCCACCGAAGCGAGAAATGCCGCGGACGAAGAAGCCGCTCGAACGAGGGCGGGAGAAGTCGCCGCTCGCGAGACGGACCTCAAGGAAAAACTCGCGAACCTCGCCAAGGCGGCCGCGAGCCTTGAGGACCGAAAGTCCGAGATGGCGGAGCGCGACGAGGGGCTCAAGGCCCTCGCCTCCGACCTCGCGAAACGGGATGCCGAGGCGAACCGGCTCGAAAAGGGAACCGACCGACGAAAGGCAGAACTCGACCGGATCGAAAAAGAACTGAAGGCCGCGAAGGAGCGGCTTACCGCCGAGACTCGAGACCTCGCGGATCTACGGAAGGAAACGGAACGCGGACAGACGGAAATCGGCAAGCGCTCCAAGGAACTCGAATCCAAGGCCAGCTTGATCGAGGCGCGGGAAGAGGAAGCGGGTGACCTGAAGACGAAGGCGATGAGCCTGCTCAAGTATGCGGAGAAGGCGGCGGACGAGAAGAGCCGCGAACTGAAGGAACATGTCCAGGAAGAGGAGGCTCGAGTCGAGGCCCAACGGGCCGAGGTGGAAAAGGCCGCCCGCGCCTACGCGGACCTCGAGCAGCGCGAACGACGGTTCGAGACGGCGACGGCGGAGTTCCAAGCGCAGACGAAGGCGCTCGACCAACTCGAGAAAAAGCTGAAGGACGACACCGCGGCGATCGCTCGCGAGCGAATCGAGACGAAAGCGATCTGGAAGAACCTCGAAGCGGAACGCGAGCGCGTCTCCCGCAAGGAAGAGACGATCGAAGCACTCGTTGCGCGGACGCTTGCGAAGGAACGCGAAGCCCTCGTCGAGGAAAAGGAGAAGGTGCGCGCCGCGACCTCAGAACTCAAAGGCAAAGACAAGGCGACCGAACGCGAGCGAATTCGGCTGCAGGCCCTCGGTCGGGAATTGGACTCCTTGAAGGCGCGCCTCGGGAATCGAGAACGCGCGATCCGGAATCAGGAGGCGGAACTCGAGCGTCGTCGCGAAGAGGCCCGCCGGATGCGGGCGAAGATCGAGGAGCTCCTCTGATCACTCGCGGTCGGGACGAGGGACGGTTGCGGACGGTGTGCGAGCGGGCCAACCGTACGCGTGGAGGAAGAGGAAGATGCTCCCAAAGAGCGGCACAAAGATCAGGGAACTCAGGAGGTGGTAGACCGTGAATGGCACCTGGGCCTCGAGGACCGTCCGGATGCCCACGCCGAACGGCCGGGTGATGAAGTACCATTCGCCGAAGGCGGTCCACAGGTCGTATGCAATCGTGACCGGGACGCTGATCGTCGTGAGGAGCGCGACGGACTTCACGCGGAACAGCACCCGGGGCCGAATCCGGCGGCCCAAGAATCCGACGAACACGTAGCCGGAGATCACGAAGAACGTGAT
>WNGN01004427.1_pt1 | contig 13377 bp, 10 predicted proteins | sample 5400561 | NCBI WGS metagenome assembly WNGN01 (sample SAMN13153379, study PRJNA577476) | soil metagenome | isolation source: 115 cm soil or saprolite under Garry oak tree replicate 2 | place: USA:California | collected 2016-06-15
CAGTTGCCGCAGCAGGGATGGAGCCGTACGTAGAGCTGCTGGGCCCGCTACCCCGCGCCGAGGCGCTGGATGTGGTGTGCCGTTCGCGCCTGGCGGTGGTTCTGGCGCAGGAGCAAGAGCTGCAGATCCCCGCCAAGCTTTATGAATCGGTTGCGATGGGCGTTCCCACGTTGGTCGTGGCGTCGCCGGACAGTGCCGCAGGAGTGGAGGGAAACCGTGTGGGGGCCATTGTTCGTGATTCAGACGACGTCGAGGGAATTGCCAGCGTCTTCGAGCAGCTCTGGCGGGATGCAGCGGCGGAGCGATCATCGTGTCCCGTGCCGATCACGTACGAGGCCATCGCGCCCCTCGTCGACGACCTGCTCCGGAAGACCTGTGCCCAGGACGACGCAGCCTATCGGTAAGCTCGGTGAGGGCGAGCAGGGCCAAGATGTAGCGCCCGCGCAGCACAGCACCTCCCGGCATCGGTGCTTCGTGCGGCGAAGGGCTGCCGCTCAGCCCGGTCTCGCTCTTGCGTCCCGTCGTAGGGTGTGCATGAGCTGGCTGCGCTGTCCGACCTGACAGGGTCTGCATGGGGGCGTACACAGACAGGGAGGGGTGCGACGTGTTCGTGACAGTTGGCCGCTTTACATACCGGCCAGGCGATCTCTTCTCGGCTGACGTGTGCCCGAAGCTGGCCGATCTGACGCGAGCTTGGGGCGGGCAGTCCGTCAAGGTGGCTTGACCGTGCATTCGCGTGTCTTTGAACCGGACGGCAGAACCGAGCGGGAGCGGGCGTTCCACGACGGGCTCGCCGAGTCGGGCTTCCGGGGGCGCCGTCTCCTCAACATGCTCAGCGCCGGCCTCTACGACAAGGACATCCTGTGGGAACCGGTGTGGCGCTCCATCGGCGACCTCCACGGCAAGCGCGTCCTGGACTACGGCTGCGGCGTCGGCGACTTCTCCGGGGCGCTCTGGAAGCGCGGCGCGCGGGTCCACGGGATCGACATCAGCGAGGGGCTGGTGACGCAGGCGGGGAGGAGCTTTCCGCAGGACGCCCGGCCGGCACCCGTCTTCCAGGTGATGGACGCCCACGCGACATCCTTCCCCGACGGCTTCTTCGACCACGTCTTCGGCAACGGCATCCTCCACCACTTGGACTTGGACGCGGCGCTTTCCGAGATCGCGCGGGTCCTCCGACCGGGTGGATCGGCGTTCTTCCAGGAGCCCCTGGCGGGGCACCCGTGGGTCCGCTTGGTGCGGCGTCTCACGCCCCGCGCCAGGTCTGCGGACGAGCGGCCGCTGACGTGGGGCGACATCCACCGGATCCGGAGGCATTTCCGCTCCGTCGAGCACACGGAGATTTATCTCGTCTCCCCAATGGCGGCGCCGCTGAGCCTCCTCGGCTCCGGGACCGCCCGGTGGACGACGCGGCGGCTCAAGGCCATTGACGACGGTCTCTTCCGCCTCTTCCCCCGGTCGCGGAGGTTCGCTTGGCTGACGATGCTGACGCTCTGGAAGTAGCGGCCATGGCACTTCCAGGGCGTGAACGGAGAACGAGCACGATGACGGCTCCCCACAGTCGGTAGGTGGCGGCGGCCCTGGTTTCCCTCCTGGGACGGGATGATTCCGGCGTGATTGTGACCCCTCCCTTGGTCAACGTGATTGGGATGCACGTTGCCACGAACGGAGGGGAGCGGCAAGGACGCCAAACCGGTAAAGGGCCCGACCAGAGCCAAGCCCTAGGTCCTGAGCCTCCTGTAGGCGGGCGCGGTCGTGCTCGCTGTCGCCGCCAGTTGACGCATGCTAGCGCCCAGCTCGTGGAGCACGAGCACGCGACGGTGGGTCGCCGTGTTCATGCCAATCGAGGCAACCCCGAACACTCCCATCATCCGGCGTGCAGCGGCCCGGCTTCGTCCTCATTAGCACGAACACGTTGAAGGTCGGCCCCGTGACGGGCGCTGGCCCCGCCGTGTCGACGCCGATCGGGCTCGGCGGTGTGAAGCGGACCATGGGCAGCTGGAGCGGTCCACCCGTGTAAACGCCACTCGCGACCGGTGGGCCATAAAAGTCCTGGGCGTTCTGTACAACGTAGCGGTCACCCATATGGAGGACGCCGGAGACGTCCACGCTAATCGTACTCTGCTGCGCCCAATTGTAGACGATGATGTTGGCTCGACCCGGCTCATAGTCGTTCGGGCGCACGACGATCTTGACCCCTGTGGGGGCGTCACTTGCATACGTCCCCGGATCGACGAGCCCGGTCTGCATCGACCAGCCATCGAACGTGGTGACGTCGTTGCTATCGTGCTTCCACGCCACGGCCGTGGGGTCGCCAAAGAACGTGTTGTCGCTCCACCTCTGGCCGCTGACCGTTCCAAGGGCCCACACCATGCCGCCGGTCGTAAAGTTGTAGAGTGTGTTCCCCGTCACCGTAGCCGTGGTCCAAGCGCCCATCCGCCAGAACCCGCCGACGAAATAGTTGTTGGTGCAGACAACATCCTGGTTCGTAACGGCGTATTGGCCGATGTCGGCGGTCATCGTGTTGGCGTTGTCGGTCCGGTACGTGTAATTCTCATTGACGGTGATGCCGGACGCGGGAACGACGCCACCAACGAGAATGTCGGCATCCCACGGCACGCCCCAGACGTAGTTGTTGAACGCCACGTTGCCTTCGAGATCGATGTTCTGGATATACGGTCCGTCGTTGGCGAAGCATTTTATACCAAACGCCCAATTGTCGAACACGATATTGTCCTTCAACAGCAACGTGGCAGTCTCGCTCTTGCAGTAGATCCCGTGAGTCAGATTGTTAGTGCGTCCGTTGTTGTACACTGTGGAGCCGTTGACCTCGGCCCCGGCGGCCTGCGGCCAGATGAAGATGCCGTCGTCCGTGGCGTCATGGACGACCAGGTTGATGAGCTTCGTCCCGGGCCCATGGACGTTGACGCCATGGAGGGTCTCCTGCTGCTGCGGGGCGGGATGCGTGACCTCGAACCCCCAAAACCAGGTATACCGGTCACGAGGAGGGTGTTCGTAACCGTCGCGTGCTCGCCAGGATACTGGCGCACCACGATGGGAGCGTCCGTCGTCCCCATCAGCGTGCTCTCGAACCCTCTCGGGTCTACGGCGTTCGTGTACGTTCCGCCGCGTAACCAGATCGTGCTGCCGGGCGTCACCGCAGCCGGGCCGCTGAGCGCCGTCGCCAAGTCCCATGGATTCGCGAACGATCCGTCGCCGGAGGGAGAGCCGGTCGGCGAGGCGTAGAACTCCGGGCCTGGATCGAAGAGGAGCTTGGCTCTGGGTGAGGGCGTAGCGCGGCCCCGGCCGGGCCCAACCGCATCTCGCGGGGAGCAGGCGGCAACCAACAGGAGGAAGGTGAACGCGACGCGCACCGAGCCTGGCTCGATGCGGGGCGGCGTCGAGGCCCTAAGGGACGGCATAGCGCCGCAGCCTGAAGCAAGTTCCGCACCTGTTCGGTGCATCGCTCCCGACGCTCGGATCCCCGTGTACGACCGTGTGTTGAGCCGCGACTTGCCCTCGTCCTCGACGTGCAGCTTGACGCCAGAGCCGCTTCTGCCTGTTCCCCGGCCGCAACAGGGTGTCGCGAGTGGGCAGCGTATTTCGCGGGCAGCCCGACCATGCCTCGTCAGGCGGAGCTCACGTCGAGGATCTGCGCCTGGCGCAGCCAGGCTTCCGTGAGTCTCATGCCCTCGTCGTACGACACGGGTGCCGTGTAGCCGAGTAGCCGGCGGGCCTTCTCGCTGGAGTGGGCGACAGCGCGCTTCTGCCCGGCGATGAACGGGTGATCTGCGCGGAATCGGCGCTCCGGTGATCCGCTGCGCCGCACGGGCTCCCGGCGGCGGAGCCGCGCGCGGACCGCCTGCTTGGCTGGCTCGGGAAGCCAGTGAAACCAGCGCCTGACCAGGGGGATGCGCGCAAGCGACCGCTGGACCTCGCCCTCGGCGAGCGCGCGCAGCGAGTCGCGCCATAGGCGTTCCCGCGTCGGAGGCACCAGTTCCGCCGCGGCGACGCGCGGAACATCGACGCCCACGAGTGCCGCGTGGTCGCTGATGCACCGCTCCCACGAGACCGGCTCCGGGTCGGTCACGTGGAGCACCTGGCCCGGCGCCTCCGGCCTCCACAGTGCCAGCAAGATCGCCTCGACCAAGTTGTCGACGTAGACGAGGTTGCACGGGTTCCGGCCGCCGTCGACGATCGCGACGCCGTGGCTGCGAACGGTGTTGACCATCCCCACGGTGAACGACGCGAACGGTCCGTAGACGTTGGGTGGTCTGAGGATCACGACGTCGAGACCGCGGCGCCTGCGGTACCGGAGGACGCGGTGCTCCTGGTCCAGCTTCACATGGCCGTACGGGAGGTCGGGTCGTGTCGCCGCGGCCTCCGACACGCTGTCGGGCGGTGGTTGACTGCCGTAGACGGCGACGCTGCTGATATGCACGAAGCGGGAGACGCGGTGCGTGACGGCGGCGCGCAGGACGTTCTCGAGCCCGCGCCGCATCACAGCGTCGTCGCCGCGCGCCAGATGAACCACGGCATCGCATCCGTCCATCGCGCGATCGACGGAAGCGCGGTCGCACAGGTCGCCGCTGGCGACATCGAGTGGAAACCGTGTGATTCGCCAGGCGGACCCCGTGGCATGCACAAAGGGACGGGGCTCGAACGCACCGGTCAGTGCCATCACTTCACACAGGCGCCCGCCGATGAGCCCGGTCGCACCGGTCACCAGGACGCGACGAGGACGCTCGGGGCTCACGACGCGCTCGCGAGGGCAGGCGGCTGCGGGGCGGCCGCATCGGGCGCTGGTGGCGGCCCGGCTCGCGCCAGGCGCTCGAGCGTTGCCTCGCACCACGGTTCCTCGAGGGCCGTGGCGATCGCGTAGCAACGCTCCGTCAGCACCACGGACCTGGTGGCTCCCTCGCCGTCGACCCGGGGAGCCGCGCCGGTCCGAATGGCGTTGACGAAGTCGTGCAGCTGGAGCTGGAAGCAGTCGGGTTCCGTGCCCGCCGGGGGAAGCGCGGCTGCGGTGATCTCGTGCCGCAACGTGGAGCCTGACGGCAGGAACGTCACCGAGCGGGTCTGGCTGCCCCGCACGTCTAGCGTGCCGTGCTCTCCAACGAGCCGGAGGCGATTCGGGAGCTGGTGGGTCTTCGAGAGCACCACGCGGCCTCGCACCCGGCGACCGTCCACGGTTGCCGCGAAGCAGGTCCGGCAGTTCGCCTCGATGCCGCCCCGGGAGTCGTCGGCGTGGCTCGTGACATCGACGTCCCCGAACAGGTAGATCATCTGATCGAGAACGTGGCTGCCGCTCACGACCAGGACCCCGCCGCCGCACGTGGACCGCGCCAGGTTGTAGCCGGAGAGGGGCGACCACCCCCCCGGTGAGCCGAACTCATAGTCAAACGACTGTAGCTCCCCGAGAAACCGGGACTCGAGAAGCTGTTTCGTGAGCTCGGTACTGGGAAAGAAGCGCGCGACGAAGCCCACGGCCAGGATGGAGCCGGCGGAGCGGGCCGCTTGGCAGAGTTGCTCGCACTCGTGCCGTGTAAGGGCGAGCGGCTTTTCGCACAGGACGTGGATGCCCTGCGAAAGCAATTCCACGCCGACCGGCGCGTGCAGGTGATTGGGGAGCGCCAGGATCACGGCGTCGACACGTCCCGCGACCTCGCGATAGTCCCGAAACGCGATTGGGCCGAGGCCATAGCGACGCCGAAGGTACTGCAGGCGCGAGGCGTTTAGATCGCTTATTGCCGCCAGCTCCGCCTCGGGAGAGGACAGCACCGCCGGAAGATGGGCCCCTTCGGCAATGGCGCCGCAGCCGATGATGCCGATGCGAACGGCTCCCGACCCCCGCCCCGGCCGGACCGCGGGCCTCTTAGCCGCGATGGATGCCATGCCAGAGCTCGAATTCGGCCACATGGAACAGCCGCAGCGCGTCCCGGGGCTCGATGCGATGACCGTTCTGGAGGAGACGCAACATTTCGTCGACGTCGTAGATCCCGCGTTCACGGGCAGCCCTGCTGGCCAGGATGTCGCGCAGGGGGTTGGCGAGGACGCCGGTCACCCACGTGTGCAGAGATGTGGGAAAGCCCATCTTCTCAACACGATTTCTCACCGAGTCCGGTATCCTGCCGCGCAGACTGCTGCGGAGCAGAGCCTTATTCCAGACTCCCTGCATCTTGCGGTCCGCGGGCACGCGGAACGCAAGGGAGACCAAGCGGTAGTCCATGAAGGGCAGACGTGCCTCCACCCCGTGGGCCATCGAGTTGCGATCTTCCACCCGGAGATTCTGCGGTAAGGGAGTCCGTTCCACAGAGCGTCTCAGCACGGCGTTCAAGTCGGGGTCCTCGTAGCCCGCGTCGCTCGGCGCGGCGCGCTCGACAAGACATGGTGCAAACCAGCGCTTCTGCTCGAGCCGTCGCCAACGCCACGTCCGCGCGAGGCTGCGATACGGCTTGAAACGCCGCAACTGACGATGGAACAGGCGGCCCAGCGAGTGCAGAGCCAGTTGCCGGGCACTCGCGCCGTGGCGGGTGGCGTACGCCCGTATCTCCTGCCACGCTCTGACACCTTGGGCGGTGCGGAGCAGCGTGTACCAGTGATCGTGGAAGTAGTCCGAATAGCCCGCCCATACTTCATCGGACCCTTGACCGTCTAACACAACCTTGACGCCGCTACTGGCTGCCAGTTTCATCAGGTGGAACCCTGCAATCGGCCACCCCGATATGATCGGCTCGTCGTGGAACCGCAAGACCTCTGCCAGACTCTCCCACGTCTCTTCTGGGGTGAGCGAGATCCGTCGCAGTAGCGCACCTGTCTGCGCGAGTGTGTCGGCAATGAAGGCGCGTTCATCGAACGCGGACTCGTGATAGCAAAAGGCCAGGGGCGGGGCCGCCTGACCACCCTCACGGTTTCGCGCCATGGCACAAACGATCGCCGTCGAGTCCAGCCCCCCGGACAAACAGACGCCCACGGGAACGTCGCTCCGAAGGCGAATGCGGACAGCGTCTTCGAGCAGCTCTGCCAACGTTTCTTCGACATTCGCAGCCGACTCCGGCTCGACGGCCGGGAGAGACCAGTAGGTCCACTGCCGCCAGCCGCCATCGAGCCGGAGCTCGAAAGCGCATCCCGGCGGGACCTGCTCGATGCCCGCGTAAAAGGTCGCTGGGGTCTCATCCAGCTTGCCGTCGATCAGAAAGTCGGCAGCGACCTGCCAGTTTGTGTCTCGTGCATAAAGGCCCGAAGCCAGTATGGCCTTTATCTCGGAGGCGAGGAGCCAGCAGTCCTTCCCCCGGTGCACGAAGAGGGGCTTCACGCCGAAGCGGTCGCGCGCTCCGAAGAGCACGCCGCGGCGGCGGTCGTGGATGACGAACGCCCACATCCCGTTCAGCTTGGCAAGGCATTCCGCGCCCCAGTGGCGGTACGCCGCGAGCAAGACTTCGGTGTCGCTGGTGGAGCGGAAACAGAATCCGGCGGCCCGCAGCTCGTCGCGCAGCTCGACGTAGTTGTAGATCTCCCCGTTGAAGACGATGACGAGCTGGCCGTCCTCGGACGCCATGGGCTGGTGGCCGGTGGGGCTCAGGTCGAGGATGGATAGGCGGCGAAACCCGAACCCCACTTGCTGATCGAGGTACAGGCCAGAATCGTCGGGGCCCCGGTGCGCGAGCCTCTGCGCCATCCGGGTCAGGATCGCTGTGTCTGCCTTGCGACCGGCAAGACCGAGCATCACGACAAGGCCGCACATCTCGGGGACCCCTTTTCCGATTCCCGTCGGGCTCCACCAGCGCAGGAACGGTGCCAGGCGCGCCGCGCTGTGGCGCCGACGCAGCACTCGGCGATGAGCACGGTTCTTGCCCGACCAAACCAGGGAGCGCAGGCCCCACGATTGGGGCGTAGACCCCACGCTTTGGAGGAAGGAGTGAGCGCCACGTGACGCATGCCCCCCCGGTCCCCCTTCGGATTGCCGTTGTGGGATGTGGAGCCATCGCCCGGTCCTTTCATCTTCCAGCGCTGGCATCCATCCGCGGGGTGGCGGACCATCTGACGGTCGTGGATCGCGATCCCGGTCGCGTCGCGGCCGCAGAGCGAGAGTTCCGAGCCAGCCGTGCCGCCACGGACCATCGGGACGTGATCCACGAGGCGGACGGAGCGATCGTCGCGGTCCCCCAGGAGTTCCATGCGGAAGTCGCGATGGATTTCTTGCGGGCCGGAGTTCCCGTGCTGTGCGAGAAGCCCCTCGCGACGACCCTGGAGCACGCCTCGGCGCTCGTCGCCGCGGCCGACGCCGGCGGCACGGTGCTGGCGGTCAACAACACCCGGCGATTCTACCCGGCGGTTCGGGCGGCGCGAGAGTGGATCCAGTCCGGGCGCCTGGGCCCGATACGACGGGTCGAGATCCATGAGGGAGCTTCTTTCAATTGGCCCCTGGCGGGCGGGAGCACCTTCGGACGAGGAGGAACGGGCAAGGGGGTGCTGCAGGATGTCGGCGCCCACGCGCTGGACATGGTCTGTTGGTGGCTGGGCGAGCGCCCGAGGATCACCCGATACTTGGACGACGCGATGGGGGGCAGTGAAGCCGTCGCTCGGGTCGAGTTCGCGGGCGACGGGTACGCCGGGGTAGTCCACCTGAGCTGGTTGAGCCGGCTGCCGAATGCGTTTCGCTTGGAGGGACAAGAGGGGACCGTGGAAGGCGGAATCCTGGCATGGGACGCGATCCGGCTCACCGCAGCCGGCGGGCGTTCTCGCAGGCTGAGGTTGCGGCCCGAGGTTCGGTCGTTTCCCCAGGTGAAAGACCACGTGATCGCGAACTTCCTTGGGGCGGTGCGCGGAGAATGCCGGCCGGCGGTGCCGGGGAGGGAGGTGCTGCCCTCCATCGCCATGATCGAGGAGTGCTATGGTCGGCGCGAGCGCTTCCCCATGCCGTGGTTAGACATCGTGCGGGAAACCTCCGATGTTGCCCTCTGACCAGCCGATTCTCGTTACGGGCGCGGGAGGCTTCATCGGCGGGCGGGTCGTGGAGGTGCTGCACGGACTGCGGGGAACGTCGGTCAGAGCGTCGGTTCGTCGCTGGAGCAGCGCCGTCCGCATCGGTCGTCTCCCGGTGGAAATCGTGCTCTGCGACATGACGGACCCCAGACAGGTCCGCAGCGCTATGGAGGGAATCGGTGCGGTGGTCCACTGCGCCTACGGGGATCCGCACGCGACCGTGGAGGGTACGCGCGCCGTGTTGCAGGCAGCCCTCGAGGCACGCGTCGACCGCGTCGTTCACCTCAGCACCATGGAAGTGTACGGGGAGGTAGAGGGAGACCTGCTCGAAGACGCTCCCCTCCGCAGCACCGGATGGCCATACCGGGACTCGAAGATCGAAGCCGAGCTCCTGTGTCGACGCTACGTGGACCGTGGGCTTCCAGTGTCGATCCTCAGACCGACCATCGTCTACGGACCCTTTAGTCGGGACTGGACGGTCGGCTTCGCCGAGCGACTCGTCGCCGGCGGAACCTTTCCCGGTCGCGCGGACTGCCAGGGGACCTGCAACCTCCTCTACGTCGACGACCTGGTTGCAGCCATTGTGCTGGCGCTCGACCGGAACGAAGCGGCGGGGGACGCCTTCAACGTGAATGGAGAAGAACGCCTCACGTGGTGGCAATACCTGAACGACCTGAGCCGGGCGATCGGTCTTCCATCGTTGAACGGTGGACACCCGCTGGCCCGGCGGGTTCGCGCCGCGGCCCTGGCTCCGGTTCGCGCCACCGCTCGGAGGGTGCTCGCGCGCTACCGAGAGCCGATCATGGCCGTCTATCAGAGGAGCCCGGTGGCGCAGCGGCTCATGCGGAGCGTCGAAGGCGCCATCCGGCGCACTCCCTCTCCCGCAGAATACCGCCTCTTCAGACGGAACGTGTTCCTGCCGGTCGATAAGGCGAGGGGGCTGCTCGGATATCGCTCCCAGTTCCCCGTGTCGCGCGGGCTCGCTCTCAGCGCCAGTTGGCTGCGGCACCACGGGTTTCTCGGCCTGCCGGAGCCCCCAATGGTAGGGCCGAGGACCGGGGAGGACCCCCTCTGAACGTCGTCCATATCGCCGCGCCGGGGCCGTTCGGGGTGGGAGGGCTGGAAAGCGTGCTCGTGGGGCTGGCGCTCGGGCTCCACCGTAGGGGCACCGGCGTTACCGTGGCTACCGTCGTCAAATCGGACCCGGACGGGAATCCCGTCATCCGCACGCTGCGAGACGGGGGGGTGTCGGTGTATCCTATCCTGGTGCCGCATCGGGGATACCTGCGGGAGCGTCGCGCAGTCCGGCGTCTCCTCGAGGCGCAGCGACCTGACATCGTCCACACCCATGGGTATCGGCCGGACCTGCTGGATTCCGGCATCGCCCGCGGGATGGGTATCCCCACGGTGACGACGATTCACGGGTCGAGCCTGATGAGCTGGCGAACGGCGGTGTACGAGGCGATGGAGTATCGCTTGGCCCGCAGATTTGACGCCGTGTTGGCTGTGTCACGTCCGCTGATCGCCGAACTCAGACGAGTTCGGGTTCCCCCGGACCGGATTCACCTGGTCCCGAACGCGTGGGATGGTCGTTCCCAGCTCTTGTCGCGCGCCGAGGCCCGCAGCGCGCTCGGTCTTCCCGGCGATGCGTTCGTCGTCGGCTGGGTGGGGCGGCTCATTCCCGTCAAAGGATGCGACGTGTTCCTGCGCGCCGTCAGCAGGCTGTGCGATCCCACAGTCCACGCATCCATCATCGGAAGCGGTCCCCAGCGGGAACTACTCGACGCGCTGGCCGCGCAAAATGGATTGGCGGGGCGGGTGCATTTCCACGGCTGCAGGGAAGGGGCCGCGAACCTGTTCCGCGCGTTCGACGTGTGGGTGCTCAGCTCGCGATCGGAGGGCACCCCCATGGTGCTGTTCGAGGCGATGGCCGCGGGGGTGCCGATCGTGGCGACCGAGGTCGGGGGCGTGGGTGACGTCGTCTCCCAATCGGAAGCGTGCCTCGTACGTCCAGATGACCCCGAAGCCCTGGCGGCCTGCCTCCAGGATATTCGGTCGGGACGGTTGTGCACGCGGGAGCGGGTAGCCGCCGCCAGAGCACGTCTGTTGGAACGCCATGGTACGGAACAGTGGATCGAACAGCATGTGCGGGTCTATCGAGAGCTCCTCAATGGCCGCCAGACCGTGACGTCGTCCACCCAGACGTGCTGAGTCCGGAGGCCGCCCGGCATGTAGTTGTCGAAGCGGATTTCGTTGAGGCGCAGGTCCGTCGTGGTGCGCCAGCGCATGTGCTGCTTGTCGAGCTTCTTCATCCCGTTGATCCAGACGGTCTGACTGCCATCGTATTGCCCTGGGGTGTTCAGCTTGAGGTGAAACACGACTTCCTGCCACTCCCCGCCAATCAGCGGGATCTTGGCCGGGCTCTGGGTGAAAACGTTTCCATAGCAGCAGCGCATGTCCGGCCAGTAGGTGTAGAACGAGAACGGAAGCAGCGTTGGATCGCGCTGGACGTACTCGGGGTCGAGGCTCGCGTAGAAGAAGTCGGTGCCGTTGGGGGCGATCCCGGGTTTGCCGAAGGAGGAGCGATCGTCATCGATCCGGTTGCCCGCTAGCGCAAAGAAGTGCATCCCATTTCCGTCACTGCGCATGTTCTTAAAGCCTTCTTCGAACATCACGAAGAACTTGACGTACACCTCGTCGTAACCCGCCATGAACCAGCGGGTGATCATGCCGTAGCCATTGGTGGGGGAGTAGAGCGCCTGCAGGGAATGCGTGCCGGAATGGACCCGACTCGGGTCCGTCGAGATGCTGTAGCGGGCGCTATCGGGAATCTGCGCCCACTGGCTGAGGCTGCTGCTCTCGAAGTCATCCTGCAGGATGATCGTGTCGCTCGGCCCCGGGTGCGGGCCTGAGGGGGTCTGGCCCTTGAGCACCAGAGCGGCGAGCGCGACGGGCAGCAACGCCAGCTCGGTTGCTGACAGCGTCCAACCGCCGAGTGGAGGCATCGTCCCTCCCGAGTCAGCAACTTTCGGACCACCGGAGCGTCACTAAAAACAACAGCGCCGGGGAGCGTAAGGCCACCCCCGGCGCCAAGGCCATTCAACTGGTGAGAGACTTCAGGGCCGCCAGACGGTGACGTCATCCACCCAGATGTACTGGGTCTGGAGCCCGCCGGGCATGTAGTTGAAGAAGATGATTTCGTTGAGGCGCAGATCCGTCGTGGTGCGCCAGCGCATGTTCTGCCCACTGATCACCTTCACGCCGTTGATCCACAGTTCTTGACTCCCGTCGGACTGGCCGATCGTGTTGAGCTTGATATGGAAGACGACCTCCTGCCACTGGCCCCCCACGAGCGCGATTTGCGGCGACTCGAAGAAAAGGTTCCCATAGCAACAGCTCATGTCCGGCCAATAGGTGTAGAACGGTAAAGAAGTGCATCCCATTCCCGTCACTGCGCATGTTCTCGAACCCTGCTTGGAACATCACGTTGAACTTGACGTACACCTCGTCGTAGCCCGGCATGAACCAGCGGGTGATTAAGCCGTAGCCATTGGTCGGGGTATAGAGCGCTTGCAGGGAATAGTTGCCGGAATGCACCCGCGTAGCGTCGCTCGATAAGCTGTAGCGACCAGCGGTCGCGGGATCCTGCGTCCACGAGTTCAAGTTGCCGCTCTCGAAGCCGTCTTGAATGAGGATGGTGGACGTCGGTCCCGGTTGCGGGCCCGAATCGGTACTGGTCGTGGACGGTGCCGTGGTGGCTCCCGTGATGTTCGACAGCCCCCCGAAGACGGCGTTCAGGTTCAGCGTGCCTCGGAACGCCACCAGCTGGAACTGATACGCCGTGGCGGGCGTGAGGCCCAGCACGGTGCAGGTGCGCTTGGCCCCGATCGCCGTCCCCGCGAGCGGGCTGGCGCACGTTCCTCTTGTCACGCTCGTCGCCGTGCTGCCCCAGATGATCGTGCCCACCTGGTAGCGCACGTTGTAGCTCGCCGGCAGACCGGTGCCGTCGTTCACCTCGGTGAACGCGAGGGTCACCCCCGTGTCGGCCACGCCCACGACCGCCAGGTCCGTCACGGTACCGGGGTTACTCACAGGCGCCGTCACGGTGCTCGCCGCTGTGCCGGCCACTCCTTCACTGGTGGCGGTAATCGTGGCCGTCCCGGCGGCCACGCCCGTCACGAGGCCAGTCGCCAAGACCGTGGCCACGGTGCTATTGCTCGTCGTCCAGGTCACCGTCCGACCGGTGAGGACGTTGCCGGCCGCGTCTTTGGTCACGGCGGCGAGCTGCATCGTCTGCCCCACCGTCAGGCTCACGGCAGCGGGGCTCACCGTCACCGAGGCCACCGGCACGTTGGTCACCGTTATGGCGGATGTCCCGCTCTGCCCTTCGCT
>WNGN01003012.1_pt1 | contig 13370 bp, 12 predicted proteins | sample 5400561 | NCBI WGS metagenome assembly WNGN01 (sample SAMN13153379, study PRJNA577476) | soil metagenome | isolation source: 115 cm soil or saprolite under Garry oak tree replicate 2 | place: USA:California | collected 2016-06-15
CGTCGTGGATACCGACCTGAATGAGCTGACGCGCTTCATCGCTTTTGGCGTAACTGATGGCTACTGGAACTTTGGGCAAATCCGGGTGCGGCTTAGGCAGCGCTTGCAAAACGATGTGGACATCTCCCGAGTCCAACCCCTCGGTCCAAGTCGATTTGATCGCCTCCCAGCTCCAACAGGCGCCGGCCAACTCGCCGCCTTCCGCGGCCAAGCGAATGTCGGCTGTGCCTTTGTAACCGAGCACCAATTGAATCGGCAGACCTAGAGCGACTTGCAGGATTTTGGGCACATCCACGATGGGTCCGGAGCCGGTGCCGCCGAGTTTCACCGGTGACTTCGCAGCTTGCCAATTCTCCATGCTCGTGATGCCGCTCGCCTTCGTGAGCGCGCAAGCGGTTTTCTCCGGTATGGGAGAGCCCACGAATTCAAAACGCGTCGCTTCGAACTCAGCGCCCGGGCGACCGAGCAGTTGCTGCATAAAAAGACTGCCGACGAAGTGGCCTAGGGTTAGACCGTCGGGCTTGGCGACTTTGTAGACGTGATTCGCCGAGATCATGCTTCCCGCTCCCGGCATGTTGTCGACGATGAATGCGGGATTCCCGGGAACGTGTTTCCCCATGTGACGGGCCATCGTGCGCGCGTAGATATCGAAGCCGCCGCCAGCAGAGAGGCCGACGATGATGCGCACCGTCTTGCCGCGATAGTACTCGACCTCGCCGGCGTCAGTCGAACCGAAGAAAAGGACGACGGCGATCAATGCTCCTGCCAATCGCCCTAGATCACGCTTCATGTTTCTCCTCGATCATTTCGGCGTTGAATAGAACTCCGCAGGAGGGACAGTATATTTTTTCCAACAGGTAACGGCCTTCAAGAATCTTCATGAGCGGCCCGGCTTTGGCCGGCGAAAACACCTTTCTAAGGGCCGCCGCTTTCCAATCTTGACCCAAGGCGCAGAGGCGGCGACCGCAATTGGCGCAGCGGAGCCACTGGCGATCTGCGGCGCTTTCGACTTCCAGATTTTCACGGAACGGATGCTTCACCACCGTCGATTTCCTGCTGCCTCATCTTCGTCCGAAGCTGTCGCGTCGCTGCGAGGTCCAATTGCAAGCCGGGTTCCTGAAGAACCACGCCGTAGATCTCCCGCGCCGCATCCAAGGAAACAATCGAGTTCGCCACATCTTTTTGAACCAGCGCCGGATCTCTTTCCAGCGGATCACCATAGCCACCCCCGCTTGCTACCCGCATATAAAGCACATCGCTTTCGTTAAGCTCGAAGTTACAGTAGGGAAGAATCCTTTCCTGGCCGCCCAACGATGCAATTTGGGTCGGCGGTTTATTGCTCGCGAGCAATTCATTGACCTTGGTCTTTTCCTTCAAGATCATAATGCTCGGCGCGCCCGGATAGCCGCCGAACATGCCGTGGCCCGAATTTTCCAATCCCGCCACGCCGTAGGCGACCCCCCGGATTTTCCCTTCGGGCGCGTCATGAAGCATATGGGCTGATTCGACGCCGACCCCGCCGCGAAATTTACCGGCGCCTGGGCTGTCCATGGCGTGGCGCCGGAAGAGATAGAGCAACGGATACTGCAACTCCATCCACTCGACATTGGGACAGCTCATGTAGCTGCCGCCGGAGTCTACGCCGTCGCGGTCGATGCGCGCGCCGTTTCCGTCCATGGCGCCGTGGGCCATGTTGATGAAGGCGGAATAGCGGTGGTATTGATTCACGCCCGAATGGCGGCAGTTGCGGTGGCTCGCGCTCGGCGCGACGATTTCTTTGCGCCACTTCTCGCTGGTAGCGATCATCTGCATCAATACCGAGCTGGCGAGAAAACCGACGCCAAAGCCGGACGACGTCGTGCTCATGGAGATCGGCCCGGGAAATTGAACATGCACCAATGTTCCTTTCGGCGCGATGACCTCCATCGGCTTCAGCACGCCTTGATTTTTCGGCAGATCGTAGGCGATGGAGTAAAGAATCGCGCCGAAGCAAAAGCCGAAGGTGCCGTGGAATGGCAGATTGATTCCTTTTCGCACCTGCGGATCGGTGCCGGTGAAATCGAAGATGAGCCGGTCCTCCTGTTTGCGCAGCGCCAACACCAGCCTGCACGGACCATCCGCTTCGATCGTGAGCGTCTCGCGCCATTCGCCGTCTGGAATCTCGCCCAAGCGCTTGCGCAAAACCGTTTCGGTGTATCGAATCATCTCCGCCGACACGCTGTTCATCAACTCCGGTCCATACTGGCGGTACATGGCCTGGAGCCTCGCCTTGGCCACGTTGTTGGCGGCGATTTCACACTTGAGATCGAGCCCCACGGCGTCGGGTTGGCGGGTCATGTGAGTGATCGTGTTGAAGACATCTTTGCGCAGCTTGCCCCGTTCCACCAGCTTGATGCCGGGAATTCTAAATCCCTCCTGAAAGATCTCCGTGGCGTCCGGCGAGTCACCGCCGGGCGTGATCGCGCCGACATCGCTGACATGAACGAAGGTCGCGCTCCAACCGACCAACGCGTTCTGGTAGTGGATCGGCGAGATAATATAAACGTCGGGATTATGAATCGCGGCGACATAGGGATCGTTGAGCAAAAAGATATCGTCCGGAAAGATTTCTTCCTCGCCGAAGCTTTCGAGGATCCGCTTCACCGCGAAACCGGCGCATACGACGTGGTGGCCATAGGTCTCGCCGGCTGCCATGATCTCGCCGTCGGGCCGGTAGAGGGAAGCGTTGTAGTCATGCTGTTGCGTCGTCGTCACCGTGCCGCCGGTGCGCTCCAAGGCGATGCCCATCTCGCGCGTAATTTGATGGAGCCTGTGCGAGAGCACTTCGAAGGTGATGGGGTCGAGGTTCCCGTTCAGCATATGTTAGTCCCTAGTGTCCCGAGTTAAAAATTCGCCACATAATTCCCCGCCTCATTGCGCCCAAAAATCTCCCCTTTCCCCTCTTTTCCAGAGCCTGCCCTGAGTTCATCGAAGGGAGGGGTTAGAGTTCACACGAGGAAATTCCCCCTTTGAAATTTCAGTCGCCGCCATCGTTTGAAGTTGCTAAATGAACTTCTGACTCACCACATTAGGTTCATTCGCACGTTATAATATTCGTCCATCATGGCGCGATCGTTTGGATTGATCACGACGGTCGTGATCGGTGTTTCGACGATAGCCGGTCCGGAAATCTCGCTTCCCGGCGCGAGCCGGCCGTAGTCGTAGATCTTCGTCGGAATGAAATCCCGCGCTTCTTCGAAATACGCTTTGCGCTCCGTTTTGAGCGCTGCCTCCGCCCGATTCTTTTCGATCGGGTACTTTCTCAGTCTCGGTTTATTGAGCTCGCCGATAGCGACCACCCGGAAGGCCATGATCTCCTTGCCTGCTTCGCGGTAGCCCGCGCCGGCGCCATAAAGGAGCTCGTAGAATTCATCGAAGCGCCCGTAAATCGTCTCGAGGTCCTGCTCTGTCAGCTCCGAAATCCCCGGCGGGAAAGGAACGTTCAGCTCATGGACCTGCTGGCGGTAGCGGATATCGAGACTGCGAGCTATTTTCATTTCGCTTTCTTTGAATCCGGCGGCGTCGAGACTGGCCATGGCGCACTCGACTAACCCGGTGAAGATCTCACGGACACGTTCGAGATCCGCCGGCACGGAGAGACGTTCCGATCTACCGTAATCGTAAATGACGTCCGAGCCGACCAAACCGGCTGCGCCGTGCACCGAGGCGGTGAGCGGCACTACGACCTCTTTGATGCCAAGCTCGGCGGCGTATCTTCCGGCATGTACAGGCGCGGCGCCGCCGAAAGCGAAAAGCGTAAACTCTCGCGGATCGTAGCCGCGCTCCACTGTTGCCCTGCGGATTAGATCGCTCATGTGTGAGTTGGTAATACGGTAGATGCCGCTGGCTGCCTCGGCGACGGTCATGTTCATCGGCCGCGCGATTTTTTCTTTCAGGACTTCAAGCGCTGGCTCCTTGGCCAGTTTCATCCGGCCGCCTAAGAAACATTCTTCGTTCAGATATCCGAGAATCAGATCGGCATCGGAGACCGTGACTTCGGCGCCACCGAGGCCGTAGCAGATCGGCCCCGGGCTTGACCCAGCGCCCTGCGGCCCGACCTTGAGTAGTCCGCTTTCCGCATCGATCCAGACGATGCTGCCGCCGCCCGCGCCAATCGATTCCACCCAGATCTTGGAGAGAAACAACTGGTAGCGCATCAAAATCGGTTTATGGTCCTTTTCCACCGACCCGTCGCGGATGACACCGACCTTGAACGTGGTCCCGCCCATATCCGTTGCCAAAACATTGCCAACGCCGAGTTGCTCGCCGAAGTCGCGACTGCCCATGATTCCCGCCGCCGGGCCAGATTCGATGGTGCCGACGGCTTTTTTGCAGGTATCGTCGATGCCGAGCACGCCTCCGTATGCTTGCATCACCAGCGGCTCCCGGCCCAACCCCTTTGACTGAAGAACCTCGCGGAGCCGCCTGAGATACGCAGCGATCTTCGGACCGACGTAAGCATTGAAGGCGGTCGTCGCCGTGCGCTCGTATTCACCGAGATACGGCGCTACTTCGCTGGAGAGGCTCAAGTAGACCGAGGGGTGATGGCGTCTGATGAAATCGGCCAATTCCTTTTCGTGCGTATCGTTGGCAAGGGCCCAAAGAAGCGCGATAGCAATAGACTCGACGCCGCGGTCTATGAGCGACTGAACCGCCCGCGCAATTTCTTCGGCCTCCAACCGGACGAGAGCCGAACCCTTGTAGTCGATGCGCTCGGCTACCTCTTCGATCAACGATCGCGGGATGATGGAGTCGGGCTTGCTTTGCGTCGAGGCGCGAAAGGCCTCGCTTTCGATGAGCCCTTCGGTAGTCCTCCCGCGCATGATCAGCAACGTATCGCCGAATCCCTGCGTCGTCAGCAGTCCGGTCTTGGGTCCCGTCCGAGTAATAAGCGTGTTATCGGCAACGGTGCAGGCGTGGAAAAAAAATTTCGTGGCGCTCAAGAGTTCGTCCGCGCCGACCAAGCCAAGGTTGCGCGCCGCGTCGCCTACCGCGTCGACCCCGCCGACGGCAAAATCATCGGGAGTCGATAACGCCTTGCCCAAAGTCACGGCGCCCTGCTCATCCATCGCCACGCAGTCGGTAAATGTCCCGCCGATATCGACACCCACGATGTATTCCATGACGTCGCCCAGAATGGTTCTAGCATCGTTGGCGCGGAAAATTCAAAAGAAATGACAAAGCGGCAAGAACCTTAATCCGTCTCTCGATAGTGTTTATGAGATCTTTCGCTTGTGTTCACGCGACCCAAGCGGCCGGGTGATCTCGTCATACATCCAAAGATCCGGAAATCTGCCGAAGCGAAAAAGGCTAGTCTAGATACGGAGTACGTTTCGTGAGGGATGGCAGCTTGGCGTCAGGCTTTCGTATTGTGTTATTGGCCAGAGCGAAGAATTAGAAAAACTGCCGCAAGTTGCTAGCTAGTCGCCCGCTCAACGAATCGAATGCAATTCGACCCGCAGATTAACCCAGCGCGGCAGAGCCGCAACCAAAGGAGCACAAGAAGGACTCACCGCAGAGTCACAGAGGTCACAGAGTTAGGGAGTTTTACTTGATAAAATTCTTTTCTCGGCGTACTCCGCGTCTCCGCGGTAAATTCTCTCTGGACCGAGATTGTCTGGATGGTCATTGCAAAATTTACGCGAGCTTTACCAACTGGAAGAGTTCTCAGGCCGAAGCCGGCAGAAAGCTTGACCGAGAAGTTCTCCCGTTGTCTAATGAGTGTCGGCAAGAATCGGTTCGACTGGAACTCGCAGGTGGAGGTGACCAGGTATGGCTTTGGTACGGTGCGTTACAGAAATGGGTATGGGAGTGGATGTTCACGGATTGGATTACACCACTGCCGCCAAGCGGGCGGTATTCGATGCCTTGCACCACAGCAGCTTGGGATTTCAGCGGCTGCTGGGCAAGACCGCAGACGATATGCGGGTGGATGTAACCATCGGCGTGCCCAAGCCCGAGGCAGTGGATCGCCAGGCCGTGCTGAAAACGTTGCCCCACGGCACCGGCCATATCAACGTGGTCCACGGCGGATTGCAGGTGCTAAATGAGGAGGGCACCGATGGCCCGCTGATCGCCAACGCCATCGTGATCGTCAGTCTCGACGACGGCAAATAGCGAAAGTATCGTACCACCGCAGGAGGAAAATCAAAGGTTCGGCGATTTCAGCACCTGCGGATTTACGACATTGATCGGCGTGCCGGCGGCGTAAGCGACGATCTGGTCGAAAATGTCTGAAAATTGGACCTCGTATTCGTCTCGTGTGACATAGCCAATGTGGGGCGTGCACACGACATTATCCATAGAAAATAATGGATAATTAACGTCGAGAACCGGCTCCTCTTCATAAACATCGACAGCTGCCAGACCGGGCCGGCCGGCTTTTAGAGCGGCAAGCAATGCGCCGGGCTCGATCAGACCAGCGCGACTGGTATTGACCAACAAAGCCGTCGACTTCATGCGGGCAAGGTCCTGGCTCGTCACGATGCCGCGGGTCGCTTCAACCAGGCGCATGTGAAGCGAGAGCACGTCACACTCCGAAAAAAACTGGTCCTTGTTGCGCGCCGCCGCGAATCCGTCGCTGCGCGCCCGGTTGAGCGAGCCCTCACGCGCCCAAACCAAAATCTTCATCCCGAAAGCTTTGCCGTAACCCGCAACGACACTGCCGATCCTGCCGTACCCGTAAATTCCGAGCGTTTTGCCGCGCAGGTCATTGCCGACGCCGATCTGCCACTTTCCCGCCTTGAGCGCCGACATCTGTTGGGGCACCTGGCGCATCGCTGCAAGTACCAACGCCCATGTAAGTTCCGCGGCGGCATAAGACGGTGTGCCGGCGTGCTGGCTCGACGATACAATGATTCCCAACTCCGTGCAGGCATCGACATCGATGTGCGGGTAGACGCTGCGTTGGCTTATCAACTTGAGTCTCTTCAATCGCTGCAGCAGTGGCTTACGGATCTCGGTCCGCTCGCGTATCAGGACCAGCACCTCGGTGTCCTGCAATCGTTCGGCGAGCGCATCGACTTCCTGGATGTGGTCGTTCCAGATTTTGACCTCGTGACCCGCCAGCTTTTTGTAGCATTCGAGCGTGCGGAGGGTGTCGTGATAATCGTCAAGAATGGAGATCTTCATCATCAGAAATTCAACGTCACCGCAAGTTTTATGCTTGGCGTTGTTCTCATCCGAGCGCGTTGGAGTTTAAACTAATTGCGAACCTAGACGTCATGTTCCCAACCATTATGGGTCAAATAAGGGGGTCCAAGTCTCGCAATCACACAATCCTTTTGCAAGTAACTCATCTGTCGAAATTTTGCGCCCGGGTTCAAAACGTTCGAGCCATTCAATCGCTACGCGGAGCCTGTCCTGAGTCCTTCGACGCCGCTCAGGATAAACTCCGCCGAAGGTTCAAGCCCCGCCTGTTTCCTCACCGCGTCGCGGGAGAGGAGGAAGAAAGGCGTCTTGTCAAGCATTCCAAGCACGAGAAAGAAGGATCCTCGTTCTTCCCGTGCGCGAAATCGTCCCCTGCAGCACTGTGTCTCTTAATCAATTTCCAATACGCGTTTGAGAAGCCCCTGGGCGAGCGCCGTGCCCGGCAGGTCCGCGCCGACCTCGCGCGCTAATTCCAGCGCGGGCGACAAGCTTTTCTCGAAGACCTCGGCGCGCTGCCTGCGAACCGCTTCAGGTTCTTCCGGCCGTTTGAAGCGCTGCCAGTTATCCAGCACGTTGCTCTGCCCGGAACTGACATGCAAAACTTTCTGGAAGCTCTTGAAGTCCAACCCGGTCTTGTCGCAAAGGAGCTCGCTCTCGTGGGCCGCAATCATGTTCAAGCAAACCACGATTTGAATAAGCAGCTTCGCGGTGGCGCCCATGCCAAGCTCGCCCAGATGAAATATATGGCTTGCGGAGGTGACAAAAACCGGGCGGCATTTTTCCAGAACCGCGGCTTCGCCTCCGGCCATATAGGCGAGCTGCCGGTCCTCGGCGCCTTTTTGCCCGCCGCTCATGGGCACGTCGATTACTTCGACTCCATTGGCACGACAGCGAGCGGCAATTTTCCGCGCCGTCGCAGCAAGGATCGTGCTGTGAATCGCCACGATCGACCCCGTTCGCGCGCCATGAATCACCCCGTGTTCTCCGGTAACGACCCGCTCCGCTTGGGCATCGTCCACGACCGCGATTTCTATGAGATCGCTCTTTTCGGCAACTTCCCGGGGCGATGCGACGACTCTGGCGCCGAGCGCAGCGAGCTCTTTGCACGGCTCCTCGCGCAGATCGCAAACCGTCAGTTCGAAGCCGGCTTTGGCGATGTTTGCGGCCATGGGCTTTCCCATCGCGCCCAGCCCTATAAAGCCAATCTTGGACTGCATACGTTCTTTTACCTAAAGTGCTGCGCTTCAAACAAGGACTTTTTGAATAAACTTCTAGGACACCACACTAGAGACGAAAGCGGCGCCGGGCGCGAGTCCTATCAAACACAAAAGAAAAACCTGGATTCCCGCTTCCGCGGGAATGACGAAAACGGGCAACGACTCTGCCAAGGAATTTCTGCGACAGCATACTAGGTACGAAACAACACCGGCGCGAAAGCAAACTTCATTTTTTTCTTCGCCTTGCCGGTAGTGGTTCAGTTCCGGAAAGATCTCTCACGGAGTTTACCCTGAGTATTCCCGAAGGGTTCGAGATGAGCGAAGAATCTTTTCCGATCATAGGGCGAATGGCGGATTGAAAATGAATCACTACTGCCCTGCGAGAGGAGTTGCATCGAAATCCTTCGTGACTTACTGTCGGGAAGGTTGTGTTGGAGAGAAATTCTCGGGCTGCGAAGTGTGGGAACTAAAAACAACAGGAGATTGACAGCATTGCGACTCCGCAAATGGGGACAAGCGTTGTTTTGCTTGCTATTCGTCATCGGGCTCGCCGCGAGAGCGGAAGCCGCCCGGCTTAGACTATCGGTTCCCGTCCACGGCGTTTCGCATGTAGCGTTCTACGCCGCCAAGGAAAAGGGTTACTTCCAGGAAGAAGGTCTCGATGTGGAGGTGATCCTGATGAGCGCCGCCATCGGCATTCGAGCGCTGATTGCCGGCGATGTCGACGCGAGCACGGTCGGCGGATCCGCTCTTCCACCGATCTTTCGCGGCGCTCCCCTGCGAATGGTTTTCATCAGTTTCGATAAACCCACCCACTGGCTTTATGCAAAGCCCGACATCCGCGCCGTGAAAGACCTCAAAGGCAGAAAAGTAGCCGTGGACGGCTTGGGCGGGACCTTGGAATCTCTGCTCCGATCGGTGTTGGAAAAAAACGGCCTCGAAGCGGGCCGCGACGTGCCGTTTCTGGCCATCGGGACGCCGCCGGGCCGCTTCCTCGCCCTGACCAGCGGAGCGGTTGACGCCAGCCTGTTTACGTTTCCGCTCAACTTCAGGGCCGAGGAGGCGGGCTTCCGCGAACTCGTGAACTTCGTGAAGCAAGACATCGTATCGCTCACCGGGAGCATCGTGGTTCGTGAAGCCTCCGATGCTCCGCTGGTGGAAAAGCTGGTCCGCGGCGCCGTGAAGGGCCACCTTTACGCCAGAAACAATCGCTCCGGCACCATTCCGATTCTCGCCCGCGCTCTGAAAATCAAGGAAGACATGGCAGCCAAGATCTACGATGCCGCTTTGCCTGGGATGGTCGGCGACGGGAGCATCAACGAAGAAACCCAGAGAAGAGTGATCGACGACACGCGCAAATCCCTCGGCATGAAGGAATCGGTTTCTGCGGACAAGGTTTTTAGATTTTCGCTGGTCCAAAAAATTAACGCCGAACTCAAAGCGCAAGGTTGGAAGCCGGCGCCGTGAGCGAAGGAAGGCAAACATATGTTAAGTCCCGAAGAAAATGAACTCGTCACCAGAACCGGCGCCGGCACTCCCATGGGCGAGGTGATGCGGCGATACTGGATGCCCGCAGCGCTCGCCTGGGAACTGCCGCAGCCCGATTGCCCGCCCATTCGCGTCAAGCTGCTCGGGGAAAAACTGGTGGCCTTTCGCGACACCCAGGGGCGAGTCGGGCTGATCGATGAATTCTGCGCGCATCGGCGGGCCTCGCTCTTTCTGGGCCGCAACGAAGAGGGTGGACTCCGCTGTGTTTATCATGGATGGAAGTACGACACGAAAGGCAGCTGCCTCGATATGCCGAACGAACCGCAGGAAACGAATTTCAAGCACGCGGTTCGGCTGAAGGCGTATCCAACCGCGGAGATGGGGGGACTGATCTGGGCCTACATGGGCCCTCCGGAAAAGGTTCCGCCGTTGCCCAAATTTGAATGGACGCAGGTGCCGGAGAATTACCGCCACTTGTCGAAGATGTGGCAGGAGTGCAATTGGCTGCAAGCTCTCGAAGGCGCCATCGACAACGCGCATGCAGGGTTCCTGCACCGGGCCTTGACGGACAAGACCACCAGGGCCGGCCTCAGAGGGTATTGGGAGAATTCCCAGACGCCGCGACTGGACGTCCATCTCACCGACTACGGATTTATGTACACGGCAACCCGAGCTTTGCCCGAACGGCAGAACTACGTGCGCGCGTACCAGTACGTGATGCCTTTTCACCAGTTTTTCCCGTCTCAGATCGCCCACAGCGGCAGCGCTGCGAAGTTGAAAAAGCCGACGGTCCGCGGCCACATGTTCGTTCCGATGGACGACGAGAACTGCATGGTCTACAACTGGACGTACACGTTTGCCGAGCAACCGCTGACGGAGGCGGACAGCGAACAGTTGGCCCGTCATATCGGCAGCGCGCCCGAAGAGCTGGCGGCTGATTTTCGCAAACTCCGAAACAAGGACAACGACTGGCTGATCGATCGGCAGGTGCAGAAGACCGAGACCTATACCGGGATCGAAGGCATTACCACTCAGGACCACGCGATCCAGGAAAGCATGGGGCCGATTGTCGACCGAAGCCGCGAGCGCCTGGGAAGCACCGATAAGGCCATCGTCGCAGCTCGCCGCCTACTGCTACAGGCCGCACAAACGGTGCGCGAGGGCGGCGATCCGCCAGGCATCGATACAAGCTACTATTCGATCCGCGCCGTGGAGCGAGTGCTGCCGGACGGCGCCGACTGTCTCGAGGCGCTGAAGGCGGAGGTCAATCCGGCAGGAAGATAATAGCGGTGGTTCATTATTCAAGCGTTCAAGGCTCAAAGTAGCGCGGGGGAAGTTCCAAACGTTCCGGTAAAATCAGAGGGTCCGGTCGTGCAATGACACAATCCTTTTGCGGCTAACTCAGCTGTCGGAATTAAGCATCCCAACCACGCGTTTTCTTTATTTTTGCTTGCTCTCCTCGCTGATATCGTTTCGTTTGAGGAAGACATCGACCGCGCCGTAAAGGCGGTTTCCGTGCGGGATATCCGAGCCATAAACCCAGCATTGGTCGCCGAACTCTTCGACGGCGAACGGCAGCAGTTTCTCATCGACCTCGAAGCCGAAGTAAATCTGTCCGCGCTCAATGTATTCTTTGGGCAAATGCTTACCCTTGTAACCCCTGTGAAAATCGACGCCTGCCCGCGCTCCGGGAAAGCCGCTAGGGTCGTTGATGGCATCGCGTCTTGCATTGCGACAAATGAGCAAATAACGCGAGTCTGACACGGTGTCGTGCTTGGAATAGAATGAGAAGCTACGAAAAGAAGACTTGCAACTCATGAAGGCTTCGGCTAGAAGGACAGTTTTACGAAGAAACCCAACCGAAGGAGAATCGTCATGCAATCAAAAACGATGGAGGCTGCGTCTGGGGAATCTCAGTATTTAAGTCGGCGAACTTTTCTCAAGCTGACGAGCGGTGCGGCAATGACCGGGGTTTTTAGCGCGAACCTGTCCAGCAGCTTGGTCTACGCTGACACGTTGGGCAAAGAAAAGCGCGACAAGATGACGCCGGATGAGATCCTGGCGGCGTTGAAGCGCGGCAATAAGAATTTCAGCAAGGGCCTCAGGACCTCGCGTAACTATATCAACGAACAGAAAGTCACCGCCAAAGGGCAGTATCCCTCGGCAGTAGTCCTTAGCTGCATCGACTCGCGAGCACCTGCCGAAGTGATCATGGATCTCGGCATCGGCGACATCTTCAACGCCCGTGTGGCCGGAAACATCGCGAACGACGACATCTTGGGCAGTATGGAATTTGCCTGCAAGCTGTCGGGAGCGAAAGTCGTCCTGGTGATGGGGCACACCGCTTGTGGCGCGATCAAGGGCGCCATCGACAACGCCGAGCTGGGCAACCTGACCGGCTTGCTCGCGAAGATCAAACCGGCGATAAAAGCTACCACATTCAAGGGCGAATTATCTTCGAAGAACGGCGCCTATGTTGACGCTGTGGCGCAAAAAAACGTTGAGTTGACGTTGACCGACATTCGCAAGAAGAGTCCTGTACTGGCAGAACTTGAGTCCAAAGGCATGATCAAGATCGCCGGAGCGATGTACAATCTGGAAACGGCGACGTTGAACTTTTTCGCGTGATGCGGAGCTTGATCAGGCCTAGCTGACGAAATAGGCTGCGGGCGAATAGCGGATAGAAACGGTAACACCGCACCGCTACAATCCGCTCGGAGCAAAAGGCGTTGGTGCGGCGGGGATTGATGGCGCTCCGCCGGCGGTCGCGAATGCGGTAATGGATGCTCTTCACCTCTTGGTATCGATCACATCGATATGCCGTGCACGGCGTCGAAGTTGTGGCAAGTCATTCGGGATACGGAAAAGCCTGCGGATCGACTAGCCTGAACAAGAAGGACCGGCCACGTGCACGCCGAATTCACCCGCGGCGTACAATCTCCTGTCCGAAATTAGCACGGAAAGGATTGAAACATTGATGCCTTATTTGTCCGGCTCCGGTGCGCTTCTATTGGTTACTCTCCTGGGGATTCCCGCGCTGACGAATGCCGCCGAAAATATTGACATGTCCAAGGTCAGGGCTTTGGCGGCACTTCCTGTGAAAGAAATTTTCCGCGATTCTCCCGTACGCGAACTACCCCGCGCGAGCTACTGGAAGACCATCCGCGAGAGCCCCATACCGGTCGTGGTCATGTTTTATTCTAACGTGGATCCGGAATCGCAAAGGCTGGCAACCCTAGTCCGTTATATCTCGATCAAATATAAGGACAAGATTTCCACCTATCGCGTCATAGTCGCCGCAAACGGCAAGCCGACGAAAGTGATCGCTGCCGATTACGAGAAAAGCTATAGCCTGGACAAGACTCCGGGCATTCTTTTTTACGATAATGATTCGGGGAAAATGGTCTTGGAGGACGAACAATATATCGCTGCGAACTTCAAGGAGTTTCGCACGCCGAGTTTGCTATTTTGAAAAGT
>WNGN01006424.1_pt1 | contig 13370 bp, 17 predicted proteins | sample 5400561 | NCBI WGS metagenome assembly WNGN01 (sample SAMN13153379, study PRJNA577476) | soil metagenome | isolation source: 115 cm soil or saprolite under Garry oak tree replicate 2 | place: USA:California | collected 2016-06-15
GGGCGCGCAGCCAGCAACCATTCACCCAACCCGTAGCTTCGCCATTATGCATGCTGCAATCTATGACGCTGTCAATGCGATTGATCGTACTCACAAGCCTTATTTGGTTCGCCTTAGCGGGATTCTTCGATCTGCTTCCCAGGACGCCGCGGCTGCCGCTGCGGCTCACGACATCCTTGCGTCTCTCTATCCGAATTTCCAGGCAATGCTGGACGCGCAACTCCAGCAGTCGCTCGCACCAATTCCTGAGAGCGCGGACAAGGCGGAGGGTGTGAGCGTAGGGAGTGCGGTGGCTGCTCAGGTCCTGTTCCTTCGAAAACATGATGGCTCGGACGCTGCGCCGATTCCCTATGTTTTTGGAAACGCTCCGGGAGATTACCAGTCAACGCCGCCGAATTTTCCAAAACAACCTCAGTTCACTCACTGGTCCCATGTCACCCCTTTTGCCTTGGAGCGCGCGAACCAGTTTCGGCCCGGAGGTCCTCCAGTATTAACGAGTGATACCTACAGTGACGCTTTTAACGAGGTGAAACTACTGGGTATCGGCGGCGGAACCGCCAGTACTCCAGATCAAGCGCTAACTGGCCGCTTTTGGAATGGCGCGATTCAGAACTACTGGAACGAAATCAGCCAGACAGCGGCCCTTGCACATCGCCTGACAACGGCAGAAAGCGCACGGCTATTCGCGCTCCTCAACTTGACCTTTGCGGACGACGTGATTGCCTTCTACGACGCTAAATACACTTACAATTTCTGGCGGCCAGTCACCGCCATACGTGCCGCCGCCACAGATAACAATCCCGACACGGCCGCCGACCCGAACTGGCTTCCAGAAGTCGGCAACACCACACCAGACCCATCCTATCCGGGAGCGCACGCCGTTATTAGCGCCGCCGGAGCATCGGTGTTGATTTCCTTCTTCGGCAAAGATCGTTTCGAGTTCGGCGTCACTTCGGAAGTTATGCCGGGAGTGCAGCACTCGTTCACAAGGTTTTCGGCCGCAGAGGAGGAAGCAACATTGAGCCGAATTTTCGCAGGGGTTCATTTCCGGACGGATCTCACAATCGGTCAGCGTCTAGGCCGTGAAGTGGCTGACGTTGTTCTCGATAACTTCTTGACTCCCGTTCATGGGAGGGATGAATCCGACGATCCCAAATGACCCGATGGATCGATCATCGATTCTGTCAAGCCCTGATTCAACCCAAGGCCGACGAAAGCATGTTTGCAGCTCCGTAAGTCTCAGCAGGAACAGGGGTCTCGGGAAAGGGACAGCGTTTGAGTCCCCGTCCCCAGCTAACTCTGTGGAATCCCTCTCCTCGTTCTCACTGTTTGGGGTGAACCCTAAAGTGAGACATTTCATCATTCGCAGGTTTTCGGTGTGCCAGGATTACTTCCGGCTTGCCGACGATAAGCTGCGGGCCTTGGATGTGCCGAACAGGCTAGAATGAAGGGATTAGTCCGAAGAGGCGGATCTCACTGTCATGGCGATTCTCTATCGGTACCTTAAGAATTATTGGTCATTGGTAGCCGTAGCGCTAGTTTTAGCTACGATCAACCAGGTATTTTCCCTGCTTGACCCGCTCATCTTCCGACACATCATCGATTCCTACGCGACCCGGTATCGCGAATACTCGAGCCCACAATTCGTAAGAGGTGTGAGCGTCTTGCTGGCGGGGGTCATCGGAGTGGCCCTGGTATCTCGCATCGCCAAGAATTTCCAAGACTACTTCGTAAATGTGATCACCCAGAAGGTCGGCGCTCGCATCTATACTGACGGCATCCGGCACTCGCTCGAACTTCCGTACACCCTGTTTGAAGACCAACGAAGCGGCGAGACTCTCGGCAAACTGCAGCGGGTTCGCACCGATGTCGAAAAGTTCATCGCTTTGGTCGTGAATCTTCTGTTCACGACGCTTATCGGTCTGGTGTTCGTGATGATCTATTCGGCCCGCGTGCACTGGTCCGTGGCCCCAGCCTATCTGCTAACGGTCCCCTTGCTCGGCGGCTTGAGTTCCCTGCTGAGCCGAAAGATCAAGCTCGTCCAAAGGCGCATCGTGCGGGAGACCACCGCGCTGGCAGGCGCCACGACGGAGTCGCTGCGAAACATCGAGCTTGTAAAGAGTCTGGGGCTCGCCCAGCAGGAGATTGAGCGGCTGAATGGTACCACCGACAAGATTCTCAAGTTGGAACTGGAGAAGGTGCGCTATCTGCGCAGTTTGAGTTTCATACAAGGCACCTGCGTGAATTTCTTGCGGACGTCGATCATGTTTCTGATGCTCTACCTGATCTTCACGCAGCGCATCACGATCGGACAGTTCTTTTCGCTATTCATCTATTCGTTCTTCATCTTTGGCCCCTTGCAGGAACTGGGCAACATGATCAATGCGTATCGTGAAACGGAGGCGTCGCTCGAGAATTTTGAGGCCATCCTCAAGTTGCCGGTGCAATCGACACCCGAGCATCCTGTTGCATTGACCTCCCTCGAAAGCCTGCGGTTTGAGGATGTCTCTTTCCAACATTCATCCGCCTCCGCTCCCGCTCTCAGCGCCATCTCGTTTTGCGTCGCTCGCGGCGAGACTATCGCGTTTGTCGGGCCGTCCGGTGCGGGGAAAACGACACTGGTGAAACTGTTAGTTGGTCTCTACGGACCGAAAACGGGCCACATCTACTACAACGGCACTTCGGAGGATCAGATCGCGATCGAAGATCTTCGCGAGCGCATTGGATTTGTGACGCAAGATACGCAGCTGTTCTCGGGATCCATCCGGGAGAACTTGCGTTTCGTGCGGCCCGATGCAACTGACGAGGAATGTCTCGAGGTGTTGCAACAGGCATCCGTCGGCGCCCTGCTGATGCGCGCCGATCGCGGATTGGACACGATGATCGGGGAAGGTGGCGTGAAGGTTTCGGGAGGCGAAAAACAACGACTGTCCATTGCCCGCGCGCTGCTGCGCCGGCCGGAGTTGCTGGTATTTGACGAAGCGACTTCATCATTGGACTCGCTGACCGAGGAAGAAATAAGCCAGACGATCCGCGATGTCGCGGCCAGCCGCGACGCGATCACCATATTGATTGCTCACCGCCTCTCGACCGTCCTGCACGCAGATTGTATTTACGTCCTCGAGCGGGGACGAATTGCGGAGAGTGGCCGGCACGACGAACTGCTCGCGACGAGAGGTCTCTACTATGCAATGTGGAGACAACAAGTAGGAGAAGGAAGAGAACACATCGCCGCAGCCGTGTGAGCTCAACAGCCTTGGGGAACGGCTGAATACTTGAGTGAGGCATAAGACCGGTTAGCGGGCAGCCATGGCACGGGCTATCTGCCGCAGTCCGCTCTCAAAGAACCCGATGTAACATGAACACACTGGGAAGCAAATACGAGGTTTTGACGCTCACCCGGCCGCTCCTTTGGGACGGTGCACTCGGATGTTATTCTGCCAGTTGGGCATACTCGCTTGGCACTGGGTTGCCAGTTCTGCGAAGCGGTCCAGAAGTCCCGTTCTGGGAAGTTGCAAGCTCCTGTGACACTTGCGACCGATTCTGGTCGGATCACGGGCAACTCTTCCGTAATCGGGTAAAGGAAGGGTTGCCGACGATTCGGCCGGAGCAGCCACGAGAAAACATCCGCTAGCCCACGGAGCTAATCCGCCGCCCGTGATAGGAGGGCATCAAGTCGTGGGCATCGTGCCACCGTCGACAATGTAATCAGCGCCGCTGATAAACGCGCCTCGGTCTGAGGCGAGGAAGGCTACCAGCTCTGCCACTTCCTCTGGTCGGCCTGGCCGGCCGATGGGAATGCCTCCAAGCATGTCCATAATCCGTTGACGTGCAGCGTCCTCGCTGATGCCGCTGCCTCTCGAAATGTCGGCGATCATTCCCTGGGCGCCTGAGGTCTCGATGAAACCGGGCGAAATCATCGTTACTCGCACTCCCCTCGGACCAACACCCTTTGCCAGCCCCTTGCTGTAAGTAGTAAGGGCTCCCTTGGCCGCCGCGTAGGCGAGCGTCGAATTGGAGAACGGTAGACGATGAGCGATGGAAGAGATATGAATGACGACTCCTGACTTGCGTTCGATCATGCCGGGAATGAAAGCGCGGTCAAGGCGAACCGCGGCGAGCAGGTTGACCTCCAGTATCCTTTGCCAGTCCTCGTCGGAGAGCACCTCGAATCCGCCTGGTTTTGTTTCTGTTCCACCGACATTATTCACCAAGACGTCGAGCCCACCCCACTTTTGCTGGATGCAATCGACGACGTTTTGGACACCACGGGCCGTTCCGATATCCGCCTTTATGAAGAGGGCAGGAGTCTGGCCTTGAGCTGGCTCAGATCGCGCGGTGGTGGCAATCGAGGCACCGCTCAATTCAAAACGACGTACAATCGCTTCTCCTACACCCTTCGTGCCACCGGTCACTAGAACACGCTTGCTTTTGAACTCATCGCCAAAAACGACAAAAGGATAGCGGTTTGTCATGTTCCCCCCCAAAAGAAATAATGATTCGAAATGTTTGAGCCTAGTGGCCGGGTCAGTTAGATGCTGAGTTTTAGATCGGGGCGTTCGACCAGCCGCCGCAGCATTTGCCCGAGGTCTGGAGCCTTATAGAACGGATGTCCGCGGAAGATCTCCGCGCATTTTCCGTCCAGGGTATTGATGGCCTCATGCACCTTCGGCGCGACTTCCCGCACCTCGCGGACTCGCTCGCGGACGAACAGGAGGTTCTCGGGATCGACGTAGCCTGCTTGTATGAAGCCACGGGTCTTCTTGGCACACCGGCAGGGGTTCGCTTGGTTCACCAGCCCGCACTTGTCGTTCATGAAGTTGCGCAGGTCTCGCCGCGCACGGGCCAGGCGTTGGCGAAAGTTGTCGGGAGTGATCTCCAATACCTCAGCGGCAACGGTGTCGCTTACCTCGAAGATCGCACCGAGGATGAAGGTCAAGCGTTGCTCACGGTCGAGGCAAAGAAGCATTCCCGAGGTGCAGGAGATCATCGCTTCGGTCACTAGCAGGTCAGTATCCGCCGATGTGCCTTTGGGATCGGCCAGCTCGAGGTCCGGCGTGGCGTCGAGCGCAGCGCCGTAGGAAGCGAAATCGATGGACGCATGCTGCACCTCGACCCGCCCGCGTTTCATGTTCAGCACGTGGTTGACTACGATGCGGTACAGCCACGTGCGGAAGCTGCTCCGGCCCTCAAACGACGAGAGCCGGGTCAGCACTTTGATGAGTATCTCTTGCGTCGCGTCCTCAGCATCCTGCGGATGGTAGAGCATGCGAATGGCGATCTTGTAGATCCACGCTTGATGCCGCTGGACTAGCTCTTCGAGCGCCTTGCGATCTCCCGAGCGGGCGCGTAGCACGAGCTTTTGGTCCTCGTGGTCGGGTGAGTCGTCAGCTAGCGGGTTATTGGTATTCATGTCTCATCTCTCCGTTGAGGTCGGGGTTGAAACTTGTAAGAGACTGTGAGATTTAGGCCGGCCACCGCATCTACACCATCCCTTCAATAGGACTGCCTTCTAAAACTTCAAACTTGCCATAGGCGACAAGCACCTCAATCGGGTGGCCTTTCATTGTGTCCCTAATTCCGGCCCAATAGATTTCAAGTTCTTTTTGGTCAAGAGTCTTGGTTCGTGTAAAGACGATATATGCGGACATTGGGATTCTCCTTCAATGCCTCGGCGAATTGCTGCGTTAGGGCTTGGAGTTCACTCACGCTCATGGTTGTGTCTCCTCTGATCTAGTTAGACACGCGTCACGGCACACTGTGACAGAACTGGACCGCCGAATCTGCCCTCTGCCGGGGGCATTAGCGAGTGTAGGCTTCCATCAGATTGCGCTCGGATGACGAACAACTCGGAAGTAATCGACATGAAGGCGTATTCTGGGAAGACTGCCGCTTCATCAGATTTCACGCACAGCTCCGAAATCGGATTGGCAATGAGCCGGTGCGGGCGCCTTGTCATGTCCCTGATCGTTGCGGTGCCGGATGCGCCGAGCAAATGAATCTCCGAATTGCCTCTCGGTTCGGGACGAAGGACCTAAGAATCGTCAGTGGTGAGAGTGATGACCACCCGTCGGACGATTTTTCGGGGTCTGGTAAAGAATTGAGGAGAGGAGCCATGTCTAACAGCATATCGAACTTACTGATCCGAAATCTTCGCGACGTCTTCGGTGAAAACAACCCCAAGCGGCGACGCGCGGCCATCGACGAGATCTTCACCGAAGATAGCGTGTTCTACGATCCCAAAAGCGGCGCCCATCGTGGACGCGACGAGATCGATCGCGTCGCGGGCGCCATCAAGGCTACTCACCCTGACTTTCGATATCAGCCAATTGCCGAGCCCGAGGAGTTGGGCAACGCCGGGCGGGTACGATGGGTATCGGGTCCGCCTGGGAAGGCGCCGGCCTACGCGGGTACTGATTTCATCATTGCTCGGGATGGCCGGATTGCCGCAGTCTACCTCTTTTTCGATAAGCTACCCTGAGCTGGACTCTGCCGCGCCACGGTTATCGTGTTGCATCCGCAGCGCCATCGCTCGGATATCGCGGTTCTCGTAAACCGGACCTTTGCGTTGCCCCGTTCCGCTTATGACGGCATCTACCATGACCCGCGCTAAGTCGTCGGCGCGAATCACCTGGTTCGGGAACAGCAACCGAAACACTGGATAGATTCCGCGCAAGAGGCGATAGCTGAAATTCGGTTCCTTGCGAGGCTCTACTGGGTAGATGTACGCGGGCCGGAAAAGATAGACGTGAGGAAATCCGACAGCGAGTACCGCCTTCTCGGCCTGTCCCTTATAGCGCGCGAAAGCCATCCGGCTGCGTCCCGTTGGATCTGCGCCGCCGCCGCTCAAGAATGAGAACTCGGCGTCGGGGCTGCTGCCGCGGAGAACTCGCGCGAACTCAGTCGTGTAGTCCACGGTTATCGTGCGGAGCTCCGCATCCGACACCGTTCCGGTGTATGTCCCCAGGCAAAAGACCGCTGCGTCCTGACCTGAGAGCACCTCGGCGAGGGTCGAGCAATCCGCGAAGTCTCGATGCACAACCTCGTTCAGCTTGGGGTGCGAAATGCCAAGCTTCCTGCGTCCGATCGACGTCACGCGCCTCACAGCGGGATTTTCGAGCGCATAGCGAAGGGCATATCCTCCGACCATTCCAGTCGCCCCCACAATGACAAGGCGCTTGCCGATCGTTGGAATGGTCGTCGAGGCGGCGAAAGACACTTGGTTATTCGTTGTCATGACATTTTCGCGGTTCTCGATCAGGAACAGGCTACTCCGACGACTCGCTCCTGAATCTGCCGACTAAAAGCGCTAGTGTAATCGCTATGTAGAGAACCCCAGTCACCCCTTCCAGTGCCGTTAGTATGCGGGCCATTCCGCTAAGCGGCACAATATCGCCATAGCCAACGGTAGAGAGCGTTATCAGGCTGAAATAAAGCAGCTCGGTCTCACGGTCGCCTGGGTCGCTTCCCAAGTGGATTGAACCCGGAGAGAAGGCTTCCGTGGCTAAATAAAGCGTCGCCCATAGCAACCCAAGCAAAAGATAGATGTTGACGGCCGTGTAGAGCTCAGCCCGAGTGACCGAACGAGAATTCCTGAGATAGGAGAAAAGACCTACGGCCGCGAGCGCGAAGAATGCAGCCAGGAATGCCCATCGAATCCCGGTCAGTGTTCGGCTGTGGAAGGTATTACCCGCCACCACAAAAATCACATTTCCCAACGCCAAAAGAACCGACGGCCAGACCCAGCCTTTGATCTGCGACAACCGGACCGTGGATAAGACTACCGGTACAAACGTCACTGCCGCGAGGACCAGTCGCCCCCAATTGCCATGGTCCAACACCGGAGTCAACAGAACGGCCACTAGCAAGGATAGGAGGAGCAACAAGTCCGGTCGCGATTGAAGTTTCGCAGTCAATGAGAAAACCTAAACAACGCGCACTCGTCGACTATGACGGGACGCTTAGCCGACTGTTCGAATGGTTATCGACGCGCCCGAAGCCACCTCATCAGTCCCTGTCATGACAGGACACGCTCCTCTAACCAGTCAACGTAGAGCAGGCGCTCGGCAAATAGCCACGCACCATCGATCTTCACGAATTGGTCCGAATAGCGAAGAGCGGCAATCATGAGGCGCCTCTTTCCGCCGTCGATCGTCAGGTGGTGCGCCAAGGTGTACGCCTCTCCCGTGGCTCGATTGATGGTCAGAGAGAGTATCGTGCTTTGTCCGACAAAATGCATGGTCGCGTCGTACCTGTTCAGGTCCGCGAAGACCGGAGCGAGCGCCTCGCGTGAGTGCAACTCCTGTGAAGGCTTCGGATCCTTGGCGTTCATATACACCACGAAATGGGTGTCCGCGGTAAAGAGAGCCATCTGACCTTTCGCATCGCGACGATCGGCGCAGTGCGCGTAGGCCTCGACGAGCTCGCGAATGGCGAGACGATCCGCGGCTTCTTCGGGTGAGATAATCACATGTTTGCTCATCCGGCGGTCTCCTTGTTCGCGCAGGCACGAGACGTGCATGCCTTTAAGCTGATGACGCTGCTGCCGCGACGTCCGTTGCCGGGTGCGCACTCAGCGGTCCGACGAAGTTGCTCGCCGACGAAGCCTTGCCTGCGTTTTGGTAAAGCGGCACGAGCTGATCCATGGCCTGCTTGACGTATTCGGGCGTGTCGTACATGGCGATATGGGTCGCGCCTTCGACGATGTGCAGGCTCTTGTCGCGGCTCCCGGCACGCCTGAAGGCATCCTGGCTGAACCACAGCGACCCGGCCTTGCTGCCAGCGATGAGCCGGAGCGGCTGCGTCAGAAGCTGTTCCGCCAGATGAAAGGCGTCGTAAGCAACTAGCCGAGCCAGGCTGTGAACGGGAACGACGCTCGGCGCGTTAGGATGCTGCGCGCGCGGCGTGTGGTAATACTCCCAGGCCTCGCGGTAATCGGGTGCCTGCCCCTCTTCGCGCTTCTGCGGCGCAAACGGCAGCATCGCCATCCGTTCCCCCCTGGCCTCGGCTGTTCGCGCGTGCGCCGCCATTTCCAGAAGTGCGAAGGCCTGGCTCATGTTCGCGACGGTGCCCTCGTAGCCGGCGCGGTACATTGCGCCGAGGTTGATCGCACTCACGGTGCCGACCGCTTTGATGCGCCGGTCGGTCATGGCCGCGTTGATAGCATAGCCGCCGCCGGAGCAGATCCCGAGGACACAAATCCGCTGCTGGTCGCCGAATCCAAGCGTGGTCAGATAGTCGACGGCAGTGCGGATGTCCTCGACACGAGCGTACGGATCCTCCTCTTGGCGGGGCTCGCCGCCGCTCTCGCCCTGATAGGATGCGTCGTAGGCGAGCGCGACAAAGCCTTGGTCGGCGAGCTTGGCGGCATAGAGTCCGGCTGTCTGTTCCTTGACACCGCCCGCGGGATGAACGACGACGATTGCCACCTAGCTGCGATCTTTCGAGAAATCTTTCGGGAGGTGGAGATTGCCGGCCATCTTGATCGGGCCGTTGGGAAAAGTGATGCTTTTCATTTTCCTCTCCTTTGATTCTTGTCTACTCTGCGGCGTTATGATTCGAAATGTAGGTTCATATGTCCAAGACATCGTTGGTATGATTTCGATGCCTTGGAGGCATGAATATGGAATTGCGGCATTTGCGTTACTTCGTTGGTGTCGGTGAGGAGCAGCATTTCGGGCGAGCAGCCGAGCGGCTCCACGTTGCGCAGCCGGCGCTTTCGCGCCAAATACAAGATTTGGAGAGGGAGATCGGATTCCCGTTGTTCGACCGCCTTCCTCGCGGCGCTAAATTAAGCGCGGCGGGAAAGCTATTTTTGGAAGATGCACGACGAATCCTGGCGGAAGTTCAGGAGGCCACGCGACGCGCCGAACGCGTGGCAAGCGGCAATGCCGGAACCCTTCGGGTGGGATTTGTAGAGGCTATTTCCTGGCACGGCGTCGTTCCGAAATCTTTTCGCCGGTTCAGAGAGAAACAGCCGGACGCTGAACTGACACCCGTTCCTATGCTCTCCGTCGAACAAGTGGAAGCCGTCCGCTCGGGCAGACTTGACGCCGGCTTCATAGTCAGCATGGGCACACTGGGCAAGGAATTAGATCAGCGATTGGTGGCGCAACACAGGGTGGTGCTCGCTGCGCCAAAAGGGTATCCCCTTACCATACAGACGAGGCTCCGACTGAGGGACCTGAATGACGTTCCCTTTGTTTGGCTTTCCCGCCGGATAAATCCTGCCGCCTATGACCGTCTGATGGAGGCGTGTTTCCGCGGAGGCTTGAAGTCACCCCGCATTGTGCAAGAAGCCTATGACCATGCCACGATTCTTAGTTTGGTCTCCTGCAGGTTGGGTGTCGCTTGGGTCAGCGACTCCGCAAAGTGGCAATGCCCAAGAGGTGTTGTTTTGTTGCCTATCGTAGACCTCAAAGTGCCCGTACCCTTTTCTCTGATCTGGCGAAAAGACAACCGATCCCCCTTACTACAGAGATTCCTCGACCTTCTTTAACAGACGAAGGACGAGCGAGAATTCTTGTCGCAATTGCGCCACGTTACTCTCTTTTTTCTGGCCTTGATTAGCTATCTGTGCTCGTGCGGCAGCAACCATCTCTGCACTTGTGTTTGCATGACCGTTGATGCCCCAACCGCCCTCGGGAGACTCCGTGATCAGCACTCAGGTTCTGTTCGCGAGGCTCGGGTCATTCGCCGCGGCAGCAACCATGTCGGTCAATTCCCACACTACGCCTAGGTCTTGTGCCAGCTTATGCTTGTCGGAAAACGTTCCCTCGGCAACATACATATCGATCATGGGCATGGTTAGCTTCCTTTCGCCAGGACGTCTCGTTCTTCCACTAAGCCGCGGCCTCGCGCAGGACACGCTCGACTTTTGCGTCCAGGTCTCGCGCAACAGCCAGAGCCTGGGCGTTTCCGTACGGAGCTAAAAAGCTGGTCATTCTGTCGTAGGACAAATGCACGCCGTCGGCGCGTTCGTCAACCAGCACCGTGGTTGGAGCATAGGAGCCGGCATCGGGCACATGCTTCGCCATTTCCTTCATGACCAGCGGATTGCCGATGAGGAACCGCAGGATTTTCGGCTTGTCGAGCCCCGATTCCTTGCGCAACACCGCGCCGTGGTCCAGTTCCTCGAACAGCATCAGCCCCGTGCTGCCCATGTTTTGACCAATCAGTTTTTCCAGATCGGCGAAACTGCCCTCCGAGTTGGATGATTTCGTAAGCTCGCCCACATTCAGGCGCCCAACCGATCCTTTCAGCGCCTCGACCACTTTCTCGAATGGCTTGGAGGAGATCACGCTGAAGCGTTCCACTTCGATTTTTGCAATGGCCATGTTTTTCTCTCTCCTCGCGTGATCCTTGGATTCTCTTCCTAACTGAGCGTCGTACTCTGAAAGTGAACCAGGCGGATTGCCTCGCCCTCTTCGGCATAAACAGCGATGAAGCGCAAATGCGCTTGGGCTTCTTTCCCGTCCCGCGAGGATATCGATTTGCTATCAGCCGTCAGGATTCCGACGGAGTCGAAAATCCGCGCAACGGGGTCTTTCAGTTCTATGCTGTGGAACTTTAGTCCCTTTTCACGCAGGTCTTTGAGCACTTGTTGTTTGTTCAAGACCGAGCCATCCGGCCGCACCAGCATATATGCGTCGGAATAGATTCGTTCTAATGCATCGTAGTCCTGGTGCAGCAATGCTTGATTGAACTCCGAATGGCGCCGCAGCAATTGTTCTTCTGTCATCGCCGCCCCCGGCTTATGACTTCACCGCGCGCGCCGACCTCCACAGCGCCCACCCGGGATTGACCCGGTTCGGGTAGAGCTCCAGCATCTTTTCGTAGAGATCCTGAGCAGTCTTCGTTGTCTCCGTCAGGCGGTCGAAATCGCGAATGTACTGCCGAGTCTCTTCGATGATCCTGGGATTGTCGCCGTTTCCCGGCCGCTTATGCGAGGCGATAACTGCGCATGGTTTTAGCGACTCAATTTTGTCGAGCGCGGCGATCCACTCCCGCCGCTTCTGCGGATTCGATTCGGCAAGATAGAGGTGAACGTCGTTGTAGGCGGCGTCGCCGGCAACGACAAGTCCGACCGAAGGAACATGCAAACAGGTCGTATTTTCGGTGTCGGTATGCCCGAGTTCCACCGGAACCAAGTCATTTCCTTCCAGATCTATTGTTTTCCCTTGGAGTTCCTCCGCGATCACCAGCTTGTCCGGAATCTGCCCTGGAAAGCTTACCTTCCAGACTCCTTCAAGGGCCTGCGGGGAGGCATTCTGCCGCATGACCTTAACGGTGTCGGGCGTCGCCACTGCTTTGGCGTTTGGGAATCGCTCCAGGAGCGTGCCGACTCCAAACCAATGGTCTCCATGGCCATGCGTAATGTAGATGGTTATCAGGTTTCTATCTTTCGACGCCACCCAATCTGCCAGAGCGTTAGCCTGCTTGACCGTCATGAAGGCATCCACCAGGACAGCGTCCCTCGCGCCATAGATCAGCGTTGAGGCCATCGCCTGAAAAAATGTCTCTCGCACGCCCGGCGGCCGGTCGGGAGTGACGATGGGTATGCCCGGCGTCACGAAAACTTCCCAGGCCAAGGCCGGTTTTGGATTCCCTCGGGTGTCTGCCGTCTTTGTTGGATTAGTCCCCGTCTGAGGCATCTTTAACCTCCTCTAGCTCGATTCAGTAAGGCGCATACGGAAAATCGGAAGCGAGAAACGCGGCGGCTTGACCAGTGAACGCGTCGTGGAACTGAAACAAGGAACCGTGTCTGAATCCGGATACGTCATGAGAACCGCATTGGGCAGATTCTCACCAAGCCAATAGGAATTGCGAACGGGAATCATCTCGTCGTGAACGCCGTTCACCACGAGCACGGGTTGACGAATACCCCTGAGGTCCGCGAATCGCTCGCCGCATGCCCGCCACGGTTTCCGGCACCTTCCCGCTGGAACGCCCCAGGCCCGCGCTCTCGAACAGGATGACTTCTCTCCCCATCGCAAGAGGGTCGGTGACCGCGGGATCCCAATTATCTAGTGTCCCGGTGAAGTGTTGAAGGAACACGAGCGGGAGGCCTAGCCCCTCTCCGAAACGGCGATACGCGTATTTTTCCTTTCCCGTCGCAAGGAATTGCGTCGGAGCACTCGTGTTCCTGGCGGCCGTTGCCTCCCACATTTTCATTGCTCTCCTTTGTTTGCGATCTCTGCAACTGACTCTTCGCGCCCCCGGTCCCGGCAGCCAGCGCTTCAGTACTTACGCCACCGCTGAGGCTCCCTGAACAGCTTTTGCCGCGGTGCGAATCACATCGAGGACCCGTTCCGGTTGCGAGAGCATCGGCACGTGGCTGCTGTCGAGCTCATAGCTGGTTGCGCCCATGC
>WNGN01003125.1_pt1 | contig 13359 bp, 8 predicted proteins | sample 5400561 | NCBI WGS metagenome assembly WNGN01 (sample SAMN13153379, study PRJNA577476) | soil metagenome | isolation source: 115 cm soil or saprolite under Garry oak tree replicate 2 | place: USA:California | collected 2016-06-15
TCGAGGTGCTTCGCGCCTCTGAGCGCGTCGTCGTTCTCGACGGCGCCCACAATCCCGCCGGCGCGGCAGCCCTCGCGGCGTCGCTCGCCGAGTGGTTCGGCGATACGCCGCTCACCCTCGTCTTCGGCGCGCTCCGCGACAAGGACGCGCGCGGGATGCTCGCGGCTCTGGCGCCGCGCGCGCGCCGGCTCATCCTCACCGCCTCGTCGAGCCCGCGCGCCGCTCGGCCCGAGGCGCTGCGCCACGTGGTGCCGCACGGTGTGGCCGTCGAGCTCGCGGACTCCGTGCCCGAGGCACTAGCCCTCGCCGCGCGGGAGCCGCGGACCCCCATCCTTTGTGTCGCCGGTTCGCTGTCGCTCCTGGGCGACGTGCTGCGCGTGACGGCGGGCGATAAACCTTTCCCGACCGAAAAGGCGGCTGATAGCATAGACTCCCTTATCTGACGAGGACTTCTGGGACACTTGAGCACGCGATTCCTCGGTCGACTCGGACGTGCCGCGATGGGACTCCTGCTGGCCCTGACCGCCGCGTCGATCGCCGAGGCGCAGGTGCCTCAGGGGCCCGTCACCGTCCAGACGTCGGGGGGGGACGTCACGATCGTGGCCGACCAGCTCGAGCAGGCGGCGCCGGACCTCTTCATCGCCACCGGCAACGTCGAGATGACGAAGGGCTCCGCCCGCCTGATGGCCGATCGCGTCGAGCTCAACCGCGCCACCGGCGACGCCGTCGCCCAGGGCCGCGTCATCTTCTACGACGGCGAGGACCAGCTCACCGGCCAGCGCATCGAGTACAACGTGAAGACGGGGGCGGGCGTCGTGTACCAGGGCGAGGCCCGCGGCGCCCCCTACTACCGCCTCTCGGGCGAGAAGATGGAACGGCTTGGCGAAAGCGTCTACCGCGTACAGAAGGGCGTCTTCACGACGTGCGACGGCGACCCGCCCGACTGGGCCTTCCGCTTCGGCTCCGCCACCGCGGACCTCAACGAGTTCCTCTACGGGACCAACGCGTCGTTCTGGGTGCGGAACATCCCGCTCATCCCGTTCGTGCCGTTCTTCGCGGCCGCCATCCGGCGCGAGCGCCAGACGGGGTTCCTCTTTCCGAAGTTCGGCCAGTCCTCGCGCCGGGGTTTCTACACGGAGCTGCCGTTCTTCTGGGCCATCGACGACAGCCAGGACCTCACGTTCTCGCCGCTCACCTACACCAGCCTGGGCGAGGGGTTCAACCTCGAGTACCGCTACATCCTGCCCGACACCCAGCGCGGGCGGTTCGGCGGCTTCCTGATGCAGGAGACGGCCAAGCACGACGCCACGCGCTTCGTCGGCACCACCCGCCAGGACTGGACGCTGGCGCCCCGGACCTGGGCCAAGGTGGACGTCACCGGCGTGTCCGACGACAACGTGTTGCGCGACTACGGCGACGACCTCTACCAGCGCAGCTCGCAGCGCGTCGAGTCCAACGTGTTCGTGACGCGCAGCTGGGACGCCTGGAACCTCGTCGGCGACCTGTTCTTCTACCAGGACCTCACCACGCGGCGGCCGGTCGAGCTGCACCGCCTGCCCGACATCCGCCTCGTCGGCACGCCGCAGCCGCTGCACGACGTGCCCGGCGTGCTGTGGCAGTTCGAGGGCAGCGCCATCCGCTTCGTGCGCGACGTCGGCTCGGACGGCGGCCGCGTGGACATCCACCCGCGGGTGTCGCGGCCGATTCCGATGGACGTGCTGACCCTCACGCCGTTCGTCGGCGGGCGGCTCACCGGCTACGACCGCACCGTGACGGGCCTTCACACGAGCCAGGGCGTGAACGGATTCATCGAGGACACCAACGACCACACGCGCCTGCGCCGGCTGTTCGAGGCGGGCGGCGACCTCGAGACGACGGTGTCGCGCGTGTTCAATACCGGTGGCGTGTGGAACATCGACGCCATGCTGCACACCATCGAGCCCCGCCTGACCTACACGTGGATCACGGGCAAGGGGAAGGACCGGTTGCCGCAGTGGACGCCCGCCCTCGACTCCATCGAGGACACGAGCCGGCTCGAGTACTCGCTGACCAATCGCCTCCGCGGCCGCACGATCGCGCTCGCGAACGCCGAGCCCGTGCGCTGGGAGCTGTTCAGGCTCACCCTCGGCCACGCGTACGATCTGCGGAAGGACGACTGGGCGGAGGCCTTCGCGACGCTCATCGTCGCCCCGACGCCCCGCGTGCGGTTTCGCAGCGACCTCACCTACGATCCCTCGGCCAACAACGTTCCCTCCGTCACCGCCGACATCCAGACGGAGATCCCGCGCGGCGCGCTCAACGCCGGCTTCCGGTACAGCGACCCGGCGAAGATCACGTTCCTGCAGGGCGGCTTCAGCGTGAGCCCATGGGCGTGGCTCAGACCTTCGTCGAGAACCGTCTCGCCTTCGACCTGCACTGGCAGTGCTGGGCGCTGAGCATCGAGCTCATCAACCGTGCTAAGCGCGACGACGAGATCCGCTTCACGCTCAACCTCCTCGGCGTCAGCGGGCCCATCAGCACGCGCGTGGGCCTGGGCGCCATCGAGTCGGGGGGCCAGCGGTGATCCCGTTCCTCGACCTCAGACGGCAGCACGCCGCGCTCAGGACCGAGCTGATGGCCGCCGCCGAGCGCGTGCTCGACGGAAGCCAGTTCGTGCTCGGCGCCGAGGGCCGCGCGCTGGAGGCGGAGCTGGCGCAGGTGTGCGGCGCGCGGCACGCCGTCGGCGTCGGCTCCGGCACCGACGCGCTGCGGCTGGCGCTCACCGCGCTCGGCGTCGGGCGCGGCGACGAGGTGCTCACGCCGGCGTTTTCCTTCGTCGCCTCCGCCACCACCATCGTCATGGCCGGGGCCACGCCGGTCTTCGTGGACGTCGAGCCGGACACCCTGACCATGGACCCCGACGCCCTCACGCGCGCGCTCACCCCGCGCACGAAGGTCGTGATGCCGGTGCACCTGTACGGCCACCCCGCGGCCATCGACCGCATCGCGGCGTTCGCGCAGGCGCGCGGGCTCGCCGTGCTCGAGGACAACGCGCAGGCCGTGGGCGCGACGTGGCAGGGCCGGCCGCTGGGCGGCTGGGGCGACGCGGCGTGCCTGTCCTTCTACCCGACGAAGAACCTCGGCGCGTGCGGCGACGCCGGCATGCTCGTCACCACGCGCGACGACGTCGCCGAGCGCGTGCGCCGCCTGCGTCACCACGGCGACACCGGCCGCTACCACCACGTGGAGCTGGGCTACTGCAGCCGGCTCGACGAGCTGCAGGCCGCGCTGCTGCGTGTGAAGCTCCGGCGGCTGACGGAGTGGGAGGAACGGCGGCGCTGGATCGCCGCGCGCTATCGCGAGGGCCTGGGCGGCCTGCCGCTGCGGCTGCCCGTCGAGCGCTCCGGCGCCCGCCACGTCTACCACCTGTTCACCGTGCGCCACCCGCAGCGCGACGCGCTCGCCAAGCGCCTGGCCGACACCGGCGTCGGCACCGCCGTGCACTATCCGCTGCCGGTCCCCGGGCAGCCGCTGTTCGCGGCCGACGGCGAGAAGCGCTGGCCCGAGGCCCACCGCGCCGCGCGCGAGGTGCTCTCGCTGCCGTGTTATCCCGAGATGAGCGACGCCGAGGTGGAGGGCGTGATCGACGCCGTGCGCCGCGCCTGCGAGGACCTCGGATGACGCCGGCGGCGCGACTGCGCGAGCGGCTGGCCGGACAGCCCACCCTGGGCGTCGTCGGCCTCGGCTACGTCGGCCTGCCGCTGGCGGTGGCGTTCGCGGAGTCGGGCGCCACGGTGATCGGCGTCGACTCCGACGCGCGGCGCGTGGCCGGCGTCAACGCGGGCGCCTCCTTCATCGAGGACGTTCCCGGCGCGACGCTGCAGACGCTGGTGAAGGCGGGACGGCTGGCCGCCACGGGCGAGGTGGGCGCGCTCAAGGACGCCGACGCCATCGTCATCTGCGTGCCGACGCCGCTCGGCAAGTCGAAGGAGCCGGACATCTCCTTCATCGTGGCCGCCGCCGACGCCGTGGCGACGATCATCCGCGCCGGCCAGCTCGTCGTCCTGGAGTCGACGACCTATCCCGGCACCACGCAGGAGATCCTGCTGCCGCGCTTCGCGGCGCGCGGGCTGACCGTCGGCGAGGACTTCTTCCTGGCGTTCTCGCCGGAGCGCATCGACCCCGGCAACCGGGAGTGGACGCTGCGCGACATCCCCAAGGTCGTGGGCGGTCTCACGCCGGCCTGCCGTGAGCTCGTCGCCGCGCTCTACGCGCGGATCACGCCGCGCGTCGTCCCCGTGTCGGGCCCGGAGACGGCGGAGATGGTCAAGCTGTTCGAGAACACCTTCCGCTCGGTCAACATCGCCCTGGTGAACGAGTTCGCGATCATGTGCCGCCGCCTCGGCATCTCGGTGTGGGAGGTGATCGGCGCCGCCGCGACGAAGCCGTTCGGCTTCATGCCCTTCTACCCCGGGCCGGGCCTCGGCGGGCATTGCCTGCCGAGCGATCCCCACTACCTCTCGTGGCGGGTGCGCCTCGAGGGCTACGAGCCGCGCTTCATCGCGTTTGCCGACGAGATCAACCGCCAGATGCCGACGTACGTCGTGCAGCTCATCACCGACGCGCTCAACGAGCGTGGCCGCGCGGTCCGTGGCGCACGCATCCTCGCCCTCGGCGTGGCCTACAAGGCGAACGTCGCCGACACGCGCGACTCGCCCGCGATCGAGATCCTCCAGACCCTACTCACGAAGGGCGCCGCGGCCGTCTACCACGACCCGTTCGTGCCGTCGCTCACGCTCGAGCGCACGACGCTCGAGTCGATCGCCTGGCGCGACGCCGATCTCGCGGGTCGCGACCTGGTGCTGATCCTCACGCCGCACAACGGGTACGACTGGGGGGCGATCGTGCGGGAGGCGCGCCTCGTGATCGACACCCGCAACGCGACCGCGGACGTTCTGCCCGCCCCACACGTCATCCGTTTGTAGCCGGGCGGCGCGGGCCGCCGGGCCGTCCCGGGTGTGCGGCTGGGGTAGAATGGCGGCGTGAGAAACCACGTCGCGATCCGCTCGTCAGCTGCGCGCCGTTCGCGTCGGGACTGACGTGACCGGCGCCGTCCGTGTGCGCTTCGCGCCGAGCCCGACGGGACACCTGCACGTCGGCGGCGCGCGCACCGCGCTGTTCAACTGGCTCTACGCGCGCCACCACCGCGGCGCCTTCGTCCTCCGGATCGAGGACACCGACCGCTCGCGCTCGACCGACGCGAACGTCGCCGCGATCCTCCAGGCGCTCGAGTGGCTCGGCCTCTCCTGGGACGAGGGGCCGCCGACGCCCGGCTATCGCCAGAGCGAGCGGCTCGCGATTTACCGCGAGCACGCCGAGCGGCTCTTCGCCGCCGGCCGCGCCTACTACTGCGACTGCGCGCCCGTGGAGCTGGAGCGCGAGCGCCGGGCCGCGCAGGCGCGCAAGGAGACCTTCCGGTACTCGGGACGGTGTCGCGCGCGCGGCCTCGCCGCGGGCGCGCTCCGCCTCAGGATCCCGGACGAGGGCGCGACGGTCGTGAACGACCTGATCCACGGCCCGGTGACGTTCGACCACAGCCAGCTCGACGACTGGATCCTCGTCCGCACCGAGGGGACGCCCACGTACAACTTCTGCGTGGTCGTCGACGACGTGACGATGCGGATCACCCACGTGATCCGCGGGAACGACCACCTGCCGAACACGCCGAAGCAGATCCTCTGCTACGAAGCCCTCGGTTACCCCATCCCCGAGATGGCGCACGTCTCGATGATTCTGGGACCGGACCGGAGCCGGCTCTCGAAGCGCCACGGCGCGACCTCCGTCCAGTCGTTCCGTGACGCGGGAATTCCCGCCGAGGCGATGGTCAACTACCTGGCCCGCCTGGGCTGGTCCCACGGCGACCAGGAGATCTTCACGCGGGAGGAGCTGATCGAGCTCTTCGACATCAAGGACGTCGCCTCCTCCGGCGCCGTCTTCGACCACGCGAAGCTCGAGTGGCTCTCGCACCAGTGCATCAAGCGGATGGACGCGGAGGAGCTCGCCGCGTCGGTGGCGCCGTTCTTCCCGGCGGTCGGACTCGACGCGCCCCGCGACCGTGCGTACGTCGCGCGCGTGCTGCCGACCCTCAAGGAGCGCGGAAAGACGTTCCGCGAACTGCTCGAGGTCGGCCGCTTCTACTTCGAGCGCCCGCGTGACTACGCGCGCGAGGCGGCGGACACGTACTTCACCGAGGCGGGTGCGGGGCGGCTCGCGGCGATCGTCGCCCGACTCGAGACGCTGCCGAGCTTCACCCCCGACGCGCTCGAGCGCCTGTACCGCGACCTGGGCGCGGAGCTCGGGCTCAAGCTCGTCGACCTGGCCCAGCTCACCCGCCTGGCGCTCACCGGGGGCACGGCGTCGCCGCCCCTCTTCGAGGTCCTCGCCCTGCTGGGGCGCGAGGAGGCGCTCGCGCGCCTTCGCGCGGCCCAGGACTGGATCGCCGCGCGGAGGCGTCGATGAGGCTCCTGCTGGTGCGCCACGGCCAGTCGGAGTGGAATCGGGTGCGGCGCTTCCAGGGCGCCAACGACGTCGGGCTCTCCGACACCGGGCGCGCCCAGGCCGAGGCGCTGGGGCGCGCGGTTCGGCGCGGCTATCGCGTGGTCGCGGCGTACGTGAGCCCGATGCGCCGCGCGCTGGAGACGGCCGAGATCGCGCTCGCGGGGACCACGATCCCACGGACACCGCTGCCGGACCTCCGCGAGCTCTCACTCGGGGAGTGGGAGGGACGCACGGTGGACGAGGTCCGCGCCCTCGACGGGGACCCGTACCACGCGTGGGTCCGCGCGCCGCTCGATTGCCCGCCGCCCGGCGGCGAGGCGCTCCCGGAGGTCTCGACCCGGGTGGGGCGCGCCATCGAGCGGATCGGCGCCAGCCATCGGAACGGCGACGACGTGCTGGTCGTCGCCCACGGCGGCGTGATCAGCGTCTACCTCTGCCACCTGCTGGGCGTCTCGTTCAACGCGCTCTGGCGGCTCCGCATCGACAACGGCTCGCTGTCGATCGCGGAGCCCCCGCGGCTCGTGTGCGTCAACGACACCGCCCATCTCCCGCCGGTCCCGCGCTCCATGTGGTTCGAGACGTCGGGGGTGGGGGACGCCCCACGCTCAGGGCAGCCCACGTCGCTCGGCGCGCCCCCCGCCCCCGACGGAGGTCGTGCGTCATGATGGTGTTGCTCGCGCTGTTTGGCGGGATGGCGCTCCTGCTCTACGGCATCCGCCTGAGCGGGGAGGCACTCCAGCGGGCGTTCGGCGGACGGTTACGGAGCCTGTTGACCGGGCTCTCGCGCAACCGGGTCCTCGCCGTCGCCTCGGGCGCGGCCATCACCGCGATCATCCAATCCTCCGCGGCCACGACGCTCATGCTGATCGGCTTCGTCGCCGCGGGCCTCATGACGTTCCGCCAGACGCTCGGCGTGATCCTGGGCGCCGACATCGGCACGACGTTCACGGTGCAGCTCATCGCCTTCCGCGTCACCGACTACTCGCCGCTGCTCGTCGGCCTCGGCTTCACGACGACGTTCGTCGCCCGGCGGCGGGTGCTGAAGGACGTCGGGCAGGCCCTCCTCGGGCTCGGCCTCCTGTTCCTCGGGCTCAAGCTGATCCTCGACAACGCCGGAACGCTCAAGGCGAGCCCCCTCGCGGTCGACCTCCTCGACGCGATCGCGGGCAACCCCGTGCTCGGCGTCCTCGTCGGCGCGGCGTTCAGCGCGCTGGTGACGTCGTCGGCCGCGACCCTCGGACTCGCGCTCGCCTTCGCCCACCAGGGGCTGCTGAGCCTCCTCGGGGCCGTCGCGGTCGTGCTCGGCGCGAACATCGGCACCTGCGTCACCGCGCTCACGGCGTCGATCGGCGCGGGCGCCGAGGCCAAGCGCGTGGCCGTCGCCCACATCGCCTTCAAGCTCCTCGGGGTCGCGCTCGTCTTCCCGTTCCTCGGCCCCTTCACCACCGTGGTGGCGAGCACCGCCGCCGAGCCCGCGCGCCAGATCGCGAACGCCCACACGCTCTTCAACATCGGCATCAGCCTCGTGTTCCTGCCCTTCACCCCGTGGGCGTCGCGCGCGATCGAATCGCTCGTGCCGGACGCCCAGGAGGGCGACAGCCCGTTCCGCGCTCGCTACCTGGACGAGCGGGCCCTCGAGCAGCCGGCCCTGGCCTTCGGCCAGGCGACCCGCGAGGCGCTCCGGATGGCGGACGTGGTGCAGGCGATGCTCCGCGACGTGTCGGTGGTGTTCGCGAGCGACAACGCGGAGCTCCTCGAGGACGTGTCGCGGCGCGACGACCAGGTCGACTTCCTCGAGCGCGAGATCAAGCTCTTCCTCACCCGCCTCGGTCGCGCGGCGATGGGCCCGGACCTCTCGCGCAAGGAGATCGCGCTGATCTCTTTCATCGGCAACCTCGAGAACATCGGTGACATCATCGACAAGAACCTGATGGAGCTCGCGCGCAAGCGGCTCTACCAGGCCCGCCGGTTCTCCGACGCCGGCTGGGCGGAGATCCTCGAATTCCACGGCCTGGTGTCGAAGAACCTCGAGCGGGCCATCGCCGCCTTCGCCGCCAACGACCGCGGCCTGGCGCAGGAAGTCCTCGACCAGCGCCCCGTGGTCCGGCACCGCGAGCGGGATCTGCGCGAGTCCCACCTCGGACGGCTGCGCGCCGGCCTCGCCGAGTCCATCGAGACGTCGGAGATCCACCTGGATGTCCTGACGAACCTGAAACGCGTCAGCTCGCACGTCTCGGCGCTTGCGATCTCGATCCTTGAGGAGGTCTGAGATGAAAAAGATCGAGGCCATCATCAAGCCGTTCAAGCTAGACGACGTGAAGGAGGCGCTGACGGAGCTTGGCGTCGTCGGCATGACCGTGACCGAGGTGCGCGGCTTCGGCCGGCAGAAGGGCCACACCGAGCTCTACCGTGGCTCCGAATACACCGTGGACTTTCTCCCGAAGGTGAAGATCGAGGTCGTCGTCGCCGACAGCCTGGTGGACAAGGTCGTCGCGACCATCGTCGGCGCCGCAAAGACGGGCTCCATCGGCGACGGGAAGGTGTTCGTGCTCCCGATCAACGAGTCGATCCGCATCCGGACCGGAGAGACGGGCGAGTCGGCCGTCTGAACCCCACCGAGCGGGACTTCCGCCGGCTCGGATTCGCCGATCCGGCCGCCGCGCTGGCGAATTTCGACGGCCTCACGCCGACCCCGCGGGACGCGGAGCTGCTGGCGCCGACCGTCCCGCGGCTCCTCGCCGCCCTCGAGGCCGCGCCCGATCCCGAGATGGCGCTCAACAACCTGGAGCGCCATGCGGCCGTCGTCGACCGGTCCGTCCTCTACGCGACGCTCGCCCAGCACCCCGGCGCGCTGCCCCTGCTCGTGCGCGTCCTCGGCTCGAGCCAGTTCCTCGCCGACGCGCTCCGCCGCCGGCCGCAGGCACTCGCCTGGCTCCTCGAGCCGCGCACGATGCGGGTCTGGCTGCCGGAGGACCTCGCGGCAGAGCTCGCCCAGGCCCTCGCCCCCTTCGAGACGCGCGAGGCGCGGATGCGAGGGCTGCGCCGCGTGAAGTACCGCCACCTGCTGCGCATCGGCGCGCGAGACCTTCTGGGTGACGCCGACCTCGCCGTGACGACCGCGGAGCTGGCGCACCTCGCCGACGCGTGCCTCGCCGAAGCGCTCGCCTTCGCCGAGGCCGCGGCGCGCGTCGCGTACGGCGCGCCGCGCGACGCGACCGGGGCGGAGACCGGCGTGGCGGTCGTCGCGATGGGGAAGCTCGGCGGCGAGGAGCTCAACTACTCGTCCGACATCGACCTCATGTTCGCCTACGGCGCCGACGGCGAGACGACGGGCGGCCGCCACGGCCGCGTCCCCAACGGCGAGTACTTCGCGCGCGTCTGCCGGGGGGTCGTGGCGTTCCTCGAGGAGGTCACGGACGAGGGCTACGCGTTCCGCGTCGACCTGCGCCTCCGGCCCGAGGGGCGGATGGGCGCCGTCGTCCTGTCGCTCGACCGGTACCGCGACTATTACCGGGACCGCGCCGAGCTCTGGGAGCGCCAGGCGCTCATCAAGGCGCGCGTCGCGGCCGGCGACCTCCGCGTGGGGGCGCGCTTCATGGAGCTGGCGCGCGAGGCCGTCTACCGGCCGGGCCTCGACGCTCGGATCGTCCCGGCGATCCGCGCGATGAAGGGGCAGATCGACCGGACGCTCGTCGAGGCGGGCCGCACGGCGACCAACGTCAAGCTCGGGCGCGGCGGGATCCGTGAGGTCGAGTTCCTCGTCCAGGCGCTCCAGCTCCTCTACGGCGGCGAGGACGCGTGGCTGCGTGAGCGGAACACGCTGAAGGCGACCTTCCGACTGACCGAGCGCGGGTACCTGGTCCCCGACCTCGGTCGGATGCTCTCGGAGGCGTACGTGCACTTGCGGACCGTGGAGCACCGGCTGCAGATCCTCCACGAGTTCCAGACCCACACGCTGCCGGCGTCGCCGCTCGAGCTCGGGCGGCTCGCCCGGCGTGTCGGCTTCGTCGGGCCGCCGGCCTCCGCGGCGCGCGCGTTCCGGGCGCGACACCGCCAGATCACCGCCGCCGTGCACCGCGCCTTCCGCGCGTTCTTTGGAGCGGGTGGAGCGAGGCCGGGGCGCGCCCGGGGCGGCCCGCAAAAGGCACGGCGTGGCGCGGTTCGGCGGCCCAGCGTCATGGCGCTCCGCGCCACGGGGTTCGCCGACCCCGAGCGCGCGCGCCACAACCTCGAGCGCATCCTCGAGGGGCGCCCGCTCGTGCCGTACGCGGGCCAGCTCCGCGCGGCGCTCGAGCGCCTCTACCCGATGCTCCTCGACGCCCTCTGGAAGAGCGCCGACCCCGACGAGGCGCTCAACCAGTTCGAGCGCTTCCTGTCGGCCGCCGGCCCGCGCGCTGGGCTCGTCGAGCTGCTCGCGGACCGCCCCGAGCTTCTCACCGGGCTCGTCCGTGTGTGTGCGGGTGGCGACCTCCTGACGCAGCTCCTCATCGCCCAGCCCGAGCTCCTCGCCTCGCTCGCGGCGCCCGAGCGGCTCCTCCGGGGCAAGGCGAGGCCGGCGTACCGCGCCGCGGTGGCCCAGGTCTTCGCCCCGGGGCTCGGACCCGGGGAACGGCGGGACCGGCTGCGCCGTGTCAAGCAGGCGGAGGAGCTGACGATCGTGTGGCGGTACCTCTCCGGCCTGACGACGATCGAGGCCTACGCGCGCGAGATGACGGCGCTCGCCGAAGCCGTGCTGGCGGCGGGCTGGCTCCTGACGCTCGAGCCGCTCGTCGCGCGCCACGGCGTGCCAAGAGACGCCGAGGGGCGGTTCATCCCCGCCGTCGTCGTGGGGCTCGGCAAGCTCGGCGGTCGCGAGCTTTGCACGGGCTCGGACCTCGACATCTTCGTCGTGACGGGGGACGAGGGACGGACGGACGGCGGCGATCCGATCGACGCCTCGTGGTTCTACAGCCTCGCGGCGGAGCGCGCGGCGAGCGCGCTCGGCGACATCACCGCCGCGGGCGTCGCGTTCCCCGTGGACCTCCGGCTCCGGCCCGGCAGCAAGGGGAGCGGCTTCGCGTCGAGCGTCGCCGCCCTCGAGCGCTACTATGCGGAGTACGGGGACCTCTGGGAGCGCCAGACGCTGACGCGCGCGCGGCTCGTCCTGGGGGACCCCGGGCTCGCGCGGCGCGTGCGCGCCGCCCTCCGCCGGGTCGTGTACGGGACACCGCTGCCGCGCGCGCAGCTGAAGGAGATCGCCGAGGTGCGCAAGCGCATGGAGGTCGAGCTCGGCCGGGAGACGCGCGGTCGCTCGAACGTCAAGTACGGGCGGGGCGGGCTCGTAGACGTCGAGTTCCTCACGCAGGCGCTCCAGCTCGTCCACGGCGGGGACCGCGTCGAGGCGCGCGCCCCGGCCACCGCCGCCGCGCTTCGCGGGCTCGCCCGAGCCGGCGCCCTCCCGCCGGCGCGCGCCGCCGAGCTCGCCGACCACCACCGGTTCCTCCGCCGCGTCTCGGCCGCGTTGCGCTTGCTCGGCGCGCGGCCGAGCGACACGCTCGAGCTGGCCGGGCCGATGCCCGCGCGCGTCGCGAGCGCGCTCGGCTTCCCGTCGCGCCAGGCGTTCCTCGACGCCTACGGCGCGTGCAGGGAAGCGGTCCGGGCGGCGTACCTCGAGTCCATGGCGTGAGGAGTCGAGGCCGGTTGCCCGAACGCGGCAGCGTGCTCGGGATCGACGTCGGCTACAGCGCGCGCCGGAAGACGACCGGGTTCTGCGGGCTCGCGTGGGACGCTCGCGCGGTCCGCTGGACGTGCCACAACGCGGGCCGCGACGAGCCCGACCGTCGCGACGTGCTCCGACGCGTGCTGCCCGACCGCGAGGTCGAGCTCAGCGCCGTGGCGATCGACGGGCCGCTCCTTCCCCGGCTCGACCCGACGCCGCGCTATCGCTGCGCCGAGAGCCTGCTGAGTCGCGGCGCGTTCGCGCGCCGCGGAAAGCCGGGCCCGACGAACGGGGGAAGCGGCCGGGACCTGCATGCCCACGCGACACGGCTCGCCAACTTTGTCTTGCGCGAGTGCCGCGTCAGGCCCGCGGCGCACGTGCCCGCGATCCACGCGCGGGCGATCGTCGAGGCGTTCCCGAATCTCTTCCTGGGCGTGCTCTGCGACGAGGCGGATTATCCGCGAGCGGCCCGGCGGCGACGGAAGTGGACCGACACGCTTTACAATTGGCCTCCAGGCGACCCCGTGATCCCGCGAAAGCTCCGGAGGCTCGTCGAATCGCTCGCCCCCCGGCGTGCGATCGAAGGGGAGTTCTGCCTCGACGACCACGAGGAGGTCGCGAGCTTCGTGTGCGCGCTGACCGCGCTCTCGGTCGTGGCGAATCGGTTCGTCGCGGTGGGGTGCGACCGCGACGGCTGTATCGTGCTCTCCCTCCGCGAGCTGTGGGGGCGCGGAGCGCCCTCCTCCGTGCCATGGGCGGAGCGCGAGCTCCGGGCCAATCTCGCGCGCGTCGCCGTCGACTTTCCACACTGCGAGCCCGCGGTCTACGAGGACGGCGACCGGTGGAGCCTGGCGTGAAGACGCTCTACGTGGTCGACGGTCACTCGCAGCTCTTCCGCGCCTACCACGCGGTCGGCTACCTCTCGACCTCCAAGGGGATCCCGACGCAGGCGGTGCTGATCCTCAGCACGATGCTCTGGAAGCTCTGCCGCGAGGAGCAGCCCGACTACCTCGCGGTCGCCTGGGACCCCCCCGGGCCCACGTTCAGGGACGCGCTCTCCGCCGAGTACAAGGCGACCCGTGCGGCGATGCCCGACGACCTCGTTCGGCAGCTCCCCTACGTCC
>WNGN01002088.1_pt1 | contig 13337 bp, 12 predicted proteins | sample 5400561 | NCBI WGS metagenome assembly WNGN01 (sample SAMN13153379, study PRJNA577476) | soil metagenome | isolation source: 115 cm soil or saprolite under Garry oak tree replicate 2 | place: USA:California | collected 2016-06-15
GGATTCAAGGTGGTGCGACCGATCTATCCAACCTGCTCCTGCTCTGTCATCGACACCACTGGATGGTTCACGAGGGCGGGTGGAAGTTGGCCCGCTCGGATGACGGTCGGCTGCTCGCGATCCCACCCGTCTATGACTACTGCCGCATCCGCGCGCCCGACACGGCCCCGGCCGCCTGAGATCGACGGTCTTCTCCAGAATGGTCATCGATGGCAGGCGACGTCCGGATCGGCTGTTCGGGCTGGTCGTATCCGCACTGGCGAAAGCGCTTCTATCCGGAGAAGATGCCGGCACGAAAACACTTCGCGTTCTACGCACAGCACTTCAACACCGTCGAGCTCAACAACTCGTTCTACCGCCAGCCGCCGCGTGAGCGGTTTGAGGCCTGGCGAGAGCAGGCCCCACCCGGCTTCCTCTTTGCGGTCAAGGGCAGCCGCTATGTCACCCACATCAAGCGGCTCGCCGGCGAAAAGAAGTCGATCGATCTGGTCGTCGACGCCGCGCTCGGCCTCGGCGAAAAATTGGGACCGATCCTCTTCCAGCTCCAGGCCAATTTTCACGTGGACCTGGATCGCCTCGAACGCTTCGTCGGCATGCTGCCGACGGACGTGCGCTTCACGCTGGAGTTCCGGCACGACTCGTGGCTCGTGCCGGCAGTCTTCGAGCTGCTCCGTTCGCACCGAATCGCCCTCTGCATCCCAGATCATCCGAAAATGCCCAGGGCGCTCGAGCTCACGAGCGACTTCATATATATAAGGATGCATCTGCCCCCGACCGGCCTCGGCTACGGTCAGCGCGCCCTGCAGCCGTGGACCGATCGGGTCGTGGCCTGGCACCACGACGGTCTGGACGTTTTCGTGTACTTCAACAACGACATGGAAGGCCACGCGATCAAAGATGCGAAGACGCTCATATCGCTCGTCAACGCTAAAGTAGGTGAGGCATGATCACCACATCCGAGAGCGTTGCACCCTTCTACGACGGATGGCGGTTCGCCCAGGAACGCCTCGTGGAACGGATCGGCGAACTCTCCCCGCAACAGCTCCAACTGCGGGCCGCTCCCCATCTCTGGCCGATCTGGGCCATTGCCGCCCATACCGCGGGAGTGCGTCCGTACTGGCTCTGCCACATCTTCAAAGAGCCTGGCGCCGAGCGCACGCCCTTCAACGATCCCGGCGGCGACGGCTGGGAAGACGACCCTACCCACCCACGTGCGGCAAGCGAGCTCGTCTTCGCGCTCCAATCGACCTGGACCATCGTCGCGGATTGTCTCGAGCGATGGACGCCGGCGATGCTCCAGGACGAGTTCCGCCGTGAGCTAAACGGGCAGGTTCAGATTCATACCCGTCAGGGTGTCCTCATGCGTCTCCTGACGCACGACGCGTATCACATCGGCGAGATCAATCAGACGCTCGGCATGAACGGGCTCCCAGATATGTACATCTGGACCAGCCGCGATGCGGCTGCGAAGCCTGCGTTGAAGACGGCCGAGGTGATACGGGAAGGCCGGGATTCGAACCCGGGGAGCGGAAACACCCGCTCAAGCGCTTAGCAGGCGCTCGCATTCGACCACTCTGCCACCTCCCCGCGGAGGCGGTAGCCAGTTTACCCTGTTTCCATGAAAGCTTCCGTCGATGCGCAATGGGCCCAGTACGGCCGGGCATTGATCGACTCGATGAGCGAGGTCCTCGCGGAGACGCCGGAGGACACCCACGCGAATTTGCTCGAAACCGCCGACTACTGGCTGTCGCTTGGGCTCGTGCTTGGACTCCGCGATCCGGACCAGGCGCGGCAACTTCTCCAGGTAATCGAAGCGCACGAGGCGGAGCGTGGCGAGCTCGAGCGTGATGCGAGCGGTCTGATCGGCCAGGTCTTCGATTGAGACGTCGCGGGCTGGTCTCGCAGATGTACGCGGCGGCCCGGCTGGCGAACGACGTCTCGACGCTGGCTTCGGGCGATCCGCAGCGGATCGCCCGGCGGGCCAAGAACAAGATCGTGGGCCGGGCGCTCGGCCGCGCCGGCCTTTGGCGATTGCTCTGGCGTTGACCTAGCGCTGAAGATGCGGCGCGACGCGCTTGAGATCCTGTACGAAGGCACGCATCTCGAGTGCGCGAGTCTCGTCGTCGGGCGCGCGCAGGATCGATGAGGGATGCACCGTCGCCATCACTGGTGGCAGACCGGGCCGCTCGATGAGCTGGCCGCGCTGCACGCTCACGCGGAAGTCGCGGCCGAGCAGCGCCTGGGCCGCGGTCGCACCCAAGAGCACCAGCAGGTGCGGCTTCACCATCGCGATTTCGGCATCCAGCCAGGGCCGGCAGGCGTTGATCTCAGCGGCGTTCGGCTTCTGGTGCAAGCGACGCTTGCCTTGCGGCTTCCATTTGAAGTGCTTGACGGCGTTCGTGATATACACATGCCTGCGGTCGATGCCCGCCTCCTCGAGCGCTTCATCCAGCACGCGTCCGGCTGGGCCGACAAACGGTTTTCCTTCTCTATCCTCCCGGTCCCCGGGCTGCTCGCCCACGAACATGACCTGGGCGTGCTCGGCACCCTCGCCGAAGACCGTCTGGGTGCCGGTCTTGTAGAGGTCACAGGCGCGACAGCCGGCGGCCGCCTCGCGCAGCGCCGGCAGCGTCAGCTGATCGGAGACCCTACTTGTTGCTGGGCTCAACGGGAAGACTCAGGACGAACTCACTGCCCTCACCGGGTGTCGATGTCGCGGCGATCTCGCCTTTGTGGAGGCGGGCCAGCTCTCTGGCCAGGTAGAGGCCCAGCCCGGTGCCGGGCACGTCCTTGAGGTTGGATACGCGGCTGAAGCGCACGAACAGTCGCTTCATGTCCTCGGGCGCGATACCAATGCCATGGTCCTGGACCCTTAGCACCGCGACCTCGCCGGACATCGACAGTTGGGCGGTGACGTCTCCCCCTTTCGGCGAGTACTTGATGGCGTTGTCCAGCAGGTTCGCGATGATGATCTCCAGCCGCAATACGTCGCCGAGCACCCAGAGCTCACCGCCGATGCGGTCGTCGAAACGCACTCGATGCCGCGGCGTGGCTGTCGTTTCGGCCGTGGCGACATTTCGACGAACCATTTCCCTCAGGTCGACCCGCTTGCGCTTCAGTTGCACCCGGCCATCCTCGAGCCGTGCCGCCTCGACCATCTCGTTGGCGAGGAGGTTGATCTGGGAGGCTTTCGCCCGCAACATCGGCAGCACCGGCCTCAACCGCTGCGGCACCGGCCCCAGGGACTCGTCTTCGATCATCGAGAGGTAACCGCCCAGGGTCGCGGCCGGTCCGCGAAGCTCGTGTGACGCCAGGCGCAGGAATTCCGACTTCGCCTTTTCCAAACTGGCAAGCTCGTCCGCCTTTTTGCGCAGCCGGTTCGCTTCGAGTTCCTGCCGGTGCCGGGCTTCCAGCTTTTCCTGCGTCCGTTCGGCCAGAACCAGGACATGACTGACGCGACCGACCCTCAGGAGCGGATAGGCATCGATGTTCAGGATCCGGTTGGTTGTCTTTCCCCCCTCCGCGGTGAAGTAGCTCTGTGGTTCGCGACTGACGCGCACGAGGTTGAAGAGCTCGATGACGGCGTCGTGCTCCGCCCGGTTGAAAACCTCACCGACCAGCTGCCCGTCCGCTGGCATTCGGTCGAGCGCCAGCACCCGGGCGAACACCTGGTTGCCGTAACGGAACCTGAACCCGTCGGCGTCCAGTTCGAACAGCGCGACCCCCACCGGCAGCACCTCCAGCACTCGGGGCAGCAACTCGTTCGCCGGGCGTGGCTTCACTCGGCGGGGGACCGGGCGCTGCGGCGGAGCCGTACTGGAGTGGATCATTGTATTCACGACCTGATATCGCTATTCTACGATTCTCGTACAGTCGCGACGTCGGCGCCGATCCAGGGCGAGGCCGATCACGAATACCGGCCGTCCGACGATGTGACACCAATCATATAAGAATTCGCAAAAGAACTCGAGGCGCTGCAATACGGCCGCCAGTACACTGACGTGAATGACCGACGCCTCGGCCCCGCAGCGGCTCGCTCCCACCACTGACGGAGGCCCGGTCGGGCCGGTCATGGTCATCGGCGGCGCCGAGGACAAGCTGGGCGAGCGGGTCATCCTCTCGCGCTTCGTCGAGCTTGCAGGCGGTGATCAGGCGCGGATCGCGGTCATCAGCACCGCCTCCTCCCTCGGCGACGCGGCGACCGAACTCTACCGCCACGTCTTCGCGCGAGCCGGCGCCGCGAAGGTCACCGGACTCCGCCCCGAAACCCGGGAAGAGGCGAACGACCCTAAAACGATCGAGGCACTCAAAGACGTCACCGGCATCTTCATGACCGGCGGAAACCAGCTCCGGCTGTCCTCGGTGATCGGCGGAACCAAGCTCGGCGCCGCCGTTCTCGACGCGCACGGCCGCGGCGTTGTGGTGGCCGGCACATCCGCCGGTGCGAGTGCGGTGGCCACGCACATGATGGCGTTCGGTAGCTCGGGCGCCACTCCCAAATACCGGATGGCAAACGTCTCTGTCGGGCTCGGGCTGCTGGTCAACGTCGTGGTCGACCAGCATTTCGAGCAGCGCACGCGCCTTGGCCGGCTTCTCGCCGTTGTAGCGCAATCCCCCTCACTGATCGGCCTCGGGCTCGACGAGGACACGGCGGCCATCATCGACGCCAACGACGTCCTCGAAGTCATCGGGCGCGGCTCGGTGACGATCGTCGACGGGACCGATGTGATCACCGACGCGTTCCAGACCACGGGCCACAAGCCGATGATGGTGTCAAACGCCCGGCTCCATTCACTCCCCGCGGGTTATCGATTCGACCTGCGCGCACGACGTGTCCTGCCTTTGCTCGTCGCCAAACACGAGCACATCGCACGGCTGGCGCAGGGCCGCGTGAAGAAGATGATGCGCCGCCTCGAGGATCGAAAGGCGTCCGAGTGAGCCGTTCGCGCATGGAGACGCGAGTCGAGCGCGACGAGGACGCCAAGCACGAGCCTGTCGAGAAGAAACCCCCGCTAAAGCCCGATCTCAAAATCCTCGAGAGCCAGGTGCTGCGCGGCCCCAACTACTGGTCGTACGACTCGGCGATCCGCCTCCTCGTCGACCTGGGTTCCCTCGAGCACTGGCCCTCGAACACGATACCGGCCTTCAACGACGCGCTGATCGATCTGTTGCCCGGTCTTCACGACCACGGCTGCTCGCTCCACCACCGCGGCGGCTTCATCGAACGCCTCCGCGACGGCACCTGGATGGGCCACGTCGCCGAGCATGTCGCGCTCGAGCTCCAGCGCGAAACGGGTGCGACCACGACCCGAGGCAAGACGCGGCGGGCGGGCACGCCCGGCTATTACCACGTGGTCTACGGCTACAACGAGGAGCAAGTCGGGCTGGCGGCCGGCAAGCTCGCCGTCCGGCTCCTCAATCACCTGGTGCAGGCGAATCCGACCTTCGACTTCGTCGCCGAGCTCGAAAGCCTGGTGCTGCTGGCCGACCAGGCGGCCTTCGGCCCCTCGACCCAGGCAATTCTCGACGAGGCGGCCCGCCGGGACATCCCCTACATCCGGCTCAACGACCAGTCGTTTGTCCAGCTCGGGCAGGGCAAGTACCAGCAGCGAATCCGCGCCACCATGACCTCCCGCACCTCGGCGCTGGGCGTCGACATCGCGGGGGACAAAAAGCTGACCACATCCCTACTCGCCTCCGCCGGGCTGCCGGTGCCGAAAAGCGAAACCGTCCGGTCGGCCGATGAGGCCGCGGCGGTCGCCGCCCGTATCGGCTACCCGGTCGTCCTGAAACCACTGGACGGTAACCATGGGCGTGGCGTCAGCCTCGACCTGCGGACCGAGGAAGACGTGCGCCGCAGTTATGAGCGGGCCATCCGCCAGACCCGCAGCGGCGTTGTCGTGGTGGAGAGCTTCATCAAGGGCAATGACTATCGCGTGCTCGTCATCGATGGTCACATGGTCGCGGTCGCGGAACGGGTCCCGGCGCACGTCATCGGCGACGGCGTTCACAGTGTGCGCGAGCTGGTGGATATCACCAACCGCGACCCCCGTCGCGGCATCGGCCACGAAAAGGTCCTGACCCGCATCAAGATCGATCAGGCCGCCGAGGAGCTCGTCAAGCGGCAGGGCTTCGGCTTCGACGAGATCCCGCCCAAGGACGCCGTCGTCAAGCTGGCGGCCACCGCCAATATGTCTACGGGCGGCATCTCGATCGACCGCACCATGGAGGCGGACCACGACAACGTCGAGATCGCGGAAGAGGCGGCGCGTGTGGTCGGCCTCGACGTCGCGGGGATCGATTTCCTCACGCCCGACATCTGCCAGCCGGTGCGCGAGACCGGCGGGGCGATCGTCGAGGTGAACGCCGCCCCGGGCTTTCGGATGCACACCCACCCCACCGAAGGCGAGCCCCAGTATGTCGCGAAGGCTGTCATCGACCTGCTCTTTCCCCAGGGAACCCCGGCGCGCATCCCGATCGTCGCCGTCACCGGCTCGAATGGCAAGACGACGACGGCCAGGATGATCGCCCATATCGTCAGGGGGCTCGGCCACAAGATCGGCCTGACGACCACCGACGGCATCTACATCGACGGCCGGCTCGTCAAGCAGGCCGATGCCAGCGGCCCGCGTTCCGCGCGCATGGTACTGCAGAATCCCCGCGTCGACTTCGCCGTCTTCGAGGTCGCGCGCGGCGGCATCCTGCGCGAGGGCCTTGGCTACAGCGCCAACGACGTCGCGGTCGTGCTGAATGTCACGGGCGACCACATCGGCATCAAAGAGGTGAACTCGCTTCGGCAGCTTGCCGCGATCAAGCGGGTCATCGTCGAAGCCGTCCCACGCAGCGGCACCGCCGTCCTCAACGCCGACGATGAGCTGGTCGCCGAGATGCGGACCCATTGCAGTGGTTCGGTGATCCTTTTCTCGATGCGCGACGACAACGAGCTGGTGGAGCGCTGGGTGCGCCGCGGTCGCAAGGCGTTTGTCATTGCAAAACAGCCGGGTGGGGGCGAGATGATGGTGTTGCGCGAAGGGCGAAGGACGACACAGATCGCCTGGGTTCATCTGATCCCGGCGACCTTCGAGGGGCGGGCCCGGGCCAACGTCCAGAACGCGATCGCCGCGGCCGCGGCGGCCCACGCCGCCGGCGCCCACCTCCATGACATCCGGCAGGGGCTGCGCAGCTTCCATCCGTCGTTCCACGAAGCGCCGGGACGCCTCAACATGTTCGAACTGCACGGCGTAAAGGTGATCGTCGACTATGCCCACAACCCGCACGGCCTCGAGCTCGCCGGCGATTTCGTCGAACGGCTGACCGCGCCGGGCGTCAATGGACCGGAGCCGGGCCGCCGCATCGCCGTGATCGCCACCCCGGGCGATCGCCGCGACGAGGACATGCGCGAGCTCGGGCGCGTCGCGGCACGCGTCTTCGACATCCTGATCGTGCGCGAGGACGCGAACCCGCGCGGCCGTCAGCGGGGCGAGATCGCCCAGCACGTGATGGAGGGCATCAAAGCCGCGGCCGAGAGCCGCGTGCAGAGCGCCGAGGTCATCATCGACGAGGCGCCGGCGATCGATGCCGCGCTCGGCCGCGCGGCGGCGGGCGACGTCGTGCTGCTCTGCGTTGACAAGCCCGCCGACACCTGGCGCATCCTCGAGGCGCGCCGGGCGCTTCCCGTCTCGCCCGGGACTTAGCCCCGCCCGCGCTTGACCAATTCCCGGATGCGGGATGGCCCAACGGACGTCCCGCCCCGGTCGCGCAGGTACCTGAAGACTTCGGGCCGCTGCGCCAGGGCGGTGATCGCGATCACATCGTTCGGCTTCGATGCCGTCAACATCCACTCGAGCCCCTCCAGTTCGTTGGGAAACACCGGTGCCTGCGGCTTGCCGCCGTCCTGGAGTCCCGCCTGCAGACGGTTGACCAGGTCCTGGGGATCGCGTCCACGCAGGTAGCGGTGTAGCTCGGCGATGGCAACGTGGTCAGGACCGCGCGCCGCAGTGTATGCCAGCCGGTGGAGGATGGCGTTGGTCCGGTCGCCGGCCGAGCCAAACGCCAGGAAAATGCGGCCGTCCGCCGCACGCAACCCCTGGCAGATTTCGATCAGGCCTCGCATGCCGTCTTCGTTGTGGGCGTAATCGATGACGACCACGCGGCCATTGACCTCGAAGAGGTTGGCCCGCCCGGGATTGCGTTCCGGGTCCAGTACGAAGGTGCGAAGCCCCTCGACGACGGCCTCCTCGGGAAGGCCGGCACCCAGCGCGGCGGCCGCCGCGGCCATCGCGTTGCGCACGTTATAGCTGGAGATCCCGGCCAGGGTGACCGGCACCTCCTCGACCGGCAGCAGCCGGTGCGCGTGGCGGCGAGACGTCATCACCACCAGGGCACCGTCGAGAACCGAGATCGCGCGCCCGCCCTCGGCGAGGGTCGTACGGATCGCCGGGTGGTCGGCGTCGAGTGAGAAGAGCCAGGGCCGGCCGGCTGCCAGTCGCCGCATCGCCAGCACCCGAGGGTCGTCGGCGTTGAGCACGTCCCAGCCCTCGGGTTGCGTGATCCGTGTGATCGCGGCTTTGACCTCCGCCAGCTGGTCGAGCGTGCGGATCCCGTACTGATCGAGGTGGTCCTCGGTCACGTTGGTCACCACCGCCACGTCGTTGTGGTCGGTGCCCATCCCGCGGAGCAGGATCCCGCCGCGCGCCGTTTCCAGCACGGCGAGGTCGATGCCCGGCTGGGCCAGCGCCCGCGCCGCCCCGCTGAAGCCGGAATAGTCGCCCGCCTCGATCAGCTCCTCATCGCGATAGACGCCGTCCGTCGTCGTGTAGGCAACGTGGTGCCCGGCCGTTCGAGCCAGCTGCGCGATCAACCGCACGGTGGTGGTCTTACCGTTGGTTCCGGTCACCGCGATGATGGGAATCGTGGGGCGCGGCACCGTCGGCGCCGGGCCGGGCTCCGTTCCGTCCAGGCGATCCACCGCCGCGGCGATCGCTCCCTCCAGCGATCGTCGAGCGTCGAGGGCCAGCTCAAGTAGCGGGGCGAGCTCGCGCGCAAACACTTCCGCGGCTCGCTGCCGGCGCCACACGAAGGCGATCACGATCTCCTCGGCGCCGGGCCCGGGCCGGCCCCGTATCGCCAGGTGCGTCGCGGTGGCGTCAGCCAGCAGACGCGCGACATGCACCGCGAAGCGGGCGACGTAGCGCCGCCGCTGATCGCTGTTCGGCGCGCCCGGAGCGGCGACCGGTCTGAAGCCGGTCCGCTCGGTGAGTCGCTGCGCCCGCTCCTCCGCGAGGGTGAGCCAGGGGGCGACGCCCAGCGTGAGCTTGATGGCGGGCTTTGTGAAATAGAGGTTGGGCCCGTCGAGCACGCGCAACTCGACGACGGTCACGGATTGCGCAGCTAGCTGTGCGTTCCTCCGGCGCCTTTGACGTAATCGTGCGATTCCGAAAGGGTGTCATGAAGCCGCCCCAACAGCTGGCGATACTCCGTCATCAGCTGACGGGTGCGCTCCCGGACGCGACGGTAGTCGCCGATCGCCGGACGGGCCGACGGCCTTTGGTCGACGAACGGCTGAAGGGATGAACCGAGCTCACGCGCTTTTTCCGCCATCACGCACAGGATCTCCCGCGTCAGCTCCGGGGACAAGCCCTCCATGATGTCGGCGTATCCCTGCAGAAGCGAAAGGTGGGTGCGGACCGTGATGGCCACCCTGGAGGCCGGCTCGTCGGCCGCCGGGCGCCGGGGTCGAAGTTGGAGCACCTTGCTTGGTTTCGGCAGCCCGCGGCTCACGCGGTGAAGACCAGTCCGTAGCCGCGGCGCGGTTCGCTGACCAGCCGAGCCGGCACTCCGGTGGTTGCCAGATGCCGCCGCAGGCGGACGACGTAGGTCCGAAGCTGTTCCGAAGAGAGCTCGGGAGACGCCCAGGCGAGGCTGACAAGCTGCGCCGCCGGAAAGAACTGGCCGGGTCGCCGGGCGAGGAACGCGAGCAATTCGGCCTCCCGACGCGTCAGGGTCAGCCGCTGGCCGGCGTAATTGAGGACGCGCCGCCGAACATCGAGATCGAGGCCGGCAAGCTCCCACAGGCGCCGCTCCCAAAAATCGAGCCGCAATTGCAAGCGCCGCAGGTGGCCCTCCATCCCGCGCTCATCCGCGTCGCTGGCGTTCGAGCCGTCGGCCTCCAGGTTGCCGCCCTTCTCCCGGCGAAGCCGGCTCAAGGTCCGATCGGCGAAGGTGACCAACTCGCGGTAGATCGTGACCCACTGCCGGGCATCATCGAGGTCCCTGGTGTCCGGCATCTCGCCCTGGATCAGGTAGAGCTCGGTCATCGGCTGGCTGGGCGTATTCACGCGGGCCATCGGCTTGATACTACGCTTCCCCGGCCGAAGCGCACTAACGAGATTGGAGGGGTAGCATGGACCGAGGGAGCGGGAGGAGTTGGTCCAACAGGTGTCACGCTCGCAGGAGCCGGAGGGAGCCGACTCGCCGCAAACCTCCCGGAACTTTCCAGGCGCGCAGTTCGATGTGGTCGCCCTCGCCTCGTCGGCCGGTGGCATCGCGGCCATCAGTCACATCCTGGAAAGTCTGCCCGCCGGCTTTCCGGCGGCGATCGTCGTCGTGCAGCATCTCGATCCGCGCCACCGCAGCCTGATGGCCGAGATTCTCCGGCGGCGCACTCCCCTCGAGGTGGTGCAGGCTGCCGAAGGTGACCGGATCCGGCCCGGTACGGTGCACATCGCGCCGCCCGATCGCCACCTCCTCGTCAATCGCGATGGCAGCCTATCGCTCTCGCACTCGGAGCTGGTGCATTTCGTCCGACCAAGCGCCGACCTGCTGTTCGAGTCGGTGGCGGCGAGCTACGAAGAGCGGGCGATCGCGGTCGTCCTGACCGGAACCGGGAGCGACGGATCGCTCGGCGTCGGGGCCATCAAGAAGATGGGGGGCACGGTGATCGCCCAGGACCAGGAGTCCGCGGAGTTTTTCGGAATGCCGGCCGCAACAATCAAATCGGGCCATGCCGATTTCATCCTTCGGCTCGATGAGATCCCCCTGGCGCTGACGACCCTGGTGACGGAGGGTGTGGTTCGGTGAGCGAGGAGCCGACGGGTCCTGACTTTGCACGCCTTCTGAAGCACATTCGGGATACCCGTGGCTTCGACTTCAGCGGCTACAAACGGCCGACGCTGGTACGCCGGGTGACCAAGCGCATGGCGCAGGTGGGCGTCAAGGACTATGCCGATTACCTCGAATACCTGGAGGCGAACCCCGACGAATTCGCCGCCCTCTTCAACACCATCCTGATCAATGTGACCAGCTACTTTCGAGATGCCCAGGCGTGGGAATACCTGCAACAGGAAATCCTGCCCAGGATCATTTCGAGCAAGGCACCATCCGAGCCGATCCGCGTCTGGTGTGCGGGCGTCGCGTCGGGCGAAGAGGCCTACAGCGTCGCCATGCTGCTCTGCGAAACGCTTGGCGTCGCGGAGTACCGGCAACGAACGAAGATCTATGCCACCGACGTTGACGACGATGCACTGACCCGGGCGCGCCAGGGCAGAGCCGCCGCCAAGGAACTGGAGGAAGTGCCGGCCGCCCTCCGGGAGAAATACTTCGAGGGCGAGGGCGATTATTATCTGCTCCGCGGCGACCTGCGCCGTTCGATCATCTTCGGGCGCCACGACCTGTTGCAGGATGCGCCGATCTCACGCATCGATCTGCTGATCTCGCGGAATACGCTGATGTACTTCGAATCGGAGGCGCAGGCCAAGATCCTGGCCCGCCTCCACTACGCACTGACCGAGAAGGGCTTCCTCTTCCTGGGCAAGGCCGAGATGCTCTTGCGGCGAGGCGAGCTCTTTACCCCGGTCGATCTCAAGCATCGGGTCTTCAACAAAGTGCCGAAGGCCACGATCCGGGATCGCCTGGTCGTCCTCGCTCAGGGCGGCAACCTGGATCCCCCCAACCATCATTCACGGCAAGGTCGCGTCCGCGAGCTTGTGGCCGACGCCCTGCCGATCGCCCACATCGTGGTCGACACCGCCGGATTTGTCACGTCGGTCAACGAACGCGCGCGCGCCGCCTTTGGCCTGGTCACTCCCGACATCGGCCGGCCGCTCCAGGATCTCGAGATTTCCTACCGACCGGTGGATCTGCGCTCGATGATCGACGAGGCATACCAGCAGCGCCGGCCGGCGAGTGTCCGCGACGTGGAGCGGCGGGGTTCGAACGGCGAGAGCCAGTTTTTCGACGTGGAGGTCGTCCCGCTGCTCGACAAGGGGACCCCGCTCGGGGCCAGCATCTCGTTTACCGACGTCAGTGGATACAACCGCGTCTATCGCGATCTCGAGCGGTCCAAGCATGACCTGGAGACCGCATCCGAGGAATTGCAGTCGACGAACGAAGAGCTCGAGACCACCAACGAGGAGCTGCAGTCGACCGTGGAAGAGTTGGAAACCACCAACGAGGAGCTCCAATCGAGCAACGAGGAGCTCGAGACGATGAACGAGGAGCTGGAATCGACGAACACGGAATTGCAGACGATCAATACCGAACTGCAGGAACGCAGCATCCAGCTCGACCGCGTCAACACCTTCATGGAGCTGATCATGGCCAACCTCCAGCTGGGTGTGGCCGTGCTGGACAAGGACCTGCGGGTCCAGCTATGGAACCGGCGCGCCGTCGACCTGTGGGGCCTTCAGGCCGACGAGACGCTCGGCCAGCCGCTGCTCGGACTCGACATCGGGCTGCCGCTGGCGCAGCTGGCGAATCCGATCAAGAAATGTCTCAATGGCAGCGACGGATTCCACGAAATGACGGTGCAGGCGACCAATCGCCGGGGAAAGAGCTTCACCTGCCGCGTGCAGTGCACGGCGATGGGTGGTCTCGAGGGCGCACGGAGCGTGATCCTGCTGATGGAGGCGGTGGAGTAGCCGCTCGCTACCGGGCCGCTGCCGACTCACTCCCAATCGTTTCAGATTTGCCGGCATGGCTGATGATCAGTCCAGCGATATCCGCCGCAGGCGCCACGTGCTGCGGATGACCGATCTCGATCGCGCTTCGCGGCATCTGCGGAAAGAGGGCATCGTCGGGATCCTGAACGATGGCGGTGCCCCCGTGGTCGCGTATCACCCGCAAGCCCACGCTTCCGTCATTCAACGTGCCAGAGAGAACCACGCCGATGACGCGATCCTCGTAGGAGCGAGCGGCACTGCAAAACAGCGGATCGATCGCGGGGCGATGGCCGTTCTCTGTTGCGCCCGCGCTCAGAGTGACGCGTCCGGGCTCGATCAGCAGGTGTAGATCGGGTGGCGCGACATAGATGCGGCCGCAAAGAATCGGGTCGCCGTCGA
>WNGN01004553.1_pt1 | contig 13336 bp, 10 predicted proteins | sample 5400561 | NCBI WGS metagenome assembly WNGN01 (sample SAMN13153379, study PRJNA577476) | soil metagenome | isolation source: 115 cm soil or saprolite under Garry oak tree replicate 2 | place: USA:California | collected 2016-06-15
TTTCCCACGCTCACTGACGCGCCGATTGTCTATAAGCGGATTTGCTTGTACTGCGACACGCGCGACGGACATTTTTGGATCGCCCCGGATCCGGAACGCCCGGGATTAGTTGTCGCAACTGGCGATAGCGGACATGGATTTAAATTCGCGCCGCTGCTGGGCGAGATCATTGCGGACGCTGTCGAAGGTAAATCTAATTCGCTGCTGGAAAAATTTCGCTGGCGCCCGGAGATACGCCCGGGAGAAACCAAAGAAGCTGCGCGATTTACTCCAGATCTGTAGCGGTGGTCTGCGACCGTCCAACAATGCGCCGCTCACAGAGCGCCGCTACATTACATCGGCGCGCCCGACGGTCGCGCCCTACCCTTTGTGCGCGGCTTCTTTTTTTCTCTGACGCTTGAGCAATGTGATTTGTTTGATCCGCGCGGAATCAGATGGGCTCCAGGTCGCCACATCAGGATCGTCCTTAAAGGCGTTATGGACGAGGCGCCGCTCATACGAATTCATCGGCTCGAGTTGAAGCGAGCGACCGGTGATGCGCACGCGATCGGCCAATTCTCGCACGCGCTGCACGATCCGATCTTCGCGCATTGAGCGGTAATGTTCGCAATCGACAATCACTTTTTCGGCATCTTTGTCTTTGGCCTGCAGCAGCCGATTCAATAAGAACTGGATGGCCTCGAGTGTTTCGCCATCCCGGCCGATTAAGCGGCGGCTTTCTTCGGTGTAAATTTGGAGGGTCAAGTTGCCGCCTTCATTCTTCATCTCCTCGATTTGCACGACGAAACCGAGATAACCGAGCATGGTGTCGAGTAATTCTTTCGGTGTCATCATCGTTTCCGTTTTCCGGCTAACGCAACTTTTTCGAGCTTCGGCATGGGTTGATTCTTGTTCTGATAAAATTGCAAAATACTGAAAAGATTTTGAGCGGTGTAATACAATGCCAGAGCAGCCGCAAAATTGTAGCAGATAAATAAAAAGATCAACGGCGTGAACATCATCACCCGGCGTTGCGTTGCATCGCCGGTCTTTGGCGTCATGGCCATGAGCCAAATCTGGGTCGCAGCCATGCAGAGGGGGATGATGTTGATCGGGATCGACCAGCCGAGCAAAGACAGGTGCGCTACCGTGTCGGGTTGAGAAAGATCCCTTACCCACAAAAACTTTGCATTCCGCAATTCAACTGCCTGACTGAGCATTTTGTACAGACCGAAGAAGATCGGAATCTGGATTACCATCGGCAAGCAGCCGCCCACTGGGTTGATGCCGTACGATTTGTAAAGTTTCATGACCTCCTGGTTCATCCGGGTGGGGTCATCTTTGTATTTCTCACGCAGCTCCTGCATTTTCGGCGAAAGCGCAGCCATCTGCCGCATCGAGCGGTTGGCTCTATTTTGAATCGGCCAGAGCCCAAGCTTGATAATCGTGGTCAGAGCAAGAATGGCAGCGGCATAATTTCCCAGCCAGCTGTGCAGCAAGTTCATGAAGTTGAGCAGAAACTGACATACGATTTTGAATATCCCGAAATCCATGATCTCGGCTTCGTTGTTCGGAAGTTGCGCCAGGCGATGATAGAGTTTTGGCCCGGCATAGATTTGAAAGCGCGCGTTGTAGCTTTGCCCAGGCTGCAGTTGAAAGCCTGGCATTCCCAACGCCCCCTCGACTCCAAGCAGTTTTTGGTCAGGCGCGCGCACAACATCGAAACGCCGGCCCCAGACCGCATCAGCCTTGGCGGTAAGAGGTGCGACCAATGTCGTAAAAAATTGGTCGCTCACCGCAACCCATTCCGCGCCCGCGATATTTTCCTGATAAAAGGATCGCGCGGCGCGCTGTCCCATGCCGAGAAATCCGCCACCCCCACCAAACCAGCCAACGTCGACGCCCTTCGCCTTTCCAGCGATGCACCACACAAGGCGCGTGTAATAAGGGTAATCCCTCGGGTGAATCGGGGCGGCGGAGCCGAGCGCAACAAAGTAACCGGAATTTACGTACAGTTGTGAGCCGCCATTCAGAAGATCGACATCCATTTCAACGACAAAGTTGTCTTTCTTCTCCGTGGTCTGCGGGAAGAGAAACTTTTTCCGAATCGTAATTTGCTCGGGCGTGGTACGCTCGAATTGGACCGCTGAATTCGACTGCGGAGACGCCCTAAACTCGGGAAGCGCGAGCGCCCCCGGTTGATCACTTATTACGCCAATGGGCGTGTGTTGCGGCGAATTTAGAACCACACGCTTGCCGCCTTCTGCGATTTGATTAAGCAGAACCGCTTCGCTAATACCACCGCCTCGATTTGTGAAGCGGAGTTCAACGTCCGAATTGCGCAGCGTCTCTATTTTCTCGGGAAAGCTTGGCGCCGTTTCCGTAGCTTTCGATGCCGGAGCCGCGAGGGCCGCAGGCGTCGAAGCACTAACGGAGGCCGTCGGGACTGGAGAAACCTGCTGCGGTGCGGCCGTAATCGGAGCGCGGCTTGGTGGCGTCTGTTTTACCAAATACAGTTCCCACAAGACGAGTCCAATCACGCAAAGAGCAACGACAATCCACGCGGTTCGATCCATAAAAAGTCATGCCGAAGCGGCTATTCACAGGCGCACCGGCTGGTCGTGCGACGCACCACACGATTGCTCCGCGGCGGGACCGGATCGTACCCAGCCCCGCCCCACGGTTGACACCGCGCTAATCGCTTCAGGCTGAGCCAGCTTCCGCGAACAACACCATGGATCTCAATCGCTTCCAAAAAATACGCCGAACAGCTTGGTGCGAATCGACAGCCCAACCCGGGTCCGCCGAGCAAGCCGAGGAGCGGCGACAGTGTGAATTGGTAAAGCCGAATGAAAAAGCGAAGCAATCCGAGCATCAGAGCGCTAGAATAGAAGTGCGTTTTGCCAGACGCAACCACTCATCTTCCAACGCGCGATAACTAGCATTCGCAGCATCGCGCCTGGCGATGAGCACAATCCAAAAGTCTTCTCGCAGATCGTGCTGGTGCTTGCGCACAATTTCCCGTAGGCAGCGTCGAATACGGTTGCGAATGGTTGCGGTGCCAATAGCTCGCGTAGTGATAAAACCGGCGCGCCATGGACCGGCATTTTTCATCGCGAGCACGCTGAGCGTAATCAACCTTCCACGCTCTGCGTAACCATGTTGTTTCACACGCTCGAATTCCGACGTTCGGGTTATGCGACGGCTTTTCGGGAATGAAAGCGAGCCTGTTCCCAGCATATATATGTTATCGATGTAGCGATTGCGTAGCAGACCGGGTTACGCCGGTCGTTACAGCAAACGCCTTCCCCAAACCAATTCAGGAGAGCACTCTGCAAATACAGGGCGACCGAAGAGCTAGGGAGTTGGCGAAGAAGTCGTGGCGCTGGACTCGGTCGCCGTCTCGCCGGCCCCCGAAGAAGTCGCATCACTTGTGGTGTCCGTTTCCACGTCGCTGCCAGATGAAGACATCGCTTCACTCGCTGGATCCATCTCCGTCTCGCCGTCGGCTAAAGGCGTCGCATCAATTGTGGTGTCCGTTTCCACCTCGCTGCCAGATAAAGGCGTCGCATCAGTCGTTGTCTCTGCCTCCGCCTCGCCCCCGGCTGAAGACGTCGTGCTAATCATTGTGTTCATCTCCGTCTCACTACTGGATGAAGGCGTCGCATCAGTCGCAGTCGTTGTATCTGCCTCCGTGTTGTCGCCGGCTGAAGGCGTCTCATTGATCGTTCGGTCCGTCTCGGTTTCGCTCGACGTAGCTGGAGCTGGATTCATCACGGTCGTGTTGCTCTCTTTATTCTCTGCAGGAGGATTGACCCTGGTCTGTTTTTGTTCACAACCTACAAGCAATGCGGCGCCAGCGGCGATGAGTATGTATTTCCTCACAGGCTAGGAATTCGGTCCCACTCGAAACAAATTCGCGAGAAGACTTTGGAAAATGAAGCGCCCGGGAAACTCAGGGAGTCGGCGAAGAAGTCGTTGTCGTCGACTCCATCTTCGTCTCACTGCTCGGCTTCGATTCGTTGATGGTCGTGTTAGACTCGGTCTTGGTCGAAGTGGCAGGTGATGGATTTACCACGGTGGTGTTGCTCTCTTTTTTCTCGCCAGGTGGATTCGTTACGGTCGTCTCCTTTTGTTCGCAAGCCGACAGCAATGCTAACCCAACGAGTAGACAAATATATTTCTTCATACGTATAAATCGAATTCCCGAACGAATTTAGCCGTAGGCTAAGGAGTCGGCGACGGCGAACTTGTTTCCGCCGGGCTCGTAGTTGTGGTTGTTGTTTCCGCCGGGCTCGTTGTTGTAGTTGGTGCTTCCGCCGTAGCCGTGGCTGTTGGGCTTGCCGCCGCAGGCTCGGTCGTTTCGGTCTTTTGCTCACACGCCGCCAGGAGCGCGGCACTGGCCAGGATGCAGATGAATTTTTTCATAGTGATAGTTGGAAAGGGCATATTGCTTTAATTGATTAATCGGGGCAAGGCTCTTTTTGGCCCTGTCGCAATTTCTTTTTCAGCGGCAAATCGTTGATAATCGTGGACTAAAGGGGGGCGTCGTATCGGAGGCCATGCGCCTCTGCCACCGCCCGGCAGGTCAGCTGTCCATCGCGTGTATTGATTCCACCAATCAGGGCGGGTTGTTTTTTGCATGCACCCTCCAGACCCAGATCGGCAAGCAATTCGACATAACGATAGGTGACATTCGTAAGGGCTTGTGTGGCCGTGCGTGCATAAGCCGCCGGCATATTCGCGACGCAATAATGGGTTACACTTTCTTCTATATAAACCGGATCGAGATGAGTCGTTGGTCGTGAAGTTTCAGCACAGCCCCCTTGGTCAATCGAGATGTCCACCAGCACGCTGCCCGGCTTCATTTTTTTTAATATCGCGCGCGTGATTAATTTGGGAGCCTTGGCCCCGGGCAGAAGCACCGCACCGATCAACAGATCGCAGCCCGGCATTAGATCGTTTAGGTTCGCTTCGTTCGAATAAAGCGTGTGTGCATTTTTCATGGTCATATCGAGAAAGCGCATTCGATCGAGATCGACATCCAGGATTTTTACATCTGCGCCGAGACCAGTCGCCATCCGCGCCGCGTTAACGCCAGAAGTTCCACCGCCGAGCACAACAACACGCCCAGGCAAAACGCCCGGTACGCCGCCAAGCAGCACGCCACTGCCTCGGTTGTGTTTCGCCAGGAAATATGCGCCCATCACTACCGACATGCGACCTGCGATCTCGCTCATCGGCTCCAGCAGTGGCAACCGGTTATTGACCTGGATGGTTTCGTAGGCAACTCCAGTCACGCCCGATTTCAGCAACGCTTCTGTGAGCGGTTTGCTGGCGGCCAGATGCAAATAGGTGAAAAGAATCTGTCCTTTGCGTAACAGCGAAAACTCCGCTTCCAACGGCTCTTTCACTTTCACAATCATTTCGGCACGCGAAAAAACGTCTTTCGCCTGATCGACGATCTCTGCGCCAGCTTTCGCATATGTTTCGTCTGGATAACCGGAACCGGCACCGGCGTTTTTTTCCACCAGCACCGAATGACCGTGCCGAGTGAGTTGATTCACGGCAGAAGGCAGCAACGCGACGCGCTGCTCCTGCTCTTTTATTTCTTTCGGGACGCCGATGATCATCGGAGAAGTGATAAGTCACCAATGACGAGTGACAAGCTAAAACGGACCGAAGTGAATGCGACTCGTCACTCGCCCGCGCAGCTGTAGGTGGCTCCGGCGCAGCGACGGCTCGTCACTCATCACTAATTCAGCGATGGATCATCCGGCGCCACCGCAAGCATTTTATACCATGGCCCCAGACTGCGCATGATGTCGAACCAAAGTTTCGGCAAGCGATCGAGCTTGATCACGGAGCGACTAGGTTTTTGCACGAGCCAGGCCTTCTGTTTCATTTCGGCCTCGAGCTGACCCGCACCCCATCCCGCATAACCTACAAACGCGCAAATCGAGCTCGGTTTCTGACCAGCCGCCTTGCTCGATTGCAGCAAATCGACGTTGTGATTGAGATTGAGCCCTTCGCCTTTTTCCCACTCAAACGCTGCAATTATGAGCTGATTTTTTCCAACCGGTCCGCCCAGAAAAACAGGCACATTCTCCAGTCCTTCGGGCGGTGTTTCACTTACAAGTTCGGCCACTTGTTTGTCGAGCGGGCGATTAATGATGACACCGAGTGCGCCGTCGTCTGGATCATGCGCAGAAATGAACAGGACCGTGCGTCGAAAATTTGGATCGAGCAAGTTGGGATGAGCGACAAGCAATGAACCGGCGAGACTCCGCGGCGTTTCGCCGCCCAAATTGCGCATGCAAAACTAGAACCCTCCAAGTGAGAACGCGCAAGCGCCACCTTGCGTTTGATCATACAAGGCGCCGAGATTTAAGCGGTGAGTGCAAAAGATCGACATCTTCTTTGTGATCCCGGTAACGCTTTGGATAAGTTCACGCAAAAACTTGTTGCCACCAGCCTCAAGCTCGTTTACTAGCGTCGAAGTTTTCCACGATTGTTCTGGGGGGAACAGCCGCCCTTCACGTCCATCGGGCGTGGGGGGCGGTACTTTTTTGCGGTAACTCTGAGCCGTATGAAAAAAAAATCTGCGGGAGAGGCACGATTTTCGTGGCCGATCGCTTTCGCTTTAATCGCGCTCATGGTCGCGTCCGTCGCGGTGGTCCTTTTTCTGCGTTTGGAGAGTTGGCCCGCACGCACAGCGAAACAAAGCACCGCCGAACTCGAACGGCTTGGGAAAGATTTACGTTCGGCTTTTGTCGACATCGCGCATTTGCAGCCGCGAATCATGATCAACAACCGCGTCTATATGGAACAAACAACGCCAGTGAGCGAGCTGGTGGTTCTTTCGCGACGGGTCGAGGTGGAACATGAATTCTTACATACCTGGATGGGCAGCTCGAAACGCGTCAAGCTGCACGGGACATTTACGGTTAAAGCCGGCTTCGATTTGCAGCAGAACCTATTAATCGATATTCGACCCGACCAAATCGTCATCCAGCTGCCGCATGCTCGGATTCTCGACGTCACACAGGACCAGGTGGAAGTTCTCGCCTTTGAAAATGGCTTTTGGAATCGAATTTCGGGAGACGATGTCCAAAACGAATTGTCGATCTTGCCTCAACTCGCACGGGAAAAAGCAGCGGAAACGGGTTTATCGGTCGAAGCCGAACGTGCGTTGCAAAAACAACTCGACGAGCGGATTCACACGCCACAGCCGCTTCGATTGATTTTCACAAGCACAGTCAAGAGAGACTAGTGAATGGCAATCAGTCACAAATGCCGCGTATAGTTGCTCTCCACCAACCCCAGTCACCATTCACTCGTCAGGCCGCCAGTTTACGGATAAAGGAATGACGTGTCGTGGAGAACAAGACTTTTGCTTGGCGCTCTGTTCGCCCTGTTGGCAGTGCTGATCGTAATTTGGTTTACGCCATTCGCCGTTTCTAACGGCATCCGTCTGTGGGTTTGGTGGAAGGGGCGGCAAGAAGGATTCATTGTCAAAATCGACAAGATCGACGCGCCGTTTCTCCGTCCGGTCACGCTCCGCGGCCTGAAGGTCACAAGTACGTCGGGCAACGCATTCCGCATCGAGCTGAGCGCAACGCAAGCGAGCGCCGCCTTAAACCTTAAGAGTATCCTGCTTAGCATGGGCGGCCGAGCCATCCGCAGTATCTCGATTCAACAACTGCGTGGTGAGCTGCGGCACAGCAATCCAGCCGGACGAGCGATAACCCCGCGGGGGTGGAGGACGATGCAGACGTTGCTTCCCCAGAATCTCACGATCGATAGTGCAAAGGTGCGCGTTGAAGATGGGCCAACCGTAATGTTGCTGCGAAATGCCTTCCTCTCGGCGAGCGAAATCGAAGCGGGGCGTTTTTACGCCGACGAAGTCATGATCGCGTCGCCCTGGTTTCGCCAAACATTTTCACAGCTGCGCGGTGCAACCAGCTGGCAGGGCAATCGCCTGACGGTCGCCGCTCTTAGGTTAACGCGAGGCTTCGACCTCCAATCCATCACGGTTGATTTGTCCCGCATTGAAAGACGACGCATCGGCTTGGAATTTGATGTCGACGCATTCGGTGGAAAACTTCGCGCAAGCGCTTCGCACGAGTGGCGTTCGCCGCATTTCAATTGGAAGTTGGCGGGCTCAGCCACTGACATTTCTCTCGCACAAACGTCGGAGGCGCTCGGATTCACTGATCGCGTTGACGGTTTGCTTCACGCCTGCAATTTCAGTCTTCGCGGAAATCCTGGTGAACCGGCTCGCGCGACTGCGTCGCTCTGGACTGAACTAACCGGGCTTACCTGGCGCGACCGGACAGCCGAAGCGATCATGCTCGGCGCCGCGCTCTACAATCGGCAGATCCAGCTCCAGCAGCTTTACATCAAACAAAGAACAAACCAACTCACTTTGAGCGGCGAAGCTTCTTTCCCTTCTAACTCATCGGACTGGTTGAGTCCGGATTTTCGCGGAGATATCTCCGCATCAATCAATAATCTCGGCGATTTCGCCAGTCTGTTCGGCGCAGATCCTGGTGCCTTCGCTGGGAAGATTGCAATCGAAGGAGCAATGAACGCCCGCGATCGAAAAATCGGCGGACACATCACCGCCAGTGGCACATCACTCCGATTTTTCACAACCTCCGTCGATGCATTGAACGCGAAGCTCAACTTGAAAGCAACGGAGTTAGAATTTGAACAGTTGGAACTCAACCGAAAAAGCGATTTCGCGCGCGCGCAGGGAAAAATCGACCTGTCACACGAGCACAGCTATTCCGGTATGCTCAATGCCACCATCGCTAATCTGGCAGAGTATTTGTCGATCTTTCGCGGCCCTGGCGAAAACAATATCAAACCGGCACCAGCTGATATTCAGGTAAAGATTGATTCCAGTAACTGGGACGCGCGTGGCACGATCGGTTTACCCGATTCGAGTTCGATTAATTTTACCGCCAGATTCCCTTTCCCCGTCGGGACGAACTGGAATGCATTTCTGACCTTTCCGCTCAATGTTACGCTTGATTTCCCGTCAATCTTTCTCGCCAACGCGCCTCAATTTTTTCATCCGGAGATTTTCCGCGACGGCATTCTTAGTGGAAAACTTTCTATCTCCGATACGCTGCGCCATCCCCGCATCGTTGGCGACGCGCAGTTGCTGAATGGAAAATTGCAGAATACTTCCCTGAATCTGACGGAAGCAAGTGGTCGCATCACTTTTGATGGAATTCGCGCGTCGCTGGATTTCTTCAATGCCGCAACGAAAGATCTCGATCTTTCATTTCGCGGGGACATTGATTTTCATGACACTAACGATCTTACGGTCGGGATTGCCGCATCAGTGCCGATCTTTGATTTGAGACCGCGCACAATCCATTGCGTGAACAAGATCGAAATCGAATCCGTTGCCGAAACGCTTGCGCCTGTGGTCGCAGAACTTGAGTTTCGGGTGGTTAAACCACGAAAACCCGCGAAACGACGTTAGCCATTTCGCTGTTCCGGCTTAGGCGTCACTAACCAGCGAGAAAGTTTTTCCTCGAGATCGCGGGTAAGATCGACACAAAAATCCGGCCCAACATCCAGATGCAAACAATTGCCGGTGGCCCGATCAAAGAGCAACCGAACGCGGCGACGGCCCGGTGAGCTGGCAAGAATCTGTCGAACTTCCCGCAATTCATTGCTCGTCGCCGCGGATGAAAACTGCAAAAACAAGGCCGGTTCTTGGGGTGCACTTGTCGATCCTTCGTTTACGGCCGTCCCATTCGCTTTTTCTCGCGCCAGTGTTGTCATGTTTTCGGCTGTAGCACGAACAGCATCGTCACGTTTATCAAGCGTGCCTCTAATTTCCACGACGCGGCCTGGCGCGAGCGCGTCTGCGACCTTCATATAAATCTCATTCCAGAGAACAACTTCGACTGTGCCGGTCAAATCTTCGACCCATACGACGGCAAACGGCTTGCCCTCTCTCCTCGTGAATTTTTTGTCGATCTGCACAAGTGCTCCGGCAATTTTAAACGACGCGCGGTCCTCAAGATCGCTTAACGACGCAATGGTTCGATAATTCTTGGTCGCGAAAAGATCGACATACGCGTCAAGAGGATGTCCACTGACATAAAAACCGAGCAGCTCTTTTTCATACGAAAGTTTTTCATGCTCGCTCCACGGCGTGATTGGTCGCTTTCTTGACGTTGTCGGAGTGGTCGCCTCATCGAACAGCGAAACCTGACCAGCAACACGGTCCCGCTGCGCCGACGCCGACGCACTTAACGATTGATCAATACAAGCGAAAAGTTCGGCGCGATCACGGCCAAGAAAATCAAAAGCGCCGGCTTTAATGAGGCTTTCCAACATTTTTCGATTAGCAACGCGCGAGTCGAGCCGGCTGCAAAAATCTTCCAGCGATCGAAAATCCCCTCGCTGTTCGCGCTCGCAAATGGCGGCTTCCATTACGCTTGTGCCGACGTGTTTGATGGCAGCGAGGCCATAGCGAATGGCATTATAGCTGCGATCGGTGATGGCGGAACTGTGGTCTGTGACTGTCCCGCCGTGGTCATCGACCCCAGCTACAGCAAATTCCGGAATGAATTTCAAACCGCTTTTGTTGATGTCCGGCGGCAGGATCGAGATGCCCATGCGCTTACATTCGCCGACAAACACCGAAATCTTTTCCGTATTGTTGATTTCATTGCTGAGCAGCCCAGCCATAAATTCGACCGGATAATGCGCTTTCAAATACGCGGTGTGATAACTGATTAATCCGTAGGCCGCGCTGTGACTCTTGTTGAATCCGTACCCGGCGAATTTCTCGAGCAGATCGAAAATTGCATTTGCTTTTTTTCCCGGAATTTTGTTCGTGCGGGCACAACCTTCGATGAAATTCTTTCTTTCTTTGGCCATCTTCTCCTTGTCCTTCTTCCCCATGGCCCGCCGCAGAAGATCGCCTTGCGCGAGCGAGTAGCCGGCGAGTTTGCTCGCTGCCGCCATGACCTGCTCCTGGTAGATCATGACGCCGTACGTATCGGCGCAAATTTCCTCGAGCAACGGATGTTCGTACCTGATCTTCATCAGACCTCTCTTGCGCTTGATGTAATCGCCGATCAGATCCATCGGCCCTGGTCGATAAAGCGCGATCAGCGCAATGATGTCGTCGATCTTGCGCACATCGAACTGTTTTGCCGTGCTGGTCATACCGCCGGATTCCATTTGGAAAAGGCCGATCGTTTCACCGCGGTTGTAGAGCGCAAATGAATCCGCGTCGTTTAATCGAATATTCTTCAGCGAAAATTCCGGCTCGCGTTTGCGGATCAATGCCAGCGTGTCTTCGATTACGGTCAAAGTTTTTAACCCGAGGAAATCCATTTTCAGCAAGCCGAGATCGTTGAGCGGCCCCATCGGATACTGGCTGATCACGTCGTTGCCCTTCACGTCGCGGCAGAGTGGGATGTAGTCAGTGAGATCGCGATCCGCAATCACGAGTTCGCCATATTTCTGCCGGACGTACTCCAAGACCTCGCCGCGACGCGCTTCGCAGAAATCGACATCAATATCTGGCGGAGAGATCCGATCCGGATTCAGAAACCGCTCGAAAATCAATCCGTACTGCAGCGGATCGATATCGGTAATACCAAGAACGTACGCAACGAGCGAACCCGCTGCCGATCCACGACCTGGCCCCACTGGAATACCGCGCTGCTTGGCGAAGTGAATAAAATCCCAAACAATCAGGATGTAACTGACGAATCCGGTTTTCTCGAGCACGCCAAGTTCGTAGTCGAGCCGCTGTTGTAGTTGATCATCCGTTTTCGCTCGGTCGCCGTAACGCTGCTGCAAACCTTTTGCGCAAAGATCGCGCAGAAAAGCGATGCGCGACGTTCCTTCCGGAACGGGATACTCGGGATATTTCGATTTCCCGAGTTCGATTTCCAAATTGCACCGCTCGGCAATTTTCAACGTATTTGCGATCGCTTCAGGAAAATCGCGAAAGATTTCGCGCATTTCCTCTGGGGATTTGAAATAGAGCTCCGGCTTGTAACGCATACGATTTTCGTCCTGCACCATTTTCCCGGTGCCGATACAAAGCATCACGTCGTGTGCGTCGTGATCGCTGCGTCGCAAGAAATGGACATCGTTTGCGGCGACGAGTCCGACGCCGAGGTCCCTGGCGATCTTAGGCAAAATGGAATTGCACTGGCGTTGCTCTTCCATCCCGTGGTCGTGCATTTCCATAAAAAAATTGTCTGGGCCGAGAATGTCGCGATATTCAGCGGCGCTCTGTTTGGCGATGTCGGTCTTGTTCGCTTGAATCGCGGAGTTCACTTCGCTGGCGAGACAACCGCTGAGTCCGATCAACCCGGCGGAATGCTGGGCGAGAAGTTCCTTGTCGATCCGCGGCCGGTAATGAAACCCATCGAGATGCGCGGTCGAGATCAGTTTGACCAGATTGTGATAACCGGTTTCGTCGCGCGCGAGCAATGTGAAGTGATAGGCCGATTCGCGCATCGAACTTGGCCGATCTTTATGCGAACGGGGCGCTATGTACGCTTCGCAGCCGATGATCGGTTTGATGCCCGAGCGCTTCGCTTCCTGATAAAATTCGATCGCGCCATAGAGATTGCCGTGATCGGTCATCGCCACCGCAGGCATCTCGAATTCGGCCGCCTTTTTCATCAGCTCTTTCATTCGAATCGCACCGTCAAGCAGCGAATACTCAGTATGAAGATGAAGATGAACGAAAGAGTCGCGGGGCATCGAGTTCAGTATAGGCGTCAAAAATATTTCGCAAATTTACCTGTGTGGGGAGTGCCGTGGAGCGTTGAAAGAGTTAAATAGTTAAAAAAGTTACATCGTAAATTGGGCAATCGCTGACCGTTGTAACGATGTAGCGATTTAACAATTTAACGGCCTCAAACAATGCTTGCATCGTTCGCCCGATGTTGTTATGAGAGCGCGTTCGCAGAGTTTGCATCGAAATGAAAAAACTGGAAGCGATTATCAAACCGTTCAAGCTCGAAGAGGTCAAAGAAGCGCTCGCCGAGCTTGGCATCGAAGGTATGACCGTCACAGAAGTGAAAGGGTTCGGGCGGCAAAAAGGGCACACCGAGATTTATCGCGGCAGCGAATACACCGTGGATTTTCTTCCAAAAGTGAAAGTGGAAGTCGTCCTGGCCGACGATCTGGTGGAAAAAGCGGTGAGCGAAGTGGTGCGTGCCGCCAAGACCGGCAAAATCGGCGACGGAAAAGTTTTCGTTCTTCCAGTGGAACACGCGGTGCGCATCCGCACCGAAGAGATCGGCGAAAAAGCGGTTTAGCGCGCTCGCGCTAATGGTTACATCGTTGAATCGTT